>Ga0123355_10003598_pt1 | contig 22304 bp, 25 predicted proteins | sample TergutEmb28metaG_3_FD_89872 | JGI IMG/M metagenome (GOLD analysis project Ga0123355, IMG submission 89872) | Embiratermes neotenicus P1 segment gut microbial communities from Petit-Saut dam, French Guiana - Emb289 P1 | ecosystem: Host-associated > Arthropoda: Insects > Digestive system > Gut ... | reverse complement strand
TCTATCATAGAGAAATACCTCCTTTGAAACGATTGTTTTTGTTTTCCTAAAAACATCATATCAAATTTGGTATTTCTCTTGCTTTACTATTTTTAAATTCCCCCGTAAATTATTTACGCTATTTTTGCAAATAACATCAATATATATAAATAATTATGGCTCCTATTTCTTACATGCATTACAACATCTTTTTCATTGATATGCCCAAGTATTGCAAAACATTTAATTGTATAGTAAACTGGATGAATATATTATGAAGGAGGTATCTATATGATAGACATTAAATTAATCAGAGAAAATCCAGATCTTGTTAAAGAAAATATTAAGAAAAAATTTCAAGATCACAAACTAAGTATGGTAGATGAAGTAATCATGCTTGACAAACAATACAGGGAAGCTCAATTGTCAGTAGACAATCTTAGAGCTGAGAGAAACAGTTCCAGTACCTCCATCGGAAATCTTATGCGCGAAGGTAAGAAAGAAGAGGCAGCAGCCCAAAAGCAATCTGTTGCTAAAATAAATGAACAAATAGCTGAAACTGAAGCTATTTGCGAAGAATATTCTGAGAAAATTAAAAAAATAATGATGACAATACCAAATATTATAGATGACACTGTTCCTCTTGGGAAAGATGATAGTGAAAACGTAGTAGTACAAGTATTCGGAGAGCCTACGGTTCCTGATTTTGAAATACCATATCACATAGACATTCTAGAAAGTTTTAATGGTATAGATTTAGACTCTGCAAGAAGAGTTTCAGGGGCAGGCTTCTACTATTTAACGGGAGATATTGCAAGATTACATTCTTCAATTCTTAGTTATGCTAGAGACTTTATGATAAACAAAGGATTCACATACTGCATTCCTCCTTTCATGATCAGAGGAGACGTTGTAACAGGCGTAATGAGCTTTGAAGAGATGGATGCAATGATGTATAAAATAGAAGGCGAAGACTTATATCTAATTGGAACTAGCGAGCATTCAATGATAGGAAAATTTAAAGATCAAATTTTACCTAAAAATGAATTACCTTATGCTATGACTTCTTACTCTCCTTGTTTCAGAAAAGAAAAAGGTGCTCACGGAATGGAAGAACGTGGTGTTTATAGAATACACCAATTCGAAAAGCAAGAAATGATAGTTGTATGTGAGCCTGAGGAAAGTGGCCAATGGTACGAAAAATTTTGGCAATATACTGTAGAATTTTTCAAAAGTTTAGATATCCCAGTTAGAACTCTAGAATGTTGTTCTCGGAGATTTAGCTGATTTAAAATCAAAAAGCTGTGATGTTGAAGCTTGGAGCCCAAGACAGAAAAAATATTTTGAAGTTGGAAGTTGTTCAAACTTAACAGATGCACAAAGTAGAAGACTTGGAATTAGGATCAAAGATGAAAAGAAAAACTATTTTGCACATACTTTAAATAATACCGTTGTTGCTCCTCCTCGTATGCTCATTGCATTTATGGAAAACAACATGAATCAAGATGGAAGTATCAACATTCCTAAGATGCTACAACCTTATATGGGTGGACAAGAAAAAATTGAAAAGAAATAATTTATTGTGATTTAAAGAGAAAAGAGTTTGAAATTATGAATGTTAAAAATCCTAAGTTTGAAATATCGGCAGTAAGCCCTAAGCAATATCCAACTACAGGTTACCCTGAAATTGTATTAGTTCGGAAAATCTAATGTTGGAAAATCTTCTTTTATTAATACTATGCTTAATAGAAAATCTTTAGCAAAAACAAGTAGCGCTCCTGGAAAAACAAGGCTTATTAATTTTTATAATATAGACGAAACTTTCTACTTTGTAGATCTACCTGGTTATGGTTATAGCAAGATGTCTAAAGTAGAGCAAGAAAAAGTTCGGAAAGTTTGTTGAAGAATATTTGCAGTCTAGACAGGAAATATCTTTGATTGTATTTCTAATAGATATAAGACACACACCTACTGCTAATGATAAGTTCATGTACGACTATATTATAAATACTGGCTTCCCTTGTATTATTGTTGCAAGTAAAGCTGATAAAATAGCAGTTACAAAAGTAGACAATGCAGTAAAGGATCTGCAAAGCACTCTAAATCCATTAAAGGACTTGACGTTTTTACCTTTCTCAGCAGAAAGAAGAGTCTATTCAGACAATGCTTGGGAAGAAATTGAGAAATTTATAAAATAAGAGATGGTCAAAACTAAAAAATAGCAATTAGAACATATCTAGTTGCTATTTTCTTTCTTGGTAAAACTATTTCAAATTGAGAAACTTCTTTATTTTCTCAATTATCCTTTTAAACACCGATGCCTCTTCTTGCACAATAATTGCATCTTCTACAGTTTTTTCTATAATCATTTGATTCAACTTCGGTTTGAATATATTATCTGGATTATACTTTTCTCTTAACTCATTTTGATGCTCAGTATCATTTCGTGAATATTCTCTTATCAGTTTTTTCTTTTCCTCTTCATCTTTACACCAATATTGAAGATTAAGTCCTGCAATAATAGAAACTGTTTTTCTTTTCAAATTTTGTTCCTTAATTGGAATCTCATTAGTCATCGTTGGAATATAGGTTTTATCCATTTCTCTCTTAAAAAAGTTTCTTAACTTCAATGGAATCTTATTTGATAAATCTTCTCCTACTAGTTCCAAGAATCTATTAACTTCTGAATATGATTGTCTTGTTTCTATGTTCATTTCAACCTCCCAGCACCATAGTATCCATGCTTTGTTGTGGTTGCACAAAAGCTATTTCAGCTTGATTAATTTCTCCATTTGTATCACTTATTTCGCCAGCTCTTAGTTTCATATCCTTACTTTCGTCAACAACTCCATCTACCAACTGTTGCCCTGTCTGTACTCCTTTATCCTCACTTACTTCAGATGTAGTTCCCTCTCGTCCTTTTGTATTTGGTAATTGCTCTGGCGTTTGTAATTGCTCACTTTCCATTGTTTCTGATGTTTCGGGTTTTCCAAACGCATTGTCAAATCTAGTACTTGTGCATTCATGATGAATTTCAGAAGTATCATTTCTATCTATTTGATGGTTTGCCAAAAACTTCTCATCACTTACTAAAAAATACTCCCAATTTCTATTCATAAATCCTTCTTTATCAGAAGCACAATCGAATGTTAAATCCAAGTTATACCATTCACCATCGATTCTTGCTTGGTTCCATTGATGGGGCCCTGGTTCTTTTCCTCCAAGCCCACCACAAGATATTGCTTCAATTCCATTATCTCGCAGTGCTGTCTCTAAGGATAAAGCTATTCCGCTACAAACCGCTTTATCATCAATTAATGTCCCTAGTAAATTATTATTCCTATTATTTCTAACATTTATATTATTATCATCAAATTCTACTCGACTACCTATTTCCTCATAGATAACTTCAGCTATTTCGGCTTCAGACATTTCAGGTCTAACTAATCCTTTGATTTCATCTAATCTTGCATGAATCTGCCTCAAATCCTCACTACTATAATTCTCAAGACCAGGGTAGAAACTACTTGAGACATTAAGAGTTGTATTACCACTAATATTCTCCAAGAGTTCTCCATCAAAAAATCTAACATTCGGGATGTTATAATCTACATTCTGTAAATTTGGCAGATTCGAAGCATTAACATATGATTCCATATCAATATTTGGATCATTAATAAGACATCTTAGTTCTTGTAGATTTTCTAATTGTTCAATACCATTTAAACTTGGTATATTTGTAAGCTCTAACTCTGTTATTTGACTCAATTCGCGGTCTCCTAATAATGTAAATGGTCCAAACTTTCTCCCAAAGTTATTTCTCAAATATTGATATAATTCAGCATTATTTTTTATACTCATTTCTCCACCTGCCTCTTACTCTCACCACTATAATATCGTATATCTAAAATTGCTTACACTATTCATTATCATAATTTTTAATACAAACCGACTTTTTGTTATTTAGTTTTATGAAAAATTTTCTTAACTTTCTTTTAATAATATACTTCAACCAAATACAAACCATGTGGAGGCAAAGTCTTACCTGCTTTCGTCCTGTCTTGTCCTTCTATTATACTTGAGATATCCTCTGCTTTTATCTTTCCGCAATCCCACATCTACAAGAGTTCCTGATATAATTCTTACCATATTATATAAGAAGCCATTCCCTCTTAACTCTATAATAATTCTATCATTTTCCTTTATTAACTTTGCTTCATATATTTCCCTAACGCTACTTTTCGAACTTGTTCCACTTGCCTTAAAAGCTCTAAAATCATGTTCTCCTTCAAAAAACTTTATTGCTTTTTTCATCTCTGTTACATCCAATTTAATTGGCATATGATATTCTAAATCTCTATATACGCTACTTCCATACTCAGAATTGTTTATTACATATCTATACTTCTTGCTCTTGCAGTTATATCTTGCATGAAATCTTTCTTCTACTTCCTCTGCAGATTTTACAATTACGCTTTTCTTTAACTGAGAATTAATGGCTATAGGTAATTTTCCGAATCCCTATATCACTTTTTTCTAACTTAAAATTAGCAACCTGTCCCAAACTGTGAACTCCTGCATCTGTTCTCCCGAGAGGCATATATTTCTACTCTCTCTCCAGTCACTGTCTCTATTGCATTCTCGATTTCACCTTGTATGTTTGGTTTGCTTGGTTGCTTTTGCCATCCATCAAATTTTTTTCCATCATATTCTATTACAATTTTTATATTTCTCATAATATACCTTTATAATATTCTAGTTTTCTTCTTCCTCTTCAAATCTCTTTATAATAAGGTTTTTAATAAGTATTTGCTTTAATGCGTCCTCTGTTACATCCACAATTAAAGTACCTTCTTTAGCTATCGAAATTTTTCCTGTTTCCTCTGACACCACAACTACTATACAATCTGATTCTTTCGAAATACCACTAGCTGATCTATGTCTTGCACCTAATCCTTTTGATATATTTTGGTCATTAGAAATAGGTAACATACATGCTGCCGCTTTTATTTTGTTCCCACTAAGAACAACCGCTCCATCATGTAAAGGAGTCGAATTTTGGAAAACATTCACCAATAGTTGAGAAGATATTTCCGCATCCACTAAAATACCTGTTTCAATTATATCCTTCAAATTTATATCACGCTCTATTACAATTAGAGCTCCAGTTTTTGTGCTTGCAAGCGTCACAGCTGCATTTACTACTTTATATATCTTCTCTTTTGTCTTAATTTTTATATCTTTCTCAATTCCAAAAAACTTGCTGAGCTTCCTTGTTCCTAATTGTTCTAGCCCTCTTCTTAACTCAGGTTGAAATATAATGATAATTACTATAACACCATAAGTCATAAGTGATGCAAGTATAGAATTTAATATTCTAAGTCCAAAAAATCCGCTGAGTAAAGTAATTAATATTAATAATGAAAGTCCCTTTACAAGTTGCCAAGCTCTTGTTTTCCTTAACACTTGTACCATTTTTATAGTTAAGAACAACACAAGAACAATATCTATTATTAGAGTTATTAATCTATACGGATTTTCATGTAATAGTTCTAAATAACTTAAAATATTAACATTATAAAAATCAGTAAATCTAGTTAGTAAACTATCTAACATTACTCTTCCTTCCTCTCTTAATTATTCTCTCATTAGCTTCCAAGTACAGCAAACAATACTGCTGCTACAGATCCTAGTAGCATGAAGCCTACCATTAGTATTGCTATTAATCTAGTCATTGCTTTGAATTTATCTGGTTTTCTTTTCATCTTATACTTCACCTCTTTAAATTTACATCTTAAAATATCATCATTCTATATCTCTCTAATTAATTTCCAGCTCCAGGCATGTACCATAGTCCCTCCGCTTGAAGTTGCCTTATTATCTCATAATGCCCCGCCATTGTTTCTCTAAAATATAATCTTCCATATCTATCTGAAACGAAGAAAAGATAGTTTGTATCTGCTGGTCTTAATGTTGCTTGAATACTGTTTCTACTTACTGTTGCGATCGGTCCTACTGGTAATCTACCTTCCATATTTGGTCCCCTAGTATTAAATGGGCTATATCTGTTTAATTCTGATACTCTTAAATCTCTTTCACTTGGATGTACCCTTACTGCATAAAATGCTGTTGGATCCATACCTAGCGACATATTGACCGCTAATCTATTATAGATTATACTTGAAATAATCGTTGCAGCTTCTTTGCTGTTCCCTTCTGTTTCTAAAACAGCCGCAAATGAAAGCATCTCGTGAACGGAAAATGTACTTGCTTCTATTTCTTCTCTATAAGCACTTAATACTTCATCCATCCTTCGTAGCATTGCTTCAAATATTTCTTCTACTGTTACATCTTCATTCCTAAAGCTATATGTATCTGGAAATAAGTATCCTTCTAATGGATAAAACAACTCTGGATTTTGAATTTCTTCTGTTAAAAACCAGAATCTATCTATTAGTCCTTGAATGTATTCTTCATTCGCTAATAACTCCCAAACATCATCTTGTGTGTTGTTTGTTTGCTGCTCTATTTCTCTTGCCATTCTCCATAAGTTAATACCTTCTAGAAATGTTATTTGGATGTTATTTGGATCATGGAATATACCACCTTCTAGCGCAGTTACAATTTCACTTAAACTCATAGACCTATGAAATTCATATGTTCCTGCTTGGAAAGTTGTTTCCCCTCTAAGCCAAACATATATCCTAAAAGCATTTTCATTCCTTATCAGTCCATTCTCTCGTAGCATAGTAGCTATTCCTCTACTATCTGTTCCCATCGGTATTTCTAGTCGTACTATCTCTTCGTTATTCCTATCCATAGGTGACACTGATGTCCCATACCAAACTACTGGAATTAGTGCTAACAATATAATTACTAACAACACTGCTACTAGCATTATTATTACTTTTTTCTTTGTATTCTTTTTCATTTTTCTTTGTTCTCTCCTACTCATATTCTTCTCCTTATATTTCATCTACTAGTTCACAATAACATCTACTATATAATTTACATTTGCTTCACTTGTACCTTCATTTAGTTGTACTCCTACATATATTCCTATCTCTCTTAATCTTGGAGTAAGCTCTATAAGAAATCTTTCAAGATTTTGAATATTTTGGATTCCTTCAAAATCAACTATTACTCCTCTAATATCATTCTCAGGCAAAGCACTAACTATTGCATTAATGATATTAGATCTTGTATCATAATCCATTAGCCATGCATCTGTTTGATCTTCCAGCCCCAGATTAGAAACAGTAACCCACAAATTGTACACATCAAATCTGTTATCGCTTTCCCTACTTATATATCTATTATCATCTGTCAATTTGAACATATCTTGTACCATTATCTGGAGTTCTCTTCGATTTCTATATATTATACTTGTTCCGTCAGCATTTAAAGTTATTATTTGTGCTTCCTCTCTAGGTATAGCATCTCTTCTTATAACACGTTCATTCGACATAGCGCTAACTTGTATAAATCCAGTCTGTCCATTTACAGTTTGCACTTGTTTCCAATTCCCGATTTCTCTACCAAAATATAGCACTCTTTGGCCTTGAGTTAAATCTGCTACACTTCTAGATAATCTCCTAGGTCTAAACCTCAATGTTATATCATCATTAACATTTGCTATAATTAATTCATTGCTTAGTTCCTGCACAGAAACTACTCTATGCTCTTCGAAAAAATCTATTTCTATGTTATATACTATTTCCATTTCCGAAACAGGAATATATATTACCCCATCTAATTCTATTACTCTAGCTAACACTGGCATTGAAACGTTATTAATCTTTATTTCTGCACGTTCAAAACTAAGGGTTGCTACTTTTGTATCTGATGTAGTAATTATTTGATTGTTCTTTGTGTCATGATATATTGTACTATCAAAGAATTCTTGTACATCTTTTATAGAAAAGAAAATAACTCCTCTATCGTCTATATATATTTCATGACTCAATTCTTCTGTTAAATTTCTCCCATTAACAATTAAGCCAATTTGATCTTGAAATCTATCTCTCATATATCCTGGTGCGATATCTAATATGAAAGATATAATCCCCAGACTAACTAACCCGATTATTATATTCCTTATAAACTTTCTTCTTCTCAATTTTTTTTGTGTTTCGACACGATCCATTAATTTTTTTCTCCTATGTTTTGTCATCTTTAAGTATACCATAAAAAACATCTGCGTAAACATTTTTAAATTATTTTTACATTTTTAAATCACCTTCCAAATATTTTTGGTAGATTTTTATTGTATTTTTATGGCGTTGTGTGTTAGAATAAAAAGGTACGATTAGGTACGGAACCAAAATAAAGGATAAAAGGAGAGAAAAATTTAATGAGATTTGAAGAATGGAAAGGATTTACAAACGGAGATTGGGAGAACGAAGTAGACGTTAGAAGTTTTATACAAACCAATTATACTCCTTATGAAGGCGATGAAAGCTTTTTAGCTGATGCTACTGAAACAACGAAAGTATTATGGGATAAAGTTTTAGAACTTTATAAAAAAGAAAGAGAAAATGGCGGAGTACTAGCTATAGATGCAGAAACTGCTTCTACAATTTCTAGTCACGAAGCTGGATATATTGACAAAGGATTAGAAAAAATTGTTGGTATTCAAACAGATGAACCGCTTAAAAGAGCAATCTTACCTGCAGGTGGTATAAAAATAGTACAACAAGCATGTGAAGAAAATGGTGTTAAAGTTTCAGAAAAAATTGAAGAAATATACACTAAACACAGAAGAAGTCACAATGACGGTGTTTTCACTGCATATACACCTGAAATAAGAAGAGCTAGAAAATCAGGTATCGTAACTGGACTTCCAGATGGATATGGGCGTGGAAGAATAATCGGAGATTATAGAAGAGTTGCACTATATGGTGTAGACGCTTTAGTAGAAGCTAAGAAAAAAGATTTAGAAGCTTTAGAAATGTCTATAATCACAGAGGATGTTATTAGAGATAGAGAAGAAATTTATGATCAAATTCAATCTCTCAACGAATTAAAAGTTATGGCTGCGAAATATGGTTTTGACATATCTCGTCCAGCTGGAAACTCTATAGAGGCTGTACAATGGTTATACTTTGCTTATCTAGGTGCTGTTAAAGAACAAAACGGTGCTGCAATGAGTATTGGTAGAATAACTACTTTCTTAGATGTTTATTTTGAAAGAGATTTAAAAGCTGGAAAAATAACAGAAGTAGAGCTTCAAGAAATCATGGATCATTTCGTTATGAAATTGAGAATGGTTAGATTCTTAAGAACTTCTGACTATAATGCATTATTCACAGGAGACCCTGTTTGGGTAACTGAAGCTATGGCAGGTATGAGTCTTGACGGAAGAACTTTAGTTTCTAAAACAACATTCAGAATGCTACACACACTTACTACATTAGGTCCAGCACCTGAACCAAACTTGACTGTTCTATGGTCAACAAGGCTTCCAAAAGGATTTAAAGATTATTGTGCAAAATTATCTGTAGAAACAAGCTCTATCCAATATGAAAATGACGATTTAATGACAAACTATTGGGGCGATGATTATTCAATCGCTTGTTGTGTATCTGCAATGAGAACAGGTAAGCAATTACAATTCTTCGGAGCTAGATGTAACTTAGGTAAAACTTTACTATATGCAATAAACGGTGGTAAAGACGAAGTATCTGGAGACCAAGTTGCTGAAAAATTTGCACCAATAACATCTGAATATTTAGATTACAATGAAGTTATGGAAAAATTTGATACAATGATGGACTGGACTGCAAGAGTATATGTAAATGCACTAAATACAGTTCACTATATGCATGATAAATATTGCTATGAAAAATTAGAAATGGCACTACATGATAGACAAATCCTAAGAACTTTAGCTTGCGGTATTGCAGGGCTTTCAGTAGTAGCAGACGCATTATCTGCGATGAAATATGCGAAGGTAAAAGTTATTCGTGACGAAACAGGATTAGCTGTTGACTATGTAATAGAAGGAGACTTCCCAAAATTCGGTAATGATGATGACAGAGTAGATAACATAGCTGTAGAAATATCGAAATCATTTATGGAAAAAGTAGCTAAACAAAAAACTTACCGTAACGCTGTACCAACAATGTCTATATTAACTATAACTTCAAACGTTGTTTATGGTAAAGCTACAGGAAATACGCCAGATGGAAGAAAAGCTGGTGAACCATTTGCTCCAGGAGCGAATCCAATGCATGGTAGAGATACAAACGGTGCTTTAGCATCATTAAACAGTGTTGCAAAACTTCCATATGCTTACTCAGAAGATGGAATTTCATACACATTCTCAGCTACACCAAAGGCATTAGGAAAAGATGATGGGGAAAGAGTAAACAACTTAGTATCACTTATGGATGGATACTTTGCAAAAAATGCTCAGCACGTTAATATAAACGTATTTGATAGAGAATTATTAGTGGATGCTATGAACCACCCTGAAAAATATCCTCAACTTACTATAAGAGTTTCTGGATATGCAGTTAACTTCATAAAATTAACTAAAGCTCAACAATTAGACGTTATAAACAGAACAATACACGAAGGTGTTTAAAAAATAGCTGTTCAAGTAAAAGCAAGGAATCTGTGCATAGCATAGGTTCCTTGATTTATCTTTTATCAAGGAAGGAGGAAAACATGTCAGAATTATTAGGTAAAATTCACTCAATAGAAACATTTGGCGCTGTAGATGGCCCTGGAATTAGATTTGTAATTTTTATGCAAGGATGTTCATTAAGATGTCAATACTGTCAAAATAGAGACACTTGGGATTTAAAAGCTGGTACTGAGATGTCAGTAGATGAAATGGTAAGTAAAATTAAAAGATATAAAGAATACATTGTTAACTCTGGCGGTGGTGTAACGGCTACTGGTGGTGAACCTTTGTTACAAGCTAAATTTTTAATTAATCTTTTTAAAGAATTAAAGGCACAAGGATACCATACCGCTCTAGATACGGCTGGAATAGTTTCTATAAACGAAGATATGAAAGAATTACTATCATTTACAGATTTAGTCTTATTAGACATTAAGCATATTGATGATGAAAAATGCAAAAAGCTCACTGGACTTTCTAATAAATTAAGTTTAGAATTTGGAAAATATCTAAGTGATCAAAAAATACCAATTTGGATTAGACAAGTTATTGTTCCCGGAATCACAGATGCTGAACAAGACTTGTTAGCTCTTAAAAAGTATATAGATTCTTTAAATACAGTCGAAAAAATCGAATTGCTTCCTTTCCATCAACTAGGAAAGTATAAGTGGCAAGAGTTTGACGGAGCATATGAACTAGAAGATGTTCCAGATGCTACATCAAATGATATAGAAAAAGCAAAAAAGATTTTAGGAATATAACTTTCTAAAATCTTTTTTTATTACTTATAGTTTTTATTTCTACTATTCACTACTTTTATTACTCTGGATGCTTGTGTTCTATGATTCTATTATCCTTCCCATTCTCTCCACTCTCTCCATTTTTCTGCATTCACTGGTGCTAAGACAACTCTATAGATACCAAGCCCTGATATTGCAATTACTGATAACATCATTGCTATTATATACATCCATACTTCTATTCCATCGCCTGTCTCTACTGGTCCTTTTCCTGAATCTGAGCCTGACCCCCCTGGCGGATTGTTCGGAGGCGGATTGTTTGGCGGTGGATTATTCGGAGGCGGATCTTTTGGAGGTGGATCTTTCGGCGGTGGTTCTGGTGTCGAAAGCCCAGATAATACCGCATCTTCACTATCTACATTTTGTGAATTATTTCCTCCTACGCTATCATCTTCCGTGATCTCCGCTCTATTCCTTAATATTTGGTCATTATTAGTCGCTGTTGCCACTACTCTTGTTTCTATTTGTACATACGCATAATGGATGAGTTGTGGATTTGTTTCTGGTATTACTATTGCTGTATTTGCTAAATATTCTGTTCTTACTGTTCTGCCTGTTGAATCTGCTTCACATACTTCCCACTCAAAGCTTGCATTTATTGTACTATCTGGATATAGCTCCATTCCTATTGGCAAATGATCTGTTATTTCTAACGCTCTTCCTGTCACATTCCCTTCATTGTATACTCTTATTGTGTATATAATCCTATCTCTTGATAGCACAGGCACAGGTCTTGGCGCATTTGCAGGTATTCTACTTCCATTTATACTATACATAGTTTTTCTCAGTACTAATCTATAATTGTCTTCTGCCTCAAATTCTACTTCAATATGGTGATTTCCTTGTCCTTCTACTGTATAACTTAATGTTAAACCAAGACTTCCACTTTGGCGAACTCCATTTATAAACCAACCTTCTACTACAGAATCGTTAATTGGATTTGCTGTGAATTGAATTTCTGTACCGTTATGTACCATGAATTCTCCCACATTGTTACCCGTAACTGTAGTTGGTCCAGCTGTCAATGACCCTCCGAGTTCCATTCCTCACCGCAAATGTTACTCTTCTAAGTAATGTTTCTGATATATTTATATCGTAATTAGTAAATACATGTGAATTTTCTCTAAACCCACCTAGATTGTTAGGATCTGGCTCTGTCCACGATTCACTAACCGTACTAGGCGCTATTTGAGGATTATCTATTACCATTTGATTGTTTGGAAGTAGCCCATCTCTAGCTACATTCCCTGTGAATCTAACATGGTTTCCTATAGTAACGCCTGGTATATTTCCATGATCATGTTCTATAAAAAGTCCTCCTCCATTGTCTGCAGTATTGTTCATAATCTGAGTATAATTAGTTATTGCAAGAATTACATCTTCCCCAACATATATTCCACCACCATCAAGATCAGCTTCATTATTATTGATTATACCTCCCTCAATTGTGATTTCAGAATTTCCTGGTGAAAATAATCCTCCACCATTACCTCCTGCCGTATTATTCCTAATAAATCCATTAGTCATTATAAGAGTTGTATCTAAGCAAATATACACTCCTCCACCATTTCCGTCGGCTTCATTATCACGAATAGTCGCACCTTGCATTGTAACAATAGCTCCTCCTGCTGCAATCAGTCCTCCACCGTTACCCCCTGCTGTATTATTACTGATTGTCCAATTTTCTGTTAGTGTAGGTTCTCCATTCACTGCAATAAGAGCACCACCACCATTATCCACTGCTGTATTTCCTGTAATATTAACCGTTCCTGTATTGTTAGTCGTAGTCAACACATCAAGCGAAAAGATTCCTCCTCCGTGCTGACTAGCTGTATTTCCTATAATATTAACTGTTCCTGTACTACTAATATTGATAGCGCCGCCGAGTACTACTGATACCCGCACCATCACGACTCCTATTATTAATAATATTTTTCGTGCCATCTCCACTAATATTAATACTAGAACTTGCAGACTGTACAAGAATTCCTCCACCGCCGCCATAGTTGGCTTCGTTGTCTCTGATTGTACCTCCTGTCATACTAAATGTATTGTTGGCACCTGCTACTGCAATAAATCCTCCACCACCGTGGACCATCTGATGTATTATTGAAAAAATTACCTGATGCCATATTTATAGTAGTATTTTGCCCTGCTAAAGCTATTCCACCACCGTTGACCAGCCGCTGTGTTTCCAGTAATTGTCCATCTTTCATCTATTGTGATTGAATTAGAACTCGTGTCCATTATAAACCCACCGCCGTGTGCACCAGTTGTATTATTTGTAATAATAACGTCTCCCGTATTATTGGTTGTATTAAATGTACCAAATATATTATGGATTCCTCCACCATTTAAAGTCGTCGCTGTGTTTTCACTTATAGTTTTCGTACCAGCACCAATCATGTTCAATGTACTGTGATACAATTCAATTCCTCCTGCACTAAAGCCAGCTGTGTTCCCAATTATTGTACCAGCATGCATATTAAATGTCCCATCTTGTAAACGGATACCTCCACCTTGATAAACAGTTGTATTATTAGAAATTGTTCCACCATGCATATTGAAAGTACCTTCCAGTACATATACACCTCCACCATGTCCAGTAAGTGGTTGTAATGCTGCAGTTGTATTATCAGTAATTAATCCATCATTCATAGTAACAGTAGCTCCGTAGAACTGCTATTACACCTCCACCACTAAGGGCTCTGTTCCCACGAATAGTGCTCCCTTCGTTCATATATAAACGTGAACCTGTACCTCTAACCTCAATACCACCATGTATAGTATTAACACTTGCCTGGTTACCACTTAATGTAACATTCTGTAATGTTAATCTAGCTCCATCATTTACAATAAAATGTCGTTGATTAGCAGTTGTATGAGTCCACGTAAAATTATTGCTGCCTTGACTAGTCAAAAGGATATTCCTATTACCACTGATAGTAACTACTTGTTCTGATGCAGTTGATGAAAAAGACTGCGTCAGAAAAATAGTCCATTGCGTACCATTTTGTGGTGCGCTGTTAACAGCCGTCTGAAGCGCTCCTCTGTTACTTACATTAGAATTTAAAGGCATAATCAAGCTGTCAGGAGTAGAATGGAGTATTACTCCGCCCTGTACTCTCTCTAACATACCTAAAGATTCATAAAATTCAAAGTCATAGGAATCTGTCCCTCCGCCGAAAAAATCTACTTCTGTAGTTGTTCTGTTTTGAAAACGGGCCACTCTCGAGTTGTTTGTGTGCCTCCTTGCAGTTGTCCTATCTACAATATTTTCGCGAGCTACTACCTCAAAATTAGTACTTGATATAAGTATTAATAATGCTAGTACAGCAATCCCTGCTAACTTTTTAATTAAATTGTACTTGTGTATACGTACATTCTCCAACACTCTCTTATTGTTCATAAATTTCTCCTTTTGTATCGTAAAGTTTCCTACGATATTAGATTATTTTAAGTATTTTCCATTTAAACATGATTCCATTCTGATTCCGCTTTTTCAGCAGATAAAGTCACTTTTTCATAATACCATAATTTTCTTTTGAGTTAACATAATTTTACCATATTGAAATCGCCATGTTCAATGGAATATGTTTCCACATCTATAATTATACACATTTTGGCATAATTCCTATTTTATTGTCAATATAGTTTTTTTGCATTAAAAAAGAGTACGTCAGATTGCTCTGCGGATACTCTTTTTTGCAATTTTAATCAGTTTCATGTCCTTTTTATATCATTTCCGTATCACTTTGACATGTCTTTTTCAAAAATCGCCTGGTCCTCTTACGTCCGTAGCTTAGGCATTATCTCATTAAATACTCTATAGCTCTGTTTAGCTGTTCATCTATTCCGCTATCTCTAACATATTCAACTACAATATCAGGTTCAATTCCTACTTCGTTTATTGGATCTCCATTTGGAGTTTTGAACTCTGCTGTAGTTACTGATATTGCTCCAATTTCGCATATTTCGCGAATTGATTGTACTGATCCTTTTCCAAATGTTGTTTCTCCTATAAGTGTTCCTACATTATTATCTCTAAGAGCTCCTGCTAAAATTTCTGATGCACTTGCAGATAATCTATCTACCAATATCACAACTGGTATATCAATACTGTTACCTGACCTAGCTGTAACAATTTCATTACCATCCCTATTTGCTGTAACCATCAAAATCCTATTTCTTGGCACCAATAAGTCTGCTATTTGTAGCGCACTATCCACTGTTCCACCACCATTACTTCTTAGATCTATAATAAGTGATCTCATACCTTGTGCTTGTAGCTCATTTAATTGCTTTTCAAATTCATCTGCACTTCTTGTACCAAAGGATGCTATTTCTATATATCCTATATCGTTCTCTAGCATGCCTGATCTAACACTAGCAACAATTATCTGTCTTCTTGTTATTCTTTTTTCAATTCTCTCTCCATCTCTTGAAATTACTAATTCAACTACTGTTCTTTCTTCTCCCATTATCTTGCTTGAAACTAGTGTTAAATCCATTCCTCTTATTTCTACTCCATCTACTGTTAAAATAATATCACCTGGTCGAAGGCCTACTTCTTCGGCTGGTGAATTCTCAATCGGAGACATAACTACTACATATCCTTCTCTGTTTGGTTGCATATATATTCCTATACCAACAAAATCCCCTCGGATTGCATTCATAGTAGTTTCAAGCTCTTCTGGCGTTAAAAATCTAGTAAATCTATCTCCTAATCCATCAACAAAACCTTTAACAGCACCTTCTCTCAATTTTTCTTCATCAATCTCTCCAAAGTAGTATTTATCTATGTATCTTCTTACTAATTCTAGTTTTTCGTCAAGCTCTCGTGTATTCTCAGAAATTCTTATATTATCACGGTAATAAGTAACTCCAAACACTGTTATAACAAATGTTACAGCTGCTGTAAATAACACAAGCATTATTGTTCCAAATATTTTTTCTCTTCTTTCAAAATCCATTTTTACCCCCGTATATAGCGACTTCGCTTATGAAACAATGAAAAGACTTGATAACTTGACATCATTCTATATAGTATATTATTCGATTCGCCTCTTCATTATATCTTTTTCGTATTCAAATTTCAAGGACTATACTTAGACTTATGAAGCACCTTTATCACACTTGTTTCCCCAAGAATCTATGAGTTCATTATCCTTATGAACACAAATTATTTCACAATTATTTGCACAAAAAGTACATTCTCTTCCTCTCGTCTCAAAATTTATTTCTTCTATATCGAATATAAAGTCTTGTTCTTTCCCACTAGTTTTTGCAAGTATTGCCGCTCCTAAAGCACCCATCAAGTGCGAATGTTCGTCCACATGAACTGGCTCTCCAATAGTTTCTTCATATGCCTTTATAACACCTATATTTTTACTTACTCCTCCTTGAAATATTATAGGGGCTTTTATTGTCTTCCCTTTCCCAACATTATTTAAGTAATTTGTAACAACAGCGGTACAAAGTCCAGCTACAATATCTTCTTTTTTATGACCTATTTGTGCTTTATGCACTAAATCTGATTCCGCAAAAACTGTACATCTTGCTGCAATTTTAACTGGCGTCTTAGATTTTAATGCCCAATCACCAAATCTCTCTACTTCTATTCCAAGCCTTTTTGCTTGTGACGATAGAAAAGAACCTGTCCCTGCAGCACACAATGTGTTCATAGCATAATCAACCACTATCCCATTTTCTATCAAAATTATCTTAGAGTCTTGTCCTCCTATTTCAAATATTGTTCTAGTATCAGGATACTTAGATAGCGTACCTATTGCATGTGCAGTAATTTCATTTTTTACAACTTGTGCCTTTAGTATAGTTCCAATAAGTTTCCTTGCTGAGCCTGTTGTACCAACTGCTCTTACTTTTATCTCTTGACCTTTCACTTGGTTTTTGAGATTTCCGGACTAAATTCTTTACGGCATTTATTGGGTTTCCTTCTGTCCAGATATAGCTTTCGGCAATAACATTATCTTGTTCATCTATAATTACACCTTTTGTTGATATAGATCCTATATCAACTCCTAAATAACATTCTTTCATTTATTTCTTCTCTCCTCTTTTCATTGTAAGCATATCGTGAAATGCTTCAAGCCTTGTTTTTATTCCAGTCTCTGAAGTTTGTGAATCAAAACTAAAATAGAGAACTGGAATTTTATAGTCACTACTTATTCTTTGTAGCATAGGCATAGCATTTACTTCTGGCATACAGCCAAATGGCTTAACATGTATTAATCCATCAAATTTTTCTTCAGCTAACATCTTTGATTTTTCAACAGTTTCTGTTCCATCAGCACCTATATGATACTTGATATACTTACTTGCTTCTTTCGCTAATCTTTCATTATGCTTTTTTCTTTTAGTCAGCAGATGTGATGCTGTAATAAATCTATGGACTTCCATCCCATATGCTGCAAGTTCTTTTTCAATAAAGTAATTGCTAAACGGTTCCATAAGTACATATAGCTCTCCAACTATCCCTACTCTAATAGGTTTGTCCGGTTTCACTATCTCTATTTTTTCAAATTTCTCTTTATACTTTCTATGGATTTCTTTTATCTCTCTTAAGGACTTTACCTTTTCAAGTTCATTCAAAAAACTTTTTTGCATTTTCTCAAAACTTCCCTTCTGTGCTTCAAATCCAATATTTTTACGAATATATTCCTCTACTTCATCCATACACTTAAGCATTTTCATAGTTAATAGAAAACTTTGCATAAACTTACTTATAGTTATCTCAGGATTTAAGTTCTTGAATGCTTTATATATTTGAATTATAGATGACCCTGCTGAAGCATCAAAACTCAAAAATTCAAACTCATAACCTAAGTCCCTTAATATTTGTTCTTGCACTTCTCCATAATATCCAAACCTACATCCACCACCTGCTTGAAACAAAATATCTGCTCCTTTTTCTAATGACTCTATATAATTTCCCAAATTATATTTAAAAGGTACACACACAGCTTCTGGACTGTGTTTAGCTCCAAGTTCAATTGTTCTTTTGGTAATCGGTGGAGGAGTCATCACTTTCATATTCAAGATTCTTTTTATAAGAGCCTTTACTACAACATGATAGTTTCCCATATGAGGAAAACTTGCTATCCTTTCGCTTTGTTCCACTATTTCTTCACCACTTTCTTCTTTTCTCTAATTATATCGATGAAACTTTCTATTCTAGTATGCAACCCCGCTTCCCCTTGAAGTTCATCTAATACTATGTTTATCATTGGAATATTCTTGATCCTTCTTAAACAGATCTCATTAACCATGGAATCAGGACCACAGGGAAAGGCTGTCACAAACATTATCCCATCTACTTTATTTTTATAATGCTCTATAGCCCCTATCAATTCTTTGTTATATGTCCAATATAAGCTTGAAGATAATTCCTTATACTTTATTCTCGTCTTTTTTGTGCTTGTGACATCTGCATATATCGGAAGTACATCTAGTTTTTCTACATATTTTACTATTGGCTCACCTATCAATTTGTCGTATATATTATACGGATGAGCAACTATCAATATCTTTAAACTATCACTTTCTTGTACTAATTTTTCTTGTTCTTCCGCTATCTTAGTTTTCTTTTCCTTGTTTACTTCTTTTGCTCTTTTATATGCTCTATATGTCTGCATTTTACTTTTTTTAAGTAACTTCCCCATCCTCATAAATGCCTTGAACTCAGTACATCCTTTCACACAATCTATATTGTAATCAAGGAGTTCTACTCCCTCATATGTGTTTCTAACTATATCGTACATAGCATTAAACTTTGTACATACTTTGTCACATTTACCAAAACTATCTATTCGTGGCATTAATATATAATCGCATTTACCTACTAACCACTTAACATGTCCCATATATACCTTAGCCGACAAACAACTCTCATCTATAGAGTTGTCAATTCCTTCTTTAAGTATCGCCTTATTAGTCATAGGACTTAGCACAATTTCACAATCTAATTCTTTTAAAAAAGTTTCCCAGAAGTACTTATATTTAAAGTACAAAAAACCTCTTGGAATTCCTATTTTCATTATTGCCCCCCTTAGCTTCTTACAAATTATCCCAAATGATTATACAACATTTTACACAATTTTCCATGCATTTTAGGATTTTTCTTAGACTTTTCATCGCGCTTTTCGACATTTTTCTCACTTTCTTTAAATTCACACTCCGAAATATTACAATAGTATTTTAATTATATTAAATTATTGTTACAATCCCCTATTCCCACTGTCTTACCTGTTATAATAGAGTTATAAAACTATAGGGATGAAAGGGACTAAATATGAAACTTTTGTGGATTGGAGAAGCAAGAATTAAATTAAAAAGATTTTGCATGGCAAGAAGACTTCCTGTGCTAGTGATTACTATTATTGTGATCTTAGCTATCCTTTTCATGTCAATGTCAAACTATATTTTTGCTTTAGGCAATAATCCTGACGAAGACATAACAGCCCTAAATGATACAGAAAAATTCGAACACTCAATGCCAAAACCAAAGTTTGAGCATGATGGTGGTTCAATTGATATTGTTGCTATACGCACTATGAATTCTGAAAGCACGATGAGTCAAGTTGTTCTTACAGAGGAAAGATTACTCAGTTTTCCTGTTGTGCGCTTAGAAAATGATAGTTTACCACAAAACGAAATAAGAGTTATACAGGAAGGTGAAGCTGGTATAGAACTAGTATCTATTAAAAGAACTTTTGTAAGTGGTCAACTTCTGGAAGAGTTTAGCATGGCAGTTGACATTCTTTCAGCTCCGGTAACAAAGATTATAGAGGTTGGAACTATGGTTCCTCCTGCTGAAGGCGGAAACGATATCATAACAAACATAAATGATGATCAAATGAGAAGATCTCTAGCATTTGCTAACCTAGGATTTAATATGGATTTAAGACAGCCTTCTGGCCTTTCTTTCGAGGATTTCAGAAGAATAATGGATAATCATCCGAGAGATTTAGCCAATGTTCTGTCAAGTAACATTGAATTTTTCTATGCAGCTGAACAAATTTATGGCGTAAATGGTATCTTTTTAATAGCATTAGCCATACATGAAAGTAATTGGGGAATGTCAGACATTGCAAGATATAGAAATAACTTATTTGGGTATGGTGCATTTGATTGGGATCCATTTAACCTTGCATTCCAATTCGATAATTTTGCAGATGGTATAGGTGTAGTTGCAAGAGCACTTTCAAGAAACTACTTAAATCCTCGTGGTACTCCTATATTCTATGGTCAAACAGCTACTGGAGTATTCTATAATGGACCAACACTAACTGGAGTAAATGTTAGATATGCTACTGACCCAGACTGGGGTATTAAAGTATTCAGAACTATGGAAGCATTGTATGGAAGATTGTTATGATATATATATGTAATAGAAATAGTATTTTCTTAGAAAGGGATACCAGGAACTATGGAATCTAAAAGGAAAATTATAATTGCTATCAGTGTTTTTCTTGTATTGGCATTATTATGCCTTTTTTTATTCATGTTCCTAAATAGAAATAGTGTTTATGAGGATGATGCTCCTGTTTTTCAAGTAAGTCAAATACTTCTATTTAGTAGTGCTGGAATAACAGATAATAGTGAATATGGGTTACTAGAATACTTAGATATCCACCATTTTACTGATATTGCTATCTTCATCGATAACACAATATATACTCAGGAGTTAACTCCTAGAAACACAATTAGGGAGCTTTCTATCTATAATATAAATATAAGTGCAACTTCTACTGTTGGAGAAAAGTTTCTGAGTTATAAAAATCCTTTCTTGCATGGTAGGTTTGCATACTTACCTCCTAGTGGAGATGTTATTAATTTCAATGTAGTAACTGATCCTGATGATCTTAGTATTGACTATAACTTGCCGACATTTGCTGCAGATAGCTCAAATCCGATCTCATTAGGATATTTAAATCTAGGTGTAGTGCAAAATCATAATATCTTAGGCAGAGTTAGATATGTTTTTCATGATGGTTCTATCCTAAGAGCTGTTGATGTTGGACTAGACGATTTAAGAGCAACTGTAAGCTTCAGAATAAGGATTGTGAATGAACTAGGGGAAGAGTTTTTCTCTGATATTGTAATTACTGAAATCGCTGGTAATAGTGCTTTATTCTCCGGTAATTATATTAGAGATATTTCACCTCGGTGACGATTTACTTTTTGTTCGTTATTAATTAATAGATGAGAAAAAACTACATTAAAAAAAGATATATTATTAAATGACCGCCTAGCAAACTGCTAGGCGGTTATTTTCTTCTTATTTAAATTTCAGTCTTTATTTAAATTCTCTACTTTATTTCTTTTTCTCTTTTAATATGGAAGCTGTTAATAATCCTAACATCGCTATACCTGCTAGTGCTTTATATCTAAAGATATTCGTATCATCGGCTGTCGCTACTACCTTGCCTGTTCCTTGATTGTTATTCTCTTCTGGACGATATTCTCCTTTTACTTCTCCGTCATCATCTTCATTGTTATTATTGTTATTGTTTCCACTTTCAGTACGTACTACATACATATACTCTGTATCATTCTCTTCGTCCAGTAAGTTAATGTATCCTATTGTTCCTCCTCCAAATGCTTCTGCATCTATTATCTCTGTTCTACTTACTATGATGCTTCCTATTCCTCCTTGGTCTGTTACTTTAAATGCTACTTGGATATCCCTATAATCTGGATTTCCTACTATTACTCCTAAGTCAGGATCAAATGCATCTATTTGATTGTTTTCTAAGTATCTTGTTCTTATTTCTACTGCTTCTGATGCGTTTGTAGTTACTTGTCCGCTTACATCATACATTACCCATTCATAGTTTAGATTTGTACTATGCATTGGTAAGAATTCTAATCCT
>Ga0123355_10003597_pt1 | contig 22305 bp, 22 predicted proteins | sample TergutEmb28metaG_3_FD_89872 | JGI IMG/M metagenome (GOLD analysis project Ga0123355, IMG submission 89872) | Embiratermes neotenicus P1 segment gut microbial communities from Petit-Saut dam, French Guiana - Emb289 P1 | ecosystem: Host-associated > Arthropoda: Insects > Digestive system > Gut ... | reverse complement strand
GCGGGTGATCCGGCTCGTCCCGTGGTTCCTGATCGGCTTCCTGGTGGCCGCCACGGTGAACTCCGCCGGCCTGCTCCCGGCGGCATCGCACGCCCCGCTCCAGCACGTGTCCGTTTTCCTGGTCGCGATGGCGCTGTCGGCCATCGGCCTGTCCACTAACGTGGCCGCGCTCCGCAAGGCCGGCCCGAAGCCGCTGCTGCTCGGCGCGCTGCTGTGGGTCACCGTCGCCGCCGCCAGCCTCGGCCTCCAGCTCCTCAGCGGCACCCTGCACTGATCATCTAGCACCGGCCACTGACCACCCCCGGGTTCCTGGCGGGCACGTCTCGGGCCGGGCGAAGCCACGGTTCGTTCGATATATGTGGGAAGCTGGTCAGGACGACGAAGGGTCTTCGAAGGGACATCGCAGCAGTGAGCCGCGCCCAGGTGCTTGAAACGGCCGACGAGGCGGTCGCGGGAATCGAGGACGGTTCGGTGATCCTGGTGGGCGGCTTCGGCCTCGCCGGGATGCCGTTCGACCTGATCGACGCGCTGATCAGGCAGGGGGCGAAGGACCTGACGATCGTCTCGAACAACGCCGGCAACGGCGATGTCGGGCTGGCGGCGCTGCTCGCGGCGGGTCAGGTGGCGAAGGTGGTCTGCTCCTTCCCCCGGCAGGTCGACTCCTGGGTCTTCGATGGGCTGTACCGCACCGGCAAGGTCGAACTGGAAGTCGTGCCGCAGGGCAACCTGGCCGAGCGGATGCGGGCCGCGGGCGCGGGCATCGGCGCGTTCTACTGCCCGACCGCCGTCGGCACGCCGCTGGCCGAAGGCAAGGAGACCCGCGAGATCGACGGCCGGACCTACGTGCTGGAGTATCCGATCAAGGGCGACTACGCGTTCATCGCGGCCTACCGCGCGGACCGGCTTGGCAACCTGGTCTACCGCAAGACCGCCCGCAACTTCGGCCCGGTGATGGCCACCGCCGCGGTAACCACGATCGTCCAGGTCGCCGAGGTCGTCCCGGTGGGGACGCTGGACCCCGAAGCGGTGGTGACGCCGTCGATTTTCGTCGACCGGATAGTTCCGGTGGCCGCCCGCAGCTACACCGTGGCCGGAGCGCGCTGATGTCAGACCTCACCGCAGCGCCCGCCCGGGAACATGCCGACAGGGGCCCGTTGTCGATGGACGAGCTCGCCGCCGTGATCGGCCACGATATCCCGCCCGGCTCATACGTCAACCTCGGCATCGGCCAGCCGACCAAGATCGCCGAGCACCTGCCGGCCGGCGCTGACGGCCGGCCGTCGGTCATCCTGCACACCGAGAACGGCATGCTCGGCATGGGCCCGGCCGCGGCGGGGGATCAGATCGACCCGGACCTCACCAACGCCGGCAAGGTCCCGGTGACCGAACTGCCCGGCGCGGCTTACTTCCACCACGCCGACTCCTTCGCGATGATGCGCGGCGGCCACCTGGATGTCTGCGTGCTCGGCGCCTACCAGGTCTCCGCGTCCGGTGACCTGGCCAACTGGCACACCGGCAAGCCGGACGACATCCCCGCCGTCGGCGGCGCCATGGACCTGGCGATCGGCGCCAAGGACGTGTACGTGATGATGTCGCTGTTCACCAAGAAAGGCGACGCCAAGCTGGTCCCGGAATGCAGCTACCCGCTCACCGGCGTGGCCTGCGTCAGCCGCCTCTACAGCGACTACGCCACCTTCGACATCCAGCCCGACGGAGTCCATGTACTGGCGACGTACGGCATCACGCTGGCCGGGCTTCGCGACCGGGTGCAGGTCAAGCTGCTGGGATAAGAGGGTTACCCATAACGGTCCCGCGGCTCCGGCCGGTCATGCCCGATCTGCCTGGCCTGCGCGGCTAGCGCGGCGTCAGCCGGAAGGCGCGGGCGCCGGCCGCCCAGGCGAGGTGCAGGTCCCACGGGTCGGGGTTGCCATCGGCGTCCAGGCCGACCCGCTGGAAGTTGGCGAAGTTGTGGTTGTCCCGGCACATGATCGCGTACGCGGCGGTGACGCCTGGCTCGTCCGTGAAGACCTGGACGTCGGCGAGCCGCTTGCGGCCCTGCAGGCGGATCTCCACCGGCTCCCCGGTCCGCAGGTTGCGGCCCCAGCCGAACGGCGTGCCGATCAGCAGGTCCCCGTCGTGCCGGGAATATGCCACCGGGAGGTCGTAACGCCGGCCCGATTTGCGCCCTACGACGTAGAGGGTGACGAGCCGCTTGCCGATGGCGCGGGACACCAGGGGTGTGCGGAGCATGGTCAGCATGACGCGGTTCAGGATGCCCTGCGCGCCCATCTTCTGCACTCGCGGCTCCGGCGTCGCGACCGGGCCGCCCGCTATCGATTCGCTGCTCATCTGCTTTCCTCCGGTTGTTACCTCGATCCGGTTCGGATCGTCTTCTGATATGACGGAACCTAGCGAAGGAAGGTAACAGTGGACGGCGAATGGCCGACGGCCTACTTCGAAGAGCAGCGCCCGCACCTGCGGGCGGTGGCCTACCGGATGCTCGGCTCGGTGACCGAAGCCGAGGATGCCGTGCAGGAGACCTGGCTGCGGCTGTCCCGCTCCGGCGGCGACGGCGTACGGGACCTGCGCGCGTGGCTGACCACCGTGGTGTCCCGGGTCTGTCTTGACATGCTGCGGGCCCGGACGGCGCACCGCGAGGAGCCGCTCGACGTGCACGTGCCCGATCCGCTGGTGGTCACGCCGGTAGCCGACGATCCCGAGGAGCACGCGGTGCTGGCCGATTCGGTCAGTCTCGCGCTGCTTGTCGTCCTGGACACGCTGGCGCCACCCGAGCGGCTCGCGTTCGTCCTGCACGACGTGTTCGCCGTGCCGTTCGAGCAGATCGGCGCCATCCTCGACCGCTCGCCCGCCGCGGCCAAGCAGCTGGCGAGCCGCGCCCGGCAGCGACTCCGGCACACAGGTTCGCCCGCTCCCGCCGCCGATCGCGCCCGGCAGTGGGAAGTGGTCGACGCGTTCTTCGCCGCGGCCACCGAAGGCGACTTCGAGGCTCTGCTCGCCGTCCTCGACCCGGACGTCGTGCTGCGCGCCGACGCCGGCGCGGGCCCGCTAGGCCCTTCTCAGCTGGTTCGCGGCTCGCGCGACGTGGTCGCGCAGGCAGATCGCTACCGGCCGCTCGGTCGCTTCGCCCATCGGGTGCTCGTCAACGGCATTCCCGGTGCCATCATCGTGACCCAGGGAAAGCCGCTCGCCCTGGCCAGCTTCACCGTCGTCGACGCCAAGATCACCGAGATCGACATCCTCGCCGACCCCGACCGCCTGGCCAGCCTGGACCTCGCCGCCGTACTCGCAGGTCCGTAACGCCGGCAGCGCGCTCCGCGCGCCGACGTCAGCTCGCCGGATCGGCGTAACCGGCGCCGGTGCAGATGTTCGCGATGTCGTCGGAGGCGTTCGACGTGTTGACCGAGGTGTTGCCCTGGAGGCCCTCCGCCAGCGCGTGCAGGTCGTTGATCAGCGGCTGGGTCGTCGCTTCCTGATACGCGTCGTAGACCGCGGTACTACTGCCCTGTCCGTTGCCCGTCGAGTCGTCGTACCAGACCCAGTAGGCGTTGCACGCCGAGGCGTCGCCCGTGGCGGATGAGCTCCCCCCGGCCCGCGCCGCGATGAAGACGCCGACGACGACGAGGGCGGCGAGGACCACAAGAGCGATGTTCAGCCTGCGCTTGGTTATCACGAACGGCGACCTTCCTCCACAATCTGGCGCAACACTATACGGCAGTGCGGAGTGTCCTGTGGGGCAAGCCGTTTCCCCGGCGGGCGGCACCCGGGTTGACGGTTACCGGCTGAGCGGAATTCGTGACCGTCCGCGAGCACTTCGCAAATGCGCGCCGCTGGTAATTGTTGATGTGCGGCAATGCGTTTACCGGCGCATCCTGGATCGCATGGACGCCATCGGCAGCTCGCGCGGCGAACACGATCATCACCGGCACGCTCACCACCACGGACACGCTCACGACCACGAGCATGATCACCACCACGAGCGTGACCGCAATGACATTCAGGACCCGCACGATGTTCATGGACACAGCGCCCATGGACTGAAGCGGCTGCGCCATGCGGTGCGCCCGCATTCCCATGAGCCGGCCGGCAAGGTGGACGCGGCGCTGGAGGCGAGTTCGGCGGGCATGCGGGCACTGTGGGTCTCGCTGGCCGTGCTCGCCGCGACGGCAGCGATCCAGGCGGTCGTCGTGGCGGCGTCGGGGTCAGTGGCACTGCTCGGTGACACCCTGCACAACGCCGCCGACGCGCTGACGGCGGTGCCGCTCGGGATCGCTTTCATCGTGGGCAGGCGTCCGCCGAGCCGCCGCTACACCTACGGCTACGGGCGGGCCGAGGACCTGGCTGGGCTGGTGATCGTCGCCACGATCCTGGCCTCATCCGCGCTCGCGGCCTATGCGGCGCTGAGCCGCCTGGTGCGTCCGGAACGTCCCTCGGACCTGATCGCGGTGGCGGCCGCCGCCGTAGTGGGATTCACCGGAAACGAACTGGTCGCCGGCTACCGCATCCGGACCGGCCGGAAGATCGGCTCCGCCGCTCTGGTCGCCGACGGCCTGCACGCGCGCACGGACGGCTTCACGTCGCTGGCCGTGCTGCTCGGGGCGGGCGGCGCGGCGCTCGGCTGGGACTGGGCCGATCCGGTCATGGGCCTGGTGATCACCGTGGCGATCCTGGTAGTGCTGTACCAGGCTGCCCGCGAGGTCTGGCGGCGGCTGATGGACGCGGTCGACCCCGCCCTAGTCGACCGGGCGGAGTACACGCTGCGGGGCACCCCCGGCGTGCTGGACGTCGGGCTTGTCCGGCTCCGCTGGGTCGGCCATCAGCTCCGCGCTGAGTGCGAGATCACCGTCAGCGGCGACATCACCGCTCGGATGGCCCACGAGATCGCCGTCAGCTCCGAACACGACCTGCTGCACGCGCTGCCCCGGCTGTCGGCGGCCCTGGTGCACGCCGACCCGCAGCCACGCCAGGGCGCCGACCCGCACGCGCTGCTGGCCCCGCACCGCTAGCCCGGCCAGATCTTCCGCAAGGCTCCCGGCGGTCCGGCCGGGCAGAGCCGGCTTTTCTTCAGGCGGACCGGACCCGGCGGCCGGTGATGTGGGACGGGACGATACGGACGAACAGCTGGCGGTCTCCGGGGGCCCAGGGGTGGACGTGGGCTTCGCGCGTCGCGTCATGGTCCTCGCCGGTGACATGGTGCGCCGGTCCCTGGATGAGGACGCTCCAGCCCTCCTCGGCGGCCGCGTTGATGTTGTCAATCTCAAACGCCACCCGGTAATCGGCGTCCGCGATCCCGGTCCGCAGGTCCTCATCGAGCGGCCCGTGCTCCGCGGTGCGGAACACGATCGCCCCGTCCTGCAGCACGTAGTTCACCGGTAGCACAACCGGTCCGAACCGGCCGGTGTAGGCGATCCGGCCGATCCCGCCCGCTGCTATCAGGGCCAGGCACTGCTCCTCGTCCAGCTCTTCGATCACGCGGTCAGCCATCGTGGTTGCTCCCTTCCCACAGGGTTGGTGATCCCACCCATGACCCTAGCCGTGGCGCGCGGGGATCAGACGTTCAGCCCGTCCCGACGGCTTAACCGTTGACCGACATGGGTCGTCACGATGGCCTGGGTGCTCGTCCTCACACCTTGCTCCTTCGTCTCGTCAAAGCTCTCGGCTGAGCGGCCGGTGATGGCGTTGGTAGTGCTGGCGCAGCAGGGCCATGCCGTAGTCGTTGCCGTTCGGAGTCCGGACGACCGTGTGCACGTGGCACGGGTCGGGCTGGTCGAAATCGAGGAAGATCCCGGGGTGGTTGTCGTATTCGGCGAGCAGGACGGGGGAGTGGATCCGGAAGTAGATGGGACCGTCCGGGTCGGCCGCACCGATCCAGGCGAAGTGGGTGCCGGCGAGATGGCGGCGGACCTCAGTCAGCTTGGCCTCGGAGGGCCCGGCCGGCATCCGGGAGACGAACGTCCCGGCGAGCCGGACGAGCAGTTCCTGCTGGCCAGGTGACATGGAGTCGGCCGGCAGGCCGGCATAGGGAACGACCCGGTTGTCCTGTCCCGCGCCGCCAAGGTGGCGGCCGTCAACACTTCCAGCAAGCTCCCGCGGCAGGACTTCCGGGCGCATTGACGGGTAGAGCACCGCTCTGTCCCGCTGAGCGGCCGACAGGCCGGTAAGAAGCTCGAGGCCCACCGCGCGGTGTTCCTCGAAGATCTGCTCGGATTCGAATTCGGCGCCGAGGAAGGTGGGTGTCAGTACCATCTGCCCGGCCAGCATGAAGAAGCTCACGCTGACGTGATGGCCGAACAGCTGCCATCCCCACGGATCGACGGCCGACGGCTCGCCGAACAGTGCGATCCAGTAGGCCCACTCCGTGAGGGTGTCGTGGTACTGGCCGATGAGCTGGCCGAGTGCGGCGTTGAGCCGCATCGCCGTCTGAACGTCGAGGAACCCCCTGGCGCTGAGTGACGCCCGCAGCAGCCCCATGACCGCGTCGCGCCTGGTGTCGTCGAGGTCGTCAAGGAAGATCCCGTCCGGTTCCCAGCTCGGGTAGGCATTGGTCCACAGTCGCCAGGCGGCAGCGTCGACGGGAAGCGGGCGGGCTGCCCGGGACCGCTGTGGCTCGGACAGGCACCCGAGCAGGGACCTGGCGGCCTCGACCACGGGGGCCGGATCGAGCCCGGTGTCCTGGAGGGCGTACAGGCCGGGGACCACCTGCCCGTCTGTGGTGATGCCCTTGAACGGCACCGCCGCGCTGGCTTGGACATCGGGGGCCGGGGAATCGCCGTTTAGCTGGAAGACGTAATCCGACGGCTTGGACCGGTCAACCCGGGCCCGGGTGATCGGCAGCAGCTCGGGCCGGGCCTTGTGCCCCTGGTAGCTGGTGTCCGCCACGATGGCCCGCCTAGAAGAGCTGCTCGGCCGCGACGCTCAGCTCGACGACCGTGTCCCAGCGATGGCCCTCCGACGGCCGCGCCATCGGCTCCGGGACGATGATCGTGAGGTGCTGCTCGGTCTCATCCTGCTCGTTCCATTGCCGGTGCGGGACCTGGGCTGGCAGGACCACCAGCTGGCCCGGCGGCACTTCGTAGCGCTTAAGCCCGATCTCGACGCTGAGGGTGCCCTGGAGCACGAAGTAGAACTGGTCGAATTCGTGCATGTGCAGCGGCGGCCCTTCCTTCCCCGGCGGGACCTCGGCGAGATAGACGGCGGCGTGGGTGGCGCCGAGGGCCCGGTTGGCGAGCCAGTCGAGCGCGAAGTCCCGGCCCGTGAGCTTGGCTGGGTCGGCCTCCTGAACGAACGCCGGCTGCACGGAGGTATCCCGCAGCTCGGTCGTTTCAACTAGCCGCTGTACCGGGAGGACACCGGGCGCTATGACCTCGATGTGGACCTCGTCCTCGTCGCCGTCGTTCCAGTTGCGGTGCGGCAGGCCGGCCGGGATGAAGACCGCGGACCGCGCCTTCGCTGCTCGCGTCTCCTCGCCCAGCTCGACCGTTATCTCTCCCTGCAGCACGAAGTACGTCTGGTCGCTCGGGTGCCGGTGCCGGGGAGGCCCGGCCACCCCGGGCGGCACCTTGGTGGCGATGATCAGGCAGCTCTCTCCCGCGTAGAGGTACTGACCCTGGTAGCCACCGTCCATGGTCACGTGCGGATGATCCCAGTCGACCGGCCGAATGAACTCCATGCCCTCGCCTCTTTCCGCCTCCGTTAGGGGCCGGGCAGCAGCACCTGCGCCCAGGTATGGACAATCGTAAGTTCCGCGGATCGTCGAAAGTTAGACGTCAATTCCCTAAGAAACCCCGACATGATCGAGCCAGACACCGGGGACATCTCAAGAACCGGGAGGCCACCAACCACGATGCGGATCGTCGTCCTGTCTGACACGCACGCTCCCCGGCGCTGGAAGTCATGCCCGGCCGCGGTCGCGTCCCAGTTGCTCGGCGCGGACCTGATCCTGCACGCCGGTGACGTGTGCACGGCCGCGGTGCTCGACGAACTGGCGCAGTACGCCCCGGTGATCGCGGTCATCGGCAACAACGACGGTCCCGACGTGGCCGAGTGGGGCGCGGCCGAGACGGCGTCGCTGGCACTGGACGGCGTGCGGGTCGCGATGATCCACGACAGCGGCCCCGCCCCCGGACGGCTGGCCCGGATGCGGGTCAGGTTCCCGGATGCGGACCTCGTCGTATTCGGCCACTCGCACATTCCGCTCGACGCCGCTGACGGTGCCCTGCGGATCTTCAACCCCGGGTCGCCAACCGACCGCCGCCGCCAGCCGCACGGCACCATCGGCGTCCTCCACGTCGCGGACGCCACCCTAATCGAGGCCCGGATCATCGAGGTCACTTAGCCACGGGTTCGGTCCAGCGATGCCGCCAGCCGGGAAAGCTCGCTGGAGTCAGCAAAATGGGCTACTGCGTCGTGCAGCCTGCCAACCTCGGCCTCGGTCCCGGCGCTGGTGGCGACGCTCCGTGCCTTGCCGAGAACCGCGTCCCAGTCCCAGTGCGGCGAGGGGCTACGGCCATCGGAGAGCCAGTCCGCGACCATGCCGTCGGCCAGCGTCACCTCGACGCGCGCCGGATAGCTCTCCGGGTGCCGGCCGGCGAGCGAGTCCGCCTCATGGACCCGGACTTTTCGCATGGTTCGCAGGAAGCCGGGGGAGTCGCGCAGTACTGGGCGTGCGCAGTCGAAGAGGTCCTGCGGGTAGTGCAACCGAACGGCCACCTGGTAGTGCGCGCTGAGCAGCGACCAGACCCGGCCCGCCCCGGTCGGCTGGTCGATCATCCGGCGGTAAGCAGGCGGGACGTGAACTTCGATCGCCAGCACCTCGTCCGCCGTGAAGCCATGCGTGTCCTGCAGCTGCCCGACAGCGTCGATGGTGGCGGCGACCTGGCCTGCTGACGCCCAGCGCTTGAGGTGGGCCTTGGCCAATCCCGTCCCGGGCAGCCACGGCCGTGCCAGCGCCGCGCTGATCCCCGCGAACAGCTCACGGCCGAGGCCTGCCCCGGGCACCTGGTCCGGGTCCAGCAGGCCAGTATCGCCGCGTGCGCCGGCCCGCACAGCGAGCGCGGCGTGAAAGCCGGCCGTCACGGCCAGCCCGAAGCTGAGCCAGCGGCCATCCTCCCCGGAACCGCGGATGATCAGCGGCGTTGACTGCAGCGCGAGTGCGATAGCGTGCGCGATCTGCTCCGCGTCGAGGTCCAGCAGGCGGCCCGTCGTGGCTGCCGCCGCCGGGCCGGCGGCAACCAGGCTGGGCCAGCCGCCCTGCCGGTACAGGAAGTCAGGGCCGCCCGCCGCCAGGCCTAGCGTGAACATCACGTCATATCCGGCCGCCAGCGCGCCGAGCGCCTCGTCCGCACCGGGTGCTGGCTGGCCCCCCACCGCTGCCGCGCCTAGCAGGGCCGGGACCACCGCGGCGGCCGCAGTCGTGACGGACTCCAGTTGCAGGTCGTCGAGTTCAGTGGCGCGGATACGGCGGGCCAGGGCCAGCACGGTGCTCGCCGGATCGAGAGCGCGGCCGTGGCCTGCCAGGCTGATGGAGTGGCGTACGGTGTTGCCGCCCTCTCTGGTGGCCGCGCCGGCCAGCCCCGCCGCAAGCGCGTCGAATAGGTGCATGCGCGCCTGTTCTTGCGCCTCCTCGGGCAGGCCCGCGGTCGCGCGCCTGCCCAGTTCCAGCAGCGGGCTGTTCACGGTTACGGCCGGGACCGTCACCTAGCGCGGGGTCAGCGGGCGGCCGCCCTGCTCGGTGACGAGGATCGTCGCGGTCGCGGGGAACCACTGGGCGCCTTCGGCGGTCACGATGCGCAGGCTCAGCACCTCGCCGCCGATCAGCGTCGCGGCGGAGTCGGCGGTGATCGCCAGCTCGTCTTCGACGCCGAGGCCGAGGCCCTGGCCAAGGCCGAGCGAGGTCGCGAACCGGATCCGCTCCTCATCGCCCAGCACCTTGGCGGCGGCCTCCGCCAGCTGCGCGAGCCTGGCACCGGGCCGGGCAAGCGCCGCCATGGCGTCCACGGCCTGCTCCGCGAGCGCCGCCAGGCCATCGCCGCGCAGCGGAAAGCCGAACGTCGACTCCGCCCAGTAGCCGCTCGCCTCAAGCCCGATGTGCATGGTGAGGTGCCGCGACAGGCTTCCCTCGGCCGCGCCCAGTGGACGCAGCGCTCCGTCCTCGGCGAGGTTGGCGAGCACCCGGAACTCGCATACGCCCTCGACACGCGCGCTCAGTTCGGCGGCGATGGCCGCCTTGTAGGGGCTGGCCGACCTGATGAACTCCGTCGCGGCCGCCTGCCGGGCCCGCGCCACGATGCCGGCCGACCGGGCGAGCAAAGCGAGTTCGCGCGGGTTCTTGCGCCGCCGCAACGTGAATAGTTCCTCATCGAGATGGCGCAGCTCAAAGCCATCGAGACCGGCCGAGATCTCGCTGACCACGCCGACCGGGACGTCTGAGGCGAAGCCGGCCACGCCGATCGCGCCACCGGACAGTCCCCACTCGGTGAGCACCGCGCGAGCTCCTGCGCCCTGATCGCCGTAATAGCGAACGTCCTCGATCCAGCTGATGGCCCGGATCTGGTCGAAGCCCCGGGAACCGCCGAGGCCTGCGAACATGACTGACGGGCGGCTGGTATGCACCAGCAGGACGCTGTGCCTGATGGTCGCCCGGTAGCCGGTCAGGTAGGAGATGTTGGCGTACCGGCCCGAACTGCAGGCGAGGATCGCGGCCTGCACGCCGTTGTCGGCCATCGTGGCGCGGACTGCCTTCAGCCGCTCCTCGAACTCGTCGACCGGAAGATACTCAAGGTCCAGGACCGCCCGCCCGTGAACCAGGACCGGCACAAGGCTGTTGATGCTCATCGCTGCTCCTTGTCTTAGCGGCCCTGTTAGCCGGCCACGCTGTCGAGCTGTGCCCACTGAGCGGACAGCACCTCGGGTCCGTCGTCGGTGATCAGCAGGTGATCGCCGCACATGAGGTAGCCGACCGTTGGCAGGTACTGGTTGGGGTGCAGCACGAACGTCATGCCGGCGGCCAGGGTGACCTGCGTCGTGGCGGCAACGCTCACCGGGTACGGCGAGCCGAGTCCCATGCCGTGCCCGCGCGTGCGCATGTACGGGGGGCGGCAGAATTCGGCGAACCCGGCAGCCTCGATGGGTTCGTTGACGGCGGTCACGATCTCGCCCATGGTCGTGCCAGGGCGGCACTTCGCCAGGCCGCTGCTGAAGGCTGCACGCAGCAGCTCGTAGCTGTCGCTTAGCTCCTTGCTCGGCTCGCCGATCACCGCCGTCCGGCAGATCTGGGCGAACGCGCCCTGGCAGGACGGGGAGATCTCGGCGAGCAGGAGATCCCCGTCGGCGAGGATGCGGTCCGAGGGGGAGTGCACACTGCGGTTGTGCCGTGAGGCGGACACGAGCAGGAAGTTATCGTCGGCACCCAGCTGATGCATGTACGTGTCAAGCCGCCCGGCGAACTCGAACTCCTTCATCCCGGGCCGGACATCCGCGAGCGCCTGCCGGTAGCCCTCTTCGGCGATCCAGCTGGCCCGCCGTACGAGATCCTGCTCAGCGGCGTCCTTAATCATCGCCACCTCGCGGGCCGGCTGGTCGAAGTCGGTCCAGCCGGCGCCAAGGGCTCCGTCGAACTCGGCCTTGCTCAACGTCGTTAGCCGCTCGGCGCCGACCACGCCGAGTGAATCAGTCGCCAGGCCGCCACCCTTGGCCGCCGCGGCGATGGCGGTGAACAGCGCGTCGGTGCCCCGGATCTCGATGCCGGCGGCAGCCGCGTTCTCCCGAGCGCGGACGAGATCCCACGACGGGGTGACGAACAGCACGGGGTCGACGTCGTCGGCGATGACCATCGCGGACGACCCGATCGCGCGCAGCCCCGTCGCGTACCACACCGGGTCGAGCTCGATGAACGAGTGCACGGCGTCGGTGTAGAGCACGAGGCCGGACAGGCCCGCCTCGTGCGCTGCGGCGAGCAGTCGTCGGTGGCGTCCTGAGTAGACCGCACTCATGGTTCCTCCTGCGTTTCGGGGAGTTTCGTATCTACCGGGCCGCCTGCGCGCGCAGCCCGGCGCGCCTGGCGTCCGTGGCCTGCGTGTCGACGGTGACCTGTCCCGTGTGTTCGTCCAGCTGGAGGACCACTCCGTACAGCTCCCCGGCGGCGTCGGGCGACACGTAGCCGTCGCGGACGTCGGCCGCCACGTCGTCAGCCGGGCGATCGAGCGGGTCGCCCCAGCCGCCGCCGCCGGGGGTGTTGATGGTCTGCGTCGCGCCCGGGGCAACGGTGACGCGGCCCACGCGGTGCAGTTCCTCGTCGGAGCCGGGCAGCCGCAGCGAGGTTGTCCCCATCGCGCCCGGTCGGCCGCCCCACAGCCCCCACGGCGGGTACTTCTCTCGCGGCGGGAAGTTGACGAGGTTCCACGCTCCCTCGACCAGGTTGGTGACCTCAGTCGTGAGGCCCATTCCGCCCCGGTAGCGGCCCGCCCCGCCGGAATCCCGGCGCAATTCGCGCCGGTTGATCAGGATCGGCCACTTGAGCTCCATCGCCTCGATCGGCGCGTTGCGCACGTCGCCCTGGCACACCGACACGCTCGCGGATTCGCCGTCCTCATATGGCCTGCCGCCCCAGCCGCTGCCCTCGATGCTCTGCGTCACGAACCGCTCGCCGGTGTCGGGGTCGGTGCCGATGAAGATGAGCGTGCCGCCGAGGGTTCCGGAATGAGCGGCTGGCACGACGTCCCTCATGGCGGGCGCGAGCGCCGCGAGGATGGTGTCGACGACGAGCGGCAGCGCCGTGCTCCAGGCCGCCATCGGCGCCGGGTACTTCGCCATCATGAAGTTGCCCTCTTGGATCTTGACCTGCAGGGCGCGGAAGGACCCCTCATTCACTGGCTCCAGCGGAGTAGTGAGCGCCTTATAGGCGATGTAAGCGGCGGCCAGGGTCCGTCCGTTGACGGCCGACTTGCGCTGTGTCGAGCAGCCGGTGAGGTCGATGGTGAGATCACTGCCCGCCACGGTGACCGTGACCTTGATCTCCAGCGGCTCTCGCTCCCCGCCGTAGTCGTGGTCGAGCTGGGATTCGGCGTAGTACTCCCCGTCCGGGATTCGCTCGATGATCCGGCGGCACCGGGCCTCGCTCTCGGTGAAGAGCTCGGCCACGGTCTGCTCGAAGGTCGCCCGGCCGTAACGGCCGACCAGTTCCTGCAGCCGCTCTTCGGCGAGGCGGCAGGCGGCGAACTGTGCCCGCATGTCGCCAAAAGAGGCGGTGGGGAAGCGGATGTTGTCCCGGATGATGCCGAGAACCTTCTCGTCCGGCTCGCCTTTCTCGTAGACGCGAACCTGATTGAGCTGCAGCCCCTCGACCCACGGGTCGGTAACTCTCGTCCCGCCGCCGAATCCTGTGCTCTGCCCGCCGATGTCGATCCAGTGCGCCCGGACCAGCGCGAAGCACAGCAGTTGCCCGTCGGCGAACACCGGCGTGTAGGTGACGACGTTATTGAGGTGCTGTCCGGCGACCGCCTGATGGTTGGTGATGAAGCCGTCGCCGGGATGGAAGCCGTCCGGGCCGTACCTGGCCATCGCGTCGTCGATGATCACGCCGAGGTCGGCGACGAAGTGCGAAACCCCGCCGAGATTCTGTGAGAGCAGCGCACCGTCCGGGCTGACCAGCGCGCAGCAGTAGTCCCGGACCTCGTAGATCATCATGTTGTATGAGCTGCGCTGCAGCACGTAGGACATCTCGTCGGCGATGGCAGGCAGCATCTTGCGGATCACGCTGCGGGTGATCGGATCGGCTGACTCGACGGCCGTCATCGCGCGTCTCCTGAGATCTGGATGACAAGCTCTCCGCCTGTGCCGCGGCGCAGCCGGTCGCCCGGCCACAAGACAGTGGTCGAGGCGTATTCCTCGACGATGGCCGGGCCTTCGATCTCCTCACCGATCCCGAGTAGCTCGCGGTTGTAGATAGGGGTGTCGACGGCGGGGACACCACGATCGAACGCCACCTGACGGCGGCCGCGCAGCGCACCTCCAGTTGTCCCCGTCACCTGCAGAACTGGCTGCGGTCGCGGCGTTACGGCCGCGACGCGTACGTTCACCAGTTCCACTGCCTCGGTCGGCGACGCGTGCCGGTAGCGCTGCCGGTGGATGTCGGCGAAGTCCGCCCTGATCCGCTCCGCGTCCCCGGAAGCGAGTACTTCCCTGGCGACAGGCACGGTGAGCGTGAACTCCTGGCCCGCGTAGCGGAGGTCGAGTCCGACGTCGAGGCTCATGTCGGCGTCGCTCACTCCCTCGTCGGCGAGCTGCTTGCGGCCGGCCTCGGCCAGTTCTTCGGCTATCTGGGTGACTTCGGCCCATACGACATGCTCGAAACCCGCGTAAACGGTACGCACGAGGTCATGGCGCAGGCTGGAGCCGAGCATGCCGACCGCCGAATAGTGGCCGGGGAAGGGCGGGATGATGACGAGCGGGATGTGCAGGTCGCGGGCGATGGCGCAGGCATGCAGCGGGCCAGCCCCGCCGAACCCGATGAGGGCGAAGTCGCGCGGGTCGTAGCCGCGTTCGACCGAGACCGCGCGCACCGCCAGGGCCATGGCCGCCTTCGCGATCTCGACGATGCCGTGCGCGGCGTCGACGGTGCTCATACCGAGCGGCGCTGCGATCTGCTCCGCGATCCCTCGCTTCGCGGCGTCGGTGTCCAGCGGCATCTCTCCGCCGAGGAATTCGGTTGCGCCCAGCCGGCCAAGCACCAGATTTGCGTCCGTCACCGTCGGCTGCGTCCCTCCCCAGCCGTAGCAGATGGGACCCGGCTGACCGCCGGCGCTCTCCGGCCCTACCTGCAGGGCGCCGACCTCGTCGATCCGGGCGATGCTGCCGCCACCGGTGCCGACCTCGATGACGTCGACGACCGGCAGCATGAGCGGCTGGCCGCTGGCGAGGCCGCCGATGTGGTACCCGTCGGCGATCGTCGGCTGGAAGTTGGTGACCAGGCTCGCCTTGGCCGTCGTCCCGCCCATGTCGAACGCTATGACATTCGGCAGGTTCAGCTGGCGCCCGAAGTCGGCCGTGGCCGCGATGCCGCCAACCGGACCGGACTCCATCATCGCCACGGGGGTCCGGCGGGCCACATCGGGGGACATCGCACCGCCGTTGGACTGCATGATGAACAGCTGCCCGGTGAAGCCATGCTGACCGAGGAGCTCGCTCAGGTCATCGATATAGGTCCTGACCTTTGGCCCGATGTAGGCGTTGAGTACGGTCGTCGATGTCCGCTCGTATTCGCGATACGAACGCAGGATGTCATGGGACAGCGTGACGTAAAGGTCGGGCAGCCCGGCCGCGAGCGCCTCACCCATCCGGACCTCGTGTTCCGGCCGGGCGTAAGAGTGCAGCAGTGACACGGCGACCGACTCCGCGCCGCAGGCCCTGATCTTGGCGACCACGTCCGCGATTGCCTCGGGCCCCAGCTCCGTGATCACGCCGTGCGGGGTGACCCGCTCGTCCAGCTCGAAGGTCAGCCGGCGGGGGACGAGCGGCCGCGGGCGGCGGAAGAAGATGTCATAGGCGTCCGGTCGGTTTTGCCGCCCTACGGCGTACACGTCCCTGGTGCCCTTGGTGACGATCAGCGCGGTGACGGCCCCCTTGCGCTCAAGCACCGTGTTGATCGCGATCGTCGAGCCGTGCACGAAGTCCGAGACATCCGCCAGGTCCGCGCCTGCCTTGGCCAGCGTCTGGGCGATGCCCTCGATGAGGCGGGACGGGGTGGTGGCCGACTTCCCGTGACCCAGCTTCCCGGTCTCGCTGTCGTAATACACCAGGTCGGTGAAGGTGCCGCCGATGTCGAGCGCGACAGTGACAGTCAATGAGGATCTCGTTTCTACTCGGCTGATTCAGCCGGTACTCGCAGCCACGGCCTGGGACCGTAGCCGCGAGTCACCGCGTGGGACCGTGACTGGGGGAGTGGTTCAGGCGGACGGCAGCGGGAAGACCGATTCGGCGTTCTCGTGCAAGATGAGTTCGCGTTGCCGTGCCGACAGGCCTGCGTTCTGCACTACCTTGATGGCGGCTGACGGCTGCCAGCAGGGGTAGTCGGTCCCGTACATGACATGCCTATCCCCGTAGAACTTGACCGCCGTTTCAACCGTCAGTTCAGCCGGGCACACGGTGTCCACGTACATTCGCTTGAGGTACTCGCTTGGCCGCACGCTGAGTCCTCCGACGCGGGTGTTCTTGTCGAAGCGCCCCGCCTGGTACGGCAACAGCCCGCCGCCGTGGGTCTGCACAACCTTCAGCCGCGGGTGCCGCTCAAGGATCCCGGAGAAAATGAGGCGGAGGACGGTGACACTGGTGTCGAGCAGGCGCCCGATCGTCAGTTGCAGAGCCCTGTCGTAGTCGCTAAGCGTCTCGCCGAAAGCGGTATCGGTCGGGTGGATAATCAGCGGAACGCCGAGCTCCTCGACGCGACTGTAGAAGTCTTCCAGTCGCGGGTTGTCGGTGAATCCGTCAGATGTAAGTGCGGCTAGGTTAACGCCGACGAGCCCGAATTCCTTGATGGCCTCGTCCAGCAAGGCAAGGGCCTGACCGGTGTCATTAAGCGGAATGACGGCGGTTCCGTAGAAACGACCGGGATACCGTGCGTTGAGTTCTGCCAGCCGCTCATTGTAAGCACGGGCGAGCGGTGCCGCCTGGTCGATGGGAAGCTGATCGCAAAGACCGGATAGCACCCCGGTGGTGCAGATGACCGTTACATCCGCCCCGGCCGCGTCCTCTGAAGAGGCGAACCCGCGGGGTAGGTCGAACCACACGGGAGGCAGGTTCTCAGATAGCCTGCCCGCATTGTAGTAATAGCGCCAGCCATCATCGACGCGGACGGATCGTGGATACCCATTGACTTCGCTGAGACGTTCCATGAACGTTCGCGGGAACCAGTGGAAGTGAGTGTCAATCACTCGCACAGTTATGCACCTCCCACACGCGCTGCGCTGCACGCGGAATCAGGGCGGAAACCGCGATAATTCGAATCTAGGCCAGCTTGAACTTGACGTCAACCTCAAGTTGGGATGATTCATCACGGTGCCAGGACGAGCTCGCCTGACCTGCTGGTATGCCGGGCCTGCCGGAGGCGGGTCGCTGACGGGCAGGCCTGCCTCAGTCTCCGCACGGTCGCTGAGGCGGCAGTCGGGATCCGGCAGGCGGCGCCGTTATCTCGGACCGGGTTGCCTGCAAGCACAGTCGATCTTTGCGTTAGCATTCAAAGATGAGGACTGAACAAGAGCCGACAGTGGAAGAACTGCCCATCGCTAGGGCAGCAGGCGCACGTATTGACCCGCGATCCAAGAGCGGTATACGAACCCGCGCCGCGATCATCGACGCGGCCCGGGTGATTCTGGAGCGTGACGGGTTCCGCGATGCCCGGATCAGCGACATCACGCAAGAGGCGGGAGTCGCTAACGGCTCCTTCTACACCTACTTTGCGAGCAAGATTGAAGTGGTGAACGCGCTGCTCCCGGAAATCGAAGAGGACCTGCTCGACCCGACGGCGGCATCAGAAATCCACGGGGCGCCGGATATCGCGACGCGCATCGAGGCGATGATCCGCGCGTACTTGGATAACTACCGGCGGAACGTCAAGCTGCTGAAAGTGCTCGAGGAGGTCACCCTTGCCGAGGAGACGGTAGCTGAATGGCGCCTGGAGCGCAGCCGAGAGTTTGCCAGGCGCACGGCAATCGACATCACTAAATGGCAAGAGCTGGGCCTGGTTGACGTAGAGCTGGATCCGGTTGTAACAGCACGGTCGCTGTCTAGCATGGTGGTGCGAATGGCCTACTTTGTTTATGCGGTGGGCGACACCATTCCTTTCGAGAAGCTCGTAGCCAACCTCAGTCGGCTGTGGATCAATGCGCTGCGGCTGCCATTTAACGGCGCCTGAGCGGCCAGCGCGAAACGCTCGATGTCCGTGCAGGTCCGCAAGGATTCGCACCCCCAGGACAGGTCGTGGACGACGGTCCCCGCCCCGGAAATCGCGGCCACGAGTTCGTCGAGAACCGCGTGCCGGCCGGTCGCGAAGGCCGAGAGGTCAAGAGGTGCCTGGCCGGCCCTGGTGCGTACGTCGACCCGGCGTGAGCTGGCGACGATTTCGCCGTCCGAACCGAACACGAGCAGCCGTTCGGTGTCCGCATCGCCGAGCCGGGGCGCAGACCGGCCGTCAAGAACCTGCCGCAGCAGTGCCTGGCGGCGCTCCCGCTTGGCCGCTTCGTCCGCCACGCTTACGTCGCCCTTCCTGGGCGGATGTCCGGCCGCCGGAGACAGCCGGCCCACTCCGTCATGGGCGACGAATGCCGCAGGACCCTGATCGCTGGTCAGCCACGCGAAGTAGCTGCCGGGCACGAGGCGGTCTTGGTCGATGCGGATTCCCGCTTCCCGGACGGAGTAGCTGGCGCGGGTAACGGTTCGCACGACGTCGATCTGGTGGATGCCCTGGCGGCGGATAAGCCCCCCGCCCGCCGCGCCATCCCACTCCTCCGGCAGTCGCGGGCGGCGCATCCAGTCGGTGAACTTCTCGGCCAGTACCATGACTGGCCGGCCGATCGTCCCGGTGTCGATCACGCTCCGGACGGCCTGGACGTACGGCTCGAATGCCTCCGAATGCCCGACGATGACCACGCGATCGAACGCGCCCGCCAGCGCCGTAAGCTCCTCCGCCTCGCCGAGGGTCGCGGTGACCGGCTTCTCGACGATGACATGACGGCCGGCCTGGAGCGCCCTGCGCACGTGCTCGAAGTGCAGCGGAGTCGGCGTCGCGATGTGCACGGCCTCGACGCGGTCGTCAGCAAGGAGCTGGTCGAGCGAGTCATACCGGCGCGGCTCGCCGCCACCGTCTGCGCCAAGCCATCCGATGTCGACGTCGGCGATCGCTGTAACCGTCACCTCACCATGGCCGAAGGCGGCGCCGAGCATGGCGGCACCGGCAGTGCCGAGACCGACCACGCCGAGCCCGATGGTCAATGGCCCGCACCTGCGGCGCTGGCGGCCGGCGCAGACTGTCCCGTCACCAGCTTCAGCACTTCCGTCCGGAGCTTGGTGAACCGCGGGTCGGCTCTCGTCTCAAGCTGATTGCGTGCAGGCCCGAGGTCAATCGGCAGGTCCCTGGTGACCACGCAGGGCGACTTCGACAGCGCGATGATCCGGTCGCCCAGGTAAACGGCCTCGTCGATGTCGTGGGTTACGAAGACGATGCTCATCCCGAACTCCTCGCGGACCCGCAGCACCAGGTCTTCGAGTTCGAAACGGGTCTGCGCGTCCACGGAGGCGAATGGCTCGTCCATCAGCAGCAGCTTGGGCTGGTAGGCGAGGGCGCGCGCGATGGCTACCCGCTGCTGCATGCCGCCAGACAGCTGCCACGGGTACCGGTGCCCGGTCCCATCCAGGTTCACCGCGCTGAGTGATTCAGTCACCAGCTTGGTACGCTCCGCGCGCGGCAGCCGCTTGGCTTTCAGTGGCAGCCCGACGTTGCCGGCCACTGTCAGCCAGGGGAACAGCGAGCGGCTGTAGTCCTGGAAGACCACCGCCACCTCGGGCGGGGGCGCGGTAACCTGCCGCTTCCCGAGGTGAACGCTGCCCTTCGTTGGCTCGAGAAGACCAGCCAGGCAGCGGAGCAGCGTCGTCTTGCCCGCGCCGCTCGGGCCGACGATGCAGACGAACTCGCGCTCGCGCGCGTCGAAGCTGATCTCGCGGATGGCCTCGTGCGGATCGCTGCCGCGCGACGCGTACGTCTTGCCGATCGCCCGCACTGACAAGAAAGCGGCGTCCGACAGCAAAGCGGTGTCAGACTCGCCAGCCGGTTGCCCGGCACTGGAGCTTAGCGTGGGCCAGGCGGAACCGGCCTTTTTAAGGTCAGCCACTTTCATCCCCTCGCTTGCCGGGCGGTCATTCCGGTATGCCAGTACAGTATTCCTCGCTCTGCGAGCACGAAGAGGGTGTTCAGAACAATTCCGACAACACCGAGCAGGAGCATGCCAGACCAGATGCCAGGCGTGTCGAAATTAGACTGGGCAGCCGAAATAGCATAGCCAATTCCCTGGGTTGCCGCCAGGAACTCGCTGGCCACCATCAGCAGGATCGATACCTGAAGTGCAACCCGCGCCCCGGCGACAATCTGCGGGGACGCCGCGGGCAGCCGCAGCATGAATATCTCTCGCAGCGGACCAATTTGATAGCTGCGCGCGGTCTCGAGCTGGACGCTGCTTATGCTCTGGAAGCCATCGTACGCATTGAGCAGCACCGGCCACATGCAGCCGAAGGCGATGATGGCGACCTTGAATCCGTCGCCGAGGCCGAAGATCAGCAGCAGCGCGGGAATCAGTGCGGGCGACGGCAGGCCGCGGAAGAAGGTGATCAGCGGCAGCGACGCGTTGTAGAGGGTTCGCACGCTGGACAGCAGCAGCGCGATGGCAACCCCCGCGACCACCGCGATCGCATATCCGGCCGCGATGTGCCAGAGACTCGGGACGAGGTCGGTGGACAGTTGCTGCCCGCCGTTACCGAGCCACTCTGTGCGGAAGGCATCGATGATGACCCACAGCGGGGGGAAGTACAGCGACCGCGGCGACGGCGCGTACCACCACAGCAGCAGCAGGGCGACAGGCATCCATAGGTAAAGCAGCCCGCGGGCGCCGAGCAGGCCGATGTTCTTCACCATGTCACTTGTCCCGGTAGATGTCGTGCCAGGCGAGGACCCGGCGTTCCAGTGCCATCAGACCGGTGACCAGGATCACGCCTACGGTGCCGACGACGAGGATCATGGCGTAGGTGTAGCTGATATCTCCGCCCTCCTGGCCCTGCATGATCTGCAGGCCGATGCCGCTGCCGCCGGCCACGATCTCCGACAGCACGTCAAGCAGCAGGGCCGCCGCCGCGGCGAGCCGCAGTCCGGTAGCGATATAGGGCGCTGCGGTCGGCATCGTTATCGATCTGAACTGGGCCAGCGTGCCGAGGCCGAAGACACGGCCGGTGTCGCGGACAACGGGGTCAACCGACCGGACGCCGTAGATGGTCTGCATGAGGATGGGAAAGAACACCCCGAATGTCACGAGGAGTACTTTCATCTGCAGCGTTGTGCCGAACAAGAGCACCGCGAGGGGCAGCACCGCGATCACCGGGATCGTTTTCAGGAACTCGATGACCAGGAAGGAGCTGCGGTAGGCGATGTCGTTGAGACCGATAACGGTGCCAGCGAGCACGCCCGCCGCCGCCCCGAGGGCGAAGCCGATGGCAGTGCCTTCGAGCGTCTCGGCTACGCCCTGCCAGAGATGCCCGGTGCCCAGTGACGGGACCAGGGTGCGGACGGTGGTGGAGGCCGACGGCACGGCCACCGGGTCCAGCACCTTGGTCACCGTCAGGACCTGCCAGATCGCGACCGCGATCGCGATTCCGGCCAGGCCCGCTGCCCACTTTCTTACGTCGAACGCGACTCGGTCCATCGCGCTACCCCGTGTACTTCCCTCCGTCGGCGAACAGCAGCTTCGTGGCCGGGCTGCCTGGTGCCACCCACGCGATCGTGTTCTGTGCGGGCACCGGGCTCTTCAGGTCGTTGTACTTCAGCATGAGGTTCGCGTACTTGATGAGGGTGTCGGGCGCGAGGCTGTCGGTGTAGACGATGTCCGGCGGCACATCTGCCTTCGCCGCCGCGGCTGAGAGTCCTGACACCGTGCCGATCTCGGCCAGCGCCTCGGAAGGATGCGCGGCCGCGTACAGGATCGACTGGTCCTCAGCCTCCACGAAGCGCGTCATCACGGCGGTGTTGGCGGTGAGGTAAGAACTGGTGGCGGCGTAACACTCGGTCGTCCACGGCGCGGTCACGTTGTCCAGGTCGGCGAGCAGCTTCTGATCTCCCGACTGCTCGCCGCTCACGATGAACGGCTCGACCTCGAAGCCCGCCTGGATCGTGCCGCTCTTCAGCGCGGCGGCCATGTCGGCGAACGGGATCGTGGCCAGCTTGATGCTGGAGAAGTTGCCGCCCGCTGCCTCCACGCCGGCTTCCAGGTACAGCTCGTTGCTGCCCGCAAGCTCGTTGAGGCCGACGGTCTTGCCCGACAGCTGAGCGAGGCTGGTGATGTTGCTGCCCTTGGCTACCATCACGGCGTTCTCGGGATAAGACGGGTTCACGTTGTTGGCGGGGCCAAGCGGCGCGATGCATTCGATGCCCTGGCCGGCCTCGTCCGCCTTGAGCAGCAGCGGCGTGGTTACGAAGCCGAGCTGCTGGTGTCCGCTGTGCAGGTTCGCGATGATCACGTTCACGTTGGAGGCGGGCTG
>Ga0123355_10003596_pt1 | contig 22306 bp, 15 predicted proteins | sample TergutEmb28metaG_3_FD_89872 | JGI IMG/M metagenome (GOLD analysis project Ga0123355, IMG submission 89872) | Embiratermes neotenicus P1 segment gut microbial communities from Petit-Saut dam, French Guiana - Emb289 P1 | ecosystem: Host-associated > Arthropoda: Insects > Digestive system > Gut ... | reverse complement strand
TCTGGATCCGCAGAAGCCGCCCGCGTCCCCATCACGCTGCGCGACGCTTGAAACGCCAGGTCGAGCACAGGCGCGAAATCGACGTTAAATCCGAACGCCCGGCAGTTCTCGCCGATAATCTGTCCGTGCTTGCGGGCCAGCGTTATGTCGTCGGACGCGAAAACGTCGGCGACCGATGGGGTTGGTCCCAGCACCTCGCGAAGGCGGTCGACAGTCCCCCCTTCCAGGTCTACGCAGGTCAACAGCGGAGTCCGAACACAGCTTCGGCACTCCCGCAGCAATCGCCAGGTCTGATCCGCACTCCTGATATTGCGCGCAAAAAGGATGACGCCAGCGGGCTCGAGACGCGTCAGGAGGGAAGCGAGCGGAGGCGTCATCTCGACGCCGTCGAAGCCGATGATCAACAGCTGGCCTGCCGCGGCAGAACCCACCGATCGGTGCTTTCTTTTTCGAGCCATCATTCGAGTGCGTCCGGTTTTCGTTCTTCGGAATCCCGCCCTTTCCTCGGTTTCCAATCATCATTGCTGCAATCATCAAGACGATGGTGGAAAGAATAAAAGGACCTGTCCAGGTATTGCCCAGCTCAAGTCGCGAAAGCCGCAACGCCAGCCGCATCAACCCATGGAAAAGCAAAATAGCGGTCCAGCCCAGTTGCCCATGCATTTTGCCGGACCGCATCGTACTCCAAATATGCAAAATGCAGGGCTTTCACGATCGTGTCGAGGCTCCCTCGCCGGCAGACTCACTCCACCTGCTTTTTCAACTCTGCCAGCAAATTCAGCGCCTCCAGTGGAGTCAAGCGGTTCAAATCCAGCTCCCGCAGCTTCTCCAGCACGGGCTCGGACAGCGGCGTAAAGATCGTCAACTGTGCCGGCGGAGGCGTTGCCCCCGGCGACAAATGCGCCGTGGCCTGCTGCTCGGCAAACTCATGATGCACGAGCACCTCGCGCGCCCGCTCCACCACTTCATGGGGCAGCCCGGCCAGTTTGGCGACCTCGATTCCGTAGCTGCGATCGGCCGCACCCGGTTCGACCTTGCGCAAGAACACGATTCCGCCGCCCGTCTCCTTGACTGAAACGTGATAGTTCTTCACCCCATCCAATTGTTCGGCCAGCTCGGTCAGCTCGAAATAGTGCGTGGCAAACAGAGTCTTGGCCCGCACCCGCGCGTGGAGATACTCGACCGCCGCCCAGGCAATCGCCAGTCCATCGTAGGTCGCGGTGCCGCGCCCCACTTCGTCCAGCAGGATCAACGACCGCGCCGTCGAGGTATGAAGAATTGCCGCCGTTTCGGTCATTTCGACCATGAACGTCGAACGGCCGCGGGCCAGATTGTCGCTCGCCCCGATGCGCGTGAATACCCGATCCACCACACTCAGCTTCGCCGAGCGTGCCGGCACAAACGATCCCATCTGCGCCAGAATCACGATCAACGCCGTCTGCCGCAAATAAGTAGACTTTCCTCCCATATTCGGACCGGTCAGCAGCAGGATGTTGTGCGTGGTGTCGTTCAGATACAGATCGTTGGGCACAAAGCGCTCGCTGCCTCCGGCCAGTTCCTGCTGCTCGATCACCGGGTGCCGGCCTTCGACGATCTCGATCTCGCCCGCGCCATTCACAAACTGAGGCCGGCAGTAATTGCGCCGTGCCGCGAGGTGTGCCAGCGAGCCCAGCACATCCACTTCGGCCAGCGCCAAAGCCGTCCGGCGAATGCGCTTCGCCTCGCCCGCAATCGCAGTCCGCAGCTCGGTGAAAAGCCGCCGCTCGATCTCGACGATCTTCTCCTGGGCGTCGAGAATCCTGGCCTCGTACTCCTTCAACTCGGCAGTGGTGAAGCGCTCGGCGCCGACCAGGGTCTGCTTACGCTCGTAATCTTTCGGTACCAGATGCAGATTCGGCTTCGAGACCTCGATGTAGTAGCCGAAGATGGAATTGAATTTCACCTTCAGGGACGCAATCCCTGTACGCCCGCGTTCACGCTGTTCAATCTGCGCCAGCACCAGCTTGCTGTTGCGTGAAAGGTCGCGCAGTTCATCGAGATCCCGATCGACTCCAGCCGCGATCACTCCGCCATCGGCAAAACTCAGCGGTGGCTCAGGGACAATCGCTTTCTCGATCCGTTCCCGCAGATCGCTTAATTCGTCGAGCGAGGCGTTCAGCGCGGACAGCCGCGCGGCCGCCAGCCCGCCCACGGCGGCTTTCAGCGCTGGAATCTTTCCGAGCGACGCGGCCAGCGCCAGCACGTCGCGCGGATTCGCGGTCTCCAAAGTGACCCGGCTCAGCAGTCGCTCCAGATCCAGCACTCCATCCAGCGAGCGGCGGAGTTCCTCGCGTGCGACCAGACCCTTTACGCCCGCTTCCACCGCATCCAGCCGGGCATTGATTTCGCCCGGGTCCAGCGACGGGCGCAGCAGCCACGCCCGCAGCAGCCGCCTTCCCATGGGCGTGACCGCGGCATCGATCGACCGGAACAGAGTGACACCCGCGTCGGCGCCGGCAAACAGCGGCTCGATCAATTCCAGATTCCGCACCGTGACCGCGTCGAGTACCAGGCAGTTCTGCCGCTCGTACCATCCGATGCGGTCGACATGATCGAGCGAGCCGCGCTGCGTCGAGCGCACGTAATGCAGAATCGCTCCCGCAGCCGAGGCCGCGGCAGTGCGCCCTGCCAGCCCAAACCCCTCGAGCGATAGGACACCGAAATGATTCTCCAGCAGGGGCAGCGCGTGATCGGGCGCAAAGATCCAATCTTCGAGCGGAGTCTCGGTGAAGAATGCTTGCGAAGAAAAACCGTGGAGCGGCAGACGCCCCCGCCGGTCCGTCCGAGCCAGGCTCGGCTGCTCTCCAGCGTGCTCAAACAAGGGGGCGGCCGATGCGAACAGCAGTTCTTTCGGTCGCAGCTGCTCCAGCTCCTCCTGCACCCTGCGCACCGCACTCTCTCCGGCAAACTCCGTCGCCCGGAATTCTCCAGTCGACAGATCCAGCGCCGCGAATCCCACTCGATCCCCCATCTGCGCCACGGCCGCGAGAAAATTGTTCTCCTCCGATCCCAACGACGAATCAGCTGCCGTCCCGGGCGTGACCACGCGGGTCACTTCGCGCCGCACCAGCTTTTTGGCCAGCCGCGGATCCTCCATCTGCTCGCAGATCGCCACCTTGAACCCGCGCCGGATCAGCTTTCCGATATATCCCTCGGCCGCGTGATAGGGCACGCCGCACATCGGAACCGCCGCGCCTTTTTCTTTGTTGCGGGAAGTCAGCGTAATCTGCAGCTCTTTCGCGGCTACCACCGCATCGTCGAAAAACAGCTCGTAGAAGTCTCCCAGACGGAAAAATAAAAGCGCGGTGGGATGCTCTTTCTTGACGGCAGCGTATTGCCGCATCAGCGGGGTGGACGGCTCGGTCATTTCGGCGGGCTTGGGCGGATTATAACAAAGGGCCGCGGCCGTCTTCTTGCGGCTTTTCGCATGACTCGGCCGCAAACAACCGCAGCAAATCCCGGTTGACTCGGCTTCTCCCTCAATGTTCTCCTTGGTTCCTGATGGAACTCCGCAAAGATCCCATCACCCGATCCTGGGTCATCACCGGAGACGATCCGGGTGACGCCGGCCCGCGTTCCGACACCCCTTGCCGCTTCTGCGACTCTGAGGCATCGCTCGAGGAGATTTCCCGGGCCCCGAACGCTCCGGGCGCAGCATGGTCGGCGCGATCGGTCGTCCATCCCAAGCCGCTTTACCGCATCGAAGGCGAACCGGGACGCCGCGGCGACGGCCTCTACGACCGCATGCACTCGGTCGGCGCGCACGAGGTGCTGGTCGAAAACCGCAGCCACGATCGCCATCTGTGGATCGCCGGCGATGAAGAGATCGCCCACGTCCTGCGGCTCGCCGCCGAGCGCATTCTCGACCTCAAACGCGATCCCCGCATCAAGTACGTCAGCTTCTTCAAGGACCACGGCAGGAATGCCGGGCAGGAATTCAGCCACCCCACCTCCCAGATCACGGCGACCATGTTCGTCCCGCGCCGCGTGCTGTACGAGCTTCGAGCCGGCCGCGAATACTTCATCAGCAAGGAACGCTGTGTTTTCTGTGACATCATTCAGCAGGAAGAACGCCAGGCGCTGCGCGTGATCGAAGCCCGCGGCGACTACCTCGCGGTTTGCCCCTATGCCCCGCGCGTCCCCTACGAAACCTGGATCCTGCCGCGCAACCACGATGCATCCTTCGAACGCACCGGCCTGAACAAACCCGGTCTGCGCACCAACCTGGGCGCGCTTCTGCGCCGCACGCTGCAGCGTGTTCGCTCGATAGGCGAGGAGTTTCACCTTGTGCTGCATACTTCGCCGAGCAGCCTGCACCCCTCAAAGAATCTGGGTTACTGGAAGACCATCGACGATGATTACCACTGGCACATCGAGATTCTGCCGGTGCTAAGCTCGAAGGCGCGCTCTTACACCTTCAAGGAGGTTTACTACTCGCCGGTGAGTTCGGAAACCGCCGTGAAGCAGCTGCGAGAGGCGAGAATCGACGGGTAAGACGGACCCCAATTGGTTGAGCCCGTGCCCGATTGCTGAGGCCGGCGGCGCCTGCGTCAGCATCCCTGAATGGACGACTTTCCCTCGGGAAAGTTCCCCCGCTTGCTACAATCCCTGCTCGGGAGACTCCTCGTGAAATCGTTTTTATCCTGCATCCTGTTGACGTCCATGTGTTTCGCCCAATCCGGGAATGTCCCCGGAGCCGCGGCGGCGGGCAAACAGAAGGTCCTCTGGCAGAAACTTGAATCGAGCATCGAGCAAGTTGATCAGCACCTTGACGGCGTCATGGGAATCGCCATCGAAGACCTCGCCACCGGCGACCACTACTTCCTGCATGAAGATGAGATCTTCGCCCAGGCGAGTTCCATCAAGATTACTGTCCTGGCGAATCTCTATCGGCAGGCAGAACAAGGCAAACTCAAACTTACCGACCTCTACACGGTCGAGTCGTCCGACTTGGTCCCCGACAGCGACATCATGAACGGCCTCACGCCCGGCGTCACCCGCGTCACATTGCGCGATCTCGCCACCATGGTGGTTGCGGTCAGTGACAACGCCGCAACCAACGTCCTCATCGACCGCATCGGCATGGAGAACGTCAACACGATGCTTGACTCTCTCGGACTCACGCATACCCGCTTGCGCCGCAAAATGATGGACCTCGAGGCCGCCAAACACGGCCGGGAAAACATCTCCACTCCGCGCGAGATGATGACACTGCTGGACGCCATTTACCGCGGCAAGCTGCTGAACAGGGAATCGACTGCGGACTTCTTCAAAATCCTGAGCACAAACAAGGGCTCGTTCCTTCCCCGCGACCTGCCTCCCGACCTGAAGGTCGCCAATAAGCCCGGAGAACTCGAAGCCATCCGCAACGATTCCGGCATCGTCTTCGTCGAGGGACGCCCTTACGTCATCTGCGTGATGACCGGCTATTTGCGCAACGAGCGGGAAGGCGAAGAAGCCATCACGAAGGTTTCGCTCGAGACCTGGCGCATGTTCGACCGCCTGAGCCGTGCCACAGAATACGGAAGGGTCGTCTCGCCAGGGAACGGAACAAGATAGCGGCGCCGTTCGGGATTGGATTTACAGGATTGGGGCACGCCCCCGCTATCGGTTGTCCCGAAGTTTGACACCTGCCCGCTGGCAAGCGGGGGACCGGGGACCGGCCGATGCGGCTCCGGACCCCGATTTCGCCGCGGCGCCGGAACTCCTGATCTGTAAATTCCGTACAATCCTGTGACGATGCGCCGCAACCGTAAAGTGCGTTGGCTGATCTTTTTCGTGGGGGTTTATACCGCCGTTTGCGTGGTGGGTGGCATTTTTCTCGCGGATGGGACGCTGCATCCGGGACGGCGTGAGCTGACCCGCGATGAGATCGCCGGCGCCCGCGATGCTGTTCGCGCTTTGCACGCTGAATTGTCGGAGGTCTCCATTCGAGCCGCGGATGGAGTGGTACTGCGCGGCTGGCTCTTGCGGCCGGCACATGCGAATGGCGACGCGGCGCTCGTGCTGCACGGGCTCGCCGACAACCGGCTGGGCAGTACCGGCAATGCGCGGCTGTTGCTGGCGCACGGATTCGCGGTGCTGATGCCGGATGCCCGTGGACACGGGGCAAGCGGCGGAGAACTCGTTACCTATGGGCTGATAGAGCGCAATGATATCCGGCAGTGGGTGGAGTTTCTCTCCGCCGAGACTCATGCGCACTGCGTCGACGGGATGGGCGAATCGATGGGAGCAGCCGAACTGCTCGAGGCGCTTGCGACGGGAGCGCGATTTTGCGCGGTCGTGGCAGAATCAGGGTTTGCCAGTTTCCGCGAGATTGCCTATGACCGCATGGGGCAGCCGTTTGGGCTGGGGCCGTGGGTGGGGCGAACCGTGCTGCGCCCGCTGGTGGAGATTGCGTTTCTGCGGGCCCGGTGGAAGTACAACCTAAACATGGAGCAGGTTTCGCCCGAGGATGCAGTGGCCCATACCTCAATCCCGGTCTTGCTTATTCACGGCGCGATCGATAGCAATATTCCGGTGCGACATTCCCGAGCGATGCATGCGGTGGCTCCGCAGACGGCGCTTTGGGTCGTTCCGGGTGCGGATCATTGTGGCGCGATGTCGGTAGCGCCATCTGAGTTTGAGAGGCGAGTGCTCGAGTGGTTCCGGGAGAAGCCCACTTCGATAACCACCAGGGACACCAAGGTTCACGAAGGAAAAGCTGAAGCGCTCACCACGCAGTAGGGCCGAATCCGTCAGTGCCCGGGTCCTGCCTGGGGTCGCTTGCGCCTTGGCGCCAGCGGCAGATGCCGTTCGTGGCCAATTCTGATCCTGTTCCCCTGGCCGAGGGAATGTGCTCGCACCATTCGAGAACCCAATGCTGGCACTGAAAGTCAGAATAGGCCCGGCGCTCGAGGTCGTACGACTGGGCCTCTGAAGCGAAGTCCGGCGATTGAAGCTGGTAGTCGCGGTATCCGGTGATGCAGTCGTGCTTGAACCGGGCGGAACTGTCCAGCAGGCGTTCTCTTCCCAGAGAACCCGTCTGTCAAGTGTCTTTTCGCGCGTGATGAATCGGGGCGGAAGACCCAATGTTTCACGCCGGTTCCTCGAGACGACCCAGGCCTGGCCAGTCTCAGCACTAAGGAAAAACGACAACGTGGTCCAGACGCAACTCGGACGCACGAATTGCGATAACTATGTGGAGCAACAGAAGCATGCGTTTAGTGAACCAGGCGGCATTCGTCGCCTGGTTAGACCTAACAAAGTAAGTCGTATTTGCGCTGCACGGGCCCGACCGGCACGAGACCGCGAATACGGCCGCAGGCTGAGGGAGCAAAGCGTATGTCTATACCTGGTACGAGTGCACGTATAAGTGGTGGAACCTTAGGTGTTCCGCCTGCAAGCGGGGTTTCCGGCACGTCGCCTGGAAGCGGGGTTTCCAGTGCGCCGCCTGCCAAGGTTTTCAGGGCGATTGAAAGCGCGGGTGTGCCGAAATATCTGACAGCGGGGCCGAACTTCACGCCTGCCGTTAAGCCCAGCGGTGATCCGCCAGCGATAAAGGAACATAAGAAGAACGCCAGGCCGAGCACACAAAATAAACACGAGAAAGGTAAGGCCACAAGGCAGCAGAATCGCGGGGGAGAAAAGGCAGACAAAAACAGAAGGCCAAATCGAAAACCCCCGGCCGGACATAAAGGGCCATGGCCGCCTAAGGAAAAGGGCGCCGGATTCGCCAAGCAGATCGTAGGGGACGCCGAGTCGGTCCTATCCCACGCGGTGAAAGACGCCAGCCACGTCGCGTCCGACGTAGGGAAAGCTGCGGGCCACGTCGCGTCCGACGTAGGCAAAGACGCTGACCACGTCGCGTCCGACGTAGGCAAAGGTATTTCGAAAGCCTGGGACAGCGTCACCAGCTGGCTCTAACTTTGTTGCAGGCGTTTACCATGTTAGATCACACTTGTCGGTCTGCTTTGATGCAGACCGACGCTGTACCACGAACCCAGAAAGACGACCTGCGGGGTGTCTGGCAGCGCACGAAGCCGAACAGCTCTTCGGAGGAAAAACCTTTAGCGGCGTCAGCTTAGTGACGATCACGAGTTTCACTCTCCGCTGTTCAATGTAAGCGTCCTGCCAAACCCATAACTGACGAGACGAACTGCGGCATAATGCTGCGTGCCCAGTTTGGTCTCAGACTCCGCCGTGTTTGACTATCGCTTCCGGATCGATGCGCCAAAGTTCTTGTTGGGCATTTCCCTATTCGTGGCAATTGCGCTTTTCTTTGGTTGCCACAGAAGGACCTCGTCCTCTCCAATAGGCCAATACTGGCTCAAAGAGAACTCCAGCCTGACTCTTCTTATGCCACCGGGGTTGGAACCGTCAGCCGGCAAAACACAGATTTCCGAGCTGTCGCTCGGAGCCTTTCCAAACAATTTCTCGCCGGAAGAAATCATCGGACGTTGTGCGATTCACGGTCCCCTCTTCGCACCAGCACCATCGCCCGGCCATAGGCGGTGGACGTTTCAGTTTCCAAGTGCCGAGGGTTGGAGCGCTCCTTCTGCCTACGAGAGTGCCGGAAATGAATGGACTTCGTTCCTCCAACAGCTGGCCGAACGTTCATCGCTAGGATGCTTTGGAAAAGATGCACCCCTCAGCGTGATACAAGACCGTTTGGTAGCAGCCATGCCTTTTCCTGCTGATGAGGCACTGATCTTCTACTATTCTCTGGGTTCTTTCGGTCTCGTGGATCTCCATCCTGGCATGCAAATTAGGATCGAGTCTGCGAGCACCGTAGCGGGGAGGATAACTGGCAGCGATACAGCTGTGCTTACTATTCAAGACCGATCCCCGGTCGGCGTTTCACTGGTTCAAAGCGGATCTCGTAGACACGCCACAGGCCACGTCGGTGCCATAGCTTCCAATGTGCTCAAGACGTTCGCGGAGTATCCGTTCCTTCGTCTTATTCTCGCGCAGGAGACCCCGGGGACCAACCAGAAGCGGCCTGCGATGCTGCTTGGCGCCAGAACCCGGTATGCTTCTGACGAGTTGGCAGGAAAGATCATGCGAGACGGGGAGCGCGAGTGTGTTCAAGATTCTCTCGAAACGGCTTGCTTCATTTTTTCGGAGGGCACTGCCAGCTTGCTGTCAACGGTCACGGTCAACGGGCATGCCACGCTTTACGCACCTGGAGTGACACTGAGCCAAGTCATTGGCACGATCAAGCCCACAATGTATGAAAGAGCGATGCAAACCGTCACGGTCGAGAGGCCATATCTCGGAAACTATCGAACGATTCGTTTCGACCGCCAGCGGTCTGAGATGTCCAAACTGATCCTGATCAACGGAGATCGAATTAGCTGGAAGTAGATCGGCAGCGGGATCGCGAACCGCCTGGAGAGGGATGATGTTTACATCATTCAGTTCGCAGAGCTTGCATCGGATCGACTGACGCCGCCGCCCGAGCCGGCAGATAGGACGCTGACCATCCACCGGTGATCAAATACCGTTGCTGTGTCCATGCGTCATGCGGGTTCACTCCATAGAGGAAGCCCTAAGAGCGTCGGGTTAATCCATGCTTGCTTTTTAGCATGCGCGACGGTCCGACACGTGTGACCAACGCAACGATTGGCTTCCTTGGCGGCCGCGTGCGCGACGACGGGGCGCCGGCGCTCGGGCGTTGACCTTGATTGCGCTTGCGACCTAGGATGTCGGCACTCAATCATCTGCGGAATTAAGGAGACTCATGCATCATTACTGGAATCGAGGAGTGGTCTGCATCTTGCTTTGCCTGGCGGCTGTTGGCAGTATCGCTCAAACCCAGGTGCTGGTGAGCAGCGATCTTTCGCGGCTGCGCAATGTGGGGGCAGCGGTGATTTCGCCAGACGGGAGATCGGTCGCTTACACCATCATCATGAGGGATGTGCCCGGGCGCCCCTACGCGACGTTGTGGGTGATGGACGTGGCTTCGGGGAAGAGCATCCGTCTGGGCGGTGAAAAGCCTGCAGGTGGGCCGGTGTGGTCAAACGATGGGAAGTGGCTTGCGTATCACGGCGCGGTGGGGGATCAGCGTGGGCTGGTGATTGCGCATCCGGATGGAAGCGGAGCCACGTTTCTGGCTTCGCTCTCGGGGACGAATTCTCCCCTGCCCGGGACGGGGAAGGAGGCCGCCTGGTCTCCCGATGGCCACGAGATCGCTTTTGTTTCTGCCACCCCGGGCGATGTCGCTGCGGAAGCGTCGGGAGATCCGATGGTGATTACCCGCTATCTGTACAAGCCCGATGCCAGCGAGGGGATGACTCGGTTCAACGACAATCAGCGGCTGCACATTTTTGTCGTGGACGTGGCGTCGAAGCAGATTCGGCAGTTGACCCGTGGGAACTTCGACGAGCATTCGATTGATTGGTCGCCGGATGGGAAGTTGCTTCTGTTTGCTTCGAACCGCGAGCCGAATCAGGATGAGTTCTTTAACTACGATCTGTTCACGCTCGAACTTTCCGACAACAGCATTCACCGGCTCACGGCGACCGAATCAAACGAGTACGATCCGCTGTGGTCGCCGGATGGGAAGTACATCGCCTTTCGCGGGACGCGGCGCGGGCTGACCGATCGCGAGACCACGATGGAGGATACGCATGTCTGGGTGATGAATGCGGACGGGAGCAACCGGCGCGAGATCGGAGCGGTCATCGACAATCGGCAGGGCACGCCGGGGTGGGCTCCGGATGGGAGTGCAGTCTACTTCACGGTGCAGGAACGCGGCAGCAATCATCTTGTGCGCCTGCCTGTGGCAGGAGGCTCGCCGGAGTACGTGGTGAACGATGCCGGCGTTGTGGGCTCGTGGTCTGTGGCAAGGAACGGGACGGTGGCCTATTCGTTCTCCAGTCCGAGCGATGCGCCACAGCTGTTTTACAAGTCGGGGTCGGCCGCGCCCAGGCAGCTTACGGACGTGAACAAGGAGCTCCTGGCGGGCAGGACCATCGCACCGGTCGAGTCGTTTACCTTTGGCAGCAACGACAACCGGTTTGAGGTGGAAGCGTTCTTGACCAAGCCGATCGGGATGACTGCGACTTCGACGTATCCCATGATTACGGTCATTCATGGGGGCCCGCATGGGGCGAATGGGCCGGCATTCAATTTCAGAAACCAGGTTTATGCGGGACACGGCTATGCGGTGCTGAATGTGAACTATCGCGGCTCGACAAGTTATGGCCAGAAGTTTTCCGACGCCGTATTCGGAGATCAGGATGGAAACGAGGGGCAGGATGTGCTTTATGGCGTGAGCGCGGCGGTGCGGCGCTATTTGTGGATCGACCGCGAGCGGCTCGGGATTGAGGGTGTGAGCTATGGCGGCCAACTGACCGACTGGCTGATCACGCAGACCAATGAGTTCAAGGCGGCAATTCCGACGGCGGGAATCACGAATCTGATCAGCTACAACTACATGACTTACTACAACCAGTATGAGGAGATGGAGTTTGGACAGTTTCTGCATCAGGGGAATCTGATGGATGTGGCGTGGGAGCGGTCGGCGCTGAAGCATGTGGCGGCGGCGCATACTCCGACCCTGATCATGCATGGGGAGAATGACAATGATGTACCCATGGCAGAGGCGGAGCAGTTTTTTATCGCGCTGAAGGATGTGGGCGTGGAGACGGTGCTTGTGCGGTATCCGCGGGAGGGGCACGGGCTGGCGGAAACCAAGCATCAGATCGATTCGCTGGACCGGTCGATCGCGTGGTACGAGAAACATTTTCCGAAGGCGGGAGAACAGGGTGTGACGAATGTGCAGCCTTGAGAATCCGGACTTCGCGTACCTCATTGGTTCAGATTGGAACCATTCGACACTTCCTGTGACTTTGCTGCCTGGGCGGAGCCCACGCGACAGCCGGCAAGTCGCGGGCGCTGCCGGCGTTATGAGTCGAGGGATCGAGATCCCATCATGCGACTCCGTGTGTAGAATAAACTCCAACGAGCGCGTGCTCTTTCTCAGGGCGCGGGAATAATCCTCGGCGTCGAGGTTTTATCTATGAGCGACAAAGCGGTGATTGATCCACAATCCACCAATATTGATTCGATTTTGCACGAGCAGCGGAAGTTTGAGCCGCCGGCTGAGTTTGCGCGGCAGGCGCACGTCAAGAGCCTCGAAGAGTATGAACGGCTTTACAAGGAGTCGGTGGACGATCCCGACAAGTTCTGGTCGCGCGCGGCCGGTGAGTTGCACTGGTTCAAGAAGTGGGACAAGGTGCTCGAGTGGAATTGTCCGTGGGCGAAGTGGTTTGTCGGCGGACAGATCAATCTTTCCTACAACTGCCTCGACCGGCATGTGGCGAGCTGGCGGAAGAATAAGGCGGCCCTGGTTTGGGAGAGTGAGCCGGGCGAAGTGCGCACCTTGACCTACCAGCAGCTGCATCGCGAGGTGCAGAAGTTCGCGAATGTGCTGAAGGGGCTCGGGGTAAAGAAGGGCGACCGCGTTGCCATTTATATGGGCATGACGCCGGAGCTGCCCGTCGCCATGCTGGCCTGTGCGCGGATCGGAGCACCGCACACGGTGGTGTTCGGAGGATTCTCCTCAAATGCGCTGGTTGATCGCATTCACGACTCGCAGGCATCGGCAGTCATTACACAGGATGGATCGTACCGGCGCGGGTCGGAACTGAGGTTGTTTCCGGCGGTTGAGGAGGCGCTGAATTCATGCCCGTCGGTCAAACATGTGGTCGTGTACCAGCGCACAGGAACGCCGATCAACATGCAGGCGGGACGCGATCACTGGTGGAATGAGCTGATGGCAAAGGCTTCAGACGTGTGTCCGGCAGAGCCGCTCGATGCCGAGCATCCGCTCTACATTCTCTATACCTCGGGGACGACGGGAAAGCCGAAAGGCGTGGTGCATACCACCGGCGGATATTCGGTAGGGACGTACTTAACGACCAAGCTCGTCTTTGATTTGAAGGAGGAAGACACCTACTGGTGTACCGCCGACATCGGATGGGTGACCGGGCACAGCTACATCGTATATGGGCCGCTGCAGAATGGCGCGACGTCGCTGATGTATGAAGGGGCGCCGAATTTTCCCCAGCCGGACCGTTTCTGGTCGATCATCGCACGACACAAAGTGAATGTGTTTTATACCGCGCCGACCGCGATCCGCACCTTTATCAAGTGGGGCGACCAGTGGCCGAGCACGCACGACATGTCGAGTCTGCGGCTGCTTGGGACCGTGGGTGAGCCGATTAATCCGGAGGCGTGGATGTGGTACCGGGAGACGATTGGCGGGAACCGGTGTCCGATTGTCGATACCTGGTGGCAAACCGAAACCGGCAACATCATGCTGACGCCTCTTCCGGGCGCGATTGCCACCAAGCCCGGGTCGGCTACTCGAGCCTTCCCCGGTGTCGTGGCGGACATCGTGAACATGGAAGGGAAGACGGTGCCGGATGGGTCGGGCGGATATCTGGTGATCAAGCGGCCGTGGCCCGGGATGCTGCGTACCGTGTATGGCGATCCCGACCGCTATGTAAAGAATTACTGGTCGCAGATTCCGGGGATGTATTTCACCGGTGACGGCGCGCGCAGGGATCAAGACGGATACTTCTGGATCATGGGCCGCGTCGACGACGTGCTCAACGTGAGCGGGCACCGGCTGAGCACGATGGAAGTCGAGTCGGCCCTGGTTGCCCATGATGCGGTGGCGGAGGCAGCGGTGGTCGGGCGTCCGGATGATCTGAAAGGGCAGGCGATTTCGGCGTTTGTGACGCTCGAGCAGGGAAGGAATCCATCCAGCGAACTGAAAGAAGAGTTGCGCAAGTGGGTGGCGAAGGAGATTGGGGCGCTGGCCAAGCCCGACGACATTCGCTTCACCGATACTCTGCCGAAGACGCGCAGCGGCAAGATTATGCGGCGCCTGTTGCGCGAGCTGGCCAGCAGCGGCGAGGTCAAGGGCGATACCACGACGCTGGAAGACTTCAACGTGATCGCCAAATTGAAGGAGCACGAAGAGGGTTAGTTTTAGTACGAGCAACGAAAATTTTTGCCACCGAACACGGATTTTCACGGATCTCCCATTGAGGGTTTGATCCGCCGAATCCGGTTATGCGGTGGCTTTTTCATTTGGTCGAACGTAATTCCCGAAAAGCCAGTTTTGTCTTCCAGTGCGCCAGCCTGCCCATCGCGGGCAGATGAGGTGATGAATGCCGGTGAATCCGGACAGCTTGCTCAGCCATCGCGTCGTCGGCATGGGCGGGCGGCGATCGCCCACACCGGCGGCTCGTCACCGGCTGAGCTTCCGCGACAAAGGTCGGGGTAGCTTCGCCGCAATTTGCAGGCTCGAGAGATTCTTCGGGAAGGAAGGAGCTACTGTGTGAGCCTGATCGCGAGCTGGCGTTCGGGCTGGGTCATTTCCCCCCACAGCTTCTTGAGGTCGGCCTGAACATCCTGATTGTCAGGATCTCTGCGGAGGGCCTTTGCGAACCAGCGATAGGCGGTGGGCAGGTCGTGAGGCGTGCACAGGCCGGCCGAGTAAAGCGCGCCCATTTCAATCATGGCCCTGGGATTCCCCTGATTGGCGGCAGGTTTCAAGTAACGCATGCCGCGGTCGCAGTCTTGCCGGACGCCACGCCCATAGAGATATTTCTGAGCTTCGGCGACCGGGTCGACAGCTCCCGCGGGTTTGGTTTCGGCGGGAGACTTGGTTGCTGGCGGCACGGACTCCGGTTTTGGCTCGTCAGTTGTGTCGGACGCGGCGGCTGAGTCGTTGGACGGTGGTTTGGCGGCTGCAGCCGAATCTTTCGGAGCCGACGCCGGCAGCTCGTCCGGACTTGCGGGCGCGGAGGCTGTGCCCTCGGCAGGCTTACTGGTGTCGGCAGCCGCGGGACTTGTTGGCGTTTCGCTCGGCGCCGCGTTGACAGGCGCAGGCGGAGTTGCGGAGTTTGTATTCGCAGGAGTTGAGTCAGAGGTAGGCGCCTGCGCTGGCTGCGCGGCGGCGGGCGGCTGCGAACTGGGTGCGGGCGCCGACGAGGTCGCATCAGCCGCCGGCTGCTGAGTCGCGGCCGGAGGTTTGGCAGTCGAGTGCAGCCATGCGAATCCCTGATTTTTCCAGCGGAGGTAACCGAGTCCGACGGCCAGCGCGAGAGCGACGATGATGAGAAGGAACTTTCCCGCCCCCGAGGACTTATGGTCTTCCTCCTCGAGCAGGTAATCGAGGTCGCGGGAACTGCCGTCTCGCGGATCAATGCTCAAGCCGCCGCGTTTGCGAGGTCCGGGATCATTCAGCCCTAAGAACGACGGGCCGCTGATGGATGGCGTGTTGTGGAAGACCGGCGCACGGCGAGACGGCTCAGAAACCTGCACACGGGTCGCCGGTGCTTCCTTGGCGGGCGCCGGAGTGGCGGCGGCTCCTACCCGCTGAGGCTGGGTCGTGGCCGCTTCCGACGCGCTCAACAGCGTGCTGCCGCACATGCCGCAGAAGCGATTCTGGTCTGGGTTCTCGTTGCCGCAACGAGGGCAGCGCATGCGCCTCCTGTCTAATGATAGCTTACGATATCTTCCAGCTTCGGTGCAGTATGGATGCGGGGACGTATCTGCGAGGATGACGGGAACGAGAACCAGTCCACCCGAAACCGGACAACTTACGAGGAACGGCTGTCAGCCTAAAGTATTGAAAGGAAATGGTTGTAATTCCTACTGTGGGGAGGGGAGCTTGGCAAAAACCGAGCCCCAATCTCAACCCGCGATCCCGGACGCACCGATCGATTTGGAGGAATGAATCAAACCTGACCTCGCCTGGCGGGCGACGATCAGTCGGGCTGCGTATCCGTGTCGTTACCGTCCTTTGGCCCGAGCGCAGGGAGGTACCGGCCGAAGTTCAATTCGAAGTCGCTTCGAACACCGTAACCGATATTACGGACCTTGGCACGGCGCGCCTGCGCACTGGGCCAGGCCAGGATTGGGAAAAACAAGTCATTGCTCGACTGAAGCTCGGCAGCTGTCGGCTTCCCGAAGCGATTGATTTGGGCCTTCGCCGCGCCTAGCGCTTCACGATCGAACGAGGCCAGACGCCGGACGAGCGTATCGACAAACGAGTCGAGGTCGTGATCCTCCAGTGTGCGGTTCACCCAGCCATAGCGTTCGGCGATATCAGCATCGAAATCGTCGCCGCTGAGGACGATCTCAAGTGCGCGCGAGCGGCCGACCAAGCGGGGGAGCCATTCGAGCGCTCCGCCGCCCGGGACCAGTCCGACGCCGATCTCGGGGTTGCGAACAGGGCGCTTTGTCGGCTGGCGAAGCGCATGTCGCAGGCCAGCACGAACTCGTTACCGATGCCGCGCGTGCGGCCGCGAATCTTGGCAATGCTCACGACGGGCGTGGACGAGAGGCGCAGCACAAAGTCGCGCCAAAGGCCCAGCACCTCTGGCCGTTCCGCTGCCTTGGATACGTCGAGATGAGCGATGAAAAAATCGGGATTTGCCGACTGGAACACTACGACCTTCACGGACGGGTCCGCTTCCACGTCGGTCATTAGCGCTCCCAATTCGACGATCGTTGTGGGAACAAACATGTTGATCGGCGGGTTGCTGAAGGTGATCGTCCACCGGCCCGGATAGGTGCGGTCCGTGTTGAACTGCGAAGGGTCAGACATGTCGCATCTCCTGCTCTCTCGATCCGAAACGATTCTATATCTCAGGACTAACAGTTGATTGGCGTTAAACGGACATTTCACTCAAGTTCTTGGTCAGGCGCAGGAGGGCGCGACCTGCCACGGGTGGGGTTCGATCAGGGGTTCGCTTTCCCGCGCCCAAAGCACGGTCGGATCGCTTCCCATTCGTTGTGCAATCTCCATGACTCTATCGGCATTAGCGCCGCTTCTTGCGGGGTTGTCCTGTTCGGTCCGAGTTGCTAAAGGGTTTGTAATCCGCTGGACGCGGGAGGAACCGCACCTGCAACCTGTCGTTTCAGAGCCCACTCTTTCGGCTTTGCTCACGATAGGATGGTCGGGGAGACCTGCGTGTCCCATTCACCGGAAAGCCAAAATCCACACCCTGTCGCTGCCACCGCGATAAGGGGAGAGCACCGCATGACTTGCAATGTGCAGGGACATTCGCTCGAGGTGCTGCGTATCTCTGCCAAAGTTGCGAGTGGGCCGGAGCTGGTGTTTCTGCACGAAGGGTTGGGATCGGTTTCGCATTGGAAAGATTTTCCAGCGAGGGTGGCGGCCGCGACGGAATGCGGGGTGACGGTTTATTCGCGGTATGGTTCGGGGAATTCCGATTTGCTGGCCGAGGCCCGTGCCGTTTCCTACATGCACGACGAAGCGCAGCTGGCGTTGCCCCAGCTTTTGTCGCAACTTGGAATTGATAACCCCATTCTTGTGGGGCACAGTGACGGAGCTTCGATCGCGCTGATCTATGCGGGGTCCCATGATCGCGTGCGAGGGTTGGTGGTTCTTGCTCCGCATGTGTTTGTCGAGGATTTAAGCGTGGCGAGCATTGCCGAGGCGAAGGTGAAGTTTGAGACGACAAACCTGCGCGACAAGCTAGACCGGCATCATCGCGACGCGGGGCGGACATTCCGGGGATGGAATGACATCTGGCTCGATCGGCAGTTTCGACGGTGGAATATCGAAGAATACCTGCCGCGAATTACCTGCCCGATTCTCGCCATTCAGGGACTCGACGATGAGTACGGGACCATGGCACAGGTGGAGGCGATCCGGCGGCAGAGCGGCGGCCCTGTGGAAGTGCTGGCGCTCGCCGAGTGCAGGCACTCGCCGCAACGGTTTCAGCCGGAGGCGACGCTGGCGGCGATCGCGAAGTTTGTGCGGGTTTCTGGTGGCGGCGAGTGAAACAACGGTTCGATGCGGGCCCGGCATCTTGTGTATCGACGGAGGTTCCTGTGAGACAAATTGTCGCCCTGGCGTTTGTGCTGTTGATGGGTTTCGCGTCGCTGGCCCAGGAAGAGCAGACGGGTCCTACTGAGCTTTCGCCGGAAGCGGCACAGGCATTGCTCGTCAAGAAGGTTCCGCCGGAGTATCCCCCGCTGGCGCGGCAGGCGCGCATTCAGGGGACGGTCATTTTGAAGATCGTGATCAGTAAGGACGGAGACGTTCGCGATGTCCAACTGTTCAGCGGACATCCGATGCTGGCGCCGGCGGCGATAGAGGCAGTGAAGCAATGGAAGTATCAGCCGTACACCGAAGGTGGGGAATCGGTTGAGGTTTCCGCCACGGTGCGCGTGAACTTCAGCCTGGCGGGCAAGCCTGCGCCGACGGGCACGGTGGGAGATGCTCCAGGTGGAGTGGTGGGCCGTGCCGACACTCCTGCTGGATACGAGCGGGTCTCGGAAGCGAAGATGCGTACGCTGCGCATACAGAAGATCGACCCGCTGTATCCGCCACTCGCGCTTCAAGCCCATATTCAGGGCCTGGTTGTTCTTGACCTGATGATCAGCGCGGCGGGCGATGTTGAGAATGTGAGGCTGGTGAGCGGGCATCCCACACTGGCGTCTGCCTCTGTGGAAACGGTGAAGCAATGGAAGTACATGCCCTACGTGAAGGACGGAAGCGCGGTTGCGGTCGCGACAAGAGTGCGGCTGAGCTACACGCTTTCTGAAAACGGCGAGGGGGTGGTGGGCGAGCCGCCGATCGAAGCGATGAAGCTGACGCCAGCCGGCCAGACGCCTCCGCGGCTCAACCTTCCTCAGCGAGTACGCGTTTCCGCAGGAGTTAGCGAGGGACTGTTGGTCAGCAAGGTCAACCCTGAGTATCCGCCGGATGCGCGGGATCAGCGCGTCCAGGGCACGGTGATCCTGCATGTGAACATCGACAAGGAAGGAAACGTGTTCAGCGTGGAACTGGTCAGCGGTCATCCGCTGCTGGCGCCAGCAGCGATGGAGGCTGTTCGGCAGTGGAAGTACCGGCCGTATGTATTGAATGGGGACCCGGTCGAGGTCGATACGCAGGTGAGGGTGAATTTCACGCTGGTGGAGTAAATTCCCGCTCCCGGCGGGAAGAGGGGCACGCATCGCTTGACGGTCTTGCCGCGCGACTCTAACTTGTGCCCTTGCCGGTTTCATTCCCTGTCCCTGTTCAATCGGGGACGCGGCTGCCGCTTTTGAACGCCTTCTGTACCAGCGTGTAGCGCGCGGCGCCGATCAGGCCGCAGTCGTCATTGACGATGATTTGTACCGGCATGTCTTTGAGGATGGATTCCATCCGGCCTTTGTCCAGGAACGATTGCATGAAGATCGGGTCCCGCATTTTGGTCGCAATTCTCCCCGCGATGACCCCGCCGATGTAGATGCCGCCGGTCGTCATGTAGCGCAGCGCACAGTTTCCGGCTTCGGCTCCGAACACGCTGACGAACAGCGACAGGGTTTGTTCGCAGATCGCCGCCTTTGCTTCCATGGCTAACTTCGAAATCAGGGGCGAGGGATCGGGCGCGGCCGCCAGCTGTTCGCGCAGCCACGACGGTTCTTCCACCTTCTTGGCGTCGCGGAAGAAGCTGTAGATGTGGTGGATGCCAGGGCCGGAGAGGATGCGCTCGGTACTGACGCGACCGTACTCCTTTTGCAGGTACGCGAGCAATTCGATCTGCAGCGCGTTTCTCGGCGCGAAATCAGAGTGGCCGCCTTCGCAGGCGAAGGGATGGTGGCGGAATCCGTCCCAGTAGAGGCCGGCCATGCCCAGGCCGGTCTTGGCGGAGATGACGGCGCGGTTGCCCTCAGCATCTTCCGAGCCAGGGCTGATGGTGATGAAATCTTTCGAGTCGAGCGCGTCGATGCCGTAGGCACAGGCTTCGAGATCGTTGAGCAGGCCAACGCTCGGCAGCTTTAGTTGGGCGGCGAGTTCTTTCGCGTCGATGATCCAGTCGAGGTTGGAGATCTTGCTGCGCCCGTGACGCACCGGGCCAGCCGCGCCGAAGCAGGCACCGTGCACCGGGATGCCTTCGGAACGGGTGAACTGCGGGAGGATTTCGGCGAGGCCTCGATAGTCGTGGCTGGGGTAGGTTTTTTCGACGACGCGGTTCAGGCGGCAGCCTTCGGTCTCGTAGGCGGCGAGGCGGGTGCGGGTGGCGCCGATTTCTCCGGCGAGGATCATGGCTCGATTTTCCTCCATTGGCGGTTGTCGGCCTGGAGCAGCTGCTCGGACTCGGCGGGGCCCCAGGTGCCGGCGGCATAGTTGGGAAACTTGCGCGGAGGCAGTGCTTTCCAGACATCGAGAACCGGGTCGATGACGCTCCATCCGGCTTCCACCATGTCGGCGCGCTGGAACAGCGTGGCATCGCCAATCATGCAGTCGTACAGTAGCACTTCGTAGCCGGTGTAGGCGTCGGCGCCGAAGTATCTGGAATATTCAAAACTCATGTCGACGGAACCGACGCGCAGGACTGGGCCGGGAATTTTTGCGCCAAAGCTGAGGGAGATGCCTTCGGCCGGCTGAATTTGAATCACCAGCGTGTTGGTGGGCAGCTTGTGGAATGGCGCGTTGCGGAAGAGCTCAAAAGGCGTGCGCCTGAATTGAATGGCGATTTCGGTGTGGCGCTCGGCCATGCGCTTGCCGGACCGGAGGTAGAAGGGAACTCCGGCCCAGCGCCAGTTGTCAATGTCCAGCTTGAGGGCGACGAAGGTTTCGGTGCGCGATTCCGGGTTGACTCCGGGCTCGGAGCGGTAGCGCGGAACTTTTTCGTCGCCAATGACCCCGTCGCCGTATTGTCCACGCACGCTATTTTTGAGAACTTCATCGGAGTTGAGCGGCTGCAGCGAGTGCAGCACTTTGGCTTGCTCGTTGCGGACGGCGTCGGAATGAAACGAGACCGGAGACTCCATCGCAGTGAGGCTCAGCAGCTGCATGACGTGGTTGGGGACCATGTCGCGCAGGGTGCCGGCGTTGTCGAAATAGGCCCCGCGGCGCTCGACTCCGACGGTCTCGGCGTTGGTGATCTGTACATGATCGATGTAGCGGCGGTTCCAGATGGGCTCGAAAATGGCATTGTCGAAGCGGAAGACCATGATGTTTTGCACGGTCTCTTTGCCGAGGTAGTGATCGATGCGGAAGATCTGATTTTCCTCGAGGACTGCTTTGAGGTCGCGGTTGAGGGCCTTGGCGGAATCGAGGTCGGTACCGAAGGGCTTCTCTATGACGACGCGGCGCCAGCGTCCGTTCCCTTGTCTGGAAAGGCCCGCAGCGCCCAGTTGTTGCACGATCGGAGCGAAGAACTTGGGAGCGGTCGCCAGGTAGAAAAGATAGTTACCCTCCGTGTGAGACTCGGCATCGACCACAGCGAGCCGGTCGCGGAGTTGGAGGAACGTGTTGGGATCGCCGAAGTCCCCCCGCTCGTAGAAAAGGCGGCTGCGGAGCCAGTCACAGGCCGGGCCGTCGTGGGCGGGAAGAAATTCACCGACTTGCTTGCGGAAGCCTTCGACGTCGAGATCGTCGACCGAGATTCCGAGGACAGCGAACGCGTCGGGAAGCAGCTTGGCATGGACAAGATTAAACAGCGCGGGGATGAGCTTGCGCTTGGTCAAATCGCCGGCGGCGCCGAAGAGCACAAAGACACACGGGCCAGCCACTTTGCCGGCGAATTCGGGAGGTGTCGCGGAAATGTCCGGAATCGTGACAGGCATGCTGGACGCTCAATGGTTCCCCAGAGAGAGTGGCAGCATTCTAGGCGAAATCGGCGGCATTTCCCAGTGCACGGCCAAGGCAAGGCAAGCCGTTTGTGTCCAAGGAGCTCCACTGGCCTGGACAATCGCTGAAAAAATGCGACCATGACAGACCGAACTGGGCCACCATGGTCGCCGCATGACTTCCCCTATCCCAATAAGCGGCATTTCCGGAGCAGTTCCCTCAGATTCTTTTTGAAATTTCGCGAAACATTGCGAAGCCGTCTCAGGTGCCCTGTGCTTGGAGAAAGGCGGGAAAAAACCGTTAAGAAGTGGGGCGGAGAGAGGCTTTTTGGACTCACCCGATACAAAACGCCCCGATTCGCCCTTGCCGAACAAAGCACATAGTCCACAACTGTAAGGCGTTTCGATACGGTCGCCGGAACTCGACTTTTTTTAACTAAGAGCGCTTCCGGCCCGATTACGGAGCATCAGAAAGCCATCCTCCTCCCCGGTGGCGCAAACCCCGAGGTGGCCAGCGCCCAGGCACATAACCTGTCCAGATCAGAGGATCACGTTCGATTTGACCTTTTCGAACCGGCGCCTCCGAAGCGCAGTCGAATCTTTAAACGCATCCTGCATTGAGGACCTGGCTAAGCCGCGGTTCCTTGATCAGGACGCCCATGATCTGGCT
>Ga0123355_10003595_pt1 | contig 22309 bp, 13 predicted proteins | sample TergutEmb28metaG_3_FD_89872 | JGI IMG/M metagenome (GOLD analysis project Ga0123355, IMG submission 89872) | Embiratermes neotenicus P1 segment gut microbial communities from Petit-Saut dam, French Guiana - Emb289 P1 | ecosystem: Host-associated > Arthropoda: Insects > Digestive system > Gut ... | reverse complement strand
GTTTTTTTCTCTTCAAAATGCAGTTTGTTTCATAATTCTAACATATTTGGTTCCTGTTTTATTCACATTTTATATACAGGGTGTGCTAAAATTAAAAAAATAATTCTGGTGCCAAAAGGTTAAGTCAGAATTTAATTTAATATTGACCTGTTCTGTAATGTTCATAAGTAAATACATATACTGTAGTATGTATTGTAATAAAAAATTTTATTTGTATTATGCAGTACATAATTTTTAAGCTTCTATTTCATTTTCTGTCTGTTCTTGTATCTGACATTGCTTTGGTCCCAACCGCTGATGGACAATCAAAGTTTTATTGTACCCTGTTTTCTCTGGGAGAACATTTTCAGTTTTTTGGTTGAAAGGATGTTTGATAGCTGAGGCACCATCAGGAAAGAGAAAGGTGCCTAATGTGTGGGTGCTGTTGCATTAATTTGGTTCTTTTTGGTAAGTCTTCTGGCCAGTGCATGTTGTCTTGATAAACAAGAGGAAGGTGGGATAGCTTAATTGGTATAGTGACTGTACCATGGTCTGGACAGTCCGGTGCTTGAATCCTGTCAGGGGCAAGAGATTTATCTCTTTTCCAAAACATCCAGACTGACTGTAGTACCTACCCAGCTTCTTGTTCAGTGGGTCATCATAATCATTTTCATCATCATCACCGTTGTCGTCTAGCCAACATGGAGTTAGGCCACTTGTTGACCCGTTCCAGTCTCACACTTCTAGAAGTCTCTTTAATGGTCTCAGTGGGCACTGGGGTTATTTCTCAGGGGTACAGTAGCCAAGGCATGAAGTTGACCACACACTTCCAACTACTGATAAGGTTAAGAATGGGTGGAGGTGCACGTCTCTTCCCCCGTTTTGTGTCTCTCCCTTCACATTTAAGAAAGGGAACTCTTAGGTAAAACCAATTCTTATTACTGGGCCTAGTAAAGTAGGAAGTTCCTCTTTAGCAGCTTTAATTTGTGTATGACTTCTATGTGCAATATTATACTACAAACTTGTAGTGACAATACAATTTTACAAATATAGAAGTAGGAAAGTATCATGGAGACAATATATTTCACTTCTCTTTTAATTTGATGTTATATCCAGTAATGTCTTTTACTGGGAATTTCTCAATTTTTGCATGTGTGCCATAGCCTGTGCCTTCTAATCTTCTCAGAAATGGTCATGCCAGTAACTTTTTTTGAAGAGTATGAATCGTGAAGCTCCTTACTTTTGCAGCTTTTTCCACATCCAAGTATTCGCCTCAGATCCACATGCACACATAATCTCAATCTGTGTTCTACCGTTAATGTGGTAGACCAAGATTTACGCACGCACGCACACACATTCACTCACTCACACACACACACACACACAGACACACACTCACACACAACTACCTGTAAAACTATATTTTTGTATATTTCCATCTTTGAATGTTTAGGTAGCAAGTGGGAAATGGGGAGTTTTTTTTTAGTAAGATTCTTAACTGGGTGGTAGTAAGTATTCCCAGAATCTACTCTTTTCTTAATGAAGTTTTGATTGCTTAGTGTCTTGCCCTAATATTATTACTTTGCCACATTTTCAGGGGATTTGTAGTGTTATTTATTGAAAGTATTTTATTTTTGTCTATGGTGTGGTGATAGTGGAAAATATCTGATAAATATTGATATGAAATTTTAATGCTCTTTATGTGTAATATGTCAGTTCACATATATTTTATTTAGAACTTAATACATTTGTACAGGTAATGTGTATGAATGTTTGACATTCAGAGGACTGTGTATCATGATATATTCTCCTTGCTAGTAGGATGAGGATACATCCTGATCCCACTAGCAAGCAGTCAGCATAAACTGTATGACATATACCTATTGCTGTGTGTACAGTACTAGACTCCCGATGGACAGAGAAACTGTTTGAAACATGTAGAGTCCTATTTCTAAAATAAATTTGAGAAATTAGTGCATCTCGTTGGTTTTATTATAAGAGTGTATGAGTGTTTTTTTAAGTTTTTCTCTTATAAAAGAGTGGTCTTTATATTTAGGCAGTTTTTGTGATTAATGAATGGTTTGGGTTTAGGAATATTTTTGTTCCTTTTTATGAAAGGGATCCAAATACGTTTTCAATATCTGTACAGTTCTTACGTAGGTTATGATTTGTGTTAATTGAAATATGCTTCTAGAATTTACATTTTGTGATTGTTTTGCCTGTTGCAATGACTTAGTGTTATTCATATTTTGTTTCAGAGTTTATGTCAGTGTTATAAAGGCTTATGCAGAGAAAGAAAAGGATTGATGGAATTCTAATGGATTAGCAGTTCTCTGCCTTTTAACTAATGAATAAGATCTGTGACACTACATAAAAACTTCTTTATAAAGTGTATCAGTTTTTTAAGTGCATATGACAGAATCCATATTTTTTTACTGTTCTTGAAGGGAAAACAGTTTTCAGGATCGGTTTCTAAAAGGAAAGCATGATCTGTACTTGTGTGTACATGTCTTTATAGTTGCAGTTTAGTTTATGAGTCCATCTCTGTTAACATTCTGCACTGGTATATGGAGGTTACTCTGACCTGAGTGTCAGCCAAATTACCCACTAGTCTGAGATATATTACGTGTTCATCTTGGGTTTTCTCCTATCAGTATCATTCCACTAATGTTCTGTATACACATTTCATTCATTTACCACTGACACAATGTAATTTAGCAGTTAACTTCATCATTAAGAAAAATGCTTCTTACATATGTCCCCTGCTCAATTTATGATGTATAAAACTTTGTAGCTGAAAGAGCCTTATCACATCTAAGGATCATTTATTTATTGTCACATTCATAATATTCTGAAAGCATATGTACAGTGAGCAAACATCCACACACACCTAATTTCATTTTCAGGTACTTGTTGTAGGTACATGATATGTACAGTGTTCAGTGAAAATTTGGTCTTATGTAAGTTTAAATAGCTGAAGAGTTTTCAACCAGTGAGTACTGCAATAGAAGTTGCCAACTTAGGTGAAAATTACAGCAATGGTTGTATTCTTTGCTTTTAGGTAAGTGGGCAGTACTTCTTTGGCAGTTGGAGCCTGTAACCTACCAGTTCATGTTGTAGATACTGTTGATGTAAGTTATCACATTTATTTACTTTTCTTTGACTAAATCATATTTAGGTTTTTAGGTACAGGTTTCTTTTTCTTTCCCAAACAGTTGGAAACAGAAAAGGTTTGCAAGGTGAATGTTTGCATGTTTGCACATGAACTAATACATTTCCAGATTTTACTGTTATGCACAATGTTTAAAAGTTTGCCAGTAAAATAAAACCTGTTTTAATCTGGACTAAATTAATAAACCTAAGACTGCAAAGTACAAGCCAATGTAAAATTATATCAAACAAATGGAGACCCTTAATACAGGACTAAAAGTGTAGAAGGTGTCCTGGTATATTTATTCAAGATTGCAGCATTCCGGGATGTAATTCCATGTAATCTGATAGAATTGTACTGGTACTGCCGAGGAATAACCACCGTTTGTTATACTAGAGCTGGCAAACACCATCGAAGTATCAAAATATCAGTACACTTCTTCTAGAATAGGTAGTGCTACATCCCAAAAGACTTGCAGTCTTCACGTTCACCTCTATTAGAACCCAGCATCTTAAGGAATATTGTTTTATTTTCATGTAATTTTATTTTGTAATGTGATTTCTGGGATTCGTGTATAAGACTTTTTCGCACAAATGGCACAAATTTAGACTTCAAGGTGGATGAACTATAGTGACACCCTCTTAAGACATTTCTGGCAAAAATCAACATATCAGGCTTGTTCAGTGGGCAAACATATGAAAATGGTAAATCTTAAAACGACATTATTTTGTAATTCCTTATTGAAATTGACATTCGCTTTACTATAACGTTACTTCATGTAAATTCTGAATTCATTTATTCGTTTTAACGATCAGGCCACATTCTTTAGCGACTTCTGACATTCACCAACACCAGGCAAGGTTTTCTACAAGCACAGCTGGTAGACGAACAGCCCCTTCTTGCCGGAACCATTCCATAAATACCGACAGTACGTTGCTACATTTATCTGTTTTCACCTTTCTACATTTCGGCTGCTCACTATTGAAATCTGTCTCTCGTGTACGTGGGTGCAGAAACACAAAGTTATTATTGTTAATTTTTTACGACGAAAATTTTAAGTAGAACCCATTGTGTTTGTAGTAGCCAGCTCTAGTTGCACCGAGAGTAGCTTCGTTTTGTACCGGTTTTTGATTAAGTAATCATGGTGATCATGTGTTCAGTAGTAATGGCTCAACAGAACAAAGACTGTGCACACATAAGCAGTTTGAAGTGAACAGAAACATGTATAAATTTTTGCACGCATGTACCCCAGGTTATTGAAATTAAACCTTTAAAGGCCGAATTAAATCCCATCTGATATCTGCTGGCATTATTAGGAGCTCACCATATTTTCCACGTTAGCGGACTAAGGGTTAAGGTAAAACAGCTACAGTCAAAACGCGTTCCATTAAATCCATGCTTATTCAGATTGTACCTTATTCATGCGCCATATTTTATCATGCCATGTGAAATGCCCGCGTGGAAATGGGTGGCAGCGTCGTCGAAACATGAAGCCATTTCCCTCTACATGTTTTGCACCTTTGAGGTCATTCTTCACGAACTCGGAACGTTACTTCGCTGCTGCAAGTTGGCAGTAAATTTAACGGGTGGGAGTATAGTACTGCGCTCTTGTGGGTTATTACGCAGCAGTAGTGGTAATTTCGTACAGGCGTTTCGGGACAACCTATCGGTACCATTTTTGGGTTCTTGACCCCCGAAGATGGGACCGATAAGTTGTCCCAAAACGTCGATGAGAAATTGTCACTAGTCGCTGCGTAATAACCCAGAAGAACGCAGTTCTCATCTCCTACGCAGCGGAAGCCTGAAATCACGCATTAACGGATGGGAATTGAAGGTATTGACGCGAAAACTTATCCAGTGGCTGAAAAATTCTTGCTTCCTAGGTGGGAAGTGCTTTTAAACGGGAAGCGCATTAAAAGGGCATCACATATGTTAATCATGTGGGAAAATGTTAGTAATAATTATTTTAACTACGCAGGCGAGGAAACTTCCTAAGCGGGAACATTTAGGCAAGTTTCACTTTATTCACAGAAGTCTGACTGGCGATTTAGAAATGTAATAAGAATGTGAAAATATGTACTGCTGAGTAAACTCATAGTGTATGGAGCATGGATTTTTAGGCGCGTTCGCAAAATTTCGAAAAGCGACTATTAGCTTCGCCGTGTCTGTTTGTCCTTATGTGTGTCTGTCCGTCCGTATGCAACAACTCGGCTCCCAATGGACGGATATTCATGCAACTTGATATGTATTTTTCGAAAATCTGTCGAGAAAATTGTGACACGAATAACGGGCATTTTACATGAAGATCAATATATATATATATATTCGTCGCATCGCGCTCATTTATTCTTAGAATGAGAAATGTTCCGGACAAAAGTTGTAGAGAAAATCAAAACACATTTTGTGTTCAGTAACTTTTTTATAAAATCTTGCCGTTTATGAGATAATGTGGAAAAATGCCATACAGCCGGACAGGCCACATATAACAATATGGCGCACGTGTACTGCATGCTGGATAACTAAGGATACAAACACACTCTCAGAATATGTTATACTATTTGCTTTTTCACTGCAAAAATGGTTGCGCGAACGCTCCTCAGCGTTTACGTTCTACGTACACTGCCTGGTTTGTTCTGCGATGTGATTGAGAATGTTGTAGTGTAGTATCTTGCAGAGCTTCCTGGTCTCACTGTTAGTCAGCCTGTGTGATTTGACACACTGGTGGGCCACAGTGTGGTTCTAAGCATGTCTTATTTTCACAATTCTTGATTTTTGTGTTTTTTTCTGCCGTGTTCATCTTTTCTTTTTCACTTAACAGTGCTTCTAAAATGATAACATTTTCTGTGAACTGTAATGCCCAGTAACATATATATGAAAGCCGTAAAGAATTACAAGCGTAGCCTGTGCATGCATACATTTGTGCATGTGTACTCGCATAATCAACATACACTACCGTACGAGAATGTGTGATTTGGTGTGCTGTGAAGTTTTGAACTGCAATGCAGTGTGCCATCATTCGGGAAAGGTTGAGTAACATTGCTGTAACTCTGCTTGTCTGAGAGGAGACTGAGCGGTCATGGCATATTCTGCATACCAGCCGTACGTTTACCATTCCATACTTAATAACATAAACGAATTGACATTTAATGCTTTCTCTGAGTTGCCCAACATCGTTCTGTCATTAGAAAGAGACTGCCCATTGCATGAAACGTCGCAGCTACAGGATCAAAATGTACGGAATGCCTTGATGATGACAGTTCATTAAGTCTATAGATGTACTCGCTAAAGGCATGTGTAACACGGTTTGCTTAAAGCCATACTGTTCTCTGCTGAGAGCACGAAAATATGCTAGTGATTACAGTCACAATAAGTTGTGTGGAGGCCTTGTGTAATGCTTTATCCTTATTATACGATTGAAATTGTGTCATTATTTCCATATACTGAGCCACATTTTGCTGTTATTGCTTTTTGTACTCCTGCACGTTTTAAACTTTTAAAGTGCGGCACCCCCCATATGCCTTTAGAATACATAATGAAAGAAATACGACCCGTCAGTGCACATCTCGATTGTAGCGACTGTGATGGCAGCTATCACAAAATGGCGGCAATAAAAGTTGTGCACTGACGGTTCGTATTTCTTGCATTACGAATTCTACAGGCACAAAGGGGGTGCCGCACCTTAAAATTATAAACACTGGTCGCGCGTGCATCCATTAGTTTCAGAACTTAAAAAAGAGGGTATGCAACTGTAATGCCAGTATTCATTTTAATCCAAAACGCCTCCGAAATAATTTAAGTTCAAATTTTGCTAGAATTAACGTTTCACACACCGCCAAGGCTCCTAAACACACACAAAATAAAGCTTGTATTTTAAGACTGAAAGAAGAATTTAGATTTGTATACGCTAAAAGCTGCCATCACAATCGTTCGCTACAGTAAAGCTGTGCACTGACGGGTTGTATTTTTTCATTATGTCTTCTATGCGTTTTGTTTATGTCCTTTTCCGCCATGACTGGCCTTTTCACTTTCATTACAATATCGTCACCGTAGGGCCCGGAATTTTTCTTAGCGAGGGACCGGTGGGGAGGCGGAGTTCCTGAGGCTATATATGATTTAAAAACTGTGTTATGTATGGAAATCATGTCAAAATCTCCGAGCCAAAACCGAGTTAGGCTGCAGGGAAAATTAAAACTTAACGGATAAAGAAAGCAAGACATGCAGTGTACGTATAACATAATATTAAACACTTCATGCAAAAAATAAGTATCACATATTCTGAGTGTGTGTTTGTAGCCTTAGTTATCCAGCATGCAGTGAACATGCGCTGTATTGTCATTTGTGGCCAGTCCGGCTCAACATTATATTTCCACATCTCACAAACGGCACGATTTTCGAGAGAGAGAGAAAAAAGTTATTGAACATAAAACGTGTGTTTTGATTCTCTCTATAACTTTGTCTGGAACATTTCTCATTATAAGTAGAAATGAGCAAGATGCGATGAAAAGTGTAGATTGGTCTTCATATAAAGTACTCGTTATTCTTTTCAGGTTTTAATGAAACTTGAATTTTCTCGACAGATTTTCGAAAAATACTCAAGTATAAAATTTCGTTATTTGTTCCATACGGACGGACGGACGGGTATGACGAAGTTAATAGTCGCTTTTCGAAATTTTACGAAGGCATGTAAAAATCTTAATATTCGCAAGTTTTCATTAGTTCTTTCAGTATCCCAGTGTACTATTTATTAGCCGATTTCGGTGACTGACTTAGGCTCAATCGTAAATCATCTAAAACATTTGATAAAATCGTGTCTACAAAATCCGTGATTTTAAATTTTGCTCTGTGTGTGTGTTGGGGGGGGGGTCCGCCATTGATTGCCACTTGTCGTTTGCTTTGCCTCCTATTGTTGTTGTGGTACCCTTCTTATATGCTCTGTTGAAATCAACATGGTTGCAACAGTAAAAAACCAGCAATCTTTAGATGTTGTAGACTGTTGAGTTGCAGTTTTAACTCATCGGATTTGATGTAGCGCTTGAGTGTAGTGATGTGGGCTTTGCTTGACTTCGAATACATTGACGATATATGATGCTAAAAATCATATGCTAATGCGAGAAATGCAATAGTGTGTAAAGTGTTAGTTGTTTTTTTAATGAGAATTGTATCAGTTCCGGAGATTGTTCTTATTCCGATATTTGTAGTCATGCTGTTTTAGTAAAATGTTTGGCGCGTTGGAAAAATTGCGACCAATGGTATATGTGGGAAAATCTGGTAGAGCCGCTTGGCGCATAAGAGATGGGATTTGCATGCCACCTAACTAAGGCACAAGAATACAGACACGTGCTCGTAATAATGAATACTTATTATTGTTAACAGTAGTACGAAATATTTTGTAGCTAGAAAATCTATTGTTGCATTTCAAATGGCAACACGGAATACGTTTTTATTGTTGGCAGCTGCATTTATGCCAAGAACGGTAAAAAGGGAACGACATTGTTGCGTTCGCGTGGCAACAGTGATTACGCAGACGCTCCGCAATTCGACGTTGTACGTACACTGTCCTTACTTTCTAGGAAAGTGGTATTATAAAGCACGTTCTCCCCTACTACTTTATTGATTGTGGTCTTTCACAAATAAACCACAAGAAAGAATTGTTAGAGCAGTCTGAAAGGTTGGAAGGAAGCTTTGAAAACGTGTTTGTTTTGAGAGTTTGATGTGAGACAGGTGTCAAAATCTGATGATGTTTTGAAGGCTCAAACAGGAATGGCTATAGTGCATAATTTTAAGTTTATGTAAAAGCCATTGAAGTGTGGTGCTAGAGTTACTGTGCGTGAAAGCAAGCAGAGAAAAATTATGTCTTTGTGTATGTAACCTGTCATCTGTTAGTCTCTGCTGCAGGAGGCCATATTACAGTTTCATCATAGACTTAATTTGCACTTGGCTGATGTTGGGTGTAGGTGTTGCAAGGAGCGCAATGTCTTTTTTTTTGTGCTTGGTAAAGTTTATTTTTTCTCATTCTGCCTTGTTTCTTCTTCTCTCAAATGTTCTGAACGTCATCTTAGGTTTGTCTGTATCTACTCTCGGTTCAAACACCAATTGTTTGTCACCACATTCAGCGAATAACATAGGTTAAATAGATATCAGATTTCATGGTGGTGAAGATTTGTTTTGCGGTATGGTAGGTTTTGACATCATATAGTCCGGTAAAGTTAAGGTAAAGTTGTCCCTGTCCGCGTTGTGTAGGCATATGGGGGAGCAGAGGTGTAGCTCTACTTATTCTTAACCTCGGCGGCAGACTGAGGTGAGTGGCCAATTTACCTCCCGGCAAAGAACCCTAGTACCCATTGAATAGTAGGCTGGATGAGCCCCAAAGCAGGTCTGAAGGTTTTTGAGAAGAGAAAAAATTTCCTTGCTCCAACCGGCATTCGAATACCTGACCGTTCAGTCCGAGTAGCCTGAAGATGGAGGCAGCATATTCCTACATAATGTTGGTACACACCTGAAAGACTACACAGTGACATAAATTTTAGCATACCTTAACTTAAAGATTAAATTTTCTTCTGGAATGTGACGCCGTATAGTCTGGTAGAACTATACCACCTTTTCAGAGTAACCTACTGTCTCCATCATCGGTGTACACGCATTTCCAGCATGATACATAATTATATTGACGTTTTATTACAATGTATAACAATGGTGTCAGTAGCTGGAACCGTGCAGCAGGAAATAGAGCGTTTGGAGGGAAGAAGTAATGGTATGATTTGAGGCAGTATTCCGGTATTTGTCCGGAGGGTCTAAGTAAAAGCACACACAACGTCTGGCTGGCTGGCGGGTGTCTGGACTGACATTTGAACCTGGAACCTCCAGAATATGAAGCAGGAATTCTACCCACTACATAGTAAAGTTCGCTTGAAATGTCGTGACTCCATCTTCTTGAATTAGGCAGTGGTATTTCTGTGGATAAACTTAATGGTTGTGCAGCAGTGTGTCAGTTGACTTATGTAGTGACAAATGTTCCACACTTGTTTGCAGCTGGATTTTTGTCATGACTTTGTCAACTGGAATTCAGCTGTGGCGTTCGTTTCGACACCAGACGAAGTCTGAGGTCATACCCTGGTTGGCTGGGATTAGTGACATCCTTCCACGCCAGATGGCATGGCTATGCAATCGTGACTCAGTGTCAAAGAAATAGTGTCATTTCCTCCCCACCAGATGTAGTGGTTATATCATTCGTTTGCCCGCGAAAGTTGGCGTCTTTTTTGTTTTTTTTTTTCGGCCCCACTGATGTAATAATAGTCCCACAGTCATGACGTCATCGCCAATGTAATAACCGTGTAACCTTGACGCGCTCAACAGAGCCGTGTTTATAATAACGGCGTGCATCGTGAGAAGATACGTCTGTGTGGAACTGTAGGTTTTCAACGCGTCGCACTTTATAACCCCATGCGTTTTGAATTCATATATTTGGTGAGAACGGGTTTGACGTTAAGATTGTCTCAGCGTATGACCTGTAACTTTCAAAACGCGTAGCGAATAACAAAAAGGAACGTCAGTTATTGATATGCTGTGCCACACTGTGAGCCGTGTGATATTCGCGGCAATTTACCTCTTGCACTGTACTGTTGTGTATCGTTTCAATGGCTGTGAATGATCGATGAGCGTTCTGACCTAGAGATACGTTCTGCACTGGGATCATTAATTCACTATTCAACTAAGGACCGATAATAGAAACGCGTTTCAATACGGCTGTGATGAATACACATTAAAATACATGTGCCCTGATCTATTTCAAACTTATTGAAGAGTATGATTGATTGTTTTGTTTAACGTTGGACTGTGTCGCAGATCGTAACCAATCTGTTACATGCGCATCGCTGCAATATTTGCTCTATTGTGATATTAGTATTAATGTAAATGACAGTAACATATCCCAGTTATATACATGACGAAGTTAAGAACAAATTAAATTAGGGAATTGCTTGCTACCATGAAGTCTGGAATAATTTATTTGTAATTTGAAAACCGAACGCCGCGGTAACAGTCATGCTTCATATTCAATAGGTCCCGGATTCGAATCTCGGCCAAGAGACCGATTTGCCTGTCTAGGCGAGTACCAGGATAGTATGTCAAATTGTGGATCACGGCCGCCTCCTTTCGTATCCTTTCCACTTTCACCCACCATTTCGCTGTTTTATGCTTAAAGTTCTGAGTGACATATAGGTGTTGAATAAAGCGTGAATGAATAAAATGAAGACTGAAATAGACAAGAAGCTGTAATTTCATCTATGTTTTTATGAGGGAGGACCTTGGTCTCACACTTTGACATGCAGACATTAGAACACAGTGCTGCAGAGGATATTTGTACTTACCTTGTATGTGTAATGACAAACAAAAGGAAACAGCAAATAAGTGTTAATGGCAAATTTTATGTTTTGTTGACGACGCATCCCTGTGTAATCTTGTAAATAAAGCCACCTTGGTGCACAATTTTTCTCAGTATGTTTATTTCGTTTCTTTACATGTTTCGGGCGACTATGTGCCAATCATCAGGAGAAATAACTGTATCTATGCGACACTTGGTACTTGTTACTCTGAAACAAGTGGATAGTTTAAAATTACAAGGGCGTATGTCATAAAATGAAGGGTGTTGCTTACAGGAAAGTGATAAAATCTCAATAAAATTCTTACGTAAATGGTACTATTATTCGAGTGACTTTTTTGAGGTTCGTGTGTGTGCATAACTCTTGGTCGTGTTTAAAGCTTAATGGGTTAGTTTATGTTAATGTAGAGGCTTTCAGTACGTTCATAGTTAAAAGATTCTTAAAGGTTATCACTAAAGTTAAAAGTTATATGACTGTGTCAAATTAATAATTACAAGAGCTACAGAAAATCCAATAAAAATCCAATAAAATTAGTTGATGTATCGGCAGACCTACCTGTATGGATGACTGTCTGGTATGCAGGGTGGAATTAAACTGCTTAGGCCGGGTTGAGGTGGAAGTATTGATTAAGATGTCAGGTGGGGTGTGACGTATGATATCGGTTGTGAAGTAGTTGGAACATAGAATTTTGTTCATTTGGGTGTTGTTCTGGAATACGTTGATTGTTATGATAAAATAATTGTATGTACGTCTGTCCGTGTGGTAGGAGGAGTGATGGTTTGTCGACGTGTTTCAATAGTGACATGATGTCACTGGTGGTGCCATATTCATGTTTGCAATTCAGGATGTGTAGGGCGTAGGCTGACTGAGATTCACTGTGTTTGATGTATCGTGTGTTCTCTTGAAATCTTAATTTTAGACTACGGCTTGTTTGTCCGATGTATGATCTATGGCAAATGTTGCACGTAAGTTTATGAACTCCGCTTTTGTCGTGTTCTGGTGTTTGGTTTATTATTTTGGATTTTGTGAGTTGATGTAATGTATTTGTGTTCCTGAAGGCCATGCCTATATTTGTGTGTTTGAATAAGTTGATGATTTTTCTTATTTGAGAACTACAGTAGGTGAATGTTGTCCAGGTTTTTTTTTGGTCGTCTCTTTCTGCGGTTTGAACAGGGCATGTTTTATGTTGTATTTGTCGGTTTAATCACTGCAGAAGATTTTGTGGGAAGTCGTTTCTGGCTATTAGTTGTATTCCCATTCTTTTTGTTTTTTCTCTGGTGCTAATGGAAGAGAGTACATTCTAGAGATGTGGTACCTGAAGGCTGCCATTTTGTATTCTATGGGGTGGTTTGAGAGGAAGTTGATTTTTTGTCGGTGGTGGTTCTTTTGCGGTGTATGTCAATTTCAAGGTTTGTTTGCTTACGTGTTATTGTCAAATCAAGGAAGTTTATACACATATTGTTTTCGTATGTGGGATTGAGCTTTATGTTATCATGTATTTGGTTTATATGTGCATTGATGGCGTGTGGGTGAGTTCTTGTTGTGTCGTATATGACTGGGATGTCATCTGCGTATCGTGTGTATAGCAGTATGTTCTGTGTATCAAGGAGTTGTTTTATGTGTACATCTTCGAAGTGTTGCAGCAATATTTCGGCTATTACGCTTGAGATGGGAGATCCCATGGAAATACCTTGTTCTGGTTGGTAGATCTTATGTTGAAATGTGAAGTAGTTCTGTGACGGGATTACTTTCAATAGTGTAAGTGTTTGTTGTGTTATTTGTTTGTCGTTGTTTTGCAGTAGTTTTTATTTTATGATAGTTATTATCTCATCTGTGGGGATGTTAACGTAAAGGTCTTTACCGTCGAAGGTTGTCAGTTTACGGTTTTCATGTATCTTTAGTTTTGCTAAATCATTGGCAAGGCTTGTCGAGTTGATGGCATTACGGTGTAACCGGTTCAGAGGTCTATGTGGTTTTCTTTAGAACCAATAGTCGATTACTGGAGTAGTAGCCTAACCTGAAACAAGCCGCAAAGACCACGTTCCGCACCATTATCAACTTTATATGGTCACTTTCCAGTTTCATTCGGCGCTAAACATCCGCTTTTTTTTTTTGGTAGACTGTCATTAAGTATGTGTTAATCATCTTTCTTTGTAACGGACAGACAGACAAGTGAGCGGTACCGTAGCTGGACGATTGACCATATTTTGTACGCAGCATCGCCGAAGTTTTGTCTTATTACATAGCGCCATTTGTCACTATTCAGATCTGTGCAGATAGAGTCTACGGTCGTTGTTGGCGTGCTGTGTGTTGCATGTGAAGCGGGTGGAATGAATGGCTGTGACGATACCATTCATAACATTGAGACACTGCATTCATTTTTTTGTCCAAGTGCCGTCATTTATAATGAGACTACTCGGCCAGTATTGCATTATTGAAAACATTGCAAGCGTCAGACTGCAGAGCGCAGCACACAGAGTACACGCTAGTATGGTGCAAATGTTAAAAAGAAAATGAATGATGTTCATTTACGTTTCCGACAAAAGGTCTTTAAGTAGTTTATGATTTTGAACATCCATAGTATTTACAGTAGTAATGGTGGTGGTGATGATGAGGTAACGATAGACTTGTTCCTGTATTTTATTAAGCACCACGTCATGAAGGCGTATGGGGGAGTGGAGATGAGTGGTTAAGTACGCACCCCGTTTGCTTTACCCCCGGTACCCATTGAATCAGATTCAGGCTTATTTGTTTTTCCAAAACCTCCAGATCGGCCCTTGGGCCCACTGAGCCTCATGTTAAATGGGTACGTGGGGCGTAGTGCTATACAGCCACTCCTCTGTAATCTTTATGGCGTGTGCAAGGACAACTTTGCCCATTGAACAGAAGAGTGGGTTGGCCTTACAACCAGCCTGGGCGCTTTGGAGAGGAAAAAAATCTCTTGAACATGACAAGAATCCAACCGCAATTCCATGGTCATGTGGCTCATAGCCTGGTATGCCGATTGAGCTGTCGCGGCCTCTGATGCTGCTGGTGTCAACGATAAAAATTGATATATTGCTGAGTCAGTTAAGTGACTTGCTGTGTGTTGGATGATGGGTGTTCGATTATCGAGAGGATGATGCATTTCTCTTCTTGTCGGGACCTAAGTACCCGCTCTGGAGTATACTCACCGTTTTGTAGATTAGGTGTCATTGGCGCTTACCTCGGAAAAGACGCATGTAGCCTTCGATGGGGCGCGGCTCTAAACCCCCGTCCGGAAAAGGCGGCCGGAATGTGGCACTGACAATTCACCTCCATCTGACGTGAGGTTTAGAATGGGTGGAACTTTATGTCAGGTCCCACACACGCCTTCACAGCGGAGATCTTCGGTACAGAGGTTGCCTTAATAACAGCACTAGTGGTCCATCGTGTTATAAAATTACTGTGTTGCGTACGTGAATGGTAATTTTTGGAAATTATTTTCAATGCCTGTAATCGCTTTTCGCTTCCCAATGTGTCGCTTGTGTTGTGCACGTTGCTTATCGGAGAGTTTGCTGACGTTGCTGTGGATCATTGCAGAGTCTCTGTACGAATTTCTATATGACACGTACCTTGAATTCAGTTGCTACAAGAAGTGCTATATACTGCCTCCAGAAGAAAATTTCGTGATGTGCCTCTTCCGAACAGGGCAACATTGTACAGTTGCGTGAACAAGCTTCGAACAAGAAGCTCCATTCGAGTGAAGTAACACATACAAGACGCATCACGACTGGGAAACAACTGGACGAAGTTGGCGCCAGATCGACGACTTAGAAGGAAGTGATTAGCTCGACTTTGCTTTGTACTGTATTGTGTTAAAATGTTCTATGCATTATGCAATATAAGACAAAATTTGTACTAAAACTGGCATCGGTCACTCTTAGCTGGTCAATGTATTAAACAGTTCTGTCTTCTTGTGCTGCAGCCGCTTATGTGTGTAGACCTAAATAGCATCGGCAACGTGAACTTTCAGTCGTGTCCTTGCGTAAACAAACGTACAAACGAAATGTCCGTAAACCGCAGAAGTGGACGACGTGGTCTAAAAGTTTATTTTACCGGTTTTAGAATAGGTAGTTGCGACAATAAGCAGTACGAGTATTCAGAATCACAAGCCAAGATACGTAACTGCACGTGACAACGACTGTAGTTGGCACGTGTCTCCGAATGTGCTTCAGATGAACTTAATTCTAAGAGTGCTGTATTGTGTACAAGTTACGATACACAAATAATGCGCCTCATATTCCTGATCACGATTAAAAATATATTATCATCGTAATCATCAGGAACAGTTAGGGGTTAGGTCCATTAAGGCTTGTTCCTCTTTATCTTGAAAATTCTCTTGGTCTTTCCATCTTTGGTTTGGTCTCCCCAGATCATGACGTCTGCTCATACAATAATGGAAAGCCAATCTTCATCCGTTCTTGCTACTCTTGTCCTTAATTTCCGTTCTATTACATGATTTCAACTATGTAGGGTACGTTGTTTATCACAGATGCTTGTGTTTCTTTCTTTGTCAAGCGGTTTAGACCTACAAGTGGTCTCATAAATCTCGTCTATGCTGCTTCAAAATTGTTTGTGTATCTTTTGTTTAAAATCCAGATTTTTGAACGATATCTAACTGCTACCTTTGCTGTGACCTTATGGAGCCCTAGTTTTTTTTCCCCCCGGTAATTTTTTTGCCAATATGTCTTTTAATTGCTTAACTTATTTTATTATTCTGTATCTTTAGCTAACTGTCCTGCTGAGTTTCTGAGGTCACGTTTTCAAGATAAATATCTTCCTTTCTTTATTTTTACCATTTGTGTGTTTTTCCCCACTTATGTAGGCTATATGAATAAGCGTCGTTAAAGTTACTGTCACGATTTTATTTCGTGTTTCAGTAAACTGAAAGACAGGGAACTCAAGTCTTTGCATTTGTCCGTAGCCAAAATAAAAATTTAGTTATGCCTGTGATAACGGCTAGTGAAGTATGCAGAACCACAAAGAACTTATTGCAAATTGGAGTACAGCGTTCCATTCTTGTTTACTTTATTTAGAGAACCACCAATACCAAACATCATGCCCCATGGAACACTAGGACTCAAAGTAAGCTAAAATACTCAAAAAAGGTTTGAGGACGTTGCTTTCATGTATTACAGTCCTATCGATTTCATTATGCTTTAGAAGTTTGTGACACTCACAGTAAAAGCATTTCACGTGGCTGTTGAAAGAGCAGAACTTTTACTTTAATTGGGTATTGACTGAACCGGCAGGCAAGTACACTGCGAGGCTGTACAGTGTTTAATTTTTAATGTATTATTGGGAACAAAGCTAGCCTGCAGCCCATTATTTTTTTATATGTGTATATATGAGTAGTTTGTATTAAGCCAATTAAAAACATGTACACAGGTGGCAGTTTGCTGAATATGCATTTTTAATCTCTTACAGATCTTCGTTATTGAGCGGATGTTCAGTATTAATGAACATTTACAAAAAAAATACTTTCAGTGGAGAAGGAATATGAGTTTTAGTAACACATAAATTACTCTTCTTTTTTCGATATTAAATGTGGCCCCAGTGATGTCAGATACAATTGCGGATTTCGTGGATGTGCTGACAAAAAATAAAGTTCTCTCTATCAAAATTCACACGCCACTTCCTGTCCAGTGCAGACTTTCCTTAGTAATGAGTTGAGCAATGTTCAGTACAATACCACAAGCATTGGCTGCGCGTTCTTGACACTTTGTAACATCGTGAGCTGGGCCACCGCCGTATGCTTGCCTCCTGCAGCCAAACAGCTGCAAAACGACATATCTGAATTCTTTAAGATACGGCTTTGTTTATTTTTTGGCGTTCCGTTTTTAAAATTGCAATACAATGTACCACATTTTTTTAATAAATGTTCCTGCACCATTGGAGTTACTTTCAGGAGCGCTTCCCTTTGGTGACTGAGAGTGGTTCGTTCTAGGTGAGACAGAACACTGGCAGTTCTTTGCTGCTCCACATCGAAGGCGACCCGCCACGTAATGTTGAAGCTTCTGTTCCATTACGATGAATAGTTGCTCTCCTCACCCATCTACCAGGCTGAAGGATTGTCTCGTGTAGATTTCTGTCACTGCATATTCAGTATGTGTGCCGCTGTTTGCCACGTCACACGACATTGGATTTTATCGAAATAGGCGCTGGACAAGTTAAAAGTCTCCGTACCTTACCTTGTTGCTAGAACAGTAGTTTGCGACTAATAAAATGTCAAACAATGGCCGCGGTAGCTGGGTAATGGACGTGTAATGTAAACAAGACACAAAGCAAATAGAAGAGAAAAAACAAGAAAGTGGAAGTAAAAAAAAAAGATTACACAAAACAGCGCTATATGTGAGGCCAATATATACCTGCGGGCAATATATATGTATATAGAAGAGAACGTAAAACTAATAATTTTACGATATATTTAAAAATGATCTTATGTTTAATTGGATTTTGGGAACGTTATAGAATAGTTAACAAAAAATAACTTCCAGATTGTCCCTTATCATTTACTTAAATTTTGTTTCATTGTCTTTCACTACAGGATTGTGGCATAGCCTTGTGCAGGTGTCTCCCTTATCGTGTCCCTGAGCACGGCAGCTGTCACGGGATGTCTCTGCAGATGCGTGCTTTATATATGATAAAGTTGCCGCACACAGGGACACAAAAGAAGCGACATACATATAATTTCATGGGTTCTTCAGCAGATGTTAAAACGCTAAACCCAAGAAACCTACCTACTCATGCAGTGCTATACTTCTGACTCTCGTTCGTGTGTTGCTAGTTGCTGTCTAATGATAGCACAGCAGTTCGGACACATGCATCCAGTACAATATGTTGAAAAGAAGGGTCCTTATTTTATCGGGCCCATGTCGTTGGTCACTTCCAGTCTGCTGTCTTATCGGATGGAACGTGACAACTCAGCGAGCCACCTGCACCCAGCCTCTTTGAATATTTGTGTCAGTAGTTGAATTCAGTCTGCAGGCGCAATGCGGATATCGCTTAAACAAGGTGTGTGCCTATGCGATGCGCATGATGAATGCCTATCCTACATGAAGTATCGTACATTCAGAGGAATCGTTCCTGATGCGCTATTTCTAAACACGAAAATAACTTCGAGCAATACATTTAAATTACAGACAGGAAGAGAACAAGCAGACATATTCTAACAGAGGAAAAATTGCATTAAATTTGTGGCTAAATTGGAGAAATTGCCAAGAAAATCTTTGGTTCGACTCGCAGATCAAGCTGAAGTGCCAGAGTCGTCAGCACGTATTGTAATCATTTGTAACTCTGCAGTATAGTATGCGTACTGGTGACTGGCACTTAATACAACGATACATACGTATGTAACGAACGACATACATACCACTAATGGGCAGGAAATTGTGAAGAATCCATTTCGAAACGCCGTACTCCTAAGCTGGCGTATGGTTTTCTGCGATTCTCGCTTTCATTAATAGAGGTCTTCCTGAAAACTTCCCATGGTGGACCGCAACATTTTGGTGTTAAGGGGATGGGAGATTCCGTTTCTATACCAGGGTCATTAATCACGTAAAGTCAGGTAATTTTGCCTTCCCTCGCGGGATGTTCCTTCACCATACGCACACAATTATAAAATGGAACAAAACAACCGCAAGTGGATACCCAGCAGTACGATATTATTTGTCACAGTTCATTAAAACAGATTCGCATCATTAGTCAAAGGTCCAAATGTAGCGTTTTTCTTTACCTTTGTTAGTCTGACGTATATTTGATTTATTGGTATAGTGAGTGTTATAAGTGTCACGCTTCGATTGTGAGGGGCCAGTCTGCGTAATATTGGTACATGTGTAATAGCTAAAAGTTAATGTGCATTCGTTTCGTTTTATTTCCGTACGTCTGTATATCTGTATCGAGTATTTCCCCCATTCTTGTGTTTGTTTATAAACAGTTAACGATAGGAATAACAGAACTTATAAGCATAACACTAGGGACATAATGAAATGTCTCTCTAGAGTTCATACACTGTGTGTGTGTGTGTGTGTGTGTGTGTATGTGTGTGTGTAATTACTTCAAGCGGGTATGTACAAAGCTCTTCTTTCGATATAGTCTCTTTCTGAATATCCACGCAACACAAGTAAAACAGCTGGGTGGGGCTTGTCATGTTATTGTAGTAGTAACGGGAGAGAGAAGACACATTTGCAGGCTATATTCGTGTGAAACTAATAAAAATATCATTTATTTCAACCATTACTGTTTGTAACGGGTATGTTATTTTATAAGTTATTTCCGCGTAACAGAGTATAGGTTACAGTTTGAAAATATAGATTAAGTTTGTAATGATTGGCATTAGACTGTGAGACGCTGCTACGGTTATCAGGATTTCTATGCTGTCGGAAATCTCTTTGGACGTACAAACTTCCCCCTTTTCCTCCCGGGAGGGATACCTACTCAGGGGCGCCATGTCGCATGTTTTAGGTACAGTTCTACAAACCTCAGTAACTCCTGTAGGCCGGGTAGCAAGTTTTGGCGTACTGCAATCACGTGCGAGGTATTGACATGAAAAGATATCGCCAGATTGGTGCAAGGGCAGATGGTGTCACTTCTGAAATTCATGGCGAAAGAGAGAGCGCTTTTTTTTTTTAATACAATTTGAATGCTGGTTCGGGTGATAAAGACCTAAAACACTCCGACTGGGAATACGTTTCAGTAACTAACCATAATGCTGCAACAATTTGTGATGTATGTTAATGGGTCCCTGTCACCACGGCATGGCGCGTCCTCAGGTTGCGGATAGAGGAACGGCCTCCGATAAGGCTAGGCGCGCACTGGCAACTAAATAGTTGCGGTGATAAAAAAAGTTGCTGTGAACTTGCGCGCACTGCAACTAAACAGTTGCTTGTACGGGCAACTTTTTTTTTCAGTACAGAATGGACTTCACAGAGACAGCATGTGTATGTGATCTTCTGCTTAAAATAAGGAAAGATCGACGCACAAAGCGACACTGGGCACATCCAGTAGTCAGTAAAAGACTTTTAAATGGACAGTTTTATAAACTGTAAGAGGATTTAAGAAACTGCCGAGGAACATTTTTCAGCTACTTCAGAATGAGTATAGAAAGTTTTGATAAACTGCTAGTGCTCGTTGGGCCACGAATTACTTACGAAAATACTCGGCTACGCCTGTCTGTGCCACCACAAAAGAGATTGGCAGTAACACTAAGGTAAGAAAATACTTATTTTCGCATATTACTGTATTTCAGATATCACTCTCTGTAAGTTATACTAATACGACTGAAGTCACAAAATTTGTATAGAAAAATGAAAAAAGAAATTAAGCCTACATATGCGCTGTTGAATCAACAGATAGGAGAGAAGAGACGTCACTACGCCCATCTTCACCTGGCAGGAGAGGTGCGTTACTGGAGATAGGGCAGGGACTGGTATGATAGTGAGGGAGGACAGTTGTGGAAGCTGGTGGTCTTTGAGGCTCGACTGAGTAATTGGACAAGTACCGGGAGAGAATTTCTGAATTCTGCATAAAAGTTACTGGTTGTGGATTTAGTGGATTGGATGCAAAATGCGATGAGTTGGGAAGGAAACTGTTTGTGTTTGAAAAGGAAGGCAAGGAGCAAGATAAGTACCTATCCAAATTTTGTTGCAGTTTGACATGTCGCATAATTTTTAGAATTTCCACCGAGCCAGAAACTTCTGTTCGTCGTTAAACTGCCTGAAAGATGGGAGTAGAGACAATAAAAAGCACTTATCATCTACATCTGTATCGTCCATTTTTTCTGCCGCAAAATCTGCAGTAGTGATTCCTCGTAGGAAATTTCGGTTCGCTTCTTTTTTCGAATATTTCGAGGCCGTTACCTTTTCTCTTCTTGCGAATTGTTCGATTGCTCTTAATCATTTAGAGTGTTTAAATTACTTTGCGTTTCGCGATCTTCAGTGTGAGGTAAAAGGAACAACAGTTGGTCGATATATAGATATTTACGACTTTTCTGCTGCCCTCACCAGATGTCGCATTCTTCTGTGAATATAACTCCCTCTTGAAACACGTCCTTAGATTCTTCCACCGTGCCTGAATTTCCTTTCCTAAAACAAATTGAAAGATTTCTACTATCTCTTGTTTTCGATATAATACTTTTGTCTTAATTTGTCCAATTGATTTCATTTTTAATAATTAATAAATATGCTGTTTGCAGGTACCTTGCGAGGGGTAACAGTTTCATTTCCCTACATTATGAGTACCTTCTCGGTGCTATAACTGTACGTGAAATTGTCAGAGATAACCTGTGACGCGATATGGGAACGTCTGAAACCGGCCTATATGTCAGCTAGAGATAAAAATGACTGGATACGCACAGCCGATGAATTCTACGAGAGGACAAGTTTTCCGAACTACATAGGAGCTGTTGATGGAAAGAACATTAGGATAAGGAAGCCAAATGAGAGTGGATCTCAGTTTTTCAATTACAAGAACTTTTTCTCTACGGTCCTCTTGGCTGTGGCAGATGCAGATTATTGTTTCGTATCAGTAGAGGTTGGAGCCTACGGTTCGTCAAGTGACTCTGATGTGTTTAAAAACTCGACATTTGGAAAATTACTGGAGAGCAATAAACTGAATATTCCAGAACCCAGGGTTCTGCCCAGTGATGCAGAAGGATTATCCATGCCATTTGTGTTTGTAGGTGACGAGGCGTTCGCCTTATCAGAGCATGTGTTACGGCCATATCCCAACAAAAAGTTAACATTTCTGAAACGTATATATAACTACAGGTTGTCAAGAGCAC
>Ga0123355_10003594_pt1 | contig 22311 bp, 18 predicted proteins | sample TergutEmb28metaG_3_FD_89872 | JGI IMG/M metagenome (GOLD analysis project Ga0123355, IMG submission 89872) | Embiratermes neotenicus P1 segment gut microbial communities from Petit-Saut dam, French Guiana - Emb289 P1 | ecosystem: Host-associated > Arthropoda: Insects > Digestive system > Gut ... | reverse complement strand
TGGAAGTGGATATAAAAATGTGTGCTGCCAAACATCTCCCACCAGTGGGCATATGCGGTAAGGCTACCGTTTATTTGAGTGTGGCCTTCAATTCTTTGTGCGCCGTGATGGTTTGCGGGATAGTCGAACATAGTATCACATAGGGGACAATCCTGATAGTGATCCCCTCTTACAGCGGGGATTGGTCTGTCCCACCAACCGTTAAACCCATGCCCGGGCTTGCTTGGGGATGAGTAAGGGGGGAAACCGGCCTGAACTACCTGATGGGCTACATAGGTATTTCCACCAAAGACTCCGGCATTAGCACGAACCCTTTGACCGCTATCATTGATATTTCTTAACGCATCGGGGGTGCATGGGAGGATATCGCGGAAATTTACATCGTTGGTATCGCGACCGCTAGACAACATGTTAGACCCGGGGTTAAATTGGCTGTTACCCGCCAATGAAAAGCCTTGCGGGCCATGGGAACTACCGCCGTTTAAAAGGAACGTAACCCTATATACCCAGTTGGCGTATACAGTCATATCTTCTGTAACAATACCCGTTGGGGGGTTGTCTATATGGTTAGGGTGGTTGGCAGGGTATGGAGAGTCGTTTACAGTCCTTGCCAAACCGCGGGGGAAGCCCTCTGGCCTTGCATTGTTGCCAGCGGAATGGTCATCACGAAAACTTTCTGCTGTGTGTGTGTTGTGTGCCGCGCCGAGATGGGAAGGAGGGGCAAAGCGGCGGCTTTCGATGTCGCTGCCGTTGTTGTCTCGCCATCCGTCCGGTGTTGTCCACCAGCCCTCCAATGTATACCTGTCACGCATTACATTGGTACTTAACCCGGCACCCGGTAGGGGCTGGGGTATTTCGGGTATCCATCGCTCGCTTGCCTGCATCCTGCGAACCATTGGTGCAGAGCGTGGATGCAAGGTTCCCGCCTGTGAGCCTGGAGCACCTATGCCGCTTACAAGGCCAGAGCCTGGGAAGTAAGGTGTTGTAAATGCCGGGTTGTTACGATCTAAATGACCAGGGTTTCCGGGTAGGGCATTGGGTATCCATGTTTGCATCCTGTTTCGCCGTTCCACTTCAGGAGGAACAGGGCCTGTGCCTAGTGTAGTCCATGGGTATCCGTCCAGGGCCCGTTGGATAACGTTAACACCGGTGGGGGTGTGGGCCCCAATACCTGTATGTTCCCCGCCGCCAAGTCCAGAGTCCGCAATACTTCTTCCATGTATCGCCCAGCGGTATAGGCGGGCTGGCTGGGCAGCAGTGCCCGGCAGCAAAGATGCGTTGGTATGGTTCATATCAAACATAACTAAGTGGTGGTGTAATATCCACCTGGCGTTAAAGTATGCGGCAGCAAAAATAAGAGTGTCAACGTCTATTTGACCAGGGTGCGGTGCTGTGTTGTCTATAGGGATTGGTACATTAAACCAGCCCCAAAACTGGGCACCGCCGCGTGTTGGGTCATTGGGCATGACAATATGAGGCCCATAAGCTTCGTTTGGATCCCATCCGGCCCTTAGGGGGTATATCCCAAAGTCTATAGCTTCGTTAATAGACCAGCCTACAGGTATTACACGTGGGCCGTATTGGTTAGGGTTTGTTGGGTCAGAAACATTGTCAAAGTCGGGATGGGCATTGTAAAGGAAAGCACCCTGGCCTAAGAATCTGGCTTCGATACTCCATACGGCGTACAAGGTTATATCTTCTGTTACCACTGTCGAGCAATCAAACCTGTCTGCAAAGTTGTCAACATCGTTACCACCTGCGGGGTTGTAGCGCCCATCTGGGCTGCGACTCCACCAGAAAAACCCCCGCCCGTCCCAGTACGGCGAAACAAGTTGGGTAGCAAATTCCCAGCTGTCAACTGTTCCGTCAAGCCCTGTTGTTAGTTGCACATTGGGCAACCCACCCAGGAAAGCGCCACCATTGGGTACAAAGGTAACAATGTTACCGCCCAGTGCGGGCATTATGCCCTCATATTCCGGCGCATTACCTATCTCACCACCATAGGGTATATAGTTATCGTACTCGTGCTCGTATTGGTAGTAAATCCCTTGATACGGCCCATCGTTCATATAACCGCCTTCGGGTGTGTAGCCATATGGGGCGTAGCTATAGTAATCATAATCCAGTGTATTGTAGTAACGCAAATTTGGCGGCACCAATTCTATAATTACATAATTATAGTGGTTCCCGTCATTGTATCCGTAGGTGTAGCTATAATAGCCTTCGTAATAATAGGAGGCACTGTAATAGGTATAGTAATCCTTGTAGCCATCCAATAGATGATAATACCAACCATAGGGCAAAGAGAAAACTATTTCGTCAACTTCCATTTCTAGCTGTATGCTAACCATGAAATTGCCGTAATAATTTTCTTCAACAAGATAATTTTTGGTATACGGAGATACTCTAATGTTGCCATCATCGCATACGTCAATATGTATAATATTCTCATGAGTATAGTAATTATAGTATATGGGTTCGTAGGTTTCATATCCTTCCCCATATTCAAGTGCTAGTATAGCCAGTGCTGCTACAGCCAGCAATACCGACATTAATGCTAAGACACGTAACCCGCTAGAACGTACTACACCCCATTTGACAAACCATTCTTTCACGGAAGGCTCACCTGCTCAATTATATTTTAAGAAGCAATTCAAAAAAATTGCCAATATCACCATGCCAAAACCCCTAGCTTAATAACCAGGAGCGTCATTATGACAACTTTGTCGAAAATGTCAATGTAAATTGGAGGATTGTTGTAGAGTTGTAATATTTTGCTTGCAAAAGTAAGAATAGAAGGTTTATCTACTATTCGTCAGACATTAACCAAGCAGGTTAGGATCCAATGTATGGTTCTTGCCTAACTGGCTTAACGTTGAGTTGCCAGTTGCTTGCGGTCAGGGGTCTAGGATGATGACACTCCCTTAGATAATAAGTTGCAGACGATAATGCCATCCGTATAAAACCGCCTCCCTTATTGCATAACTCTGAAATGCTGGGATTGCTCCTTGAGCTTCTGGCTGATTGGATAGATAGTTATTCTATGGATTACATCATTTGGCCCACTGATATGTTAATGGATGACCGTGGTGGTCGTTAAGGAATAAATATTAGCACCTCATGGGGTGGGTTGCTTTTTAAGATATTCAGACATCACATAGATACATGGGAGACATGGAATGTCTGCCGCTGGTTAGAAATGAGATAATTTTAGAAACAGAGGAATTTTTTTTTGTTATGACATGGCCTAGTGATGTCCAGTGGCGTGATAGCGTTGAGGAAGCTGTGCACAGTCAAATGTTGGATGAAATCAACGGCATTAGATTTCGGAGTTATCCCCTGGCGTAGTTTTACATGAGTCTTGGTGGCTACAGTAGGGGCTTGCTCTCGTAAAACTCATGTAAAACTACGCCAGGGGATAATTCCGAAACAAAATTGCGCCATGAGTTAATATAAGGGGTATCCCAAACCATACCCCACGTTATTTCTTCAATTACGGCTGTATGCCATTCAAAAGTAGTATCAAAAATAATTGGACTGTAAATTAAACTATGGCCTACAATATCTCCATCTGAGTTTGTAAACTCAAGCACTACATATATTGGACTGGTATTAGCATCTTGAAGTAATAAGTTTTCAACTTCTGCAACAGTCTCACAGATATCTAAATCCATGAGGCTATTCATATCTCCAATATGTTTTACGCTAACATCATAAATATCATCTGGCAATAAGCCGTCAGGTAGTATAGCAATACGCCCGCTTGCAAATGCGTTATCTGCGCGTAAATATAGTGAGGCGAATAGCTTAATTTTATATTCGAATGACCCAGATTCATCTGCTGTGTTTGGGCATCTAACATCCGCATCGGTTGGAGGCCAAACGCTATACCAAATTACATCATCAAATGCAGCCGTATAACATTCATGTGTTATGGCGTTATAAATCCGGCTATTTGTTAAGCTGTGGCCTATAACATCGTTGGCTGAACTTATAATTTCCAGTACAAGCAATATCGGATAATTTTCGACATTTGAAAATAGCAAATTATTAACTTCTTCGATAGAACCCCAAATACCCAAAGTCATTACGCTATCAATGTCTCCCATATGCATTACGTTAATTCCATAAATATCATCGGATAACACATCTTCTGGTATCTTAATGCCAACCCCTGAAACAAAAACATTATCCGCACTTAATGTTAGGGTTATAACCGGTTTGTACTGGTATGCATAGGGCCATGAATCAATCACCGCAATTTCTCTATTTGAGTATCCAGCCGCGATATACATATCATCGTCAAGATTTACAACGTGGTGAATGGATTGATTAACATAATCGTCCTGCTCCGCAAATTCAATGGCTTGACTACTTTCATTGCTCCGAGAACATCCTGAAAATGAAAAGACTAATAATGAAAAAATAACCATGCTATACATAAACACCTTGCTTTTTTTCATACCACACCTCCGAGTTATGGCCCATGTCTTGTTTGAAATATTGCCACTCCACAGTAGATGTATACCCCTATTGACACTCATCTTAGGCAAACGTATAATATCGCCATAGACAACTGCCTAAGAGGGGGAATTGACTTGAACAAGATAAAGAAATTGCCGGACTCAGAGTTTGACATAATGAAAGTAGTGTGGGCAAATGAGCCGCCTATTACAGCCAACATTATTATGGCGCAACATGGTAATAAGGAAGGCTGGAAAGTTCAAACCGCAATATCGTTATTGCTGCGGCTTGTAGATCGAGGATTTTTACACACAGAGAAGAAAAGTAAGGAACGTACTTATTTCCCGTTGGTAAACCAAGAGGATTATCTAAGATTTGAAACAGACAACTTCATAAAACAATATCACAACAACTCATTCCTAAACCTTGTCACCGCCATGTACGAAGAAGAAGCACTAACTGACGAGGATATCAAGGGCTTGCGAAAGCTACTAGAAAAGCGAGATGGGTAGATTTAGTATACAAAGTTTCATAATCACCTTAATAATTTGCTCATTATCCATGTCAGTGATTGCATACCACCACCCTCTGCTTTAAACGACTATTCCAGTTGCGTATTCGTGCGTCAGGGGATAGTTCCGAATATTTATATAGTTATCGGACTGTCCCATACCAGATATGCATCCATGAATTGGGCAAGGAGCTCTCTTTTAAGCTCTTTGTTAATATTCCACAGATTGTATAGTTCATTGGGGTCGGATCTAAGATCAAACAGCTCGCCATATTGCCGTCCTGCGTAAACGGTTATCTTATATCTCTCCGTGACCATCGTTCTAGCTCTATAGTTAGGATTGTTGACTTCATTTTCAATGATTGTCCAGTCATGGACTTTGTCTGCATTTCCTTCAAGGACAGGGGCAAGGGATTGCCCCGGCATAGTCACATCCATTGTTGCACCGCATAAACCCAATATAGTCGGCACAAAGTCAATCTGGCCTGTTATGCCTCGGTTTTTCTCCCCCTGTGTGAATTTTTTAGGCCAGCTATATATATACGGAATCTTGCAAATTCCATCAAAGGAGAATGTTCCTTTGCGGGATAGCCAGTGGTCGCCCATCATATCCCCGTGGTCAGCAAGGAACACGATTACGGTGTTCTCCAGTTCACCGCACTGGGCAAGCTTTTCCATAACCCTTCCTATTTCCTGATCCATGAAGCTTATCATACCGTATGTCATTGCGATCATTGTTTTGACTTCATCATCGGAATGCCATGCACTGCCTCCGTCCCACCTGGCGGTCTTGTTTTCCGCAAAATGACGATAGAACTCAGGTAGTTCGTCCAATTCGCCCTCTCGCCTCGCCACCGGTAGGGGCATATCTTCAGGCCTATACATATCGCACCAGGGCTTAGGCGCGGCATATGGCTGATGGGGGTCAGGGAATGAGCACCATATGAAAAAGGGCTGGTCTTTTTTGCTGTTTTCCTCCAGATATTCGATGGTCGTATCCGCAATATATCGGTTGTAGTGCAGTTCCTCAGGGATCGACATTTTATAGGTTTGTGGAACCGTGACTGGTTCGAGGGCGTGATTAGGGAGTAAGCTTTTTCTTGCACCGGGGCTTTGCTCTTCAAGCCAGTTGATATAGTCACCAAATACATATTGAGTATGTCCGTTGACCAGCTTTGCCTTTTCGAAGCCATAATATGGTGTTGGCAGGGCTTTTACTACTCCGGAGTTCCACAGAGTCGTGCATTCGGGAAAGCGGCGTATATTTTCCTCTGAGGGATTTTCCAGTCCTAAGCCAAACTCCTCTGCCGCATTGAAATTATTAACATGAATCTTCCCAGAAGAATAGGTGGCATAACCCGCTTGGCGCAGTGCTTCCGGCAATACAGGGGTTGCAGGGTCAATAGGCATACCGTTTTCCCTTACCCCATGGATATGAGGGGGAGTGCCCGTAAACAAGGTCACCCGAGACGGCATACATGTGGGATTTACCACATAGGCGTTTTCGAAGAGCAATCCTCTTTTGGCAATAGCGTCTATATTGGGGGTTTTGACTATAGGGTTCCCTGCGCAGCCCATGTGATCGTACCTCATCTGGTCTGCTACGAAACATAGAATATTAGGCCGTTTTCTTTTGTCCATAAAGGTCACCTCCTTATTATGCAAAAGGGGAAATAACTCGAGCGGTGCTATCCCCTTGCAAAATAAATGCATTTAGAAATTGTGCTTTCAAGTCCATAATGGCGTCATGGTATCCAGGGTCATCCCATAAATTTTTCTGCTCAAGCGGATCTATCTGCAAATCGTAGAGCTTGCCGTATTTTTTACCAACGTACAGTGTTAGCTTATATCGCTCAGTGATAAACATCCTCATATCACCATCTTCAACGATGGCATAATCATTAACTTTTTCCACTCGGCCAAAAAGCTGCTCCTTGAGAGATTTGCCCGGCCAAGGTACGACTTGGTTCCTGTATTCGATAGACGGGAGTATATCGCTTACAGGAATTGGTATACCACATAAATCCAAAATAGTAGGGGCAAAATCTATATGGCTTGCAATTCCCTTTGTTACTCCATGGGCAAAATGCCCCGGCCAGCTCCATAATATAGGCGTTTTGATTCCATCTTTTTGAAGGAAGACAGCGATTGTATTATCGTCAAGACTTGCAATCAATTGGTTGACTTCATCCTCTGTCGGGTTGCTATACCAAAGGAAAAAGGGTGCATTCATCTTGTCAATTGAATATCCATTATCCACTAAGGCGTCCAGTAGATTTGGAAATCCCTTCCGCTTTTCATAGACGCGGGGATGAAGTCCCGTTAGCAATGTCGTCTTGATAGCATCCCTTGACGGACATGACGCATACATGTGCTCGAAGAGTACACCTTCGACAGGGTGAACCTGATGTGCCAACTCAAATAAAATTATATTTGGTCTGGATTCCATTTTCCTCAGTCCTCTATCATCATTGGAAGCTCTTACTTCTCATTAGCCGATGCATACATTGCATCGAGTATCTTTATTATTTCTATACCCTGCGCGGATGTTACCGGAGGCTCAGTGTCATTGACAATACAGTCCACAAAAGCCGTAATGGAATCATTATCACTTAAAAGGAGTGTGTAAAAATTTTTCTGTAAAAGAACCTTCCAATGTTGGTTTCTAAAGGGCTCTACGTTCCGGGAAGGTTCTTTTACAGAAAATCTTTTACACGCTCCTTAAAAGAGTTTTGCCGTATCATCTCTGTGGTGTATGCCCCGTCTATTCTCTTCGACAAACGAAGCTGCCCGTTTCGCCTTGATGCTCCTGCATTTTGTAGGCCACGAGCACTCAAGTGGGACGCGTCCATATGAGTATGGATGTCAAATAGGGGAATTGTGGAGAGTCCCTCATATAATTCGTTACTAGGCATTTGCATTCTTAATCCTCCCTTATGGTATTAACTATAGGTAGACCAGTGGGATAATCTATCTGCCGTGGGCTATAGTTGCCATCAGCTTCTCTGTAGCGGGCTTTTCCAGTGTATCGCCATGTAGCAAGCTTTGCATCTGTGCGCCAAGGACGCCGCTCCCAATAATAACCACGGAATGGATCCCAAACATCATCCATATGTGCCAAAAGAACATCATGTAGGCGGTCTCGGATTTCCTTGCTGGCATCATCCATTATTAGGTTTCGCATTTCGCCGGGGTCTGATTCAAGATCATATAATTCATCGCTTGACAGCAAATTAATGGAGAGCTTGTGTCTGCCATCGAAAACACAGCGCAGTGGCTGGAACGCTCCGCAACCGTCGTTTGGTACTTCAAAACGTCCAAATTCAATAAAGATATGATTGTTAACTCGGATATCTGGATTTTCCAACTCTGGTACCAAGCTCACGCCCTCCATTATTTTTGGCACTTCTAACCCCATCAGTTCCATAATCGTAGGGGCGATATTTATATGGGAAACAGGATTATGCCCAACACCTTGCCTGACTCCGCCGCCGGAAATAATAAAAGGAACCCGTGCGATTTCGTCATAAACTGCGGGCCCTTTCCCAGATAGAGAATGAGATCTAAGGAAATCCCCATGATCCGATGTATAAATAATCAGTGCATCCGGTGCATAGGAGTTCACAGCCTCAAGCACACGGCCTATTTGATAATCGACAAAGGTATTGCACGCAAAATAATAAGGGTGCTTAATCTTGATTTTCTCCTTGTCCTCATGGAGGGTCTGCCCTGCCCATACCCGTTGATAATCGGGTTTATCGGACAAATCATCGAAGACATTTTCGCTCTTGGGGAAAGAATAGTCTTGATACATATTAGAATATGGACTTGGGCACATATAAGGATGATGGGGCTCATCAAAGGACAACGTCAGGAAAAATTCGTCCTCTCCTTTCTCTAGGAAATTAATTGCTCTGTCTGCGCAGCGATGACCAAAAGTCATTTCTGCAGGGAACTCATCCCGTTGCATATAGGAGGTATCACGGCTAGTCAGTCGCTGTTCGTCTGTTAGTTCCTCCAGATAGTTCCGCATATCATACCAATAAGCGCTGTCCCATCCGTCCGGGCATATTCCGTTGCCAAAATAGTCGCCGCCGTCAAGATGCCACTTGCCAATATACGCCGTGTGAATACCATTATCTTTGAGACGTTGGCCGATGGTTTTGGTATTGTCTGAGATACCCATGTCATTGGCCCAACTGGCAACAGAACGAGGATATTGCCCTGTGAAAATACCTGCGCGAGCCGGTTGGCAGACAGGAGAGGTAGTATATCCGTGTTCGAATCGCAATCCCTTTTCTGCCAGCGCGTCAATATTAGGCGTTTCTAATCCTGTATCACGATAGCAACCGCACATGTCCCATCTTTGTGTATCTGTCATGATTAGAATAATTTGCCTGGTTTTCATTTCATCACCTACCTACCCAGTAATTGCGATGTTCTTCTGCCGCTTCTAGGAAAGCAACGATGTTTTCAAATGGAACATCGGGATATATATCTATCAACAGCTCGAGGCCGCCCGTAGGTGAACCCAACTTTGTAACGACTTCCTTTACCAAATCCTTAACATCTGCTGGGCTGCCGCTGGGAATAATATGTTGCCGATCCATATCAGCAGAAATACATATCTTGCCTCTGAGGGATTCCGCCACTTTTTCAATCCCAATAAGGCTGACTTGGCAATTAATCAGATCCAAACCGATTTCCAACAAATCATCAAAAATCTCAGAGTTTACTCCATCTGAGTGAAGTCCCGCTAAAACCCCTCCCATTCTGCAGGTAGAAAACATAGCCCTATAGCAGGATTTGAAGTATTTTCTCCATGTTGTAGGATTAATGAGTAAGCTCCTCTGGTCACCCAAGTCGTCACTAAACCACAGCATATCCAATCCTGGGCCACGGTTTTCCAATATCTTGTTTATCTGTGTTAGATTGTACTGCATTGCCATCCCGATAATCTTAAACACAACAGGGTCTTCTTCCATAAGGGCAATCATCATATTTTCCATGCCCATCAGAAAATGCACCCGCTCAAAAATGCGAAGGCCCCATTCCCCTGTGTACCATTTATCGGCTTCATGGCAGTCTAGGATCTGCTTGGCCATGTCTGACCAGCTCTTTTCCCGGCCATGCTCCATAAGTTTCTCCGGATCCGGCGGGACATAGTCTGCAAATGCATCAGGGTCAGCCAATGGATGAGATATTATTTGTCCAACTTCCCAGTTGGTAACACGTAACCACTCACATCCCCAGTGATCCGTTTCGCGTATTTCTGCGTCAACACTTTTTTGTGGTGTTGGTTGCGTGGCATTTTTTGGTCGTGGGACAAAATTAGGAAAACACCACTTATGCCTTTCAACCAGCTCGACCATAGCACTGCCGTACATCTCCCATATGGGCTGGACAATATAAGTCTTAATATTTACTTCTCCATCCCCTTTTAATAAAACATTATCTTTCCACCGGGAACGGTTTTTTGACATACTCCTGTCAGTCATATTTCAGCCTCCTTAGTTGGCGCAGTAATTTTTACGGATATATTCAAGGCTTAGCATAGCAGCCTCCATCGGTGGACGATCAGTTGAAGCATCTTGTTCAACAACCATCCACTTTATTCCGATGGCATCGGCTGCTCTAAAAACCGACTCGAAATCCACACATCCCATTCCTACAGGTTGAAACGAGAAGCCATTGGCTTCTCTAAACGCTGCCGCAGCGTCTGCACCGTCGATTTCATGGAGGTCGTATAGTCTCTCTGCCGGCGCATCGCTTTTGAGGGTATAGTCTTTAAGATGAATCATCGGGGTGCGTCTAGCGTAGCGACGAATATACTCCGCCGGATTCTCGCCACCGACCTTACACCAGCACACATCCAACTGAACCAACAAAGACGGGATATCATTAAGCAGAATATCTTGCTTGCAAACTCCGTTTATCTTGTTGAACTCAAAATCATGATTATGATAAAACAAGGAAACCCCTGCAGCCTTGCATCGCTTAGCAAATACCTCGATAGATTCCTTTGTTTTGTTATACCTTTCGCCACCGGGGATTTGATTTTCTGCAAGCCAGGGTATGCCGATATACTGTATTCCTAACTGATGCATCCTGCAGAAATATAAATCTCCATTAATCTGCATATCATCAAAGCCTACATGGGTACTTATGGCTTGGAGATCTAGTTTTATGAGCTTTGCTGCGATTTCTTGAAAGACAGGCTCGTCTATGTCAATACTGAACTCTATTCCATCGTAGCCAATTTCTTTGATTTTTTCTAAAGCTCTAACCGGGTCTGTATCCCAGTCCTTTTTTACGGTGTAATCGTTGATAGCAATTTTTGCAGGCATGTTATCCCTTCTTTCTCTTTATTTTCGGTACCCAATCTGGTCAGATAAGTCCAGATACCGCTTCACGCCTTCTGGATTGACATTCCAAGGAATATGATTGCCGATGCTCATCATATATCCACCTGACATATTGCCCGTTTCCACCATGGACTCAACCATTCCCCTTATTTCAGCAGGTTCGTTCCGGTGCAAGATTCGGTTATCTCCTTCTCCTGCCAGGAAACAATCTTTATATCTGCGAGCCAGTGCTTTGTAATCTGTATATGGCTCACTTATTATGCCCCTTGCGCCGCAACGCATCACATCATCTGCATATGCATCAATACAGCCATCCACCATGAAAATCACTTCTTTGCCGGAAGATTTGGCGATATCCCAAAATTCTTCGTAACGGGGGAAGATGTATTTATTCATTCACGATGGGGAACAAACAGGCCCCCTTGTTGTTACGATATCATCATGGCAGATAACAAAGTTTACAGGCAATTTCGAAATTGCACGGAAGACCCGTCTGTTGATTTCTGCAAATTCGTCCATAATGCGTTCAAATTCATCTTCCATACAGCATTCTAAAAACAGCTCCCACCCAAAAGTCAGCAGGGGCCACATAAACATGGTGTTGTAGAAAAAGAATGAAGCAGATGAACCTTCAGGTGCTTTGTCTCCCCAATCTGCAGGATACTGTTTGCGAAACTGCTGGAAAATAACATCGTCACTAGAATAATCGAAGGCCGTGACAACATGTTTCCATCCGGAGAAATCTCCATGCTCAAGGGGACTAAACTTGAAAACATCATCCGCAGACTTGAAATAACCCTCTCCGTGGAGGAATGTAGCTGTTTCACTGTCTCCCCAGCGTACTGTGTGATCATCCTGGTTACTGGACATTTCTGTGCCCAGCTTAGGGCGAGAAAGGGGGGCATCTGTTTGTGGAATAGGCAAGCCAAGCATTGGGTACAGGTCCCGTAATTTTTCACGGCACTGCCTTGGATGGTTGTAATAATCAATTCCTGTTAAAAAAGTCTCTGCATCCGGATTCGACCAATGTTCCCAGTGGATCAGCTTTTTGCCGCCTTTACCCATATATGTCATATATCGTTCATCTGTTGGCATACTAGCCTCCTTGCTATTACTAATCTTCTATAACCACCATCTGATGCCCACTTATTTCAGGAATTACGAAACGTACATATTCCCCATCATAAGTAAAATTCAGATCTTCTTTCACAGGAGCAGTGTATACTTTCCTTGGCTTGGCAGGAAGGCATATGCTTACCTCGCGGTCATACAGGGATGGTTTTTCCTCGATGATATCCATCGTTCTGGATTTTCTTTGAATGAGATAGTAGAGAATATGAAGAATACGCCGATTGTCTTGGTGGCGTATACTTACCTCCGCAGCGGCAGGGAGGTCACAAGTCACGATAGGTCTCGGAAGCAACCGCTCAATACAGTCCTTGACAATATCTCGATGAATCATGCATCCATTGTGGGCATAGTCTCGAAAGAGTGGATTGGATATATATATAACATTGTTGTTTCTTACAATGGATGGTTCTGTTGTAACACCTGCAGGCGGGGTGTGACGATGAGAGCAAAAACGGTCATAACTCCTGTTGAAATATGAGTTATTGATGTAAGCTATGACTTCGGCACCAGCCTTAGCTTCGGTTTTTACTCCGGCCATATACATCACATAATCCATTGGTTGCAAGTGAGGGAAACTGTCTTCTGTAATGTGTATATAACGAGGATTGTAGTCTGCAGGTCCTTTATAAACAGCCCCCATTTCATCAATGACAAATCTATCTTCTGTGATATCCAGCCCTGCGTTTCCTGTTATAACAAGCTTGCCATTTTTGCGTACATAGTCATTAATCTTCTTTGCTATATGCTCAGGCAAGCGTATGTCGTCAGGTAGTATAACCAGGTCATATCGACTTATATCATCGCCAAAGTCGACAAAATCGAACATGTAATGAAGCTCAGACATCATTCTATATACACCCTCTGCTGTAGCCCCGGCGGAAGCTTCCCATGTGCGAAGGGTTTTGTAAGGAACAAATACCCCTATTTGCGATATCTTTTTTGTGTTACGGCAGTACTTCTCTTTTTTCTCCACATCAGATAATACCTCGCCGATGCGCTTATACACAGTATTATCTATCTTTCCGGATGGGTGTAACTGATCCCCTATGCAAATCTTCGCTCCGCTTGCCAATGCCCTAAAACATTCATATTCCAGAGCCTGGGTATTACGTAAGGACCCAAAATCACCCCATGCCTTGTGGAACTTACCGTTCATCATGGTAATTTCCTGGTTATATTTATTACTATGATTTACATTAATTGGATAATGGGTATATCCCCATTGGTCTGAGGGCAGGGATTCAATATCAATATAACTATTGTGCAGTCGCATCTGTTTTGTAGATAGAGCTTCGTCATCGCCTATATCAATATCGCCTATCCCACCATTGAAGTAAACCCCTATGTCATTGTCCATTTCTTTAAGATATGCATAGATTTCCCTCATAAAGCTGATTACAACCATCCTGCCATGACGACCTACATCTGCCTTGTTTTGGACATTCATGCCAAGTTTGCCCATATCTCTAGTACATGAATGGCATATACACATTGCTTGGACTACGATATCTATCCAAAATCCTTCAGGCTTATATAAGCCATATATTTCTGTAAGTTCTTCTTTAAGATAGTTCACATGTGCTCGATTATTTTGGCATAAAAATCGCCAGCCGTGATTATCTATTGTAAAAGGCTTCTTGATTCCCAATACACCATCCATGGAAACCTGCATCCACTCTGGATGTCTGTCTGCAAAGTCTTCATTCCAGGCAGCAGTTGTGTATACACATGCTCGGATTCCTGCTTCTCGACAGGCTTTGATTTGCGCACCAAGTAGGTCAAAATTTAAAGAGGGATGCACCGTACCCAATTTAGTAGGGAAGTAGTACATCCCATGATGACACTTAGCAAATAGATTAATTGAGTTGACCCGGGCAGAAAGAAGAGTCTGTGCAAACTCTTGTGCATCAAAGGATGCGCCTACATCCGGAATAAAGGGGGATGTGTGAAAATCCATGTGAATCTGCCTGAATGGTAATTCGTTCATAGCTGTCCTCCGTTTCATGCAAGTAGATAAATAGCTTACGTGTACTATGCAATATAAATGGATAATAAGAAATGACCGAAAATATCTAAAAAACCCCTGGAAATTGCGATTTCCAAGGGCATTAGTATCCTTAGTGGTTATTGTACAGCTGGTCTAAATTTCAGTAGTTGCTGCGTCAAGTCACTGCGAATGGAGGCGTACAAAGGATTATCCCATTCATTTATTGTCTCAGTGGGGTTCTTAACCAAATCATATAACTCCCCATATTTCTCTTCAGGGTAGAATACAAGCTTGTGGGTATTGCTACGCACCATGGACATAAAACTCGACCCATACCATACATTATCCTTTGCATGTTCGGCATATACGTAATCACGACCATGATTTTCCCCGAGACGCAATTCTTGTGCATCCCATTTCAAGGGAACCGGAATTTTTGCTTCTTTAAGCAAGTAGTCGGCAACATCCATCTGCTGGGTTAATGCCGTGTGAGTGGTTCCGGCAGGGATGCGATCCTTCGACCATAAAATCGAAGGAACCCGTAATGATTCGTCATACATATTCCATTTTTGTATATGCCCATGGTCACCCAAACAATCCCCATGATCTGATGTGAAATATATAATAGCATTTTCTAGAAAACCTCTTGTGGACAAAGCACTGATTATTCCGCCTATCTTTTCATCTATTAATGTCATATTTGCAGCATAATAACGTCTTAGACGAAGCAGTTCTTCTTTGGAGGGATGGTGTTTCCACTTAACGCCATCATGGTTGCCATCTATTGTTTCCTGTCGATAGATTCCGTGGCATGGAGGTTGGTTTGCTAGTTCTTCCTCCAATACACACGGCAAAAGAATATCAACATTGCAATACATATCGATATATCGCTGGGGTGGGTCATATGGCGGATGAGGGCCTGGAAAACCAATCTGTAGAAACAGCGGCTCTTCTGCAGAAACTTCCATGATGTACTGAACAGCCATGTTGCCAACAAACTCATCTGAATGGTATTCCTCATCTAAAGGCCATTCGTATGCTCCTAATGCATGTGCATATCCGGGGTAACCCGATTGATATGAATCACGAGTGGGTTTTTCTTGGCTATTAAATAAAAGGAACTTATCCCATTCATCGAAGAACCGATATTTCTCATTGTCATATGTCCGGTCTTTATTTTCTACAATAAAACGCTGGTGGAATCCACACTCTGCTGTTGCTGGTCCCGTGTGCATTTTTCCTATATTGACAGTTAAATAACCCGCATCACGAAGATTTTCCACCCATGAGTGCTCCCAAGGGTCATGATTACTAAACACACCTATATTGTGAGGATACTGCCCGTTGAAGAAGCTGCATCTTGAAGGCACACAGGAAGGTGCTGCACAAAATGTTTGAGTGAGTATTGCTCCTTCATGTGCTAGTCGATCAAGATTAGGGGTTTTCATCCATGGATACCCCAGTGCAGCAATAGTATCGAATCGCTGTTGGTCGGTCATGATAACAATAATATTTGGCTTGCTCATTAACTGACCTCCTTGTAACCACTTCTGGCAAAGTCAGTTAGAGCTATAACATTTTCAATTTTAGCATCTGTAGGAATTGCTCCTGCCGGTCCGAAAATATATCCACCGCTTTTACCCAAAACATCTACTCTTCTTTTTGCCTCTTCAATCACATCATCAACTGTGCCATTGGGCAACACACTTTGGCAGCCGATTCCTCCATACAACACAATATCTTTACCATACTCATGCTTAATAATTTCCACATCCATGGTCTCAGGTTGCATAGGATGCACTACCTCGACTCCCAACTCCACAATTTCTCGGAAAATCTCAGAGATATCGCCACAAGAATGTATAAATACATTGAAACCACGCTTCCTTGCAGCTGCATACATAACCTTTAGGCGCGGCTTTAGAAACTTTCGCCACAGTACTGGGCCCATAAGTAGTCCCTCCTGCTGCCCCCAATCATCATCAAACCTAATCCCATCGACACATGAAGGCATACCTGCAATTATTTCGAGATTAAACTGGAGTACTTTGTCCAGAAGAGAATGTGTGAACGCATCCTCAGTAAGCATGTCTGTCAAAAATTCTTGGAACCCTCTTAATTGCCATGCAGATGTGAACAGCCCTTTGATCATTACAATGCAGTAACGCTCGCATTGCCGTGACTTGCTATCCGGTAACCAGCCCAATCTATCGCTATTTGCACCACTAGGAAAAACATAGCTCTCTAGTGTAGGTTCTGATAAAGGCGATTTAATCATATCGCCCCAATCACCGTATTTGTCTAGAAGCCCACTTCTATCCCACAGGATGCCAAATTCATCACGGACATTACCATTAGCCAGAGTTTCTTTATACTGGCCCGAGGCATAATAATATTGTAAATGATCCCCGATAAAACCATCCAATTCATGAAGCGGGATTTCGTAATGACTTGCAAGCTTACTAGATACTTGTCTCGTCCAGTCAAAGCTGTATGGTATCATATCAACAGGTTTTTTGTTGATAACGTTTATCACCCTTTGTCGCATATTCATAGTATTGTTCACCCCCTTAGTATGATTTCAACAGTATGTCATGATTACACATTATGGTATTATACGATTAGGCACCGCTAAAGCTAATATAATTCCGATATAGCGAGCCTCATAAAAAGCCTATAGGGGCATTGGCTTATGAAAGCGAGGGGTAGGCAATTTTTATAAGCCCTTATATGTTTTTGAATACGAGGTGTTTTCAAGGGCTTATAAAAATTGCCTACCCCTCGTTTTCAATGTGCCGCAAAAGCGGCACATGCCGCCTACGGCGGCAATAAGCCAATGCCCCTATAGGCTTTTTATGAGGCTCGCTATAATTTAAAGCCATTAGGAGAATGTCTATGACCCCCAGAGAAAATTTACTTAAAGCAATGCGGAGGGATAACCCAAAATGGGTTCCGTTCTGTTTCGATTTATGTCCGTCACAGCTGGAGCAAATGGAGAAAATCACGGGTACAAAGAATGTGGAAAAACATTACGACTTTCCTTTCAGGTTTTTGTGGCTAAAGCCCAGTAAAAGCAAAACGGATTATACGCGCTTCTTTGACAAGCTGCCTGATGGTGCCCTCCCTCATAGAGCACATCCCGAATGGGGAGTGTACATGGTTTACGGATCAGTTGCGCATTTCGTCGAGATACTAAGTCCAATGGCTGGATTCGAGTCTATTGACGAAATACTTGCCTACCCCTTTCCTGACATGCTGGAGGATTATCGATGGCAGGGTATGGCTGATAGAGCATCCATGATAAAAATGAATGGCCAGGCGACTGTTGCGTTCATGCAAATGACGATTTTTGAGACGGCATGGCGGTTGCGTGGAATGGAGAATTTTCTCATGGATATGATTGCTGATACTGAGCTTGCAGAAGCGCTGTTGGATAAGATTACTAACATCAGGATAGGCATGGCAGAAAAATATGCTAAAGCAGGGGTTGATATCGTGATGTTAGGAGATGATGTGTCAACCCAGCTAGATATGATGATGAATCCCGATGTTTGGCGTACACTCATAAAGCCAAGGCTCAAGAAGGTCATAGACGCCACCAAAAATATAAATAAGGATATTTTGGTTTTTTATCATGGAGACGGAAATCTGCAAAGTATAATTCCTGATTTGATTGAAATCGGAATCGACATACTCAATCCTATCCAACCTGAATGCATGAATCCCATTGAGATAAAAAATCTCTACGGTGACAGATTATCCTTTTGGGGTGGCTTAGGAACCCAAACTACAATGCCTTTCGGATCAACCGATGATGTCCGCAAGGAATGTCGCCGACTAATCGATAATCTTGGAAAGGGTGGTGGATTTCTGTTAGCCCCTACACATACAATAGAGCCGGAGGTTCCTTGGGATAATATAATGGCTTTTATTGATACTGCGAGGGAGTATGGTCGCTATAAATAAGTCGGGACATAGCATCTTACGTAGTATCTTTGTATTCTTCTTTGGCGCGGAACAAGCTGTGTTTTAGGTTGCTAATAATATCTGTATATCCATCGGCTTCATACAGGTTGCACAGCTCAAAGGGGTCACGTTCTATATCATATAGCTCCCATCCTGTAGGTGTTTCTTCTTGTACGGCCCCGGCAGCGTCTAATGGCAAACCATAATAGTAAATTAATTTATACTTCTCTGTACGGATACCGTAGTGAGCCGGGTTGCGGTGGCCGTTTGCCAGGTGCATCCAATATCTGAAATATATCGCGTCGCGCTCTCTACTATCAGGCTCACCAAAAATCAAGTCCTTTAATGAAATCCCTTGCATCTCTGAGGGGAAACTAATCCCTGCAAAATCAAGGATGGTGGGCGCGATATCTATGTTGGCCATTAGCTGGTTTGAGACAGAGCCCCCTTTGATTGCTCTGGGGTATCTAACCAAAAACGGAGCCCTTAAACTTTCTTCATAACTCCAACGTTTATCTTGATAGTCATGTTCACCCAAGAACATACCTTGATCCGATGTGTAAATAACAAGGGTGTCATCCAGAATCCCCTGTCTTTCCAATTCCGATAATAATACGCCTACAGAATCATCGATACCCGCAACAGTTCTCAAATAATCTTTTAGGTATTTCTGATATGCAGCAATACCTTTTTCTTCAAAGGTTGCATTTTCTGATATTTCAAGCTTTCCAGTCACATAGTCATCTTTGCAAAAATCCTCATATAAACTCCTTATCTTACTACGCGGCGTGACAGAACTACCAAAATCCCTTGAACCTTCACACCGATGGCTTTTGTCTTCAAATAGGCTATCAGGCATGGGGATTTCCACATCGTCAAACATATTCTCATGTCTTATTGGATAGTCAAAATAATCATGAGGAGCTTTGTGATGGCACATCATAAAAAATGGCTTGGTCTTATCTCTGCACCTAAGCCAATCTACACTCATATCAGTAATAATATCTGTTACATATCCTTCGTGAACAATTTCTCCATCTTTTTTTTCGGAAAACAATGGATCTCGATAAGTTCCTTGTCCACCATCACCGATTAGGTATTTGTATTCGTCAAACCCAATCGGCTCACAATGTAGATGCCATTTACCAAACATGGAGGTTGTATAACCGCTGTCGCTCATAAGCTGTGCCAAATTAGGGCTGTTTTCAGGAATCCATTTATCGTTTAATGTCCTTACACCATTAACATGCCCATATTGTCCCGACATAATTGTAGCTCTTGCAGGAGTGCAAATGGCATTAGTGCTAAAGAAATTTGTTAGCCTAACCCCTTCGTTACCGATCCTGTCTAAATTTGGAGTTGAAAAAACTTTTGACAGCCTTGACCCATAACAACTGACAGCATTAGCAGCATGGTCATCAGACATAATAAATAAAATATTTGGTTTGTCCATAAAATCATACCTCTCCAATCTCAATATCTATACCTTGAGCAATAAACCCATAATATTAGTACCCGTCATCTGCACACGTCGATGACCATATCTCTCCCTACATACAGACTAGCTACACAGTCAACTTTGAAGTAATATACCACCATCAAATTAAATAGTCTTCTTAACATCAAAATAAAGCATTTTTCAAGAGTAAATGGAACAATCTCGGTCATTTTCTGGAGTGTTCTAATGATGCATAATAATTAACTATTACGGTGTCTTGTTGGCAAATCTGCCATGCTGAGTGCTAGTGTATATATGTGTCAATTGTCATAATGACTTTTTCAACTGAAAAGCAAGGTGATGTTTTTGGAAGGAAATGTTTTTATAGTAAAATGATATAGCAAGAAAGGGGTGTATTCGTGAGTGCATACGTAGGAAACAAAAAAATACGCATCGCAAAATATAAACCAAAGAGGCCAAACTTCTTCAAAAGTCTCAGGAAGTATCCTCAGCTATATCTCATGATGCTCCCATGCTTGATTTTCTTGATTATACTGAGATATGTGCCTATGTTGGGTGTCCAGATTGCTTTCCGAGATTACTGGCCCTGGTTTGGCTTGGATGGAATATTCAATGCTGAATGGGTAGGGCTCTTACATTTTCGTAATCTATTCCAAGGAGGGTTGTTTACACAAATTCTTCGCAATTCTCTTTCGATAAGTGCATTACAACTAGCATTTGGCTTTCCCGCACCAATTATTTTGGCATTGCTCATAAATGAAGTAACTGCAAGAAAATATAAACGAACCGTCCAGACTATTACTTATCTTCCTTTTTTTCTCTCATGGGTCGTAATCTACGGCATCTTGTTCAACTTGCTAAACACCACCTACGGGACTGTAAATGTTCTGCTACGTAATTTAGGCTTTGATGCGATTCCGTTTTTATCCGATCCGGATTGGCTGTATCCGACTTTGGTGTTTTCCAGTGTATGGCGTAGCGTAGGATTTGGCTCAATTATTTACCTTGCCGCACTTACAGGCATTGATCCAGAACTTTACGAGGCAGCTCATGCTGATGGTGCCGGACGTTTCCGTATGATGCTTCACATCACAATTCCCTTGTTAAAACCCATTGCGGCAATGATGTTGTGCTTGCAAATCGGCTCAATCCTATCCAATGACCTGCAGCAGTTGATCGTATTTGTACGAAGCCCACTTCAAGAGCGAATCGGCACTACTTTTGAGTATCATGTGTTTGCCACAGGCTTTAGAGGCGGAAGATTCAGTTATGGTACTGCGGTTGGACTTTTCCAAAGCTTGGTTGGGTTGACTTTGGTAATACCCGCCAATGCTATGGCAAAGAAAATGGGTTATTTGGGACTTTTCTAAGGAGGAATGCTGGATGTATAGATGGCAAAAACCAACCAAAGCTTATTTTGTCGGCAAAACCCTCGTTTATATAACGCTGTTATTGCTCTGCCTGGTTACTGTAATCCCTGTCATATTTGTCTTTACAGTATCCATTCGTCCGGAGATTGATTTGACACTTTATGGGCAGACTTTCTTCCCCCGCAACCTGACTCTGGACGCCTATAGGGTAATCTTCTTTGCTGGGGACAGAATAATACGCGCACTGTTAGTTACTACGGGGCTGACTGTAGCGGGTGTGTCGGCAAGTCTTTTCATGAATACCTTTGTTGCTTATCCACTTTCCAGGACTTACTTGCCATATAACAGAGTAATGGCATTTATTATTTACTTTACAGTGCTTTTTAGTGGGGGACTAATTCCCTGGTTCTTGATGATGCGGTTCTTAAACCTTACAAATTTGACTGGTATTGTGATAAATGGAAGTATAAACGCGTTCAATATTATTATTTTTCGCAACTTTTTCTACCAATTGCCTGATAGCTTGGAGGAGTCTGCGAAGCTTGATGGTGCTAAGGATTTTAAGATTTATCTAAGGATTTTCCTTCCCTTGTCAAAGCCGGTACTTGCAACCATAGGACTCTTTACAGCTGTTGGCTTCTGGAATGAATGGTTTTCTGTGCTTATCCTTATTCCTGATAACCGCTTTTGGACTATTCAATTGCTTCTTCGCGATATGCTTCAAGCCGGAGCAGCTCTGGCCTTTGTCGGAGACGGCGCACTCTTTGAGGGCCTTAGGCCCAATGTAACATTGCAAATGGCAACGGTAGTTGTAGCCACATTGCCCATAATGATGGTCTACCCCTTTGCACAGAAGTACTTTGTGCACGGTATGACCATGGGGGCAGTGAAAGGCTAATAATATAAATGCATAAACGAAAGGAGATCTAAGAATGAAAAAAGCAAGAATAACAGCAATTTTGGCTATGATGCTTTTGGCACTATTTATCATCGCAGCATGCTCCGGGGATGAAGAGCCAGCACCGGTGGCAACCCCAGAACCTCAACAAGATGCAGTA
>Ga0123355_10003593_pt1 | contig 22314 bp, 11 predicted proteins | sample TergutEmb28metaG_3_FD_89872 | JGI IMG/M metagenome (GOLD analysis project Ga0123355, IMG submission 89872) | Embiratermes neotenicus P1 segment gut microbial communities from Petit-Saut dam, French Guiana - Emb289 P1 | ecosystem: Host-associated > Arthropoda: Insects > Digestive system > Gut ... | reverse complement strand
TGCTGAAATCGCAAATGTGACGGCACACGTGGTGACAAACACTCGTGTTGTGCAACTCCCAATGCTCGCACAGCGAAGCCACTTGGCGCACTGAGTGGCGACGTTGCCAGCTCTCTATCATAGTGCATGCATTCACGTAGTGCCATCTGTTCGCGGTCTGTGGAAGTAGTCTGGGAACTTTTTGATACACCTACGTAGCTTTCCAAGCCCATTTCCCAGAGTACACTTTAAAGAGTGTGCATAATTGTGCTATCGTCCTATGCTGAGCCAAGGTTTCCCATTCAGAATCCTTTGTATGATTAGTAAATTGAGCAGCTTTTGTTTGCACTCGGTCTAATGCATTTATCTGTCCTTTGCATGGATCCCAGCATGCAGCCTCATATTCAAAGATGTACCAGTGACGTGTAGGCGTAACTTTTGTATTCCTATTTCCTGTTTTGAGAACACACATTACAAAGTGAAGTGCCTTCAAGGCTTTTTGCACAGTGTAATTTACTTGATTCTCCGAGTGTAAATCACTTTGTAAGATTATTACCAAGTATTTACAACTGCTTGCTTCCAGAATTTTTTGGTCACCAAGGGAGTAACCCAGTGGATTTTTAACCCAAGCTGTCATAAATCTCATTGCCTTACTTTTACTGGGATTTATTTTCATCCCATTTTCTATCACCCATTCCCCCAGGATGTCCATATCTTTCTGCAACTTTTCTATGTCTTTTTATCTGTGATTTTTCTATATATTATACAGTCGTCAGTGAAGAGTCTTAACATTCGAGTGGAAAATGCATGAATGCAGTATTTACAGGTTTTAGAGATATATAAAACTATGTGCGTAAATTATTTGTAGTAGACCCTGTAAAGTGAACACTGAATATGACTGCAGATGTGGAGTGCTGAGAAAATTACATAATGAGAAACTTCTTTCTTGTAATCTTAACCAAATATTATCAGGTGACCAAATCAAGTAGGGTGAAGTGAAAATGCATGTGGGGGTGATAAATGCTGAAATGCTTACAAATTTCAGTTGGAAAACCTGAAAGCGAGATGCTCAAATAGGGCTTTACCACTTTGGGTTACATGCAACTTGAAACTTTTGTGGTGACTGAGAGTGATAAAATCTCATATGACCACCTGCATCAATTTGGAACAGAAATGCGGTGTTTCAGAGGCTTTCCTTTGTTTTCCGTCATCAGGAAGTAATGACATTGTGGAGACAGTGCAGCTCTTCACAACACTAAATTTGTCTTCAAAATTGACACAACTGGCTGTCTGAGCTTTTAACTCTGTGGAGTTTTTTTCTGGACTACTCTATGGAGTAAAAGTACTGTCCATGTAAAATGCACTATGCCTACAGCATAGCTTTTAATACTTCTTATACAGGCAGTCTACAGTCTCAGAGATAGTTTCATTCCTGAAGAAAGTCTGTAGAGTGAAATTTCATCAAGCAGTTTGCCATTTTTCATGAGTGCAGTAACCAAAAAGATTAGGTGCCTGAAACAAAACATGCAAGCAGTGGAAACATTATGTTATTGTACATGCTATACAATGTTAACAGAAATATGTTTTATAAACAGGAATGTTATAATAAACATTTTTCTTGTCTTATTCTTTTCTTTTGATTTAAATGATTTCATGGTATTGATTTTGTTTGGAAGATTTTGGGGGGTGAGTTTGCATAGATGGGTATGGATCTCATTATAAAAGTTTGTATGAGCAAAATTTCATAATGTTAATGAACTCTGTGATATAGAAGTATCGTTGTGCAGTGGAGAGAGCTGGTCAAATAATTGCCTGGTATGGAACTGAAAGATTCAGTGCAGCTCATCCTACCCATTTCAATGTTGTCGTACCATTGCCAGTCTCCCCAGAAGTACATGAGGGGTTAATTGTATAATATTAAGGAAATGTACTATTGTGTTGTCTGTTGTAATTACTGATGTCAAGAGAAGTCAGCAGTGTTAAGACAGCTACCTTGACTGGCCTACTTTTCACCTTGACTGGCCAACTTGGTCATTGGTGTTAAACTAACTGTCTTTACTTGCCAACTTGGTCGGTAGTGTTAAGGTAACTGTCTTGACTGGCCATCTTTATTAGAGATGTTAAGGTAACTGTCTGAAATGGCCAACTTTGTCAGTGGTGTAAAGGTCACTTTCTTGACTGGACAAGTTTGACAGTGGTGTACCTTAACTGTCTTGACTGGCAAACTTGCTTAGTGGTGTTGAACTACCTGTCTTGACTGGCCAACTTGGTTACTGGTGTTAATGTAGCTGTCATTGGTGTTAAAGGTAACTGTCTTGACTTGACACCTTGTTCAGTGGTATTAAGGTTACTGTTTTTACTGGCCACCATATCCAGCTGGAATCTGTGGATACTGTTAGCCCATGTCTGTCAGGAGTGTGCTGTACTTACTATATAGTCCTGATGTGAATGTGCTTCCGTATGAGGAAATTATATTGAGAAAGTAAAATTTAATGCATGTAGAACAAACAGAGGCCCAGCATTGTTGATTTATGAATGTATGTAATAAAATATAGTTTTTATTTGTTGGAAATTTAAGTCTGCCCCATCATACCTTCACTTATGAAATAGAATTATAGATATGTGACTGCTTTCAGATGAAACATTGTTTTTGAATTGGTGAGGTAGCAGAAAGACCTAATATTCTTTGTATTTCACAGGGAAATGGTTATTCAATGCATACTATTTTAAAATAACAGTGCACTTAATGAACTCTTCCTTGCGGTAAACATCATGAATAGAAAAGATGTACATGACCTGCATTTTATGCATGTGATCAAAGCCACTGACTTCTTCGGTTTTCATAAATTTTCCTGTCAAATTTATTGCCTTGCATGTTTTTCTTAATATTCTGTGCAGGGAGCATAGGGAAAAAGGTGAAGACCACCTCGTTCCTGGATTGAAGAAGAAGCAGTTTTCATTGTTACATGTCCTTGAGGAGGCTAGGCAAGACAGTAAAAGGTGTGTGATATGTTACACTTTGAGCTTAACATTAAACATATGCTCCCAGTCACTGCAGAAGTAGAACAGAATAGAATACAATACAATACAGAAGGTCAGGCAACACAGTGACCCATGGACTTTGATGATTATAAATCTTTTGTGCAGCCCTTTAGCTTATTCATTCAGCAGCCCTGCACCTTGAACAAAATGTGGTATCATGCTGACAGAAATGTCTTCAGAGTCACCTGGTTTTATAAAATGCTGACCTAAGTGCCTGTATCTTAATGTGGCCAAAACCTCACAGTCACAGGCACGTGTGAGGACATTTCAGACGCCTGCTTGAGTCTATCACACTCGGCACTGTTTACCAGCTCCAAGTTAAATAGGTGTCCTCACTGTGGAAGCAAGTTGTCAAGCTAGTGATTATTAGTAGTAACAGTTCATTCAGCTCATACCTGTCAGAACTTTTTAGCTGAATACACATCTGGAACATATTAAACCCAAATCAATTTTAACAGTCAAGTTTTCATCATGAAACAGCACCCATTAATCTTGCTGGGTGAAGCAGTGAGCAGTAGTGTAATATTTACCAGAATGTGACTATACAGAGAAACATACATAAGAGGAATGCAGTAAGAGTATTACTATGTTGCTTCCTAATGGCATAAATAGCATGCAAGCAATTGAGTTTTTTTAAACATGCTACCAGTTGTCATGAAAATAATGGTTTCTAAACTTTTATGGCCATTTCTTCTTGCTGTTTAGAAGTTTCTTGTCATTCCACATCAGAAACTCTTCACACACACTCACACAAATTTTTTTCTACAAACTTTGTAGATGTGATAAATCATAATACAAATTACGCACCACTTACATAATTACTGAAACTTCGCTGAGTCAGAAAAAGAAATTTTAGGTTTTCAGTTACAATGTTGGCTTGTTATTTATTTAAACAAAAGGATCCTAACAAAGTTTACATTTCTGCCACAGATACAACTCTACCTTTTGTTAAATAAGACTATTGTTGCCTTCACTTCAGAAGTTCTAATTTTTTTGAGTGTGTTATTTAATGGCACTGTCTATTGCTTAGTTTATATATTGTCAGCAGCCTCATGGCTGCCATGTTCATGTCACTTATAACAGGGAATTAGAAGGTATGAATGTTCTATGGCCTGCAACAGCTTGACTTTTATTCCAGGGTGAAATATAGTAGTAATTTAATTATTAAATTATTAGACATACCAACACACATGCGTGGACATGATGATCCTGTGAGCCATTTTGTGCTCTTGTAAAATATGGAAGAGAAGGTAATTGAGTCATGAATATGTTGAAAAAAATTGTTTTATGCTATTGCTTTGATGTATAATTATGTTTTTATCAGGGAGTATGACAAACTGCTGAAAGCAACAGTCAGAAGAAAACTGGCACTTAGGCAGCAGAAGGCAATAATAAAATCCTACCTGAAATCTGTCCAGCTGAGAGGAAGCTGTTTTCAAGGGGTAAATGAATTTAAGTTTGTGATATTTTTGTCTTTATTACTGCAACATAATTGTTTTTATTGCTGCATGGGAATAATTTGCAGTTTTGTGTATTTAAAATTTATAGCTAATCTACACAAATGTTTACAGGGCCATAGAAGTACCAGTGAATTGAATGGTGATATTCTTAAAAGATCAAGGTGAGGCAGTTGATATAAATTTAAGTTAGTGTTTGATTTTCACAGCATCTGCAACTTATAAAGTATTTTCTGTTTGATTGTAGTGTCAGTGGTACAGAAGAAGAACCTGTTTCATCCACCAAGGAAGGTACATTAAGGCCAAGTCCTAAATCAGAATTGTTAGAATTTTCTGTTACAATACCACCTCAGATCACAGCTACAGATGATCAGGTGTTTTCTTCCAATGAAGCTAACACGACGGCTGCTGATATCTCATTGAAGCAAATGCAGTCAAACTCTGAAGACAAGTTTAATGCTATTAAAGAATTAACAGACTCTGTTCCACAGACAGGTATGGGTCAAATTCTGTATATAAATAATATAATTATTGTTTTTAAAATGATGGTTTATTATACAAGTATACAGTTACACAATTGTACAGTTATGATTCATGAGTTACAATAAAGGAGAATAGATTAATAATGAATTTTGAAAATTTTCACACTGGATGTATACATTAGTCTCTTTGGCTGTTTCACTTATTTTATTGAGATGGGAGATTTGAGGTTTTTGCAGTGGTGTTGTGATAACTCAGGTGTTGTGGAATATGATTAGATTAGATTAGCATTTGGTTTTGACCACTTATGGTCCCAATGCAAGTAGGCCTTATAAATGGGTCCTTTGTGCCCCATAATCTGATATCAGCTCAGGGGAGCCCTATTCCTTGCCAGAGTTTCTGGTGGCCCCTAGACGTAACTTTTAATATCCTCTGGATTCAAGTAAAGGAACCCAAATATGCATTTTCTTTTTCTCTCAAAAGTCCCAGTAAACAAACGCCCTCTAGGTTCCCTAACAGGCCCCCTATGGAGAGAGCTGCCCATTTATAAGGACTTTTTTACATATCTCTCAAATTTCTCAAAAATTTCCCTACATAAAGAAACTTTTCCCATCTCTCAACGGCCCTAGGAAAGGAGCATCTCTCCATGTTCCCCAAAAGTGGGGCCCCTATGGAAACAGACACCCATTTCCAGAGCCTTACTTAGCTTATCCTTTGGAGTCCCCAGTAAAGGAGCCCTCCCACCAGGTTCTCCTCATAGAGCCCCCTCAGAGAGAAATGCCCCACTCCTAGAGCCTTCCTCCATTCATCTTTCGTAAGTCCCAGTTATATGTGCCCCCTTCCAGGGTCCCCAATAAAGGACCCCCCACCCCTTCCAGGTTCCCCTCACAGAGCTCCCTCAGAGAGAGAGAGACTCTTCTTCTAGAGCCCCCTTCATCCATCTTTCAAAGTCCCTGGTTAATGAGCCCCCTTCCAGGTTCCCCAGCGGGGCCCCAATGGACAGAGCTGCCCACCTCCAGAACCTTTTCTACATATCCTCCAGGGTCCCCAGTAAAGGATTCCCACCTCCAGGTTCCCCTCAGAGAGAGATGCTCCACTTCTAGAGCCCCCTTCATCCATCTCTCAAAGTCCCTGGTAAATGAGCCCACTTCCAGGTTCCCCAGCAGGGCCCCTATGGAGAGAGGTATCCATCTCCAGAGCCTTTTCTACATAACCCTCATCCATCTCTCAATGTGCCTGGTACATGAGCCCCCATTCAGGTTCTCCAGCAGGGTCTTTATGGAAAGAGATGCCTGTCACCAGAGCCTTCCTCTGCATAACCTTCAGGGTCCCCAGTAAAGGAACCCCCCACTCCAGGTTCCCCTCACAGAGCGCCCATAGAAAGAGATGCTCCATTTCCAGAGCCCTCCTTCAACTGTCTCTCAGATCCTGGTGAACAGAGCCCCCTATTAATTCACTTGTCCCTCAAAGTCCCCGGTAAATGAGCCCCCCCTCCATGTTTCCTGGCAGGGTCCCTATGGAGAGAGATGTTGCATCTACAGAGCCAATGGTTTATTCATTCATTTATATCCGTCAGAGTCCCCAGTTAAGGAGCCCTCCCATGAAAACGGGAAAAACATACGGTCACCGTCAATGGAGCCCCATGTGGACGGAAGGCCTATACACAATGGGGTGCAGCCTGGTTCCCCAAGGTGATCGTTTATGACACTGCTATCACTACCCCAGTGACATGCAGCCATCAGCATGATACCTTCAGCCTTGGCTTGGGTAGACCAGAGGCCTGTTAGCCAGCATGTCATAGTAACCCTCATCAGGGTAGCCCCGCCACACCTGTTACCGCCTCCCATGTGACCCAGGGCAAAGTAGAGTATGAATTCACATAACTGTGAGGTATGGATGAGGGATTGGATGTATGTGGGGCTCTGGAATTTGATACTGTGTAGTTGGGTGAATGTTACCCAATGTTCCTTCAAACTGTTGGGAACCACTTACCAGATCATACAGTATCATTCCCTAGAAGGCATGAAACCTCAAATTTATTGTAGGTGAAGATGGCAGACACATAGAATTGACTGTGACTACTTGAAGGATCTTTTTGACCAGAGTGTGACACATACTTTCTTAGCTGTTCTGACATTTGGTAATTTTGTGAATGATATAACTGTAGTTGTCATGGATCAACCATGAGTTATGGCCTGTTAATACACTGAGAAGAGATTTTCCAAACTTTTTGTGTTATAGTCAAGAAGCATTGTCCAAAGACAAATTAAGCCTACTGAAATTCCTTGTTGTGAGTTAGTTTCATGAAGAGTGAAATGTATGGCTGTGGATTAGCTGCAGAAGTCCAGATTTGCCCTGTCTTTGATTTTGTGTGAAATTCAAGTGAATACATAAAATGCATTACCATCACTATGAACTCACACAATTAAATGCACTTAATTAACAGATACTGAGAACTACACTGGAGTAGGAGAGATTGGAATTATATCTACATACCATAGAAACCCATAAAATGGTCATGACTCTTTAGTAACATGGATAATGTGTTATGAAATTTGTTGTGTTTGATGTGAGCTGAATTTTACATTAAGAAAACTACACATTTGCTAATTTGTTGCACTCTACGAGTATCAACTGAAACCAAATTATTGTCAAGTACAACAAAATGTAGTACAATTTGGTGATAACAGAACTGAACAACAAGGAACCATTGTTATAGGAATCGTGAATTATGGCACCTGATGTATTAGCAGTAAAGAAAGGAAGCTGTATGTAAGTTTGTGGTGATACTTATGGACCAACAGTTGAAAGGAGACTCATAACTATAGTAAAGCAGTAGTTGTGTAATAATGGCAACAAAAAAGAAAGAAATGCCATGTGCATATAAATTCGTACCTTTTTTCACATAAAATGCCTGAAGTAATACTTATTTGTTTGTTTGTTTGTTTATTTATTTATTTATTTTGTAGAAGCTGGAACTGAACTAAGTGATTTGGAAAGGCGGGTGAGAGGTCTTCATGAACAACTTCGTAAGAAGAAAAATGAGGCAGAAAAGCTGCGGCAGGAGCAACAGAGAAAAAAGAAAGAACAGCTGAGAATTAAGGAGCAGTCACTCTTGAAGCAGATCCATGTAAGAAATAATGTCAGCTACAGTCGTTGCAAGCCACAGACTTACAAAACTGCAGAACAGCACATAATATTTTGAATGTTTGTTCCATTTTTGCTGTTACTTTAGTAAATTTTGTGGCTGCTGCCCACTGCTGAATTATATTCACTAATTGTTTCATGCTTGTCACCTGAAGATTCATGTATTTCATTTCAATCTAGTGACCCCTTAAACTACAGAAATTTGTATCCTCTGGGGAATTTAAATTATATTCATATAGAAGAAATGGAATAGTAAAATAGAAGCTGTATTGATGATGAAACACTGTAGGTATAAATCCTTCTTTCTGTAATATGCTCAGGCCAATGTGAACCAATACAAGGGCCCACAAATTTTCCAAAAATCTAGGCTCAACTTTAAAGTTCTAGATGCTGGAAGGGTTATATGACACAGGTTCCATACTGAAGACCCATGAATATTAGGCAGCATTACTAGTTAGCAAAATTCAGTTGCCCAAGCAACCCAACACCTTGGATTTGTGCACCCCTTAAACTAATTTATTTCAAACTATTGACATCATATAGTTATGGCGTAAATGTATTCCATGCATTATGACAATAAAATTGGAATTTGACCTGGTTGATCAAATAAGAGAGAAAGACCTGAATGAAACTGAGTGTACAAAATCACTGCAGTGAAATTATTAAGACAATAATGAAGGAAAGGAAGTTGTGAAATTATAGTAAAGCAGTGTGCAAGGGTGGATTTACCATGAAGCTGATGAAGCTTAAACTTCTGCACCCCTGACTTGCATCTAAATAAATATTACCTTTCATACCTAATTTTGTATTCATTTTTCTTCTTATTATTTTTCTTAAAGAGGGACCCAAAAATTGCATAAGCTTCAGGCCCCACAAAACCTGGATGCACCCCTGCCAGCATGCATAGCAATAGAACCTTTGAATTAATGGATGGATCAGTGACTGGGCACTGGACAAATGAGGTGCTCATTTCGTCATTGTTCAGTAAATTCTGTTTGTACGGTATGATGCTTTAATTTCCTTCAGATCAGCGAATTGATTAAAATTTTAAGTTTACAAAACATGTGTCACTCCCCTTCCAGGTGAATTATTATACAACCAAGATTATCAGATAGACTATTAATTCCTTTCATTTCTCAGAGTTTACATTTGGTGTTACATGTGTATTAGTATAAAGAGTGGTGGTCACATGTATGTGCATATACTTAAATTAAATTGTCAGTGTTTAAAAGTGATTCCTCATACTAGGTTAGGAAATGAAATATTAGGCAGATCTGACTTCTTCATAAGGTGATTTTTATTTGATGCAGGATCATATGGAATGTCTAAAAACATACCAGTTTAATGCAAGCATCATACATGCAGGCATGCACAAGCATAGAGAGTGCCGTGTGGTGTATATTTCATCAGCTTTCACGTTAGCTGATAACATATTCATTGCTGTGAGTTTCAAAAATGTAAACATACCTCCCATGCCAGTCTTTATTTTTTTAGGAAAAGGGTATCTACATTGTATTAGATATTAGGTAGAAAGGCTCTCTTGCTAACACTGAGCCCTGTTCTGTAATGGTATTGACTTCCTGTTGTGAACATACACAGAAATATAACCTGTTTACAGAAGCTCCTCAGGTACATTTTTGAATGTCCATAGAAGTTTACTGTAATGGCATTATGTTGTGTGTGTGTTGTTATTAGTTCACAAAAATGCTGAAGTATTTTAAAGAATGTTGTTGTTTTTCTAACAGGCCTATGATGCATACATTGATGAAATTAAGAAAGAGCTTGAAGATAGATTGGATTATTCAACTGACACATCTCTTCCTCCTGGTAAACTGTGGATTCATGATAATAGTGAACATGATGCAGTTTCTGCTGCTCTTTCAACTGTTCATTCAACAAGGAACAAATTGCTCAAACAAAAACAGGAAAAATATGAAGAAAAAACATCAAGAACAAGTGACTGTAGACTGGTTTCAGGAAGTTCTCAGCCTGTAGTCACCAGTGTACAGAAGGAGATGGAGGGTTGTGAATTTCGAGTTATAGCTGATAATTTGAATACAAACACACAGCTCAGAGAGGATTTGCAAGCACTAACAAATGAGAATCATACGCTTGACAATTCAAGCTTAGAAACTTTGCTTCAGAGTTCTGTAAGTAGTTCTATGAAAGAGGATGAGAAAAGGCCTGAAGAATTATCAGAAGAATTAGAACAAGAGTCTGAAATAGTATCTGTAGTACAAGAAGAATTGCAAGAGGAGGAGGAGGATGAGGAGGAGAGAGGTTCAGAATTAAATTCCACAGTTCGTGACAACAATTCAGGGAGCTCAGTTCAAGAATCACTATACATGAAGCCAGATTCAGAATCTGTTATTCAGGAACTGATATTTTCAAAACAATGTGCATCAGTTCAGGGAACTGAATCTGCTGAGGAAATGAAGTCAGTTCTAGAAGAAGTGAGTGAGTGTGTAACAGAAATAGAGGAGGATGGAGACTACAGTGAGTCTCTGGAACAAGATCTGCAAGATGCTGGACAGCTGTCAGGTGTCCTCCTGAACCACAGTGAAGAAAGTGTTATTTCTAGTCTACTTAGTCCACTAAAAGATTCTGTGCAACTTGGCACACCAAGTGTATGTGATTATAAAGTAACTGATGTACAAGAAGGTATTTTGGAAGTAGAAGAAGAAATTTCTGGATCAGTAGAAGAGATAGAAAACATTCCTGAAACTGAGAAAGAAACTGCTTATTCTGATGAAGGTATTCTGAAACCAGAAGAATCTAGTAGCTTAAATCTTGTTTCAGAAGCTGTTGAAATTTTGTTTCATAAAGACTTTCAGTTGAGTGATCATACCTGTGATGTAAATAAAGAGAAAGAGGAAGTGGATGAAAAAATCACTGAAAAGGCAGAAAGAATTACCGATATTATTTTTCAGAAAATTTTGAAGGAGTCATTGAAGACTGTTTGTAAGGATGCAAAGAGTCATAAAAGTACCTTGAAAATGTTAAATGGAAATGAATGTAAAACCCAAATTATAGAAGAAACTGTAACAGGATCAGACCTGAGCAATCATACTTTTATAATTGCAGACAGGTTTGTTAAACAAAATGAAGATAAGTTTGTTGACAGAGTTGACAGTATTACTAATGCAATCCTTGAACAACTTCTGGCAGAATCTTCGGCAATTTTTTGTTCTAAAAAGTCTAAAATAGTTAGTACTGGAAACATAACTGAAGATATGGGCAGTATGTTGGAAGAAGGGACAAGTACAAGAGATGAAGTAATTGCAGGTAATGCACAAATTCTTGTTTTATCATATAGTGTTTTCAATTACAATTAACGTTTCAGCACAATATTCAGATTGATTTATACAGCAAACAGGGAAGGATTATTCTGTAGTCATGATTTAGTTAAGCTTTGCCATATGGGAACAGAAAATTTGAAATCTGCAAATACTGTGGGACTGCCAGCTGCATTTGAACTTTGAGATAATAGTATTAATACTGAAAAAGAGCAGTGCTGTCCCTCTTGCTACACACATGTGTATTAAAATAGTGTCATGTATCTGGTGTAGTGGAATTTCTTTTGTTCAGTTTATTTTTGGCATATTCATCATGTGACATTCTAAGAAGTTCATTTATGAGGAAACTATAAAGAAAAAATTTACACATAAAACTTGCACAATTAAAGAACTGAACAAATATAGCATAACTGTACAGTAGTTATTTTGTTATCCAGAAAGAAATTACTGTGTGTCAATATAAACTTTTCACAAAGGTAACAGGAATATAAAAATGACAACAAGGAGCATTTCCAAGATTGGCTTTAATCTGGTTAGGGTTTAAGGTTATGATTTTTTTGGATGTCATGTTGTGTAGACTTGTACGTAACTGCCAATGTTTTCGATTAAGTTATCTATCAGACTACACAATGTCACATCCTAGAGGAATGCGATCTTAATATTCACTGCCAGAGTTCATATGGGTATTTTCTGTTTGTGGTGTGCTTAGGCTGCAGGTTTGTCAGTTCTGCTAACAGTCAAGATCACTACAGGCCTACTCTGTGAGATCTACGTTAAAAAAAAAAAAAAACTCAAATGTTTGCTATTTTTGGGGGCACTTGCATAAATCTCACTGCATTTGATATTTGAATGTTTCTAAACTGAACTAAGTATGTGCATTTCAACAGACTTATCTTAAACCTGTTGTAGGACCATAATTATTATTAAATTGAAATTTTTTTAAAATACAAAGTTGATGCTCAGAAGCATATTTTGATGAACACAAATTTATGTTTTGCCTTCATTTCTTATTTTGTAGTTGTAATTTTGGTGTTTGTTAAGGGACTCCAATCCTTACACTTGGACTGCCAGACAGAAGTGGTATAAACGTTAGGAAACGGGTCAGTGAAATACTTGCAGAGTCATCTGGTTTACTGTCAACTACAAAGGAGAAATCAAGGCCTCAGGACTTCATGATTACCACCTATGACATCCTGTCACCAGAAGAAATGTCACAGCCAGGTAAACATACCTTCTGTTAATTTTAGTGTTTTTGCAGTGGTAACGCTGCAGATTCTCATCTTCTGGCTTGCAACACTGTGTATGTCCCAGAAGAACAGAATTACTGTGTGTTCAGTGTAGTGTTGAGATTTTGTGAGACTAAGTTTTGTCTTAAATAGTTGTTTTAGCAGGGACATGCTCATGTTGATTAGAGTGTGAAGCATAGAAATAACCCACATTCTCCCAAGACATTTTATTTTTAGCCTTGTATTGGCCAAAGACATTGTTGCAGTAGCATGCTTCACATGATATGTATTTTACAGAATTTTGTAACAGGCAAATAAGTTCTAATCTGCTTTCAACTTGAATGAGCTGTTACAAGCTAAGCAGTTGTATCACACATCGCAGGATTTGAGTTACATAAGGTGTAATTTTGGAAGCTGGAATTAGCATTGTATGTTCAGAAAACTGGCACTCTTAGTCAAAATAATTATTTTTTGTTTTTGCACAATGTGAACACAATAATCTCCAGAATTTCTGAATGTGCTGTATTGAAGTTCGTTACAATTCAGGGCATAACTGAAAGTTGATAGATATGTTTAATTTTGTATGTTACCCCTTCATTTTGTGAAGCTTAAATTTAACTTAAATTATTTTCTCAGAAATAACTTATGTCATGACATGTCATGCCATATCATGTCACTCACTGTAGCCATGTATGTTTGACCTCTGTTGACTAGTCTGGAGAGTGAAACCTTCTTTCAACTTTTGACTGTTGACACAAGTCTATACGAGACCACCTAGTGAACCTTGATTGTCATATCTAGATTGTTTTATCTTACACCAACACAGTGTCATGGTCTTGTTTGAACTGTCACCACATGGCTATACCATATACTAGTTTTACCATGTGGCAAGTAATGTATGTTGAAATTTATTTTCATAGCAGTGCAAATAGCCTTAGAAACTGATGGGCTTTTAAACCCTTCTCTTTCTGACACACACACACATTTCTCTGCTATTGCAGCAGCAAGTGTCAGATCTCATTTCCATCTGAAAATATCGTCACAAGATGTAACAGATATTTGTGAATCATTCGTAGATTACTCTGCTGTACCATATGTTGACCCACTAAGGAAAGAAAAATGCTTTCAGCTTCACACTGGGTTAGTAACATAGCTCCATTGATGCCATTAAATTACATTGTTTTTAGTAATCAGTGTCATCAGGAGTACATACATTTTTGGAACTGCAGCAATGACTTGCTATATTGAAACTTCATAATGACAAAATTTAAGCAGTGTAACTGGTAGGCTTTATATTTTATATAGGTATTTACGTTTATGTATTTAACTGTCTAGTGTTATGAATTTTCATAAGTACTATTACCTGAAAACTAATTTATAAAAATGAATCTCACACACTGACTTTCATAGAATGGTTCATAGAATTTCACACATTTCTTTCATTCATCATAGATTTTGTCTCTTGTCATTTTTCAGAATAAAAGTTGACACATCTGGAGATCAATTTATTACATAGTCCCATTTCAGAGGTAATTGTCTGTGCTTTAGATGTGTCATCATGCACGTGACCATCATTTTACTAACAGCAACTCATCTACGTCTTCATTTTAATATGTGCTAGAGACACGCTAACCCCCTTCCCAGGCATGTCATTTGCAGTCCAGTAGTCACCATTAGGATGTCAGTAAACTTCCTGTCTCAGATATCTTGTGTGGTTGCCAGTTGATCAGATTCAGTTCTGTACACCACAAGTCTTGATGCAACTCAGAGCCTGGTCCCTTTTCCCTGGCCAAACTGTAAGTTGGTCTCTCACCTCCATCCCTGTGTGTCCCTCTCCTTGCATTTATGTTCAGGGCTTGATACTTGGACTACTGTGCTTAGTGGCTCCATGGAGCAGAGTATTTTGTGTGGAGCTGGCAGTTGCTTAGCTTGTCAAGAAATAATCTGAATCTGAAGACTCAATATTATGTTTGCAATCTCTAGCCACTAGACCTGGAATGATGCACTTTTCTGAGACAGTGCAGTAGTGTTAAAACTTATAAGAACACCTGTAGGGTTGTTGGGCCGTAAGAGGGAGTCTAGAAGTGGAGGAATTTTTATGTTGCACTGTTGGGTCATAATTAATATTGGTTTTAAATACTATTGCAGCATTTTTGTAGACAGGACATCCCCTTTGTGTTCAAGTATACATATATAAAGAAAAGAAGTAGGATTACAGTCTGTAAACAACTTTTTACATGTATGATAACAGTTGTGTATAGACTATAATGGTACTTCTTTTCTTTATATACATCTATTGGTGCAAATTAATGTACAAAAAATATAATGTGTTTTGTATTGATAGTACTTTATAAGCAGCAACAGAATGACATACTGCAACAATGATATATACAGCTTTATTCATAAATGTAAAAATTATTAGAACTTTGGGCCTATACAGTACCAACGAAGGGTGAGTATTTTATTCCAACTACTGAGCTGCAGTAACTTTCATTTTTGTATGAACTTTGGCAATAAGTTAAACTTGCTTATGCCCCAAGTAGATTTCTTTCACTTTCCACTATGTGCACACATGTCATAGGCTCACAGTGTTTGCACTAGACCCTACTCTGAGCCATATGAATCCACTCTATGCTCTCCCACCTTAAGGTCTCACGAATAGTATTCATCCACAATGGCATAGCTAGATTATTGAGCACCCAGAGCATACGATCAAAATGGCCTCCCCTAACATAAATTATGAATTTTAAAAACATCACAGTTACTTATTGAATTTCCTTGTATGTGGCTGAGTAATTTAATATTTGTTAAGCACAGAAAATCGGATTTCTTCATTTAATATTCATTTTGTTGCCCACTTTGCTGCCTCTTGGACTCTGCCACCTGGGGCAGTAGCACAACTTGTGCCCACCTAGCTATACCCCTTTTCCTCCATGTACATGTAGTTTTCTTAAGTGATCCTAAATTTTTCTGACTAACATAATGTATGATATTCTCATTTCTACTTGGCATGTCATGAGCCATGGTCATACCATTCTTTCTTGTTGATCATCCTAATGCTCAGAAAGGTCACAAATTACAAATCTCCTCATTATTCAATTCTCTCCACCTGTTCCATTGTCTCTGTTTAGTCCAATTACTGTCCTAAGCACTCTGTTTTCAAATACTGTCAGCATTTAACTAAGCGTAAAACTGGAAAAATAATTTTCATGTCACAGCATAAGTCATAGTTGCACTGGGTATTATAGTTTTTGAATTGCTCTTCAGAGGAAAGATTTTAAGTGGCTCAGAACACATTTTAGTCATCAGAACTGCACGTGCAGTTGGCAGGAGAATGAGAAATTAAGGATTAATTATCTGCCATCAGACACCTCTGTCTCTGCATAATCTCTAAGACTGTCCTTGCTGCTGCAGAAGATGAACGATGTGCATAATCACTGTTCCTTTGGCTTGCATGTTTATTAGTTCAGGGGTCAACTTTATAAAGAATTATTACAGTAGGCTCATAGTTGTGTATAACACTTTCAGTAGTTTTAATATGAGTATATGTAACAGGTTAATTCATACGAGAAATATGTAGATTAAGGTTGTTTGGAAATGAACTAAAGAAGGAAGGTGGGTAAGATTGCATATTGAGGATGATGATGACAATGACAACAGGGTATGTAGAAACGAGAGATTTAGGCTAAGTCCTGGTAAGCAACCCTGAAGGAGGCTGCTTGGAAGACCTGGGAATAGATGGGAGGATAATGTTAGAATGTATTTTGAGGAAAAAGGATGAGAGGATTTGAACTTAATTTATGTGCTTCAGGATAAGGACCATTGGTCATAGTAATGAAATTCAGGGTTCTGCAAAATGCAGGAACTTATTGAGTAGCTGAGAAACTGTTAGCTTCTCCAGGTCAGTTCATCTCTGTATAGTTAGTCGATTAAACTGTGTCTTATTGCTTGGAAGTTTTCTCAATTCATATCTTGGACATCTCCATCAGTTGCATGGGATAATGAGAGAATTCAAACACTGTGGCCTAAGAATTGTTGATAGTACTGCGGCAGTGTGACAGTTCACACATGGTGAAGTTGTATTCATTATCTGCTGTGGTCACCAACAGTTATGAAATATTTGAATTTTTATTGTTTTGAAGGTTGCGTTATTTGTTTATCAGTGTTTTGGAGGACATTCTGCCTTCATTTTCAGGGTTGGTGTTAGTTTCTCCACCCACAAGACTGAACTGTATTACAACCTGCAAGGCCTCAGTCTGATCAAACCTTTTCATAAAAACCTGTATGTTTCACCTGTTCTGTGCTAATAGAACTTGTTATTCTGTGTGTTGGCAACCCAAGTCTGCCTTTTTGGCCATTCCTATGTGCAGCATGTGCTTAAAGTGAGTGACATTGAAACTTTTGTTTAAGAAGATACAGACCAGTCGAAGGTTTATACATTATCAATATCCATAGCATTGTATGTTGTCTCAATCTTGTTAATTGTACATAACCTGTTTTATAGTGAATGCACTGAAACACAGTGTTCTGAACAAAGAAAGGTTTATATTTAGGAATGATGATATTGCATGTAAAATATGAAACCGTCTCTGTTCATTAGTTATGTCACAGTTTACAGTGAGGTTATAAATAGTCCTACTTTGTACAAATTTTGACAAAACAAAATGCATACTTTCTCATTGCACACAAGACAATAAATTGCATGAAATAACTTGCTCATATACAGAGAAATGCTAACCTGCTCTCAGAGGTCAAGGAATTTATTTCTAAGTTTTGATTATTTAGCGCTCTGTGCACGTAAATTTTGAATGACCTAAATAATTCTAAAGGAACTGGAAGTCATGATTTGTCTCAGTGAATGATTAGAAATCACTATACATCTTGAAATATGTAGACAAATTTGAGAATTTTTAGTTCTGGCAGCAAATGGCGTACCTCGACCAATTCATTTCAGAGAGATTCTGAATACGAGAGGACTAACTCAAGAGCACAGTGCTGTGTTGTATTAGGTTGACATTCTTAATTTGAGGGGCCTAATTCAGGAACACAACACCATGTTGTTTGAGGAGGACATTCTTAATTTGAGAGGCCTAACTGAGGAACAAAGCACCATGTATTAGGAGGGTATTCTTAATCTGAGGACCTAACTCAGGAACACAGCACCATGTTGTATCATAATGGCATTCTTAATCTGAAGGGCCTAACTCATGAACAAAGTATCATGTTGTATGAGGAGAAAGTTCTTAATTTGAGGGGCCTAAGTCAAGAACACAGCACTGCGTTGTATTATTAGGACTTTCTTAATCTGAGAACCTAAGTCAGGAACACAGCATCTTGTTGTATTATAAGGACATTCTTAATCTGAGGGGCCTATGTGATGAACACAACATTGTATTATATTAGGTAGGCATCTGCTTTCTTCCTTCTTAATTCCAGATAGGCACTAATATTACTTTGTGGACCATCTAGTCAGCATATTTCTGCATGTCCCTTCTCATAATTCCAACTTACTTGGCATATGTACAGATTATCTTTTTTTAAGTAAATAATATTTTAAACAATTTGCAGTGAAGTTCTTGTTTTGCTAACAGGTTCACCTAGCAAGGAGAATCTTGATAGGCCTGTAATTGGTGTGACAGAGGACCTGGCAGCACGGCACACGGTAGGTCATCAAATTATCTTGCATGGTCAAACTGAGTTAAATGTAGTCATAATTTTGAGACCTCTGAGGCTTTATATGTCTGGAGTGGTACAGAAGCATCAGTCTGACTCATTAAACGGCTGGTTACAAGTAATTTTAGAAGTAACCCTTCACAGTTGCATAATCATATAAACGTATGATATGTGTATTGTTATGCTGAGTGCTGATGGTTGTTTCTGTGACAGCTATGGATGCTTCTTTTTCACGTGTTTTACAAATGGAAGTAAATGTGTGTTTGTGTGCATATGTGCATTTGCATGTGACAGAGAAAGAGAGAGGAGAGAGAGAGCAAATTGTGAAGGAAATGAGTGGTTGGCCTATACTGACTAGAAACACTGTCTCAGACTAATAGCAGGAAATGGCCATGCTAAGACAAAATTTTCATAGTTAATTTAACCTCTCAGTTCTCATCATCATCTCATACATACTTAGAAAGTGTCAGTTACCACCTTACAGAGGACACTGTCTGCGACCATTACAACCAGTTGATTAAAGCTGTTTGGGCAAATAATTTGTGTTGCCTGTGAGAATCATTTGGGACTATAAAATATGTTGTACAGGCAATATGGAGAGTTTCTTGGTGTCTCAGCAGGTCATATGTATAGTTACCACTAAGATCTGTATGGTTAAAATTGTGGCTGTCAGTATTTGTGGATTTAAAAAGTTGTGTTTGCTGGCTGTGAGAACTGCAGCAATAAGAATGAAGAGGTCAAATGTAGCAAAGTAGGCTCAACAGGAAGTTGTTGATTTTCCTCAACTGAAATATAAGACATTGGGTGATTCTTGGTCTACAATGTTTCTGGCAAGACAAGACAGTGTGTTTACATTTGGCATTGATAGAGTGTGTTGCTGTATGGGCTGGGTTTTTTCTTCTTCTTCTTCTTCTTCTTCTTCTTTCCCCGCCAGTGCTTCCTCTAGGAAATCAGATGTCCCATTTCTGTTTTATGATGCTGTACTGTAATGTATTTATGTTTCTTCTGTGAGATGGTAGTGAAAGCAGAGGGTTTTGAGTCTTCCAGGATGTGATGCTGTATCAATGGGTCAGTGGCTCCTAACATGGAGTACACAAGGTCATGTCCTATAGGACTCAAATCTTTGGCAACACTGCTGTGAGAAGCTAAAATCTCATGTAGTGAAAACAGTGTGTAATTTACATCTGCAGACATTTTATATTTTCTGCAAAAGTAATTCATACCTTTTTCAGCAAATCCATGTTATGAGAAATATTGTAACCCTGTTGAGATAGGAAGTTCATTACTTATTGATAGAAGTTGATTTTCCATTACATACTGTTGTATCATTGTAGAAGGTGTATGTTTTATATTGTAGGTGGAATTAGAAATTGCAAATGGAGGGCTAGAAGGTCCTGAGAATGAATGGTTTGATGAAGATTATGGCCTTAGTCATACAAGACGAGAAGCAGAGGAGCTTCGGCTACAGCAGCTGCAAATTGAGCAAGAGGTTAGTGATAACCAGTTCATCAGATTTATTATCAGCGTGATCATGTACAGTATATAAGAAACATATGAAACATAGTGTACAAGTATCTTCAGGCCCTGGTCATTTGAAATGTCTTTACTTTCACTCCCTCAGATTCAGGAGCTTGAACAAGCACAGGAACAACTGCCATATTTCTACATTCGAGAGATCCCAAACAAACCGCCTCCTCCATACACACCACCAGGACAGAGTGTCAGAAGTTCTGCAGCACCATGCAAGCTTGATCTCACAACTGATCAAGAACCCCATTGCATTCCTTTCACAGCAAATGAACTTTCTTCGCTGATTGTGACAGTAACCAGTTACTTATATGATCTGCAGGCAACAGGTGGCGATGTTGGGCAAGCAGAAGTGCCATCTGGATTTTACGGTGATAATGGCACAGACATTAAAAGTACCAGCAGAAGGATATTTAAGAAACTGGTGTTTGATTTAACAAAAGACATCATAAAAGAAACTTATGATTTGGTTAGGGAGAAGCCATGTGCACCATGGGACTGGCCTGCCTTCTTACATAAGAGAAATAAACCACTCCCAAGATCCAGGGAGATGTTGCAAGAAGTGGTCTTGAAGCAAGTGCTTGGTCTGTTCGGCTTTGCACCTAGAGCACGTAAAGAGAAACTTGTTATTCGATGGAGTCGTAAGAAGAGAGACTATGTGGATGAAATTCTGATGAAAGAATCTCATGAGGAAGAATCTGCATGGACCTGTTATGACGAAGACGAAGTGACTGTGAAAAATGAAATAACTTTAGGGATACTGGATTCCTTACTTGATGAGACCGTGCAAATAATTTTAGATATCAGAAAGAGAAAATTGAGTAAGTCTTAAATTCTGAGGCTCAGGACACAAATATCCAAATCTTTTCTAGTCAAAAACATTAACAACATTGTGATCCATAAATTTCTAGTGTTTTATTTTAAAGAATCTTGTGAATGATATGTGCTGTGTGAAATATGTATTTTTCCCTGAATTCATTAAGAATGTATTGTTTTGGTAATTAATTTTATATAACTAACAGGAAGAGTTTTTCATTAATTAATCCAGAGTTTTTGTTTGCCTAATGCTTAGGGTACTAAAATCTGCCAAGCAGCATTGATCATTAGCTTTCATTTGTCTAGATATTAGATATTTCAACAGGCATGACACCTGTAATGACAACTCCTCTTACTTTTAACATTTTTATACACCAGTATTTAAATTTTATTATAATGCCATTAAATTCCAAATTACTAGAAGCCAAGGCTTTTTTGTTTTAAATGCCCATTACTGCACCTTTTTTTAATATTATCCATTGTATTTCCTAGTTTGAAAGCTGGAAAGTTCATATATAGCATATACTCTAACAATGAATCCATCTACCTGATCGCATAGTTTTGAAATATTCCAACTATATTTATATGGATTAGTTTATGAGCCATTTAGTAATCATTTTCACTTTATATTTTAGTTTCTGAAAGTATTTATTTCAGAAATCTGCTGCTGTATATTTGGCGTGGTGTGGTATTAGAGTTGAAGCAGACCATATGTAAGTATGTTGCCCTATTTCCTCACATTGTTTCTATTTCTTGAATGGTTGACTTCTTAGAGGTCACATTCCTTGTTGGAATGCAAAATGTGAGTAGGTGAAGGAACAGAAACAGTCTTTCCTTGAACTGGTCAGTGCAGTGTAGGACAAGAAGCACATTGTAAGGAAATGTATATAATTTTTATGTATTGTAGTTTCATGTTTATATCTGTCTTCCACTCATCAGTTCAGTGGTTTTACTGTCACAGCAATAACGTGTTATGTTAGGGCACTGCAGAGGGTCTAGTTAACTGAGGTTTTGATGTTCTCTTTAATATTCTCCCAAGCCCCTTTGTGTCCTCGCCATCACTTAAGTTCTCCAAAGCTGCAAACCTGTATGAAATCTCAATCTGATACTGCCCTCCAGCTCATTTAGCTTCCTGAGATTAAATCTTTCCCCATCTAACTTCTGTGCTGCTTGTTTACTTACTGCCAATCTTTCCCTAACTTTTGCAACCACCAGATAGTGATCAGTATCTCAGTCAGCCCCCTTGGAACTTCATACATCTAGTATACTTGAAAGCCATCCCTGTTTGTCAGTATGTGATCAATCTGGTTGTGAGTCTTCCCATCAGGAGAGGTCCAGTTGTACTTATAAATGTTTTGGTGCTGGAACATCATGCTCTTAACAACCAGGTTTTTTGATGTGGCAAAATTTACTATTTGAACACCATTATCATTACTATCCTGATGTAGTCTCTCCTTCCCTATTGTCAGTTTGAAAATATTCTCTCTCCCCACTTTTGCATTGGGGTATGCTGTGGCGAAGTTGGTTGAGGCACTGTGCTACAAGCTGGAAGGTTGCGGGTTCGATTCCTGTTGGTGTCATTGGAATTTTTCATTTATGTAATCCTTCCGGTCGCACTATGGCCCTGAGATTGACTCAGCCTCTAACAGAAATGAGTACCAGGAATATTTC
>Ga0123355_10003592_pt1 | contig 22319 bp, 9 predicted proteins | sample TergutEmb28metaG_3_FD_89872 | JGI IMG/M metagenome (GOLD analysis project Ga0123355, IMG submission 89872) | Embiratermes neotenicus P1 segment gut microbial communities from Petit-Saut dam, French Guiana - Emb289 P1 | ecosystem: Host-associated > Arthropoda: Insects > Digestive system > Gut ... | reverse complement strand
GGCTACCCACTCCATTCGCATCTTTCCCCTTCACTTCCCCTCCCGTGCGTCGCCGTGTGCCATCAGGTTCTGAACGCGCTATAGTAATGCTGGATACACCATGTTCTGAGGTAGAGTGCAAGACTACTGGCTACCCACTCCACTCGCATGTTTCCCCTCCACTTCCCCTACCGTGCGTCACCGTGTGCCATCAGGTTTCAACTGAGCTCTACCACAATGACACTCGATGACTTACTCAGTCCGATAGTCTAACACGCATGTCTCCTGTAAAAAGTGTGGTTACTTAAAGTAAAGATTTCCCTGTCCATGCCATAAAGGCAGACGGGGAAAGTTGAATTCCAACTCCTTTCTTAACCTCGGCGAGTTGTTAACTTAACGTCCCGACAGTTCTACCGCCGGGGAAAGAGCCCCGATATCCAACGCACAGGAGGCTGGTTGGGTTATAGAACGGGTCTGGACATAGTTTTTCTGGAGACGAGAAAAATTTCTTGTGTCTGCTGGGCATCTGACCCCGGATCACCCAGCCGATAGCCTAGTCACTGCACCGGTCAAGCTATCCCTTCTCCGTGATGGCAAATCTTTCGTTTCGAACCGCCCTGTAGGGCCACACTAGCAACTGATACTCTCTTTAGCTTTCCTACACCGCTAAAGTGTTCAGCGCAATTATAACTTGCTTACTCATTCGAGCTGCAAAGCTTCAGCTCCGTTATGTGACTATTACTTTAAGTACAGGAACAAAAGAAACCACGCAGAATTCTATTTCACATTGGACAAGCTGAAAATTTTGCCAGTTGGATACAAAGGGAACTTCCTCATTACCCCCAACTTATCTTTAAGACATGACTGTAAATGGATCCGTTTTATACCAGACGTCTCATTCGGGTTATTAATTGGATCTACTGAAGCTTATTTAAATTGTTCTTATATGTGACGTCGTCGTGCTGAGCGACTGTAGCGGAAGACTTCAAGCGCACCCTAACTTTGCGAGAGCTATCCGTGACTGGAAAGGACTTAGTAAAGTGGGACTCGAACCAACATAGTTTGTTTCCGAAGGCTAATTCCAGCACGAGTTCAACTGCCTGGGCTACGCCTGCTTACAGTAAGAACGGAACGGTCCGGTCGACTCACCATCCCTAGCAGCACAGCTAGCTAGCGTCACGTCTGGGAAAGTTAATGTAGTTTAATTAATGTTTTAATTTCAAATTAAGCAATTGTATTGTTGTCTTCTGTTAATATATATACGGTGTGATTGATTGTAATGAATGGAAGACAGAGAAACGCCAAGAATGCGCAAATATGGGGAAAGTAAAACGACTCGAATTATGACGGCACCTGTACCGCACGTCACTGCCTGAGCGGGACGTACGAAATATCAGGCCGATGGATTTTTTTTTTCCGACTGAATGTACATTCACAGTTTCGTCCGCTATGCTGAAATACTGTCAGTATCCAGACATAGGAAAGAAGCAAATTTAGTTTTCGAAACACTTTATTTAGTTTTTCGTATTTTATATTTCTGGAACGAAAGGATCGCGGACAAAATCCAAAGCCAGTTATTGTTAAGGCTCAAAGTATGCTTCATAAAAGTTTTCCTTTAAAGAAGGGTGACAACTTTTGCTTCTGGGTAGAAGACTTGAGACTATAAACTGTAACAATTTGTTTATACTTGTGTTATAGATGTAGGGAGAATGTAGTCGCTAGGATCAAGACAAAATTACTGTGCGTCGTAATTAGAATTAATTAGAATTAATAATAATACGCCTATTATTAATTTTAATTTCTTTGTTATTTAGATTAGTGTTTTTTTAATGATGCTGTCAATTGATAGGATTATATAGCGTCGGTAACAAATGAACGTATGTGGTGGGTGGTAGAATGATATTTACAGGAGAAACCCGACGTAGTTGGAAAGAAAACTGTCGTAATGGCACTTCGTCCTCCACAAATCCCACTTAGAATGGCCTCCGCATTGACAAACCGGCGACTAACCGCCTGATCCGTGGTACAGCCATTCTCTTTCTAACGACGTCTTTTAATGAATTCACGCTGTCGTTTCTAGAAGTCTGTTTCGCTTCGTCTCGGACTGCTGCACGTGATGTCTGTGGAATTCGATAATTATTCCGTTCAAAACTGGAGACCGTTTCTAACTATTAATGGTGTAAGACTGCAAGTTTTAGAATCACGCACAGCTGCTTCACTTTTTTATGTAAGATTTTGCGCCTTTGTTATCGCCACTTCAGAGGCACCGAACCGAAGACTGCCCCCGCTAGTTGGGTGGCATACACATCAGGGATCCACGTGTTTGCATGACACGCTTATTAGCACACGTGAGGATCTGCCTGAATATTTTGGTCCTGCAAAAGCGGCCATTAAGTAATGGGTCAAAAACACACACACACGCGCGCGCGCGCGCACACACACACACACACACACACACACAAAATAAATCTCTGATGTGATATGATAATCGTGACAATAATGTTCACCAATATATCAACTCTGTATAAATAACAGAACAATAGCATATTTCATAATATACATTTTAATAATATTCTCTCCAACATTCAAATTCTTTTTCTTTTCAATAGTGACTGTTTATGATTTGCATGCTAGAATTACGAAGGACATTAATACATGCTGAGGACATCAAAACTGCCGCTGACAATTGCTATTCCCAACGCAAATTTTCAAATATTTAAACTCAGATTTCCGATTCCTAAGTAAAAAAGACAGCTACGTGTGCAATAAACAGAATAAATGGAAGAAATAACGTACATATATAACTCGCAAATTCAGCTCTACTGTCACTGTGTTAGCAAGTCAGTCAAGGACATCGTCTGGCGAAAATACGAAATTACATTGCAGAATTAAAAGAGCAAAAGAGGCTAGAAGAATGGAAGATAACATTAGGCAGCTTAAATCATTTAAAGCCTAGGATTTAATATTAAGAATTAATTTATTTCTTCCCAGTTACTTAACCATACACCAGTCTGTCCAAAGGTGACACGCTCTCTGACTGATAACCAAGCCTTCACACACAAACTAAAACGAGAACGCATTTCTGTCTTCGAAGTTCGTGTACAGCTGAGGTGGTTAGTCACATGTTTTTCACCGCGGAAGACTGAGTTCGATCTCAGGTCCGTCCACGTGAGATGTGTAGTGGACAAAGTGGTGCTGAGAAAGGTTTATCACAGAGCATATACTTCGGGTTTACCCTGTAAGAGTCACTCCATCATTGTTCCAGATTCATCTTCATGTTAATTATACACTTATGAGTGTGGCAAGCGGTCGGAGCCTGGGAACCTTCAAACAGCAAAGGCTCTTTAGAATATCGAAGATAAAAATAATTTCACTTTGGATTTTTGTTCTTCAAATGGTTCAGGACAAGTTTGTGTTCAAACATACTCGGTTAATGTTTCCCAGTTCGGTTACTGAGAACAACAGCAGGACATTGCTTCAGGATGAAAAGTTATCTTGGGCCAACTCTAAAATTAATATTTCAAAACTCTCTCCAAATTATAACACTTTAGGCACGTTTTATTTTATCACCCAGAACAAAGACACGTCCACTTTATCCACTAGTCTATTGGGCCCTAAATAATAAGTCACCATTGAAACTCGAAATAAACGCAAGCAAAACAGGCACTGTATTTATATCTTAATACTGGTGCGCGTTCAAAGAACTACAGTTGTCACGAAGTAGCAGTGGTTAGGTGTGCGTTGCACGACGCACACCTAGCCACTGCTCCACAACACATTCCCACACAACATGATATGCTGCCACAACACCTCGTTTGCAAATACGAATTGAATTGTGAATGCTGTAATGTAACTTTAGCAAGAAACAAAGCTCCCTGATGATGATCTGACAAGATCGAAACATGTCGGAGTGTTTTAAAGTGTTTTAAAAGTGTTTTATGTGAAATTATATATGCATTCTTTGGTTGATAAATTGAAGTGATTCTACGAAAATGCACGGTGCTACAATAAGATTTATACTATGAGTTTGTCTTTGTATTTTTGCCTTAGTCATCCGACAGTAGAAGCACATGCTTAGCATCATATTATCACCTGTGTTCCATCTGGCTCTGCCATATTTTCGCACATTACCTCATAAATTGCATTACTTTCATTAAACAATCATTGAACATAAAATGTGTTCTGATTTTCTCCACGTCTTTTTTCCGAAAAGTGTCTGATTCCAAGAATACTTCAGCGAGATATTACCATAAGCGCACATAGGCCTTCATGTACAGTACCCGTTGTTATTGCCAGATTTTAATCACATTTTTTCTCGACAGATTTTTAGAAATCTTCAAATATGAAACTTGATGAAAAACCGTCCAGTGGCAACCGAATTGTGTTCCATGCGGGCAGACGGACGGCTAGAGGGACAGGAAAAAAGACAAAAGACAGACAGACAGACAAGGCGAAGCTAGCAGTCGCTTTTCGCAATTTTGCGAACGCGCCTGAAGACAGGCGAATGGGCCTCTCTGCCACGCACGACGACTACAAATGGTGTTTGTGTGTGTGTGTGTGTGTGTGTGTGTGTACTCGCACGTTAAGTGGGTACCTTTGTATCGGAGAGATAAACAGGTGCTGTATCTGGTAGAGTACAGTAGTGATCACTGAGTACACGGTAAGCGGTTACTGTTGATGCCGTCCTGCAAACACTGAGTTTACCCGCGATGTGGGTTTGGCTCAGCGATATTGATGAATGTTCCAGGGTTCCGGGGTATGACGCCGTGTCAATCGGTTAGAATGAACCAGTCTTTCGGAGAACCTGACTTCTTCGTCCACTGACACCAGACGTTAATTTATTGTGGCATTTTCTTTTGAAGTTTCAGTTTGTTATTACTGTTAACCAGAGGGAGGTGTGCGATGAATGCACGGCTGGTGTAGAGCTCAGTTGGAAAGTGATGGCACACGGTGACGCACGGTAGGGGAAGTGAAGGGGAAAAATGCGAGTGGAGTGGGTAGCCAGTAGTCTTGCGCTCTACCTCAGAACATGGTGTATCCAGCATTACTACCATTACTACCTCTGATGCGCACACCTCGGCTGCCAGTAGTCGACTGAACTGACCCCCTCGCCCCCCGCCAATTTAAATGGACTCTTTCGTTTCGCTGAAAGACCAAATCTGGTTTCTGCGCGTGTGCCATCACGTTTCAAACGTGCTCTACTAGCGGCCGGCTTGATCTCCAAAGACGCGAGTTCATCTCTTAGTGGTCCTAATGCTGTCAAGGGTTTATTCATCTTTTACGGAAACCGATAGCATGTGTTGAATAGATCTGGTCACTGGCTCCTGCTGTCAGCCAGACAAATCCAATGTATGTAAAGATTCAGAATAACAACCTAATGAATACGATACTTCTTCTCAGTACAATCTCAACCATTAGTTCCTCCAGCGAATTCCACGCGTTCTTCTTCTAAATCGGCCTATGAATTTTTATTCTCTTAAAATAAATTATTTTTTGAAACATTTGAAAATTTTACAAAATTTAACACTCACTTTAATCAAATCATGCAAAATAAGTTAAAAAAGGTAAAGCAGTCCCGCTACAGGTCTTGAGTGGCCCAGAATGTTCCAGGAAGTTAAGGTTCCCGGATTTCATGACAGGATGTCAGCATTACGCACCGACCGTCTTTATCCCCAGGAAATGTTCATTTCTGTTAGAGGCTGAGCCATAGTGCGATCGGAAGGATTTTATGTCAATGAAAAAGTCCTGACACTAGCTGGGATCGAACCAGCGACCTTCCGATTTGTAGCACAGCACCTTAACCACTGTGCTACCGCGGTCCCCAATGCAAAATAAGTACTAAAACTAAATTCATGACGCATATTTACCGTATTTCAGCACAGCAAGAAAATAAAGTCAGAACATATCAGCTCACAAATACAAAATGTAATAATACAGCTCATATTGTTGGCCTAATTTCTTACTGCCATAGTCTACCCTCAGGGAGCTCAGCCTGGTTTCAAAGCAAGCAACTTCTTAATGCGGGTCGGATGTGAAATGAGAGACAAAGAAGAAATAAAAACTTGACTTTTATTTATCTCAGTAATTAACCAACTTGATGCACAAAATTTTTGTTTTACAATAAGTTTATTTCAGGCCTGTACTGTACATGTTTCGAGCACATGTGCTCGAAACATGTAGAGGCATGAAATACACTTATTGTAAAACAAAAATTTTGTGCATCAAGTTGGTTAATTACTGAGATAAATATACTGAGATGCACGGTCAGGCAATCTTCAAAAACATGACCTTTATTGTTATTGAGACATTTATTTACAAGCATCAGCCACGTACCTAATATTTTAATGTTGTCTGTAACTACACTAATGCATAAGAGCTGAAGTACCACAGCAATTTTCAATAATTTGTTATTTGAAAGAGGGCAGTAAAAATAAAAAAAAATAAATTATTTAAAAATTAGCCTTGGAAGAGGTTAAAAAAATTAAACAACGTGCAGCTAAATGGTTAGCACTCGTACGTCCTAATATCAAAGTCAGCAGTTTTATACAATACTGAGCCACTGCACCCAACAGTCATAAATTTGATAGTGATAAATACCAAATGAACTTTCCTTCTTAATTCGGAAATATTTCATTAAAATGAAGCCATAGGTCTTGATTTCTGGAATATATACAGTGAGATTATGTTCCAATTATGCTTCCCCGAAGGAAATAATTCTTTTTACTGCCTAATTGGACATCAAATAGCCCACTTATTCCATTTCCAAGAAGTTATACGCAGCTTAAACCGTTTCTAGAAATTACAAATTACGAAGTACCCCGATTGGTACGCAGACAAGGATAACATTTTATAATGACATTTTTTGCCATTTAACTGCTAACACAAATAAAGTTAACATCATTTTGTAAGAAAGACCTCAAGGTAAACTAGCTCGTACGTTATTCGGAATTGTAATGTAGTAATTACATACGAAATATAATATATTCATGATTCTAAAACGTTCGTAAACGAATTTATTACGGATTATAATACAAGGCACTAAGATTTCACAGCACGAATTATGGCAAGGGCATGTACTTTCGAATAGTCATTTAATGTTTCTCCAAACGGTGTCTTGACGCTAAAACCTTAACAGCAGCCATCTACAGTATTAAGGATATTTATTAATTCTGTTTGAGTCAGTTCATGGAAAGAAAAAAAAAAACATCGAGCCATAGCTGAAGCTGCATGTGAGCTGCACGTCACGAGTTGGAATGCATCTATATGTTGGAATCATGCAAATGCAGGAACAGCACGCATCCCTCCGTCGATGTTCGGAATGCGTTTGAAAATAAATATGAAAGGTAAGAGAATGGAGATTTTCACAGCTGTGAAGATTCATACTGTGATTTTCTGGGTTTGACAATGTAATCTGGTATGTAATATAATGCTAAATAGTGTACGTCAGCACAACTGTTTTATTACATAAAGTAGTTACATAGGCTACATGTTTCGACTATTAATCAGTCATCTTCAGGCCTATTTCAATCGGTTTAGTCACAAGATGCTACCTTTCGAGGCAAATGATCTGGTTTTGTGTATTCCATTGATGTAAACACGCTGGGATCCCAATGTGTGCATAGCATCTTGTGACTAAACTAATTGAAATAGGCCTGAAGATGACTGATTAATAGTCGAAACATGTAGCCTATGTAACTACGTTATGTAATAAAACAGTTGTGCTGACGTACACTATTTAGCATTATATTGCGTTTCTAGCACATTGTGATGCCTCCGGTCCAGTAATCTGGTACGTTGGCACTGACGTTGTGGAGACACATACAGTCTACTGTTTGTAAGTTACAGTGGGTAATAAAACTGCACTTACCAAGATAATACAGCTGCATGGCAGAAGTGAATCACTTATAATAACATGCAGTCTAACAGGTGGGTAATAACTTTCGGAGATACAAGTTGCCTCCATCTTCAGGGTACAGACAGTAATTTATATCCTGGAAACACAGACAGCATTTTCCTGCGAAATATGTGTACAAACTAGCAGCCTACACGTAATGCACGAATCGTGACAGTGTAGTCTGTTCAGTGATTAAGTAACGGACCAGGATACCCAGAAGACACGGTTTTATTTTCTGCAGGTGACAAACATTTAATATTCTCCACCATGTCCAGACAGGGTCAGAATACTTAACGGCCTCTTATTCCACGGTTTCCGGGGTCCCATTTCCCGCTGCAAAAAAGGGCCGGAACGTGAAGCTGACCACTCACTTCCACCTAATATCAACACTAAGAACGAAAGGCCCCATAGCCCTTTCTGACGTGCACAGGGAAGTAAAAGCAATAGACTAAGTAGAATTGTGAAGTCTATGGCTTGGTAAAGCAGAAAAATGGAGATACAAATAATGAAAAATGCCAGAAGCGACAAGAATTATTCATAAGTACGACTGACTTAAGTCTTTAATATTCTTTAAAAGAACGATCCGGAATAACTCAGTCAGTACAGGGAACAAGTTACGGGCAAGAAGACCGAGGAAAAACATATTTTTCTTTCCTCCAGAGCGTCCATCCAGCCCCCTCATGAATGGGGACGGGAACTCTCTAGCACAGGGGTTAAGAGCAAGTGGAACTTAGTATCAACTTCCACAGATGTATTCAGTGCGTGCACAGGGATATAATTTATTTTTCTATCCAGAAGGTTTAACGATGCCTATAACTGAGTTAATATGAGCAATGCAAATATTGCTGAGACTAATGTAGATTAATATTTTCAAAATACAGGACAACTGGAATTCGTGAACTGCTAAAATGAGTGACATTAACGTTAAATGAATTATTTAAATTATTATTCAACAAAAATTAAAGACAGTGAAATCAAAGGATTAAAAAATAACTGGAAAAATTACTGGATTTTCAATTACGCGAGAATTATTTGGGAAGCAGCAAATGCGTAAGGCAGGACCTATCTGTAAATTGAAAGATAATGCACCAAGTTCCACCCTCGAATTAAACAGTCGGAAAGCATGTCCATTGTATAAATGCCGACCAAACTTTTTTCTAACGAAATCCAAACTTTTAACACCGTAGCAGCAAAAGAAAATTCTTGTGCCCCATGCCTCAGTCAGTTTAGTCCAGTTAAAATTCCATTAGCCTATTTTCCTAAGAAAAATTTTGTCTTTGTTATATGTTCCATGTTCCATGTTCCGTACATTGATAAGATGTACATATTGGGTATATGTATGACTCTTATTATACAGTAATCATTTTTGTTTTAAAGTGTGACATGTTTCGGTCACTCATGTGGCCATCTTCAGGGTGGCGAAAACAAGAATGCAAATACAATTATAACGTGTCGAAGTCGATCTACAATTAAAAATTACACGACTGTAGGTTAAAATTTACGGTTTCATGAGTATATATAATATTAATGAGCATAAAATCTTAGAAGATAAAAAAGTTGTTATACATGGAGTTTAGTGTTTGAAATGATGTATAGAGAAGATACATGCCGTGAATTATGAACTTGTAATAAAATTTATATATATACATGAAGTATAGTTCACCCGGGGACCGCGGTAGCACAGTGGTTAAGGTGTTGTGCTACAAATCGGAAGGTCGCTGGTTCGATCGCAGTTGGTGTCATTAGAATTTTTCATTGACGCAACATGGCCCTGGGGTCGAATCAGCTTCTAACACAAATGAGTACCAGGAGCATTTCCTGGGGGTAAAAGCGGCCGGTGCGTAAGGCTGACAACCTTACCACCATCCTGTGCCGTTGTCATGTAATCCGGGAACCTTAACTTCCTGGAACCCTCTGGGCCACTCCAGGCCTGTAACAGGACTGCTTTACCTTTACCTTTATAGTTCACCCTAGAAAAGGCCACGAGGACCCAGAGAGGAAGCAGAGGTGTAGCCGTAATTTCAAGTGAGACATCGCCATCGTGTTGTATAGAATTATAAAATATAAGTAAAATGCAGTAAAAAAAACTCAGTTAATGATTTTATTAAGGTGTATTCTTACATTATTTCGTTCAACGACATGTTTCGGCTCTAGTTATGAGCCATCTTCAGTTGATTACTGTTTCTTAGAAAGGTAAAATATACAAATAGCAATGCTATTGTTATTGTTACCCACGAGATCACGCATAACATGCATAAAAATGGAAGTAAAATTGATTCCACTGTATAACAGCATTCAAATTTAATTCTGTGGACGTTAAATATTACTATATATAGAATGATCACGGAATGTGTTGCGGGTAACAACAATTAGGAAACTATTTCTGTTTAACTGTATTTGTGGATTCTTCATTGATGCAGTGGCTTTATTTTCGTAACGACGTAACGTTAGGTCTATGGATGTTATCGTTCGGAGGTTTGTTGAGCTTTCTGTGATGTCACGTATTGGCCGTTGGTAGTCGATGTACACGCGTTATTTAATATAGGATAACTGTATTAAGACGTTGTTTTTGAATTGACGTGGAATATTTCTCTTGGAAATATGGTGTGTAGACTTCATCCAGTAGAAGGTACGTTTGTTTATGTTACATATTTTGAAGAATTTGTCGACTGATCTATGTTTACTTTCGTATCGAAGAGAATAATTTCTTGAATTGTTGTAGTATTATTCACTTTGTGAGGGGAGATCGTTGTATGTGTGTCTATTCCTTATGGGATGCTAGCTATACTCTTTCTTTAAATTCGGCGTTAGATGGGGTGCGTGACCAACGCCACGCCTCGGCTGCTTTATCCCCAGGAATGACCCAGTTCCCACTGTATATGAGGTTGGGTGGGCCCCAGGGCCGGTCTGGACGGGTGCGGAAAAACTTGCCCCCACTGTGATTCTATCCCCGGACCCTCCAGGCCGTAGCGAGTCACTAAAGCGACTGAGCTACCCCGGGCCTATATATATGTATATATATATATGTATATATATTATTTAATGCCTTATTAGATACTGACAAGGTGGAAATATTGAGAACAGTGTAACGGTAGTTAGTATAAGTATGTACCAGACTGGTGAGCGATGATATTAACTGCACAGACTGATGATAACTGTGTAATAAAATCACACTCTTATACCCAAGTGCATTTGTTGGTCCTTTAAAAAATTTTATACAAGTTACGTCTTCTGTTGTACCTTATCTTCAAAGAATTCTTGCAGTACGTTCAGTTTGCAGTACAAATATTCTACGCTCAAACAAAATAACGTCTTGCAGGCAGAGATTACAGCAACTTTTCTGTAGTTAACAGATAAAACAAAAACCGCTGACACATCTAAAACTGTGGTACTCTTCACAGCAGCTACATATTTCCAACTTGTACGGACATTACCAGCCTAACAATGTTTGTTTTATCTATTAATTATTCAGACGAGAACAAAATGGGATGTATAAACCTTAAAAATATTCTTTAATCCGTTCAAATAAATATGTCTTTTTAAAATGTTTTTAACTAGTTTTAACTGACTCTCCCTGACACGCTGATCAGCCTTTTGTTTAAACATAACACACCAGACTGCTGCCGACCTTGTGAACGGGAATTAACAAAATAACCTTAAACTTTCCTCTGTTTCACGACCGTATCACCATATTGACCTGTTATTTATACAAGGTAAAGTAAAAAGGTAAAATGCACCCTTGTACAGGCACTGAAACTCTGCACAGGCCGTACGACCCATAAGGGGATTAGAGGTATAGCTCTACTCTTTCTTGGCCACGGCACTAGAAGGGGGTGAGTGGTCAGCGTCACGCCCCGGCCGATCTTTACCTCCGGGAAAGAGCCGGTACCCATCGTACAGGAGGTTGGGTGGGTCTGGACAGGCGCGGAAAATCTCGCCCCCCCACCGGGATTCGATCCCCGGACCGCCCAGGACGTAGCCAGTCGCTATACCAACTGAGCTACCCGGCACAGACTAAATATTATCGCACTCTACGATCGCAAAAATCAGGCCACAGTTCGCTGTTTACTATAAGAGTGCGTGCCGGCTCACGATCGCTCCATTTCCTTCACCTGATACTGATGTCACGTAACCTTCGCAATTTGCAGCGGGGTTCAACAAAACACTTCCCTCCCTTTGTCGCTCACTCTCTTAGTACATTCTGTGAAAAGAACCAACAGTGTTAATAGTGTCAGGGCATTCTTGGGTGGCAACAGAAACTGAAAACGAATCATGTAAAGAATACGTAGGTTTGACGCTGTTAAATCGAGGCCTATATGCGTCACACTGTCACTGCTGGCTAAATGACTTCTGAGATAAAGTAGAGTTCAGTTTACTTTATTACTTTCCGTCGCGCGAGGCTGTTCTCTTTCCATCTGAATGCTGTACACCCCTAGTACGCAAGTTTAGTGAAATGTAATGAATATTTCGAAGTTGTGCTGCACGTCTGAGGTGGGTGGATTATATACAGATCGAAGGAAGTGGGGACAGGGACTTCCATACGATTCAGAAAGAGAGGCAAAAGAGAGAAAGAGAGATGGGAAGATGATGTATTTGCATGTCAACTTCTGAACATATGCGGCACTCTAGCAATAACCACAAATCATTTAGCAGTGTAGGGCCGCCGCCACCACCACCACACTGCTGGGGGATATACGGTGCATATGTACCGACCATTCCCTGCATTCTCGGTGTCGATTTCAAACGCAGACCAATAGAGTAACATGACGTGATACGGAAAATTAAAAAAGCCCAATCTTAGAATTTATTTTACTTAAACGAGCTCAAAATGCTGTAACATCGGACAGCACCTTTTTGTCGCTTCTAAAAGCGTTCCTCTCTCTTTCAGTTTATTCAGAATGAATTATGGGAAGGCGCTTAGACTGACAGGGCCATTTGCTTCGGCATATTTAGCAATAAGTTCTTTTTATAAGGGCAATGAATTTGAAAGCTCTATTCCCTGTTTAACCTCCCCTCCACAAATAACAACCCTGAAATATGCATCTATTAACGCAGCTATAACACAATTCAAAATTGTGGAAAGAGTTACCAATCAGATTACAAGATGTATCACCTCATTAAATGCGAGCCAGAAAAAAATGTAAAAAAGTCTCAAAATGAGATTCTTTTAACTTTATGTTCCTACTTTTATCATAAGTAAAGGTAAAGGTTATGCCTTTACATGCCAGAGGGGAGGCAGAATTATAGCCCGATACTAATGGCAACCTGCACTCTAGATGAAGGTGGGTGGTCAGCACCACGCCCCAGTTTCATACGTAGCCTAGTTCAAAATTATGACGGGTCAGTGAAGTAGCGACTACAGTTGCAAATATAAACAATATACAGTCAAAAACAACTCAATGATTTTATTAAGGCGTATTTCTTACATGTTCCGTTCAACGACATGTTTCGGCTCTAGTTATGAGCCATCTTCAGGTTGATAACTTTTCTTAGAAAAGTAAAATATACAACATACATATCTCGTATAATATATATATATATATATAATGTTACGTAGAGATCTCGTAGGTAACAATAACAATAGCACTGCTAACTGTATATTTTACCTTGCTAAGGAAAGTAATCCACCTGAAGATGGCACATAACTAGAGCCGAAACATGTCGTTGAAAGAAACAATGTAAGAAACACACCTTACTAAAATCACCGAATTGTGTTTGACTGTGTATTGTTTATATTTGTTATTCTATGCAACACAACGGAGATGTCTCACCTGAAAATTGGCGACTCCAATGTTACGGTAATTTGTAAAGGACGGAAGGTTGAACATATTTAACATAAACATACACATACGGTGTTTTGGAACGAACGGGACATGCAGCTTCTTCGCCCCTTGACGTTTAGCAACTTAGTCATATTTAACTAATATTTCGAACGTCAATGGACAATACACAGCGCAATCGACTGCAAATTCCAAATTTTCCAAACTGTCAACAGAAATATTCCACTCTCCAAACGGATAATACGTATTCGCTCACTCTAATGACTACAGTATACACATATATAACCTATTTGTATTTTTTACCAGCACCAGAAATGTTTTTTCTCAACAAATAGAGGACGACGGCAAGAGTCCACTAGATAGAGTCCACTACATACAGTCCACTAGATACAGTCCACTAGATAGAGTCCACTACATACAGTCCACTAGATACAGTCCACTAGATAGAGTCCACTAGATACAGTCCACTACATACAGTCCACTAGATACAGTCCACTAGATACAGTCCACTAGATACAGTCCACTACATACAGTCCACTAGATACAGTCCACTAGATACAGTCCACAAATACAGTCCACTAGATACAGTCCACTAGATAGAGTCCACTACATACAGTCCACTAGATACAGTCCACTAGATACAGTCCACTAGATACAGTCCACTAGATACAGTCCACTAGATACAGTCCACTAGATACAGTCCACTACATACAGTCCACTAGATACAGTCCACTAGATACAGTCCACTAGATACAGTCCACTAGATAGAGTCCACTACATACAGTCCACTAGATACAGTCCACTACATACAGTCCACTAGATACAGTCCACTAGACACAGTCCACTACATACAGTCCACTAGATACAGTCCACTAGATACAGTCCACTACATATAGTCCACTAGATACAGTCCACTAGACACAGTCCACTAGATACAGTCCACTACATACAGTCCACTAGATACAGTCCACTAGATACAGTCCACTAGATACAGTCCACTAGATAAGTCCACTAGATAGAGTCCACTACATACAGTCCACTAGATACAGTCCACTAGATACAGTCCACTAGATACAGTCCACTAGATACAGTCCACTAGATACAGTCCACTAGATACAGTCCACTAGATACAGTCCACTAGATACAGTCCACCAGATGCAGACCACCAGATGCAGACCACCAGATACTGACCACTAGATTCAGATCACTAGATACAGACCACTAGATACAGTCCACTAGATGCAGTCCACTAGATACAGTCCACTAGATGCAGTCCACTAGATGCAGTCCACTAGATACAGACCACTAGATACAGTCCACTAGATACAGTCCACTAGATACAATCCACTAGATACAGACCACTAGATACAGTCCATTAGATAGAGTCCACTAGATAGAGTCCACTAGATACAATCCACTAGATACAGACCACTAACTACAGACCACTAAATACAGCCCACTAGATACAGTCCACTAGATACAGTCCACTAGATACAGACCCATCGGTGTGTCAGAGTAACCGTCATGCTGAACTGTGGACACATACATAAGGAAAGGTAACTGGCGTATGGTCTTTACATTAAGAACTTCGGTTGAGCCTAAGACAAGACAAAAGTGGTGTTCATGTAAGAGAAAAAGAGGTGAAATTACCTTCTTATGTGAGAGCATTCTGAAAAATCCTCGGTAAGATGATAGTCGTCCTAGAAAGGTGTCGTTTTGAAAGCTGGTAAGTTCTATCCAATCTACACTTCTCTACTACATACAGGTGAGTGATGAGCCCTTCAATTTTACGCGCCGGCTGTTTTATTCTCGAAGAAAGGGCTCCCGGTACTCATTTAATCTGTGGCTGAGTGTGCACTAGGCCGGTCTCCACGTTTTTATAGGATAAAAATATCTTGCCTTTACCGGGAATCGAAACACGGTCCCTTGCTTTCCCAGTTCACAGACTAGTCACTGTATCGACTACAGATGCTGGCGATGGCTGTAGTTACATCTCCGTTTGTAAAACACGAAAATACTTTGGGCCCTACGCTGAGTCACACAAGCCAATCACACATGCACACGCCATGTTTCCATAAGGTTCACCTTAATATTAACCTAACATCCACGCCTATAGGTTCTTGTGACCGTGCATCGTGAAACATAAGGTGAAGAAAGAGCGCCAACAAAATGCAACTAATTCTATGTTTATTATCGAACTTCTATCTCAACATGTTTCGGTCATCATTATGCCCATTTTCAGGATAACAAGACCGTGTACTACCGCATATGGTGTTCTGCACTGGTTGTGTTGGCTGTGGTTGGCTGTGGTTGTGTGGAGCTGTGTCGTGAGCTGTGTGCACACAGCTCACGACACAGCTCCACACAACCACAGCCAACCACAGCCTACACCCAGGCAGAACACCACATGCAGTAGGACACGGTCTTATTCTCCTGATGATGGGCATAATGATGCCCGAAACATGTTGAGATAGATGTTTGATAATAAACATCGAATTAGTTGCATCTTGTTGGTTCTCTCTCTTCACCTTATCCACGCCTACGTTTTCCAAGTTTTCCGACTTCTAAGGATTTACGACTACATTTATTAAGCATTCCAAAACACCCGTGCACATTGCATGCCTGGCCCATCTCACTCCCTTGGTTTGCGAATTCCTTTTTATTCTTTCGTCCCAAGAGACCTGGAATATGAAGTGACCTAATCACTGAACAAGAAATACAGCCACTAGATATCAGCTAAAGGTGCACTATTGTTCAGGAGTTAGAACCGCCACACAATCTAATCTCTCATACTGTAGGTCTATACCACATTAATACTGACAGCCACAATAACCACATATGACATATTTTTATTGTATCAACAGACAAAACTCTCGATTGTGCGCTCGTATCCATTATAATCAATTTGATGTATACAGGACAAATGAATTCTCCCCTTCCGGACAGAGAACAAATTGTGCGTTATATGAAAACTTGTCTTGTTCTGTTACTGGTAGCGGTAGTGACAAGGGGGATGTGTTGTGACGTGTGGGAAGGTGGTCACCACAGTCTGAAAGATAGTGGAACTAGAGCAGGAACTGTTCGAAATGTTGCTTTGAGTTGGGGTAAAAGGGACAGATTGTTATACTTGTCTGATGCCATTTATAACCGCACGTCAAAGCTAGAACAGGAAGACTTGGAATTCGGAGCCAAAGGCCTGTCCTCATTAATGCACTGTCTGTCCTTTAAACTGTTCTTGCTCAAAGAACGCTACACAAGCAGACCAAACATGAATATTTAAAAATGTTAGAGTATAACACACTATAGCATGTACAGTGACTAGGCTATGAGGAGGGGGACCGAGGAAACGTAATTCTATTTCCAAATTTTTCTGATCTTCAAAGTGTCGAGAATGGATATGGAGCCCATCCATTCCTTTATTCAAGAGTGACTGGGAAATATTTCTCACAGGGTAAAGAGGCCGAAGCCTGAAGTTGACGACTACCCTCCCCTAGCGCCGAGGTTAGGAATTGGTGAATATGTACCTTCAATGCGTGCACAGAGATAAATAAACCCTACATTCAATAGAACATCCCCTCTTAATAATGAAACAAAATGAAATTCAGGCACATGGCATTCTTATGTATAACCACATATGATGGCCATCAAAGCACAACCGTACAGAATAACATCAGTTAACTCAAGATTCGACATAATTCGAGCTATATCTAAATCTACAACAGGAATTCTCAGTTTTATAGATTCAGAACCAGTAAGTGTTAGACCCACTCGAGTGGTTTTTAACTACTAGTTTCTTTAACACTTAACACCTTCATAACAGATAAATATCTTAAATCGCTCCTGGTTTAACCGTGTTTATTCCCAGCAAATACAGGAGAAAATAACGAGCACATTGGGGCGGGTTACTACGTAACATTCCACTGGACGAATTATGACGGCAAGAATGTTCAGCTGCGGGATCTCACAACGAAACACCGCGACATGTCCCTGCAGCTTTGAGGCAATCTGTCGCCAACGTTCATCCTAAGCTACCTTTTCTCCCTCATTTCTAAAGCCAGAGGTTTTACACAACTACCCCATATTGTAAGTCGAAAATAAATAATTAAATTTTATAATCGACATGTTCACGATCCGAAGCCGAACTGCCGATTACATAGACTGCTCCAAATGATCGACAGAACACCCTCTAGGAGTTTCGCCGCGAAACTGGGGAATATTCTGCATGTAAACCTACACAACACAGGTGCGCACAATATAAACGTAACTTAAAATTTGTCCTATACATGACAGTGATTTTGCGACAGCGGATTACGTAACGAGAAATAATACAGACCGTTCAATAAACATTGGGCGATTCGCAGTGGCTGCGCAGACAATGGCGCTCCTGTTTTGATGGCTCTAATATCATTTTGTGCAGCACAACTTCGCACGGGATACAGACGTATTTCCGTATTTTTCCTGTATGCTTTTATTACCCGTTGCCGGGAAAAGCCTTGGGACATGTACTTCGTCTACGGAATCTTACCAAATGTCGAGGAAAGAGTAATATATTCCAAAGCTGATTCTGACTTAGATCAAGACAGATGGGTTAATCAGTGAATGGATTAGTTTCTTACGCGTCTTATCTAATGAAGCTGTCATTCCCTAAGACTAAATAAAGTTGGTGATAGACAAGTGAATAGCTACGGAACACTGGAGGAATGATACTGACAGGGGAATGATACTGACAGTGGAATGATACTGACAGTGGAAGACCGAAGTAATTAAAAAAAACTGCCGTGGTCTCTTTCGCTATCGCGAATCTTACGACCTGCCTGTGATCGAAACAAGACCCGCGGTGTGCGGTGCGCGTCCAACCGCCTGGACCATTACAAGTCGCACGTATATAATAATAAAAATCGTGATTGTTCATTTACGATTACCGTAACACAGACCCTGCCCATAAGCTGATTTCATGTGTTACGAAAACTTCGATCAATTCAGGGATATCATTCATTATTGTTGTCAGTACGAAGTTAAGCCTACTTCTTCTCCGAAAGCGAAAGACCCGTTGGAGGAATCATCACTTATAGTTCATACTCGGGTGCCGATCCCGGTGGCCGCGCGGTCTAAGGCGTAGGTCTGCGGTCGCTCATTTGCTGGGACTGCGGGTTCCAGTCCCGCCGACAGCATGGATGTTTGTTTCCTGTGAGATTTGTGTGTTATCAGGTAGAGGTCTAGGTCTGGATGATCACTCGTCCAGAGACGTCCTACCGAGTGTGGTTTGTCCAAAGAGTGTAATCGCTAAGCCGCCTATGGGGAGGTTATGACCTGGAATCGTGTCGAAGCGCGACAGGATATAAGTTCTAATTCGGAATGACACGTACTTCAAAAATCAGCCCGGAGATGTGTTGTGCTTAATTCCCTTGGTTGTGTATCCTGTTTCCGCAATATTGGAGGCAAATTTTGTAATATTCTAAAATTGGTCACGAACTCTTCCTCCTCTCCCACCTTTATCCAATCCGTAATTCAAATATATACTGTTATTTAAAACTTTATCCCCCTGGCAGTTAAAAAAGATGTCCTGAAATAAGTCCCAACAAACAAAAATAATTGCCACATACAGTATTTCCTGATATAACCACCGTTTCACGTAACAGAAAACCGAAGACGTTTAAGAATAAGTCAGTTGTGCCCTAATTTTGCTTTCAGAACGAATTCACCTTAATGATATAAAGAACACGCTGAACATCTCAATGTTTTTATACATATTTCTTCCCATTATCCTTGTTCAAAAGACGTAGTTATCCAATACAAGTCGGGATAAGGAATGAATTCAACGTATCAGCACTGAAGTTTCTTGTACACGCAGAAAATAAGGTTCCATGATGACTTTCATAGCTACAATAATAGCATTAAAAAGCCAGCTTTCTCCCCATTATAAAAGTTTTTGACCCATCCTCAGTATTTCGTTCTTGACGGAGAGTAGGAAGAACGCTGCATTGTTTATGACTTCAGCTACAAGCTTTCTCCGCGAGCAAAGTGAAATAATACGCCTAATTTAATTTAGACCCTAATAAAATTTAGCCCACAGGGAGTTTCTGGTGGGAAGAAGAGAAGCAATGAGGTAAGGGGCGGGGGAAGAAGTTAATAATAAAAGAATGGTCTCCCCAAGGGGGGCGTGTCACTTGGACTAATTACTCACGGAAGTGACGTCAGAAAATTGCATAGACGCAGCCAGGGGACAGGGAAGAAGGCCATGAGAGACATGCACTTGATATAGGACGGTACACGTGCGCAAGTGGAGTGAATATGTAACTATGTATGCTTGTGGAGGGCGTGAGCACCAGTCCATAACAATAATATTATTAAAGTGGCAATTGTTCTGTAAGCCGTGTCTATTGCTGAATTAAAAATATATACGACTAGATCAAGGATCTAGAACTGCTTAGTCAGTACTGTGATATAGGCGGACAGAGAGTTCTTTCTTGTCCGCAGCGTGCAGTCCGACCCTTGAGACCACCCAGCTTTCTTTAAAATGTGTACAGAAAGACCCTGTCCTCAGTGGTATAGAGGCCGTAGCGTGAAGCTGACCACTCGCTTCCATCTGGTAACCAGAATAAAAATAGATGGAACTGTAGTTACACGCCATAAATGATTCTGGTCTGGTTACTTAAGTACAGGGACTTCATACATTAATTAGGGTACTTACTTGCTAAACTTCATACCGTGTGTTTTATCCAAGTGTCACAGGCAGCGAGAGTCACAACTTACATGAAAGTCGTACCTCCATGTCCTACTTCTTTTTTCACCGCTGTTGTTTGTGTGTTAATCGCCACAAGTCATTTACACATTTAGAGTACAGAGTAAAAACTTTAGCACCGACATTTATATTGAAATACGTTATTTTGCACACGTAGCATATTTACGTGTTTTCCTTCACGCTCGCAATAAAGAGCGGTTAATTTCCTTATGGAATTACCAAATTTGTTACTATAATGAAGAAAAAAAGTCTTTTAGACAGAAACTGCATTTTTATATGTTCTGTGAAGCAACTCCTGTCGTCGAACTGTTCATACAGTCACGAAATAAGACAACTGAACAAAAAATACCACACAAGAAGTCAAAATTTAGGAAATCTCTTAGAGAATAAGGCAGTTTTCTGCAAACTGTTTACAAGAGATGTTCTGTTGTTAAGAAAGCAGCACTTTTTCCTTCGGCAGTTGGAAGACTTTTCAGCGTCACGAATTACGTAACGACTAATTAATCCTCTTAACACAATCACGTCGTTTTGTTCAGGAATTGAAGGAAATTTCATTCTGTTATCTGTAGTAATTAAATCTGTGACAAGGAAAATAAACTGTGCTAAAAAAAAAAGCGAAGTCACTTCTAGAGGCGTCACGTCACATCATAACGTTTGTCAGTGTCACTGTTACGTATGACGTTTGCTTTAGGAAGTTCAAACTAGAAATAAATGAGAATTATTTAATTGTGTAGACTAACTCAACACATGTTGCTCCGATTCGGTGTCTGAGACAGAAATAAATGTTGATTTCATAGGTTTATAAAACTGACTCCATGTAACAGAGTCTTCCGTCAGGGGCTAATAAGCGCCCCAGTCGGCGGAAAATTCGCACCTTTCAGGGAACCCAAATGTTCAAGTCAACGACCAGAACACACCGCTCCTGCTCCTCATCCTGATTCAAATGAATTAAATTCATAACTCAGCATCTAGCCCCTTAACTCCCATTTTAATTCTACATGTCTTATAAATCTATGTCCTCTTGTGATCTCTTCCGTTTTACCGATCAAAATTTAGCACGCTTTTATTATGCCCCATGCATGCTACACATCACCCTAATAATACCTGCTGAAAAACACAAATTCTGCAGCCCCTTACTCCACAAGCTCTTCGGCCTTCCATTCTTATAGTATTAACGGGTTTTACTTACGGGAAGTATGAAGTCGGACAATATTCTGAACTGCGCGGTTCCACGCACTTCCCGAGATTAATGTTTCCTTCAATCGACCGTGGATGTCAGCCATACTGCTTTTACTTTTAAGTTGATCTCAGATTTCTATAGTAAAACCAACTAGATGCACCAATGTCCCAAATTTATTTTATTTTGGAATAACTCTACATGTTCCGGAAGGTCTTTCCGTCCATCATCACGAGTTCACGACTGTACATACAGCAACAGGCATATGTCAAACAGATACTGCTACGGCTTGCTAGCGGGGACCCGCTAACAAACCGTAGCAGTATCTGTTTGGTTTTACTATAGAAATATATTAAGATGCACGGCCCTGTGTACATCAAATTTGCTCCCAGATATTTTGCTTTTCACTCTTTCAAAGGATAAACTAGTATCAGGTGTACGCTTATACTTTTATTGTACTAACATTCCTATGACAGTGTTACAATTAATTGTGGACATTTCTACGAAACTTGGCAATTGAACTCACTTCAACTATTAACCAACAAATGCACCTATATAAGATTCACTTAAAATACTTCAAACCACTCCGATATGTTTCGATCTTTTCAGTTCATCATCAGGGAGTTTAGTCGTTCGTTGCTAAAGTTATTACATATTCACGATTTAGTTCGTTTTTGTAAACAAGGTGTTGTGGCAGCATATCATGTTGTGTAGGATTCTGTTGTAGAGAGTGTAGTTGGCTAGGTG
>Ga0123355_10003590_pt1 | contig 22321 bp, 17 predicted proteins | sample TergutEmb28metaG_3_FD_89872 | JGI IMG/M metagenome (GOLD analysis project Ga0123355, IMG submission 89872) | Embiratermes neotenicus P1 segment gut microbial communities from Petit-Saut dam, French Guiana - Emb289 P1 | ecosystem: Host-associated > Arthropoda: Insects > Digestive system > Gut ... | reverse complement strand
TGCACTTTGGCAACTTTCAGTAAACGGAACACATCAGAACATTTCATGCTAGACACCCGAGAAATTGAAAAAATCCTACAGTCAGACCTGCCATATGAAGATGCTGCAACCCTTGAAACTACTGAATTTACTGGCTTCTCGGACGAAACCTCTAATATGTACAGTCATACCGAGGTAAGCCCACTGGTAGGCACAGAAGCCCAAAGCGAAGAACTTATCGCCTACATTAACGACGAAATGGCAGAAGACCCAAGCAAAATCTGGGATTTGAACATGTTCGGCAAATCCATGCACGAGATGGTGCGGGACGGCCTGCAAAACAAACTCTTCCGTATGCCGGAGAGTGCGCAAATGAAGTTCCAAGACACGTTGCAACGGATAATCAACGAGGGTAACGGCGGGTTAATTTGCATTATCCTATAGAAAATGGCCGTTATTCACAAAAATTTGTGAATAACGGCAGTTTTTTTGTTAAAACCCCAAGATTATTGTTGCAATTTAATTGCGCTACTGGTAATATGAACTAAAATATCTCCAAAGGAGTGAGTCAAAATGAAGGAAGTTAACATTGCCTTAATTGGCACAGGCATTATTGCCCACAGCCACATGGAACGCTACCGCGATATCGAAGGCGCAAAGGTAGTTGCCGCCTGCGACATCGACGAGGCAAAGCTAAACGCGTTCTGCGACAAGTGGAACATCCCCAACCGCTACACCGATTTTAGGGAAATGCTAAAGCGTGACGATATTCACGCCGTAGACGTTAACCTGCACAACAACCTACATGCGCCTGTTTCTATCGCTGTTATGGCGGCGGGCAAGCATTGCTATTGCGAAAAGCCAATGGCGGGCAGCTACATCGACGCTGTAGCTATGAAAGACGCCGCAGAAAAGTATGGGGTTAAACTTCATATTCAACTTGCGCAAATTTACGGGCATCAAGCCACTGGTGCAAAAAAGCTGATTGACTCTGGCCGCTTAGGCAAGATTTATCATGCTCGCTCCTATGGTTATCGCCGTCGCGGCCGTCCATTTGTAGATGGCTATGGCGAAAAAGAATTTAACCAAACCCATTGGGCTGGACACGGCGCATTGTACGACATGGGCGTTTATCACATTTCCCAGTTGTTGTACTTGCTTGACACACCTAAAGTTACACGTGTTTCCGGCGCGGTTTATCAAGAGATGGCAATGGAACGCCGCGTAGAGTCTGGTTTTGACGTGGAAGAACTTGGCGTAGGTTTCATCAAGTTCGAGGACGGCATGACAATGGACATGATCGAAAGCTGGTCTATCCATGGCGGCGAGTTCCCAGAGTCTTCTATCCATGGCTCGGAAGGCGGCATTTCTATTGGCGGCTACAATAACAGGGATACTATGAAGTTCTATTCCGAAATCGAAGGCTACCCAGCCACAAGCTATCTCGACCTTGCGGCAGAGCAATATCGTCGCAGGAAAATTGACCCGTCTATTTGGGTGTATAACAACTCGCAGGCACACTGGGTAGGTAGTTTGCGCGGCTTGTGTGAACAAATTGATACGCCGCATATCGCGCTGCAAACCATGCTTATATCGGAAGGTATTTTCCTTTCTCATACACTTGGGCGCGAAGTTGCTGTGGACGAAATTCCAGAGCTATGTAAGTCCAATGCTATGCTGAAGCAAGACACAACGTTCGGCGGGCTGGAGTATCCGCCATATCCGTTCGTATAAATTACTATTATCCAGGAGGAAACACACATGAGCAATCTACCACCGGGATGGGGCTCTAACCAGCAACCCACCTTTGAAGCACGCCTACCACTGGCATGTCAGCTTTTTGTAGTAGCCGACCAGCTTTCTAAAGACTTGCGCGGCACATTAAAAATGGTAAAAGAAGCCGGTTACGACGGCGTTGAGTTTGCAGGTGGCCTTAAATACGCCGCACAAGACGTAAAATACGCTTTGGACGAAGCAGGCCTGCAAATCGCAGGCTGGCACACCCCATGGGAATTTTTGTCGCCAAGCAACATCCACTCCACCATCACATACAACAAAGTTTTGGGCAACCAGTACATTGTTGTACCCTGGATGCCGGACGAGCAACTCTTTACCAGCACAGCCTGCCTAGAGTTTGCCGCGCAATTAACCTGGGTTTCAGACGTGTTGGGCGAGTACGGCATGGTGACTGGCTATCATAACCACGGCACAGAGTTCCGCCCAACCGACGACACAGGCGAACTGCCATGGGATATTATCGCGCAAAACACCCCTTCCAATGTAATTATGCAAAATGACATTGGCAACGGCCTAAGCGGTGGCGGCGACATGATGGGGCTTTTGAAAAAGTACCCTGGCCGCGCAACCACAGTGCATATGAAGCCATGGTCGCCAGAAAGCCGCGACACATTCTTCGACGACCCTAATTGCACAATAAATTGGGATGAATATTTTGAGATATGCCGCAAAGAAGCCGGCGTACGCTGGTATATAGTTGAATATCTAAACCGCGAACGCTACCCAGGCGACCCTGTTGCCGCGCTAAAGGCATCTGCCGATTGGTTTAGAGGCCGCGGCGGCAAGTAAAAGTGAAAATGCTCCATCATTCGCTGATTCAACTGGTTCGAAATTCGAACCAGTTGTTTTTTTACTAGACTTGTCTTGATTTAACAACTCCACAACAAACCTCTGCTATACTGAGTGCAAGGAGTGATTTTAATGAAGTTAGTTTTTATTTTTGCACTTTTATTTCTACTGACGGCGTGTAGCCGCAACACAAACGGCACAGAGGATTTTATTTATGACTTACTCACATCGCCAAGGAATTTTGAAGAGGTCGCCCATACGCCCACGCATGAATGGACCATTGACGATCTGTCATCCATAATAATTTCCGCCGCAGGGTTTTGGGATGATTGGTGGGCACTGCGCGGTCCATTCGCATGGGAAAATATTGATGATACCGCCTGGTACTATTGGGTAGAGCAGCCCGACCACCCTCGTTCCCGTGGGCTTAACCGCCTAAAACCCCAATCGGGTTTCGCAACCCTATACGACATTAGCGATTATCTGGGGCGATTTTACACCCAGGCATGGATAGCCTGTGAATTGTTTGGCGAAGGCACTACATTATACGAACCGGGTGAAATATTTTTTGGCTACCCATACGCATTTGAAGACTACGACGGCGAACTGTACGTTTCGACCGCACGCTGGGGCAATTTGAGACCAAACTGGCCAACTGCTAGCCACACACTGGTTAGCCAAAGCGGCAACCACACAACGGTGCAAACAACTGTAGTGGCATATGACCACCGTGCAAGCGGCGACGAAATGCCAATGGCAACATTCAACTTCGTTTTCATAGATGGCAGGATTGAAAGTGGGCTTGGCTATTGGACATGGCCAGATACAGGAGAATGGGCAGGCACACCAGCAGAAGACCCATACGTTCCCCTACCCTATGTTTCCCTGCCTTACGATTCCGTGCCCGACAATATTTTCACCACTTCAATTGGGCACATCGCGTTTCATATTGCCCCGGCAGATAATCCAATATTAGACTTCTTCCCCCAGCAGCGTATAGACTACAACGGCCTGCGCGCAGTTCGCGAAGGGGAAAATCCACAGCATCACGGCGACAGCCTAGCCATATGGTCGTCGGATTATATGTTTGAGGTGGAGCTTATAAATTTTACAGAAGATTTAACCGATGGATTGTCATTTGTACCAGTCTCCAGTTTCGGCTTTATTGATGTTGTTGCACCAGGCCAAGCCCTTGTGATATACAACTATGTAGGCGTTGGCACAATGCCCTGGAGCGGAATTACATTTTTGCTAGACACCGGCGAACGCATCCATTTTTGGATGCAACACGACCAAAGCGACTCGCCGAATGCGTTCCAGCTTGGCCGTTTTGTGCCTCTGCCACCAGCAAACAACCGTCACCCGCTGGCAGTTGTTTTGGATGAATTTAACGCCCGCGCCCAGGGCGAAACCAGCGCGTTTCTTGCGCGCGTTGGTACAAATAGCGTTGTAGTAGCCATAGACACCGTAGACGGCTTTGCGGAGGCTACAATATTCTTGTACACCGGCATGGCGGTTATTACCAAAGATTTCGGCTCAATCGAGGGCTTCCCTTTCTCACTTAGCTTAACACGCGACAACCAGCTTGTTAAAACCACATGAGACGGCGGGCAAATGTTATATACGATATTTGAATTCGCAACCGACCTAGCCACACAAACAGATGCAATAATTCCTGTGCTAACAATTTACGCCGAACTGTCTAACGGTGGGTATGTAAACCACTACCAGTTCCGTGGCGGCTGGCATGAAGGTATGGACGCAAGGCAAGCGATATCGGAAGACGAGTTTTACACCATTCGTAGCTGGTACGGCTTGGAAGACCTGCGCTGGTGGCGCGAATTTCCCGATGAAACGGAATTTATTTTAGGAATGCCAGGGTAACGAGTACGCTTGCAATACTATGTAATTTAGGGCTTACTCAAAAAGTGGATGTACCACTTTTTGAGTGAGCCCTAAATTACTCTACATATTATCATACATGGCCGAATATATTAGAGTACACACAACCAGGGAGGCCATACATACATGAGCTGGATTCTCTTCCTATCCGACATGATAATACCCATTACATTTGCGGGCATACTCCTCTTTGCCATTTCCCGCAAAATGCCAATATACGACCATTTTATAGCTGGCGCAAAGGACGGAATGAAAACCGTATACACCATAGCTCCAACAATAATTGGCTTAATCGTTGCGGTTGGAATGCTGCGCGCATCCGGTGCATTAGACCTGCTAAGCACGCTAATTACACCACTTACAAACCGCATTGGCTACCCAACGGAAACAGTTCCGCTAACTCTAATGCGGCTGGTATCGTCATCTGCTTCGGTAGGGCTACTGGTTGACCTGTACGAAACCTATGGCCCAGATTCATTCACAGGCCGCTTTACATCTATTATGATGAGTAGCACCGAAACTGTTTTCTACACCATGAGCATTTATTTTATGAGCATAAAAATAACAAAAACGCGCTTCACATTAGCGGGCGCGCTTTTGGCAAACTTTGCAGGTATTCTTATGTCGTTATGGATTACCAGAGTTCTCTATTCATAAAATCATCATCTTCATGCACGGGTGTTGGTGGGTTTTCCTTTAGCACTTGCCTGTGTGTAATGTACATATCTAAAATATCTTTTAGAATTGCCACAATTGGGATTGCTACCAGCATTCCTAAAATACCGCCGTAGTTCATACCAATTGTGACAGAAATTATTATTAACAGTGGGCTTAGGGCGAAAGTTTTACCCATTAGTCTAGGCTGTATATAATTGCCGTCGATTTGTTGTAGTACAAACATAAATGGTAATGCAAATGCCGCCGTAGGTACCCCTTGGGAAAATGCCATTACCAGCACCGCAAAGGCTGTGCCAAAAATAGAGCCAAAATACGGGATGTAATTTACAATGCCCAAAATTAGACCAAGCACCAGTGCATAGGGCGAGCCGAAAATAAACAATAAAATTGTCATTAGCGAGCCAAGAATTATCCCGTCAATTGTTTGGGCAGATATATATTTACGGAAATTAAAATCCAACTTGCGCGAATACTTTATTATAGTCTCGTTTGTGTTACAAGATGTAACAGCGGCAATAAGTTTTATTGTAAACGCTTTTAGCTTATCTTTTTCCATAAGAAGATATAGTGACGATACAATAGCCAAGAATGTACGGAATATTGCAGTCGCAAAGCCACCTAATCCACTAATAATACCGCCCATTATAGCGGAAAAATCAATGTTTTCCGCCCAGCCCAGCAGCGCGTTCAAAATAGCAGCTTCGTTTATATTATCATCTATAAAATCCGGCAAATCCATTTCGTTTATATTGTAAATCCAACCTCGTATTGTGGCCTCGTATTGCGGCAGTTCATCCAAAAACATATCAATATTGCTAACTATTGCAGGTATGAGAATATTCAAAAAAAGTACAATAATCAATATAGTTATGATAATCAAAAGCAACAGGCTAAACGCTCGGCTTTTTCTCAACACAAATCTAGTCACTGCGCTACTGTACTTGTTCTGATACAGCGCAGGCACGCCTTCCAACCGCAGAATAAGTTTCTGCAGCGCAGTACAAGGCAAATTAAAAATATACGCAATTACCGCACCCGTTATAAACGGTGTGATAATAAACCAAAATCGGCCTATTATATCTGCAAAAAAGCTAAATTGCTCCGTTAGCCTAAACAGCAAAATAGCACCTAATATTAGCACAAAATATGGCAACAACGATTTCATTAGGCGCGACTTAAAAAACTTGTTCATTGGATACCTCCAAAAAAATTATGTACTGCCTGTCACACCTCCTTCGCTTCGCTACGTCGGTGCGGGGCGTTCAATGGAAATGAAAACATCTCAAGGCTTCGCCTTGGACTGTTTTCATTTCACTATAATACATACTAGCATTTGCGGAAGAAGTTTACAAGTGTTGTAATTTATCACATGGCGTGGGATAATATAAGTAGTATAAATTTTCCCACGAGGTGATATTTGTTGCGCGAACATAATAGAAAACATTGGATACGAAAATTTCTTACAGCATTTATTTTGACTATAATTGGCATAATTGCTTTTGCCGGTGGAGTTTATGCCGCACTGCGCTTTACACTAATTCGCCCGCCACAGTTGCCAGCCTATGTGGAAGTTAGAGTGCCAGTGGCACAGTCGCCCCCACCTATTGTTACACCACCACCTGCTGTAAATCCCCCTTCCGCAGACATTATATATGAAGAAACTCCAGAGCCTGATCTGCCATACGCCCCTTTGCCCGAACCCGAACCAGAGCCCGAATACGAAACCATCGTCTTCCACCGAAGGGATAATTTTTTTACATTTATGTTTTACGGGCTGGATAACGGCAATAATGTAGATGCGATAATGGTGGCGTCTTTTTGTGCCGACACAAACCAGGCGCATATAATCAGCCTTCCCAGAGATACACGGGTGGAAGCCGACCGCATTGTTGGCCGCCGCAAGCTAGTTGCGTCATACCACGCTGGCCGCACGGGTGGCGGCGGGCACGATGGTGGCATACGACAAATGAAAGATGAAGTTGAATCGTTAATTGGCTTTAGGCCAGACTTTTATATTGGTGTAAACCAGCGTGCATTTGTGCGGCTTATCGACGCTATTGGCGGGGTAGAAGTTACTATTCCTTTCCGCCTGGTATATAACGACCCGTACCAAAACTTGCATATAGACTTGGCTCCAGGTACACGGGTGCTAAACGGCGCGCACGCCCTTCACTTTGCGCGTTTTAGGCAGTTTAACCAAGGCTGTCCACATTTCCGTCATTATTCAGACTTCCAGCGTATGCAGGCACAGCAACAAATTATCAACTCCGCACTTAACGAATTGCTTTCGGTACGCACAGTGACACGCATACCGGAGTTGGTGCGGATATATCGCGAGCATGTTAATACAAACCTTTCGCCATTTGAAATAGCCTGGTTTGTAGAACTTGCGCCGGGCATAAACCCACGTACACTGCTTACAACCTACACTTTGCCCATTGCCCGCACAGAGCGAAGGGGCTGGTATGAAGTACCCGACGCGGGCGAGGTACTTGCCCTTGTAAACCGTACAATTAACCCATTCACCCGCGACATTACACCAGAAATGCTGAGGATTGTTGAATGACAAGAATGAATGAACTTGTGGCCTGCTTAAATGCCGCCAACCATGCCTACTACCACCAAAATACCGAAATAATGTCCGACATGGAATATGACCGACTGTATGACGAGCTTGTGACACTGGAAAATAGCACAGGCATAGTGCTTGCCACAAGCCCCACCCGCAAAGTGGGGTATGAAGTTGTTGGAGCATTAACAAAAGTGCCCCACGATACGCCCATGCTATCTCTGGACAAAACAAAAGACCCTGCTGCCCTGGCAAATTTTCTTGCAGAACAAAGCGGGCTTTTATCCTGGAAATTGGACGGTCTTTCGATAATTTTTAAATACGAAAACGGACGGCTACAGCAGGCATTAACCCGTGGCAACGGCACTGTAGGCGAAGATGTAACCCACAACGCCCGTGTTTTTGCCAATGTACCTGTTAATGTGCCATACAGCGGCGCGTTTTCGTTACGTGGCGAGGCCGTTATATCATTTGCAGATTTTGAAGAAATTAACGCGGATGAGGAAGTGAAATACAAAAACCCGCGCAACCTGTGTAGCGGCACCATTCGCCATTTAAATAGCGAAGTGGCAGCCAAGCGGCGGGTTCTTTTTTTTGCCTTTGAGCTGTTGGCAGGGGGCGAGGCAGGTGCGGAGCTAAAATCGAAGCAGTTGGAATGGCTTGCAGCACTTGGCTTTGCAGTAGCCGAGTATGAAATTGTGGACGCAGGCACAGTTGAGACAAAAGTTGAAGAGTTTAAGCAAAAAATTCCCGCACTACCTTACGCTACCGACGGCCTGGTACTTACCTACGATAACACTGCCTATAGCAACTCCCTTGGGGCAACCAGCAAATTCCCACGGCATAGCCTGGCCTTTAAGTGGCAGGATGAAATTGCCAAAACCACTCTGCTGGACATAGAATGGAGTCCATCCCGCACAGGGCTTATAAATCCCGTAGCTATTTTCGAGCCAGTGGAAATAGAAGGCACAGTTGTAAGCCGTGCCAGTTTGCACAATGTAAGCATTTTACGCAGCCTTGGGCTTAACATTGGCGACACAATTACCGTGTACAAAGCCAATATGATAATACCCCAAGTGGCTGAAAACCTAACACGAGGCGAAACATTGGCCACAATACCTGACACCTGCCCCACCTGCGGCGGCTCTGCCAAAATTTTTGGTGACCCAGAAACACTTATTTGTACAAACGAAAACTGTGGCGCGAAACAATTACAGGCATTATGCCATTTTGTAAGCCGCGACGCCATGAACATTGAAGGGCTATCGGAGCAGACCCTAGAGAAATTTATTTCTGCGGGGTTTGTCCATGACTATACAGATTTGTTTTGCCTTGCCCAATATGAAAACGAGATAACCGCCATGGAAGGGTTCGGGCAGAAATCTTACGATAATTTAGCTGCCGCCATTGAAGCGGCAAAAAAAGTCGCATTGCCCAATTTTATTTTCGCCTTGGGAATACGCCATGTTGGGCTTGCCGGTGCGAAATTGCTGTGCAACCACTTCGAGCATAATCCCACAAAAATTGCAAATGCCTGCCGTGATAAAGATGAAGAACTATTGGAAATAAAGGGCTTCGGCGGGGCTATTTGCGATAGCCTCTTTGATTATTTTTCAAACCTGCGCAACGTTGAACGATACCAAGACACGCTGGATTTCTTACAAATTGAAAAACCTTCGCCCAGCACGGGCAACATGGCCGGACTTACATTTGTTGTAACAGGCGATGTACAGCAGTTTGCCAACCGCAAGGCCTTGCAGGCATTTATAGAAAAACAGGGCGGCAAGGTATCTGGCAGCGTTTCCTCTAAGACAAATTACTTGATAAATAACGACGCCACATCTAAAAGCGGCAAAAATAAAAAGGCCGCCGAACTTGGCGTGCCCATTCTAACGGAAACAGATTTTCTCGCATTGTTTGAAACTGTGTAATGTTGTTAATACTCTGGATAGGTAACTACCGAGAGGAGGCAGCAACATGAAAAAAACAACTATTGCCCTTTGCATTTTAGCGGCCTGTGCACTAGGTTTTGTTATAGCGGTGCAAATTAACGCGGCAGAAGGACCACTGGAAAAGTACACAGCCACAAATTATGAGCCAGACTTTATATTTGCGGAAGTAATTGCGGAAACACCACTTGTAATACCCGCACCCGCAACTATATATGTAACGGAGGAAGAACCAGAGCCCGACCCCACCCCACCATACGAATTTGTTGTAACAGCCCAGGATGGGTATATTGTGGTACATCGCGCAAATTCAAAAGCCGTTTACATTAAAACAAACACCGCCATTAGCGCCTTCCCAGATGAAGAGCAAGAGCGATTGCAAATGGGCATTGCAGTTTGCACAGAAGATGCACTGCACAGATTGTTAGAGGACTATGGTAGTTAGTTAGCAAACTTGCCACGGGACAAAGCGCGCTTGCGCGCGCGTTTCGTGGAGACCAATTACCTAGGGAATAAAAAATTTATCAGCCGCTGCAAAAAGCCTACATTGGCCACGGGTGCTGCACCTGTGTCATGGGCAAAGTAGCGGCTATTTTCATGTCTTAGCAACAGTTTGTTGCGCATTAGTATCCAATAAAACGGGTCTTTTACACGAAAAGGGGCAAGAGGACCGTCCACAAAACCTTGCTGCACTGTCTCGTTAGTAATGGGGTCGGAAATTTGCTCTACCGTTGGTTTTTTTCCTAAGCTGGACACAGCAAAACAGTTTACATTCTTAAAGCAACCCACCGCGTTATTAAGTATGCTTTCTTCATTTAAATAGGAGAGAAGTTCCCGTACCTCTTCGTTCATACCTTTTATCGTGGGCATATTTAGTGCGCCGTTGTGGGTTTCGCTCTCTAACATATTCTGTATACGGTTTTCAGGCTTATTTTTGAAAAAGTCGAAGTTCACATAGCCAAAAAGGTCGGCCTTGGAGAGAGTTAGGGCGAACGGTATTTCACTTTTTTCCAGGGATGTGCCGAGGAAGAAATTGTACAGAGTATCATAAATGGCTTGGGTAGAGTTTGACTGGGGTATTGCGTCTATTAGCGCGGCGTCGGAAAAGCGAAACAAGTCGGACAGGCGCGAAAAATTTGTAGGGTCTACCAGAAAAATTATGCCAGAAGAATCTTTGATATTGTAGCCATTTTTGCGTATGCCGTCATCATCCCGCAGGTCTTCGCCTGCGATATCGTAAAAAATTACATCTATAGAATTTTCCTGGGCAACGCCGTTTTCGTCCCGATACTGATACCAGTAGTTAAAGGCAAAGGGCGGAATTTTTTTGCGTTTGGTGGAGTTGATTAGGGTCAAGTCCTTGAGCAGCGGCTTTTGATATGTCTCAAAAAAATTTTCACGAGTTTCCTTGTCGCCTATGAAAGTTAGTCTGGAGGTAAAATCCGGATTGTTTTCCAACTCGTTTATTAGCATGGTTAGGAAAACGGATTTGCCACTGCGGGCATCGCCCAAAATGGAAATTAGCACCGTGTCACGCAAACCATAGCCAGTAGGTAGGCTGCCCTGGCAGTTTTCGCATTGTTGCTGTTCGCCACTGGGTTGGAGGCGGTGGCAGCAAAATGGGCAAATTACATTCTTATACTCTTGCATACTAGGCCTCCCCTACTTCATATAAATGGGAATACGCGTCTGTAACGCTAATTTTCACCCGCTGGTTTTTGCCAATATACATAAAGCCACCCTTTGGCATAAGGGTTTGGTCGAAATTGTAGCTGGATATAACGCGTTCTTCTTCTGTTATGGAATAAGTAAGTGCAGCGGCGTCTACCGCCGGGGTAACGGAGATATGCGCCTTTTGGAATTGGCTAAACCTTAGCGGGCTATACACAATTTTTGGCGTTATCATGGTTTTTTTGTACACCCAGTCGGTAACAAAGGACGGCGGGCATAGGGCTATATTGTTGCTATCATCGAAAAAAGCGGGGCATACTACAAACTTGCAGCGGTCAAACTCCAGCTCGTGGGTGTACTCGCTGCTTAGATCGCGCATAATCACCTGGTGATTCAGTTGGTAGCAATCTGCTACCAACTGGTTTATGTCAAACTCATCTGGACAACAAAAAATAATGGCCATGCGCACATTGCGTTCTGCTGGCCACTGCCAGGAAATAGTTGCGGTTTGCGCAGTTGTAAAAAGCCGACATTGGCTAAGTTTGGCGTCGGATTTTTCGTCCAGATACATTTGCCTCATTGGCTGCCCCCGTGTTATTGATACTAATTCCAATTCGAAACATTGAGAATGGAATTGGTATGACTATACAAATCTTGCGGGTTAAAACTGCCCGCGTGATATAGTACCGATATAGATTTTGCGTTTTTGTGGGTGAATAAGTTCATGCGGCCCAGCGCGCGCTCTTGGTAAATATGCTTTGTTTCCTGGGCGGTTTGTGGTGGCATATACAGATTAACCTCTGTATGAAGGCCGCTGTAGCCTGTTTTTAACCGAATATTCCACCTGCGCTGGTTCAAAATCCAATTGCATATTATGTCGGACAGGTCCTGCCCTGGGTAGATTTCCTGCAAAACTGTAATTATTGGCTTGTTGAAATGTTTGGATGGCATGATAGTTTCTTGCGCGTAGTTCTTTAGGCCTTGCAAATGTTTTGAGAACTCACCTTTTGTTAGTGCCTGTGTTTTTTCTTCTGCTAGATTGTGCAATTGTGCTGTGTTTTCTGCCGCAAAGGCACTAAACTGCTTCTTGAAATAGTTGGCAAAGTTGTCGTCCATAGTTGCATTTTCGTTTTTCATTGCCAATTGTACTATATTTTGTTTTTCCAAAATGTCTTGGTGAATTGCTTGCAGTTGTTGGCGGCGGGTTTGCAATATGTGCAGTTCTTCTTTTTTACAGGTGATATCTGCTTTTTGCTGCACGTAGTTTTGGGCTATGGTGTATGGCCACAGGTCTTGGCACACGAAGGGGGATAGTTTGCGCTTTCCCTGTTCCGTTACGGGGCTGTCTAGCCAATTTTGTAGCGCGTTTTCTGCTGTTTGCAAACTGGTGGCGGCATCTGATATGGCTGTTTGCAATACTGTATCGCAAATGCCGCCGGGGGCTGTGTGGTGTAGCAAGTCATAAAATCCGGCTATTTGTTGGATGCTAAACTCTGCCGCTGCACCTGTTGGGGTTAGGTCAAACCCCTCCAGCCGTTGGCCGTATAGGCGCGTTAGCCACTGGCGGCGGGCTAAGTTGGGTGTCGCTTCCAGTTCGGGTATTGCCATATACAAAAAATATTCCAAGCCCGGTGTAGCGGCAGGGGTTACGCCTGTGCTGGTTAGCATGGTGCTGGGTTTGATTTCAGTTGGATTATTTTGCCCATAGGCAAGTAGCTCTACCATAATCAGGGCATGAAGTTTTTCTTCTGGTATAGCAATTTTTGCACTGCCTGCTGTCAAAAATATGCCACTACGGGCATAGCAATTGTCTAAAAAATACAACTCGTTGTAGCGGGATGCGTCTGCCTCGGCAACATATTCTACCGGGGCGTTATCCTTGAACAGGGCCAGCATAGCAATGGTGTGCGTCACCGACTGCTGGGGCAAAAGTTGATTATCGCTTGTTAGATTGGACAGCAAATACACTGTTTGGCCGCCCTGCTGCTCTTGCTCCAACATTTGTAAAACCCCGCCGCGCTCGTCTGCCATGTCCAGCAGTGTAACATCGTCTAATATGCAAAAAATGTCAGATAAAATACCGGCAGGGTATAGCGTAGAAATATATTTTTCGATTACAGCGCGCAATTGAGGTAGCATGATGGCATTCGGGCATGTGCCAACTAAATACACCACCCGCACCATGTCTGAGTTATTGCCCCAATGCAAAAAATTTTTCCATGCTTTTGCAATTTCTTCCCGTATTTCATCCTCTTCAAAACCAGGCGGCACCAACATATGGGCCGCCTGTATGGCAAATTCATTTAAATTAGTTAAGATATCAGGCCAAATTTTTAGCTCTTGGCCAATAGTTACATACAAAACCGGGTTGTTCATGGTTTTAGGATAAAACTTTCTTTTCACGCTGCAAAACGTCCAGCATCGTTTGGTAGAAAGTTTTTTTAATTGCGCCGTTCCGCTCACTGGCAAAACCGTTTTCGATATCGGACAACTTGGCGGCATAGGTTTTTATTAAACCGTCGATTGTTTTAACCAGGCCTTGGAACTCCTTGTCTGTACTGGCGTTTTCCCTTTCTTGGGCGCGCTTTTGCAGGTGCTCGGCCACATCCGCGTCCATGTTTAGGTAGGCTTGGAACAAGTCAAACTCTACAAATTGCTCGCTAATTGTTTGGGTGGTGTACAAAATTTTCTTTTCGCCATCTATGGTGTACAGGTAATTTTTACGGTTTTTGCTTATCTCGCCCATGTACAGCAATTGTGCAAAATGGCTGAATTTCACCTCGGCCATATCTATACTGTTTAGGCTCTCTTTTAGTTTTGTGACAAAGTCGCGGGTTTGTATTTCCCTGGCAATGTATTCGCTAAATGCAGGCATATAAATGAATACGCCCTTTGCATAGTCCAAATCTGGCGTATCTGTGCCATGGATGTATTCTGTGTCGAACAGTGGCACAGAATATTCCTCTCGGGCAGGGTCGGCCAGGAAACTGTCCAGTTCTTGAATTATTGCCCGTGCGCGGGTCGCGGACAGGGTTTTGCCCTCGATTTCTGCCTGTATTTGCCCGAATCGCTTTTGCAAGTCCACCGGGCTACCAAAATAGCCAATCAAGCGGTGTGCCTGCTCGTTATGGCGAATTATTTTCAGCCTAACAGCCCTATCGAAAATTTTGCGTAAACGATTGTTTTTCAAGCCCTCTCGCACATTTTCGTGGTCTTTTGTCCATAATTTGTCGTATAGCGGCGACGGCAGGTTTTGCCAATTGCGCTCTGGGCTTTCATATAAATGTACGCCAGCCAGTTTGTTTAGCGAGCTTTCGTACACCATTTCATAGTCGTTAAGTTCTTTATAGCAGTATAGTGGCACGGCAATTTTTAGGTTTAGCATATACAGGCGGTTGCCTATTTTGCTAAGTTTTATATTGGGCACGCGGCGTACAGTGCCACCAGATTTTTGTATGATATTACGTACCTTTGGCGCGTTATGGGGCGCAGAAAGGTAAGCATATGGCGGGAATGAAATGTGCAGACCACTTGGGATATGGTTGATTGGGAACATAACCTTTGCGCTACCCGTTATAGTGTCTATTTTTTCGCCCATATATTCTTCCAGGCTGGTTTCGTGGGCAGTGGCCATCATACCGCAAAAATAGTCCATAGAGCGGTCGGCCACGGTTTGAAACTCCTGGCTTACAAAGGCGTTCATATTTTCCACAATTGTGTGGTTTTGGCCTGGCAACCAGCCCTGGTTGTGCAATAAATCTTGCATCAGCCGCATTAGTGACGCCTTGTAGTCGATGTCCTGGGCATGGTTTTCTTCAAACACGGTACAAAATGTTTGAATATCTTCAAAATCCCAGGTGAATACATTATCGGCTTTTTCGATACTGCTTATATCATCAAATTTTGCAAAAAGGTCGTGCAAGTTTGTCAGTAGTTCGCAAAATGTGTCTACAATTTGGTTGTTGAATGTGGCAAGCCGCTCTTGCACTGCGCTATATACATAGTCGGCGGCGTCATACATTAAGTTGCGCCCAACAAGGCGCAGGTAGCGTTCATTTAGCTCTACTACGCTTGTAGCTTTTGATTTTTTAAAGAAACTTTTGCCTAATTTGTCTGCCGCTGCTTTTCGGCTTATGTCCAAGGTGGCTAAGTTATCACGGTGTTCGCGTTTTTTGGGGATATCTTGCTTGCGCAAGCCGTCAAGAATGCGCATTACAGAGGTGTCGCTTAGTTCTGATAAAACTTCCCGCGCAAAAAACGGCCCTTCTTCCATGCCGGTAAATTGCTGGAAGATGGCATTGTTTTTATCTTGCAATGCTCGGTCAAACTCGTCGATTATTTCATCTGCAACTTGCTCGTAGTGGGTTTGCAGCTTTTGCAGCTCGTTTTTTACGGCATCTTCCAAAATATCTGGGCGTTCTATTAGCACATTGTGGTCGTATTGTTTGAAATCTCGCACCTGTGGGCGATCCAGAGTTAGGGCGCGTTCCAGGGCTGGCAAATCCAGCCTGAAGGACTCCAGCGTAATTTGTGACTGGTCTAAAGTAGGGCTATTGCTACGCAAATTGCCCAGTTTCTTAAACATTTGCCATGTCATGTAGTTTAGCAACTGCTCGATAGGCAACACCGCGCTGGATGCACCAACTGTATTATAAATATAGTTTACAGGCTGTTTTTCTTGGTGGGTCATAATAAATGCGGCGCGGTTGTTTTCGATATTGGACAGGTAGGAGCTAATTGTGTAGCTTTGGCCGTCAATTACCTCTTCGCTGGCTATAAAGTTAATTATCGTTTCTGCCGCCACGTTCATGCAATAATCCTTGGCTTGGTGGGCGAGTTTGCCTTGCTCGTCCTTCGCGCTTACAAGGTGGCATAGGTCGTATGGCGGCTGTGAAGATTTTATTTCCAGGTCGGCAAAGGTTTGTTCAAATGTTTCGCCGTTACGCTCGATATTCATTAAATAATCCAGTTCTTTTAGCGCGGCGAAGCCATTGGCCTTTATGTTTAACGCGGCAGAGCCGTCTATGGTGCTATCGGCAAGGGTAACGTCTGGCAGAAAAATCATGCCGATATTTTCCGTCTCAAAACCTCGGGTTTCCGCAATCTTGCGCACGATATATGGCACGTCAATAAAAATACCGCTGCCTGTACCGCCTGCACAGCCCGTTGTAATAAATACATACAAAAGGTCATCGGCATTGCGGCTTTGGGTTAAGCGGTTAATTTTATCTGTTAGCATGGAAATTAGGCTGTTGCAATTTATGGTAAGCAAAAGCCGCCCAGCCTGGCGAATGCCGCCCGCACCGTGCTTTACCTGGTGCAAGCGCAAGTTGTCCGCCATCCAACCAGTGGAATTTTTAAACACCGTATCGCGGTTTTTGTAGATAGATGTAAGATTGGCAGTATTAAGGCACAAAAACTCGTTACTGGCAAAGGTTGTGCCCTTGTAGTTTAGGTTTAGCATATTTGCATCGGAATCTATGGCCATATACTCAATTTGCGGGGGTTTGTCCAACACACGTCCAGTGGCCGAAACGCCAAAATTAAACTGACGGCTTATGGCGCGCTTTACGCGAATTAACGCCTCTGCCCCTGTGCCGCCCAAGCCCAATATCAATATAGGCTTATCTATAACATCGGTACGCGTGACCGCGGTTGCGATACCGCCGCCGTATTCGCAGTCTAGGGCTTGTAAATCCTGCTTTACCTCGGGTGATAACTTCATGTGAAAATCATCCTTCGCTTATGGTTGGATTAGTCCGCAATGCGGTAGGTAACTTCAATTTTTTCCGTTGAATCCTGTAGGGAGAATGTAAGTTTCAAATCTTTTTCCCAATAATATTTACGCATATTCATGGTATTTCGGTCTTGGTCGGTAATTGTAAGGCGGCCATCGGTGGTTAGTCGCAGCATATCTGCGTTGTTTTTTACCACGGGTTCTATATGAATGCCCCTGATAGGCAAATTTGTTTCTAAAATATCTTTAGCCTTTGCACCCAAGCTAACTTGCAAAAATTCTGGGAAGGAAATACGCCCAGCAAATGTACTAAGATCTGGTGCAAGAAGGGCAGTGTAACGGCCACTTTTTTGCAGTGCCCTTACTTCCAGATACCCGACAAAAACCTTGCGTTTTGTGCGCATTGTCGTAAAAGCGAACACCAGCAAAACAAGAAGCAACACTACGCCCAGGATTACTACCCAAATTATGGAGAATGTTTCATCATCTGCGGCAGCCTCAGGGGTATATACTGGCTCTGGTATTGGCTCATAGGGAATGTAGGGCTCGTATGGGATATAGGGCTCGTATGGGATATATGGCTCGTAGGGAATGTAGGGTTCGTAGGGAATATAGGGCTCTGGTTCATATGGTTCATAAACAGGTGGCCGTGCGGTTAACTCATACAAAATATCCGCATCGTAGGTAATTGTTACCGTGGCCGATGTCAAACTCAAACTGGGGTGGTCTAGGGCAATGTTAATACGTACATTTTGTGGCGGGTAGGCTACAATATGTGTCTCAAGCAAATTACCGGTAAATGTCATTGGCATAACTTTTAACACGTTCATGTCCAGGTCATACACGCTAACCACTGCTTCCGACTCTTGCAGTAATGTCTGTAACTGCGCCTGGGACAAGTCGGAAATCAAATTAGCCCGCACAACTATAGGATAGCGCGGGTCGAAAAATATGCCCTCTGCCTGGGGCTGGGAAATGGAGAACGCAATATCTGCCGCGTAGTTGTATATCAGGTTTATAACAATTCTATCTTCTGGCAGGCCGCTAACGCGCAGCAGCCAGTCCCCCATCTGTGGCTCGATAATTTTTATCATAGAATAACGGTTGGCAGCACTTATCGTGTATCGATCGCTGTCAAATACCACTTCTCGGCCCAAGGGATCCAACAGCCGTACGTCTACAATCGGGCTGGTAGAAAGCATAATTATATTGGCCTCGGCTACAAAATTGCTTGGTATCGGAATAATAACATCTATAAACTCTTCATCTGTAGGGTAAATAGTTGCCAGATGGTTTATGCTGGAGCGTATATGGCTGGCAAAAATATTGTGAAAAAGTTCTGGTAGCAATGCCGCGTCTTCTATTATAAAGGACTGGCCGTGGGTTTCTCTGGCCATTTCTTCCAAAAATTCTATATTAACTGTGCCATCGTAGTTAAGGCCAATGGTGTAAAATGGTGTAAAGTCGCCAACGTTATCTACGGCCCACCATGCATCGTTATAGGACATTTCAACTGTACGGTCAATCCATTCTGGCAGTTCAATTTTACCATCAGTAAACAGCAAAATCATGGGGCTATTGGTTTCAACCGGGTCGGCCAGTAGCATTTCCGCCGCGGTGCGCAGTGCTGCGCCAATATCAGTCCAGCCGTGGTAGATAAAGTTGCTAACCGTATGGCGCACATCATCCCGCACTGTAACAGAGTAAATTGGTGTAAGCTCCAAAACAGAATGGACACTACCGGAAAACCCCACAATCCCAATACGAGAACTGCGAGTTTCCATCATGTCCATAAACAAAGTTGCGGCCTCTAGCGCAATCCGCTCTGGGTCGGCATAGCGCATAGAGCCGCTTGTATCAATTACCAAAACAACGTCGATGCCGTCGTTTACACCTGCTAACTCTGTATTTGCATAAGAAAAAATAGGCATCAACGTCATCAACACAAAAAATAAAGTCCCCCAAATACGAATCCTTTTCATCAGACATCAACCCTTTTTTTGACGGTATAGTAAAAATATTTACACTTCTATACATTTTAATACGAATCTGGGGAAATGTCTACGCTAGAGCGCGGCAAAATTACGGCGGATGGAATCTTACTTACTCTTAGCTTAATGATATATCACGCCCTTTAACCTTGCGAAAATTGAAATTTGTAGATAAAATGTGCTACAATTACAGCGCAAATGAGGGATGGGGAAATTTAATGAAGAAAGAAGCACTTTTAGGTGAATTAGTCGCTGAATTTTTAGGCTCTATGTTTTTGGTTATGGCGGCGGTGGCTTCCATGATTATGTTTGCAGAAGTTTTTGAGACAACAAAGGCTGTCGCGGTGCTTGCCAATGCAATAGCGGTAGCCTTTGTGCTATGTGCGTTAATAGAAATGTTTGGCGGGGTTTCTGGCGCACATTTTAATCCTGTTGTTACAATGATAATGCTATTCGAAAAGAAGTTGCGGGCAACAAAAGCCGCCATGTTTATGCTGTTTCAGTTTATCGGGGGAGTAACAGGCACGGCACTAAGCCGCCTTATGTTTCTTGATGACGTTGGCTCTATACTAGCGGTTTCGGATAATGTGCGGAATGGCCATGTGTTTTTTGGTGAAATTTTCGGTACATTCATTCTTGTGCTTGCGATTTTGCTACTTGTTAAGGCAGGGTCAAATAAAATCTCAATTATCGTTGGGCTACTGGTCGGCGGCCAGCTTATGTCTACATCCTCCACCATGTTTGCCAATCCGCAAGTTACAGTTGCGAGAATGCTTACAGACACAGCATCGGGCATTAGGCCCATTGATGGCGTAATCTTCATAGCCATGCAAATTATCGGTGCATTGTTGGCCTATGCCGTTTATCGACTCGTATTCGTAGATAGGATGTAGGAAGTCGGAAGAAAAATAATGATGGTGATAAGAGCAACGTCAATTATTACCGCAAGCTGAAAGCAGCCTTTGCCTACAAGTCAAGATGGCCAAAAAAAATTTCAACTGGTTGGATTTGGTTACCAGTTGAAATTTTTTTGTGCGAAATGCGTACGCTTTGCGTGCTTAGATTCCAGTTGAATTTTGTTGCCGCATTTACAGGTCTACAAACTTGGGTCGTCCACAACCCCAGCGAAGAGGATTATGTTTAGCTCTCTATCGTAAATGAAGTAGATGAATGGAGTGTTGAAAATTAGTGTTATTGGGTCGGCTGGCGGCAGAGGCATACTCTGTGGCACAACCTCGGCCACTGTAACCGCTGCCGCCTCTGTACCATATTTATTTACTATAATCCGTGCGGTTTGGCGAAGTTGTGATAGGAATAGATTGTCTTCCATTGCGAATTTAGCCAACGCCGACAAATCAGCCAAGTTTCCATCAAAAATACCTACCAGCCCTATTTCCTCAAGTAAATCAGCTAAATCTATGTCAAACTCCTTGTCCAATGCAGGCATTTTGACTTTGGTTGTTGAATAAAATTCCAGGCTATCAAATATATCCAACAAATTATTATGCAGATAGAAATCCCGCACACAAGTTCCGTCCGTTGGGCGAACCATAAAAAATCCAAGCCGCCAATCGTCGTATGGAAGAAACACCGCTTCATAATAGTCTGTGACGGCTATATTCATTCCTAAAAAATCGCCTGTAGATAAAAATGCCGATTCCACCTGTGTGCCATCATAGGTGCGAAACATATCTTTACTTTCCGTCATTGGATTAAAATTACTACGCCAACTTGTATTTAAGTATAAGGTATTAAGCAGCAGTATTACAGCGTCCGAATCTACACTATCTAAAAATTCTTCAATCAACCCTTCGGTTTGATAATACACCCAGTCGTTAATTTCCGTAATTGTAGCTTCGTCATAAAGTGTGCGACTGTAAACACTTGACCCGAAATATCTATCTACTGCATTTACAAAATTTGGGTTTATGGCAAAATCATCCGCCACCCAAACAGAGCCAGCAAGGTTAAGGCTGGTACTGCCTCTAGTGTTGGCAAGGTTGTTTGTAAGTGTGTACAGTGCTAGTGCAATTTGGTAGAAATCATGGCCTAAAATCTGCTCCAACTCGTACAGTGTGTTGTTTTGCGCACCGAAAGATATCATGGATAGTACATAATATACAGATAGAGATGAAATTACAGGATTTTGATCGCCAGCCGCAAGAACGTGCTGAAAAAGTTCGCGGGAGAAGCCATTTACCGACCGCGACATAGCCCTAGTAGATATAGAGGAATGCTCTATAGGCGTTTGTGCCTGTGAAAAATCTTCTAATTCATAATATGCAGCAACGTTGTAATTGTAGTCATGGAGTAATCCGTTACTTGTCTGCAATTCACCAGAATATTTGCCCGAACATGCGCTACTTTGCCACATTATTACTAACACAACAAGAAAGACTGCTACAGTTTTAACTGATTTACACATACCACACCTCCGCTATCAACGACACGCATCATACACATAGTACAGCTCACTCCATAATCTGTCAATTAACTCATATTGTCGATTTACGAGGACAAAGCGCGCGTGCGCGTTTCGTGCCAGACCAATTTCCTAGAGCGACAAGAAAGATGCAATTGAGATTTTGTTTTCTCTGTACCAAAAAAACTGCTACCTGTTGAAAAGCCAACCAGCCGCAGTTTTGTTCTCCATAGAAATTGGTCTCCACGAAACGCGCGCGCAAGCGCGCTTTGTTCGTGGAGCAAAAATTTCTGTTGATAAATGTATCTACATTGTGTATACTATAGTGAAATGAAATGAAAACAGTCCAAGGCAAAGCCTTGAGATGTTTTCGTTTCTATTGAACGCCCCGCACCGACGCAGCGAAGCGAAGGAGGTGGGACAGACAGCACAAGCTGGCTGTGTCATATAACTGGACGGTTTTCCAGTTATATGACTATAATATCAAAAGGGGTTGATGATATGCGCGCCACTATTCAGAAATGGGGCAATAGTCAAGCTATACGCCTGCCAAAGGCTGTACTTGAAACCGCAAGCATAAAAGAAAATGAGCAAGTCCACATTTTGGCAGAGCGAAACCAAATAATAATCAAGAAATCAAGAAAGCATAGGGAGCATATTCCCCTTGCCGAACGCTTGAAAGACTGGAACGGCCAGCCCTATGAGTTAAACGATGAAGACAAGGCATGGCTAGACTTAGAGCCAGTGGGTGATGAAGTATGGTAAGGCCAAAACAAGGGGATATAATCAAATTGAATTTAGACCCAACTAAAGGGCATGAGCAAGCAGGGTATCGCC
>Ga0123355_10003589_pt1 | contig 22322 bp, 16 predicted proteins | sample TergutEmb28metaG_3_FD_89872 | JGI IMG/M metagenome (GOLD analysis project Ga0123355, IMG submission 89872) | Embiratermes neotenicus P1 segment gut microbial communities from Petit-Saut dam, French Guiana - Emb289 P1 | ecosystem: Host-associated > Arthropoda: Insects > Digestive system > Gut ... | reverse complement strand
TAAGTTTCAGTAAGAAAATCAATTCTTTCATCCGGAACCCTTGCTAAACTCTGATTAGCACTAACTTTACCACTTTGAAAAGCACTGGTTTCTATTTTTGCATCAGTCAATAAATTAAAAAAAGTAGTTTTACCTACTGTAGGAAGTCCAACCAATCCCACTTTCATTATGCAATCTCTCCCTTATTTCAAATACTATACGCATATATATTGTACTCCTTTGTGCTGTATATGGCAACTAAGTTCGACAAGTAAACAATATAAAAAATAATCACCCAATGTTAGCATTATAGGGTGGTTAAGTAAATTTATTGCAAATACATGTAATTAATGTTATTATATGGATAAGGTAGTCGAATGTTGCAGAGTGTGGTTGCCACCTCTTATTCCTTGACGGAGGGAGGTGGTGCTATGGTGAATACATACGAATTGTTATCTTTACTGATAATGTTCGGGTTGCTCATCATCGCTATCCTGAGTTTCAGGATAAAAAAGTAATCACTCTGCATGGCTGTGCATAGTGATTAGGTAAAACTAACCCAATGTGTGGCAACCGCATCTTGCGGATTCGATTACCTTTAATTATATTATATCACTTTACCCTGAATAGTAAACAATTATTTTCCTATATTTACTACTAAAATGCACCTAAAATAAGATGGCTTTTTAAAGTAAAATTAATTATTCTCCAATAATTCTTCCATTATCCTTTTTCCAGTCGGTGTTGCTGCAAGACCGCCTTTAGCAGTTTCTTTATATTTGCTTGCCATATCCCTGCCTATCTCTGCCATGGCACCAATAACCTCATCTGCCGGAATGATACTTCCTACTCCTGCAAGAGCAAGATCTGCTGCTGCTAAAGCTTGAACAGCCATATGAGCATTTCTTTTAATACAGGGAATTTCCACTAAGCCTGCTACAGGGTCACAGACAAGTCCAAGGGAACTTTTAAGAGCCAGTGCTGCTGCTGCCAATACTTGCTCCGGTGTACCTTTGTTTAAATACACCACAGCACCTGCAGCCATACTTGCTGCTGAACCACACTCTGCCTGGCAGCCACCTTCAGCACCGGCAATGGTGGCTTTTTCAGCAATAATAATACCAATCCCGGCAGCAACAAACAGAGCATCCACCAGCTCTTCATCACTGATATTCTTCTCCTCAGCAACAGTGACAAGAACTGCCGGAAGAATACCACAAGCCCCTGCAGTAGGTGCTGCAACAATACAACCCATAGCAGCATTTAATTCACCAACAGCTAGAGCTCTGTAACTTACTCTGGAAATTCTATCGTCAGCTATTAAACCATTTTCAATAGCATTACGTACTTTTATTGCCTCCCCATTGGCAAGACCACCCATGGTGGCTTCTTTTTTTTGCAAACCATCTTCAATGGACTGCTTCATAGCCATAAGGTTATTATGCATTTTATGATAAATCTCCGCTTCTCTTTTTTCTGAAACTGATGCTTCCCACTTGATAACAACCTCCGCCAAGGAGATGCCGTACTTATCAGCCAGATTACACCATTCTGCTAAAGAATGAAACTTTTCCATAATGTATTACCTCTCTTTAAAACTCTATTTTATTTACACATTTAACACGAGAAATGGACTCTAAACTATTAATATGTTTAAGCACCTTTTCTGTGATACTTTGATCACTCTCTATCACCATAGTTGCCTTATCTCTATTTGCACTGCGCGACACCCTCATAAAAGCAATATTTATGTGTTCTAATGCCAATATTGTGGATATCTTTGCCACCATCCCTACACGTTCATCATATGAGCAAATTATAGCATGGTATTCCCCTGAAATATCTACTTCAAAACCATCGATTTCTTTGATTAAAATTCTCCCGCCACCAATAGATATTCCTATAACTTGTGTATGGTTACCATGGCTATAAATATCTATTTTAGCTGTATTCGGATGATACGGATGATCTTCTTCTATCATAAAATTTATCGTTATGCCCTGCTTTTTGGCAATCTCCAGAGCATTTTTGATGCGGGGATCATAGGTAGCCATACCAAGAACCCCACCTACTAAAGCACGGTCTGTACCGTGTCCTTTGTAAGTTTTAGCAAAAGAACCATATAGTGTGATATCCATTCTGTTTGGCTTATCATCAAACACCTGCCTTGCGAACCTGCCTATATTTACCGCTCCGGCTGTATGTGAGCTAGACGGCCCTACCATTATTGGACCAATTATATCAAAAACACTAGCCATTATTTTCCCCTCCTCTCAATAATATTAGTTTGCGATTAAAAATAAAATCTATTACAAATTAATATAAATTGCAAGAATTATATATTGATAGCTCTTAATTGTCAATTAAAGCTGCACAAAAATTACGAAGGCTAATTTTAGTACAATTCAGATCACTAATGACTAAAGTCTTCCCATTGCACATACAACTCAGCTAATTCCTGCTCTATTCTCTTATATTCATCAGTACATCGTTTAACTTCCTCCGGGTTAGAATAAAGGTCACTGTCTCCAAGTTTTTCACCAAACTCAGTAAGCTGTTCTTCTAAAAGTTCAATTTTTTTCTCTATTTCTTCTATTGATATAGCCTTATTATTATCCTTGACCGGCTTGGGCTTTGGCGTTTTTTTAACAATAGGTTTATTCTTTTCAAGCTTGGCTTCTTCGTCAAGCTGCATTTCTCTTTTTTTCCATTTATAATAATCAAAATCGCCTAGATATTCTTTCAGCTTACCATCTTCAAGCTCCAAAACTCGATCAGCGAGCTTATTTATAAAATATCGATCATGGGAAACAAAAAGCAAGTTGCCAGGAAAATCTAATAAGGCATCCTCTAATACTTCTTTTGTTCCTATATCCAAATGGTTTGTAGGTTCATCTAAAATTAAAAAATTGGCATTTTGCAAAAATAGTTTTGCAAGCATCAGCCTGCTTCGCTCTCCTCCACTAAGAGAGCCTACTTTTTTATCTACACTATCCCCGGAAAATAAGAATCTGCCCAATACCGACCTTACTTCATTTTCTGTCATCTTTGGACTAAGCCATAGTTCTTCCAATACTATATTATTCATATTCAGATCCTCATGTTCTTGGGTAAAATAAGCAGTCTTAACCCTTGAGCCAATTTTAATTTCGCCCATCCCGGAAACCTTACCAGCCAACATCTTTAAAATTGTAGTTTTCCCTGTACCATTGTCACCTATAAGAGCAACCTTTTCTCCTTTCCAGATATTAATATCAATATCCTTAAAAAGTAGTTTCCCCGGATACTCTATGGACAAGTCTGTAGCTTCCAAAACTTTTTCTCCTGTACCTGTTTCTACCTTAAACTCTATAGCCGCTTTTTTTCTGTCTTCTTCGGGCTTATCCAGCCTTTCCAGTCGGTTAAGAATACTTTGTCTACCTCTGGCTTGCTTGGATTTTATACCTGCCTTGTATTTCCTAATATACTCTTCTTGACGTTGTATATGCTCCTGCTGCTTTGTATATTCTCGCTTGTAGGCTTCCTGTCTTTGCTCTTTTAAAATCATATATTTGGAATAACTACCCGGATAATTTTCTACACCTGACCTGCTTAATTCAAGGGTTATATTAGTTGCCTGGTCAAGAAAATATCTATCATGGGATACAAGAAGGATAGCACCGGCAAAGTTAGCCAAATACCCTTCAAGCCATTCTACCGCTTTCAAATCAAGATAATTTGTCGGCTCATCCAATATTAACAGCTCAGGGTTACGAATTAAAATCTTGGCAAGAGATATTCTGGTCTTTTGTCCACCACTAAATGTACTCAAGTTTCTAGTAAAATCTTCCTCTCGAAATCCCAGGCCAATAAGAATCCCTCTGATTTTACTTTCAAAACTGTAGCCACCCTCTCTTTCATAAACTTCAACAGAATTAGAGTAGGAAGCCATGACCATTTCTAGTTTTTTTGCATCATTGTACACCTCAGGCAAAGACATTTTTTCCTGATATTTATCAATTTCCTGCCTGAGCTTTAGCAAATCACTATACTCCTCCAAAACATATTCAATTAAAGGTTTATCTCCCTCTAATATATTAATAGACTGGGGAAGATAAGATACCCTTATGCCTTTCCCATAGGTAACAATACCGGTATCTACAGATTCTTCCCCAATAATACATTTAAGTAAAGTAGACTTACCCACACCATTTGGTCCTACAAGACCTACCTTCTCTCCCTGGCGTATTACAAAAGATATATTTTCAAATATAACATCTGTTCCGTAGCTTTTGGATAAATTATTGCATTGAAGTATAATCACATAGGCACCTCGCTTTACTTCTAAACATTTTACCCTAAAATCATAATAATTGCATTTATTAACCCTTCATTACCCCCAAGGGGCTTAACTTGACTAATGGTTTGATCAAATCTTTTTGGTTATCTATAACCTCTTCAATATCCTTATAGACCATAGGAGCTTCAGAGTAATCTCCTTTCCAATCTTTAAAAACAATACCTTCCATTGCCTTATTTGCCATTTCTTCTGTAAAAACACGATTAGCCTGCTTTCTGCCAATTACCCTTCCTGCACCATGAGAGCAAGACATGAAACTTTCTGGATTCCCCAACCCTTCAACAATATATGAAGGGGTACCCATGGAACCGGGGATAATTCCCAGTTCATGCTGTCCGGCACTTGTAGCTCCCTTGCGATGTAATACAACTTCCTCGCTATAATGGGTTTCAATAGCTGCATAATTATGATGGATATCGATTTTCTCAAGTATTTTTGTTGAAGAAGCCACCTCTTGAAAAATACCATAAAAAGCACTAAAGAGCATTTCTCTATTAGCTCTTGCAAATTCCAAGCAATAATTCATGGCATCAAAGTATTCCTTACCTTCTTCTGAAGCAATTTCCAAGGGTGCCAAGTCATAACTTTTGGGTACCAGGCCGGTCTTTTCATTAATTTTTTTGGCAACCTCGTTATAATGATTAGCTATTTTATATCCTAGATTTCTACTGCCGGAATGAATCATCAACCATATATGTCCATCACTTCCCTTTTCAATACTGCAAAAATGATTTCCACCACCAAGGGTACCTATTTGACATCTGGCTGAATTAAATTCTTGATTAAAAACCTTTGTACCGGGAAAATGTTTGAAACCTTCCCAGCCCTGTGGATTTTTATGATGCTTGAATCCTACCGGAATGGATTTGTAAGCCTTATCAATAACTATTTTGATACTTTCTTTCTTTATTTCCCTGATATCAGTTTTAACTGCTATGACTCCACAACCAATATCAACTCCTACAGCATTTGGAATTATCATACCCTTGCAAGCCAACACTCCTCCAATAGGCATGCCATATCCTTCATGTGCATCGGCCATAATTGCAATATGCTTAAAAGCAAAGGTTAAATTAGATAGGTTTTGAGCTTGTATTAAAGCTCCTTCTTCTATATCTGTAGACCATGATTTAACAGGTATAATTCCTAAATTTAACATTTCCATGATATCACCTCTTCTTCTAACTACCTCAATACTTTGGGTATTTTTTCATACTGCTCATGCCCTTGCATTAGTCAAAAAGCTCATGTATAATATAGATACAACAAAGATAGTCCTGCTAGGTTCGTGTTAGCGTCGGGTATTTTGAAACCAACGCTAAAACTACGGGAGTTCGGGGTCTGGTTGAGTATGAAATGCCTTCTTGGTAAAGGAACTCAGAAACAACCAGCAGAACACCCACCTGCATAGGCAGGTTTTTCAAAATCTCGATAAACGGCTGTAGTGGGATATGCAACTCAACCCTGGACAATATGTTCAGGGTTTTTTGTTTGTATTACTTTCTCCAAAAGAGACTAAAAACCTTCTTCATTCGGAAGTCGGAGACTGGAAATCAGAATTTGAAAAGAACTTCGGTAAAGGAATTATTTTAGTTAAATTTGGTTTAATATGTTATAATATTCTGGTAGAAAATCTTAGTTTAATTAAGGTTAAGATCTTTCTAAACAGGCAAAAATCTTTATAGGTAAGGAGGACTGCTATTCAATGAAAATTGGTATTCCCAGATCAATGACCTATTTTTGGTTTTACCCCTTTTGGAAGACATACTTTGATTATTTAAAAATCGAAACAATAGTGTCACCACCTACAAATAAAGAAATCTTAAATGCCGGACTAAAGCTTGCTGTAGATGAGGCCTGCCTGCCAATAAAAATATTTCTAGGTCATGTTGACTACTTAATAAATAAGGCTGATTTTATTTTTATCCCCGGTATTAAAAGTACAGAACCTAAAAGATACTATTGTCCTCAAATCATAGCTTTACCTGAAACTACGATGATGGCTTTTGATAAAAAAATTTTTCTAACACCAGAAATCAATTCCCACTCTAAAGACTTAAAATGGAAAGACGACTATCGTGATTTTGCTTTAAAGCTTGGATATGACCACGCCACGGCTAAGGAAGCCGTAGAAAAAGCTTGTGCGAGCTTTAACAAAACTCAAAATACTGATCAAAATACTGATGATAATCAATGTTATGAAACAACAGCCGATACATTAAAGATTGCTTTAGTAGGTCATCCTTACTTAGTAAATGATCCCTTCGTTAACTTTGATATCAAAAATAAGCTTATCCAACATGGTGCAGTAATCAAAACTCCTCAGGAGCTTTCTCCTGAGCAAGTTGATAACAATACAACACTATTAAAAAAGGATTTGTTCTGGAGCTATCAAAGAAATATGGTAGCAGCTCCCAACCACTATTCAAAAGATGATATTGTAGATGGATTTATTTTTCTGAGTACTTTTGGCTGTGGTACCAATGCAATTATAGAGCCTTATATACTAACAGGAGCTAAAAAACTGCCATTTGTAACAATAACTTTGGACGAGCATACAAGTCCAACAGGTATACAAACTCGACTGGAAGCTTTTTTAGATATGGTTGTCAGATACAAGGAGGTTCAAAATGAAAGTAGCATTTCCCTTGATGGGGCACTTGCATATAGGTCTTGAAGCTTGCTTTGATATCTTGGAAACTAATTATCACACTAATAAGCCAATAACAAAGAAAACCCTGGCACTTGGAATACAACATTCCCCTGAATTTGCGTGCCTTCCCTTTAAAATAAATTTGGGGAATTTTATAGAAGCTCTGGAGGATGGTGCAGATACCTTAATCTTTGCCGGTGGTTTTGGACCATGTAGATTTGGTTATTATGGTCAGACCCAATTTCATATCCTGGAAAATCTCGGATATAAATTTGACTATCTTATAGTAGAAATGATTAACAAAAATCAACGGGATTTGGTTAATAAGCTAAAGCTTATGAGTAATTCCAAAAATATTGCCCAGGTTTTATACTCAATCTATTTTGGATATTCCAAATTAAGCCTTATAGATAAAGCAGAACAAAAAGCTTTATATTACAGACCAAGGGAAATAACCACTGGTACTACGTGCAGCGTACTTAATGAAATCACAACTAAAGTAAAAAATGCCAATACATATAGTGACATTAAAAAAATCTCTGGACAAATGGAGAAATGGTTTGAAGAGATAGAAATCAATAAAAATAAAAAGCCCATAAAAATAGGCTTAGTTGGTGAAATTTATTCTATTTTGGAGCCCAAGATTAATCAAAATTTAGAGAAAAAATTGGGCAACCTTGGTGTCGAATTGGTTAAATCCATTTATATAAGCCAATGGATAAAAGATAAAATCTTTCTGGATGCTGTAGGCATTAAAAGCACCGATAGATTAAAAAATCACGTTTCTCCTTATATGACCCGAGAAATAGGTGGACATTGCTTTGAAAATATAGCAAAGACTAATATGTTTATCAAAGATGGCTGCCAAGGAATTATCCACCTTGCTCCCCTTACATGTATGCCCGAAATTGTGGCAAAGGGGATTTTGAGTAAATCTACTGAAGAACAAAAGGTACCTTTTATTTCTCTGTTTATAGACGAACAAACAGGCGAGGCCGGTCTGCAAACTAGATTGGAAGCCTTTGTGGACCTTTTAGAGTTTTCTTCAGTCCCATAATTTGGCCTTGTTTTCTGTGCCACGCAAAATTCTTTTAATATTTCCTCTGTGACGGTATATTAAAAATATTACCACCAAAATACTCGCTAATATTATCCAGTAACTTTTAACTAAAACTATACTGGTAATAACCAAAGTTATTGCCCCTAACATTGATGCAAGGGATACATATCTGGTAGTAAAAAGGGTAGTAAAAAATACAATAGCGGCTACACCTATAGCCCAAGGCATTAATACCAAAAACACCCCTACTGCCGTAGCAACACTTTTACCACCTTTAAAACCGGCAAAAAGCGGGAATGCATGTCCCAATACAGATGCAGTTCCTGCTATAATTGCACCCAGCTCACCCATCCAAATCAAGCCAATAAATGCAGGTATGATACCCTTAGCTATATCTGCACTGATTACTATTAGCCCCCCTTTAAATCCCAGGACTCTAAAAGCATTTGTTCCCCCAAGATTACCACTGCCATGCTCCCTAATATCTACTCCGGACATTAGCTTACCAATAATCAACCCTGAAGGGATTGATCCCAGCAAATAACCAATTAAAATAAGAAGTAAATAATCAAATATAATATCCACTTAGAAATTCCCTCCCTCAATATAACTATAATTATAACATATTTTAATTAAACAAAAAATCCATCAACAACACCCATCAAGCCGCTGCGTTTCTATTTATTCTATCAATAACTGTCCGCAGTTTCGCAAACATCGCCATATTGTCAAAAACCTCACTCACACTGCCCAAGTCAGAAAAAGGACTTTCTTGCAAAACTGCAAGGTCTTTCATCATGCCATTTTTTACGATATAGTTCACAATTTGTTTTACAAAATGCATCTGGCGGCTATCCAGTCCGGCATCGTTTAAGAACTCAGAAAACGCATCATTAGCTGCTTTCAAGTTAAGTCCAACAATGGAACGCACCAGCTCACCCAGCGGAGTTTTGCCATACTGGGCATCATATTGCTCCTTTGAGCCTAGCTCGCTCCAAAGTATATTTTCCAAGTCAGCAACATCCTCCGATGTAAGTGGCAGATTGCTTTTAAGCTTGGCAATTGCTTGTATACTTTGGTTTTGGGTAATGTAGTAATTGACTTTCTTTTTATAATTGGCAAGATCATCATTATCAAGCTGCGATTCATTCCATTCAACTGACAGCACATCATCAACAAAATTTGTATGATATGAGGCACGCTCATCAGGTGGGATAAATTTTATCAAATCACGTAGTTTGATACGGATATCTTCGTAATCTTTGATACCAGCTCGTTCTAAGTAGCCATTATGCAAAATTTGCTCAATAAGCTCGCCTTGTTCGGCAACTGCAGGGATTGTAGCATATTGTGACAACTCTTGTGCTTTCTTGAGCAAATCATTTTTTGCACGTTTGTATGACTTGCCTGCAAGCATGGCAAGCTCAATTTGATATACCAGCATATCGAAACGAACAGCGGAAATATCATCTTGTGCAGGGGGAATAAGTGGTGCAATATGTTCAGCTATTTGCAATGTGTTTTCGTATGTTAAGGTAATAAAGTCACTTTCGATTTGAAACTTATCAACTATTCGCAAATGCTGCTTAACAGCAAAATTGTTGCGGTTAAGGGCTTTAACTTTTGCAGCCAAGTCTTGCACTAACTCTATACGATATGCCTTTAGCTCCTCTGTTTGAAACACCAAGTCCTGCAGCTTATAAACCATCTCTACCTTAGTATTAAACATACGTTCTTGCAGAGTGACCATAGTACCGGCTTCTCTGCCTTTAGCACCCATTCTAAAGAAACTGAAATTCCCACACAGGTCAAAAATATAAAATTGTTCTTTGTTCTTGCCATCTATCAATCCCGGACAAAGCCTGGTGCCACGACCAATCATCTGCCAAAACTTAGCCCGGCTGAATACCTTTTTGAAGAATACCAAGTTAAGAATCTCCGGCACATCAATTCCGGTGTCCAGCATATCTACCGACACTGCAATTTGTGGAAATTTTCTAGAGTCGGAAAAATCATCAATCAAGTCCTGTACATAGTTGGCATAATTATCAATAACACGGCAATAGTGCGGGGGGTAATCCGGAAACTCTTGATTCCACACTTCCAAAATCTTTTCTGCATGGTTATGGTTTTTGGCAAAAATGATAGTCTTACCCATTTTTGCACCATAATCTATTCGTTGTCCATGCTCCATTAAAACATGCAATGCCTTTTTTATTGTATCGTGATTAAATAGCCATTGGTTAAGTGCACTGGAATCTATAGACTCCGGGATATCCTCTTCATTTATAAACATTTTTTCGTATTCGTCTTTTTCATCTGCAGAGAGGTCGCCATAGGCAATGCCCTCGGTCATAAATTTAAGCTCTGTTTCGATAGTCATAAAGTCTACCAAATACCCATCCTGCATAGCTTGTGACAACTCGTAGCCATATGTTGGCACTCCGCTTTCAAGGTCGAATATTTCATATGTATTTTTGTCAATTTCATCTTTCGGCGTTGCAGTTAAGCCAACCAAAAGTGCATCAAAGTAAGTGAAAATATCTTTATACTTGTTATAAATACTACGGTGTGCCTCGTCCACAATAATCAAGTCAAAATGCCCGGGGGTAAACAACCTGTTGCCCTGTTCGTCACGGGTATCATCTATGCAGTTTATCATTGTTTGATAGGTAGAAAATACCGCACGAGCAGAGGTATCTGCTTTGTTTTCGCTTAAATTACAAAGGGAAAGATTAGGCATTAAATTGTGAAAAGCACGTTTTGCCTGCGTTACAAGAGCTGTGCGATCAGCAAGGAACAATACATTCTTTACCCAGCCATACCGCTCCAGCACATCTACGATAGAAATAACCGTGCGGGTTTTGCCGCTGCCCGTAGCCATAACAAGCAACGCCTTGCGGCGGTTGCGTTTACCGAAAACATCACAAACAGACTGTATAGCCTCTTTTTGATAGTATCGGTTAGAAATTTCATCTTTTATCACAACGCCTGTAAGGGGCTTACGGTCTTTCATTTTATTAAATTCTTTCTCTAAATCGCACTTGGAATATATCCCAGACACTATACGTTCGGGATAATATTTATCACTCCAAATATGGGTTTCGTAACCATTGGTTAAGAATATAATTGGGCGACGACCAAACTTTTTCTCCAAAAAGTTGGCATATAAAACCGCTTGATTACGCCCATCTTTTGCATCTTTATTTGTACGTTTGGCTTCGATAACAGCCAGAGGTACACCATCATCGCCAAGCAATACATAGTCCGCTATGCCATAGCCAGATTTGTTCGGCATTTCGTCAATTTGATATTCATCAATCCAGTTTTTGCCTCGCTGCCAGCCTGCATCTTCAAGCATAACATCGATATATGCCTTGCGGGTTTGATCTTCCGAAAAGTCCATTGGCTTAATGGTATAACCCTGCTCTAATTGAGCAGCACGGCGAGCCGATAATTTCTCACGCACAGAGAAGTTTTCGTTTAGCATGGTTTCGAAATCAACTTCTGGCTCGACTGGTGGTGAAACATATGCATCTACCGGTTTTACCGCAGTCAATACTGATTTATCAAAAGCAGCCTCTTCATAATCCGTTCCATAGCAATATGCTACAAAGCTCATGAAGCTGTGCAAATTTTCTAGTGAAAGTGTAGCTTGATCAACAGTAACGCCGTTTGGGTTGTGTGCAGCATTATTGCCTAGTTTGCGTATATAGTCTATTTTAGGGAATAACCCAGACGGCAATAAATCTTTAAAATCCTCGGTGTTTACTAGCGTAACGAGCTTATCATCATATGGTTTTGTAAGGGAAGTATCCACACTATATATCCATTTAACCGCAAACTCCAACGCAGAGCGGCTGCCTGTAGCAGTAAAAGCCGGGCTTATGGACAGCACAAGCTCTGCCTGCACCGCAGTATCGGCAAAGGTTGTAAATTGCGGGTCATTTTTAAGGAAATTAAAGTTGGTTACCATTAAAGTTATCCCTCCAGTGAAATCTCATACTCGTCTAGCAAGTCATTGTCATGCTTTAGTTTTGTATATACGGCTGATCTCTTTATACAGAGTACGGCAAAGTCTAATTCTTTTTTGTTCATGATGTCAGCTCTTTGGTAAAATATTCTTAATGTTAGCTGCCAAATTTATATTCTGGATAATTATTTGTTCTGCAAAACCACGTTAAGTAATTTCTCAGATATGTGTATTTTTGATACACTCTAGGATTTTCTTTGTTTTCTACTAATCCACTCGAAATTGCATCGCCAAGCTCATCTACAAATGGCTTAATATGCTCATATACGTTTTCTGGGCTATCCCACAAATTTTTTGCTCGCAAAGTATGCCATTTCCCAATCTCAAGGTAATCAAGAACTCCTACGCCATCATAGTCTTTTCTGAATCCAATCGCTAATCCGTCCGACGGAAAACAGCTATCAATAATAATTCTAGGATATATTGCTACATCATTTTCTAATCTATATGTGTCAATTAGTCCGCTTCCAAACAACATTTTAATTTCATTGTCATAATGTAGATTCCCACAACTAACAGCACCCCGAAAAAACATTAATGACTTATTATATTTAAAAAGAAATTCTCCTAAACCCAGCAACAAATTATGGTATAAATTATCTCTGTCTATATTGAGATTATCATTTGGTTCTATTTCAGCAAAAAATACTATATTATCAGAAAAAACATGGCTTTTAAAACGTGACAACCTTATGCTAGATTCTTTTTTATCTACTCTTTTGTTTCTTTCGTTAAGGAATTTCAGCAAGTCCAATACTAAAAAGTTTACTTTTTGCAAAAAATGATTTTCAGTGCCGTGTTTTTTGATGCTATTATTTAGCAGATTTTCATATCCCAAAATGTCGATATATAAAATAACATGAGGTGTAACCACTTTATCCACTAAATCATCTCCTCATTAAAGCATTTTTGAATTAATGATTTGTAGAGCAGTTCTTGTTGTGCAAGTGCTTGCTGCATTTTGACTTTTGATTCTTTTACTTCTGCAACAAAAGCAGCGAAGTGGCTCTGAAGGCCTATGGGTGGAAATAAAATCTTAAACTCTCCCAAGTTTGCCAGCGAAATATAGTTCACTGTTGAACCAGATGATACTTGGTCAATCTGCTGTTTGATGAAGTCAGACTGAAACAAATATGCAAGATACACAGAATTTATATCATCCTCTTGTTTTTCAAGCCAACTAATCATACCATCTTGAAAGTAAAATTTATCTGTATTTCTTACAATATAACAGAGTCCAAGTGTTCCCCTTGATGTAACTAAAATGTCATCTTCTTTTGGAACAAATCCGTTTGCCATAAAATCATCGAATAGCTCTTCTGAAATATATAGGTCACAAATATTAGTACCATGAATTACTCTGTTCACCAAATCAGATACCCGCAAGAAAGGAATTCCGTCTGCCGTTAGTTCTCGCTGATATACACGCTTACTTGATCTTATTTTTACAATTTCCTTCAATCGTCTTGATTCCCATCCTTTTGGATTTGTTACGAGATCGCCAAACATTTCGATAAACTGCGATTTAACAAGCAAATCCAGCATTGCAATTTGTGCCTTGCGTTTTTCGATAAGGGTGCTAGCACAGTCTAGTACGTCTGCGATTTTTTGTTGTTCTTCCAGTGATGGCAAAGGTATCGTATAGTCCTTTAGCCATTCTGTACTCATATTTTTTTGTGCCAACCCTTTTGAAGAATCTATACAAACCTTCTCAAATACATCATTGTTGAGACAATAAAACAGGAAACGTTTATTTAATATTTGTGCATTATTTTCTCTTATACAGGCTACTCGCTGATTTAGATATGCGGGTAATAATGCATTCGGCAATAGACCCACACGCCCCACATTCCCCGTTAATGATAATAGTAAATCGTGTTTTTGGAGTAGATAGCGTTTTAACAAATCGCTTTCGGGATAAAATTTTGAATCGTCATCAACTATTTGACCTTTTTGAACATTTGTAATCCTAATAACTCGGGCACCGACATCTACATAGTTGCTACTTTGAAAAGCATAACCATTGATAACCTCACACACATCCCCAAGCCTCACCATCTCCCACTTACCCATCAAACCCACCACCATCAAATCGCTTAGGATTGCTCCACTTCATAGCATCCTTAACTTCTTCCAACAACATTTCTTCCGAAGGTAAATAAAGCTTATATTGGCTTGTTAAAATATGAGCGTTATCTTCCGGTAAGGTGATTTTTACCAACGTGTCATTTTTGTCTGTACACAGCAAAATGCCGACTGTTGGGTTTTCATCTGGTGATTTTTCATAACGGTTGAAATAATTAACATACATCTGAAGTTGCCCCAAATCTTGATGGGTAGCCTTGTGAGTTTTAAGCTCAATAACAACAAAACAACGTAGCAGTCGGTTGTAAAAAACCAAATCTACGAAAAACTCATCGTCCTCCAATAAAATCCGTTTTTGTCTTGCCATAAAAGCAAACCCATTGCCCATTTCCAGCAAAAATTCTTGCAAATGGGTAATTATAGCGGATTCAAGGTCTTTTTCATAATAAGCGGCATCACGTTTCAAACCCAAAAATTCAAGCATCATTGGGTCTTTAATAATCTCTGCAGGGCTTTCCGGGATACGCTCTTTTCGTGCTACGGCAATCACAGCTTCCTTGTCGTTACTTAACAAAAGCCGTTCATATAATGATGAATTTATTTGTCTTTCTAGCTCTCGTCCTGTCCATGCATTGTTGGTAGCTTCAAGCTCATAATATTCGCGTTTATAATCATCGTCAATACGAATTAACAGGCGATATTGATACCAATTTAATTGCGAACGCAGTGCGTTCGCAATTGGATAGCAGCGATAAAATTGGCGACTTAACTCCAATTGACGCACAGAAAAACCGCTGCCAAATTCAGGCTCAATCATTTCAGCCAAATTTTTGACAAGATAAGTACCATATGTAGCTCTATTTTCGCCACGCTGCTCTTCGACAAAAATACGCTCGCCCAATCGCCAATACATCAACACTCGCTGTACATCCACACTGCGGACAGCAGATTTTTGAGCATCGACAATTATATTCTTTATATCATCATAAAAAATATTGCTGATGTTTATGTCTTCGTTTTTAATAATATCACTCATTCAATAACGCCTCCAATTCTCTAAGGCCTGTTTGAATTTCAAACTCCAAGTCGTTAATTTCAGACATAATTTCCTTTGGGCTAGGGTATATCTCCTCTACATAAACACTCTGCTTGTACTTGTTTATCGAAAGGTCGTAACCATTGTTTACAATCTCATCCTTAGGCACAAGGAAGCTCTGCTCCGTACGTTCACGGTCTTTTTCTACAGCAAGATTTTTAAACCTATCCACAATATCAGGAATATCATTGCTATCCAAAGCATTACGCTTATCATCCAAGCTGTAGCCATCACTTTGCATATCATAAAACCATACATCATCCGTGCCACCCGCTCCTGTTTTGGTAAAAATAATTACAGCGGTAGACACTCCTGCATAAGGTTTAAACACACCTGAGGGCATGGAGATAATCGCCTCTAGGCGGTGATTTTCTACAATTTCTTTCCGAATGGCTGCATGGGCTTTACTTGAGCCAAATAATACGCCATCTGGCACAATTGAAGCACAGCGACCTCCGTTTTTAAGCATACGAAGGAACAGGGCAAGGAACAGCAGCTCTGTCTTTTTAGTTTTGGCTACTTTCAAGAGATCTGTGGCAACAATATCGTAATCAAGGCTACCCTTGAATGGAGGGTTTGCCAAAATTTTTGTGTATTTGCCAGTATCAAGGTTTTGATCAGATAGGCTGTCTTTATAAACGATATGAGGATTGCCTATGCCGTGGGTCATCATGTTCATTGCACCAATACGCAGCATGGTTCTGTCCATATCGTATCCTGTAAACATATGATTGTCGTAATGAGCTTTTTCATCTTTGTTGAAGAAAATTTCTTCAAGGTAATTCTCTTTTAGGTATTCTCCGGCAGAAACCAAAAAGCCTGATGTGCCGCAAGCTGGGTCGCAAATGGTATCGCCTGGGTGCAGATCAAGGAGTTCCACCATCATGCGGATAATATGGCGTGGCGTGCGGAACTGTCCATTTGTTCCCGCCGTGGTTAGACGGGAAAGCATGTATTCATATAAATCGCCACGAGCATCTTTGCGGTCTTGTTGTTTTTCAACAAGGATGTAAAGCTCGTCTATTGCTGTAATCACTTGCTCCAATAATCTTGGGGTTGGAATTTTGAATATAGCATCTTCCATGTATTTTGCATAAGCACTACCATTGTCGGTGTGCAAGGTTTTGATAAATGGAAATATTTCGTCCTGTACGGTTTGGTACATTACTTTAGCAGGCTTATCCCTCAGTGATGACCATTTTATATGCTCTTTTTCTGCAAAAATACTTGTATATGGCAGCCCCAACATAAGGCTGTCTTTTTTTCTGGTGTTATCCATATCGTCAAGATCGCGGATAAACATGAGATATGTAATTTGCTCTATAACATCAAGAGGATTTGTAAGGCCACCTGTCCAAAACATTTCCCACAGCTTGTCTACTTTATTTTTTAGTTCACCTGTTATCATGCGCAACCTCCGATGTATTGTGGATAGTTTTTATAGTTTTAGTTCTGCCGCATCTTTTGAAGTCATTCATTACATTATATTTGCCTCGCAATCTAAACATATAGACATTATAATTATACAATGCAATGACAAAGGATAAAAGTACGAGTTCTGGTGAAAAGATATTTTAATTAAACAAAAAATCCCTACCAAATATGATAGAGATACAAATGAGCCTATATAGCTAAGATATAAGTGCCGGACCACATCCGGAGAATATGCTTATCTTGTTTATTATTTTTTTATCATTTTCGGAAAATATAATTTTACCTGACCTTAACTCATCTATGCTTAACCATTTAAAATCATTATATTTAATTGCTTCCGGTTCTCCAAAATGACGAACACATAAGTAAGCTAATATAAAAACTTGCTTTCCATCAACCACTTGGGATACTACTTTAAAGATATCTAAAATAGTAGTTTCAAACCCCAGCTTTTCCTTGATACTTCTGATAAGACCTGCTTCTGAATCCTCTCCGGCAGCTAACTCTCCTCCAGGAAATTCCCATAAACCTTCATCATTAGGTTGGCCGATCAAAAATCTATTATTTTCTTCCAGAATAGCAACAGTTTTAATTAAAGCCTCCATATCTCCACTCCTACATACTAACGTTTAGACTTAATTCTACATAGTTCTACATCAATATATTAATTACCTTTTTTAATACAATACTCAACGAAAGCTCTGTTTACTATTTAAATGAAAATTTTTTAAAAATGTGGCAAAATCAGAAAAGACCCCTCTGCTTCGTAAATTACCGAAACAAAAAAGTCTCCCTTTATCTTGTTTTCTGATTAATAATTTTTTACAACAAAATGTTTAATGGGGCCAAATCCAGCAACACTTAAATTAATAACCCCTTCTGTTACATCTTCTTTAGCTATATAAACAGTTATTCCATCTACTTCAAAAGCACTATACTCATCTATATTTTCTGGTTTATCTGCATACACGGCAGATTTTATACATGAGCCTGTTCAATTGCGTATAATTTCTTTTTTGATAGTTATATCATTAGTCTTTTTCTGAATTAATGCTTTAGCATCAGGCGTTATATTAATTTTCATGATTATACCTCCCTTTCGGATGTCAGTCGTCAGAAATCAGATATCGGATTATGGTCTAGCTACAGAGTGACTAATCTGACGCATTAATTTTATTAATACTTAGTGAGTGAAAATCACCCACTAAGTAAAGTTTTATTATTACTGTGGAGTTTTCCCAGACCATACACTGTATCCGCCACTGAGGCTTCTTACGTTAAATCCATGATGCTTTAGGATTTTATAAGCAAGATATGAGCGATAGCCTATGCCACAATAGATTACTATAGGAACGTCTTTATCCAAATCCCCAAACCACTCACGAACTTCATCTACCGGCATTATCTCATCATCTTCTGCAATACGCCCCATCATATCTATATCGGATATGCTTCGACAATCTACCACTTGCATATCTTCTCCTTTTTCTCGCAAATCATTAAATTCATTAATGTTAATTGTTTCAACTTCGCCCCTCATTAAGTTGGCTGCCACCATGCCGGCAATGATTACAGGATCTTTAGCAAGTGAAAAAGGAGGTGCATAAGCAAGATCCAAGTTTTCCAGATCTTCAACAGTTAGGTTAGCATAAATTGCTGTTGCTAATATATCTATTCTTTTATCAACACCCTTTGCTCCAACAATTTGAGCACCCAAAAGACGACCCGTACTTTTTTCAACTAATAACTTGATTACCATCCATTCAGCTCCGGGATAATAACCGGAATGACTCTTGGTTGCTGAATAGGAAATGAAATAGTCTATATTTTCGTTAGCAAGCTCCTTTTCCGACAGACCTGTTTTTGCTGCCGCCATATCAAATATCTTTACTATAAAAGTTCCAAGAACTCCCTTAAATTTAAGTTTACCACCGGCTGCGTTGGCTCCGGCAATTCTGCCTTGCTTATTTGCCGCCCCTGCTAAAGGTACTCTTACTTTTTTGCCGGTTACCAGATGTGTACTTTCCACAATATCTCCGGCTGCATATATATGAGGGTCATTTGTCTGCATATAGTCATTCACCACAACTCCGCCAGTAATGCCGGTTTTTATATCGGCATCCTCTAACAGTTGTAAGTTGGGCTTAACTCCTACGGATACTACTACCAAGTCAGTTTCAACAGAAATACCGTTCTCAAGAACAGCCTTTACAACTTTGCCATCTTTACCTTCAAAGTTTGCCACTCCCTGACCGAGAATTATCTTAACATTTTTTTCTTCAAGCTTGCTTACCAACTTTTTTGTCATTTCATGGTCAATTGCCGGTAAAATCTGCTTGTCCTTTTCAATTAAGGTTACTTCTAAACCTCTATCAACAAAAGCCTCAACCATTTCCAGTCCTACAAACCCTGCTCCTATTACTGTTACCTTTTTAGCAGCAGAACTTGCAAGAGCCTGTAAAATATTATCCATATCTACAACAGTCCATAAGTTATAGATATTTTCCAAATCAATCCCCGGTACCGGAGGCTTTACAGAGCTTCCACCTGTTGAGATTATGAGCTTATCATAAGTTTCCCAAAAAGTTTCCCCTGTTATATGGTTTTTTACCTGAACTTTTCTATTTGCTCTATCTATCTTAATTACTTCATTATTTATCCTGGCATCTATGTTATACCATTTCTTAAATCTACTAGGTGAAACTAAAAAAAGATTATCTCTTTCTGGTATCTGACCTCCAATGTGATAGGGTAAACCACAGTTAGCAAAAGATACATACCCGCTGCGTTCAAACATAATAATTTCTGCCGTTTCATCTACCCTTCTGGCCTTGGTTGCCGCTCCTGCCCCACCTGCTACTCCACCTACTACTACTATTTTCTTTTTCAACTTAATATCCCCCTTACATTGATAGTACTTTTATGTAAATTAATATCATTAGTTGTAATTAAAAACCTGTTCCTAATCCTGGTTCAGTATTATTATTTCAACTATGAACAGCAAATATCCTGCAAACTTGGAGAGCAATTGGCAAGGTTTATGCATGTAGACATTTTCTTGTTATTCATATACTATATTATTCATGAGATCGCTAGTAAGTAATTTTAAGCTCAAGGAAGTGATATATTGAAAAAAACTGTTGCAATACTATTGTTTATTATTCTCTTGCTTGCTCCTGCTATGATAACAGCCAATGATGCTCAATCCACTTATGATTATTATGACATTCCTGAACTTGTAATGGTACGAGCTCAAATTATTGATATGCTCTATGAAGGTGAAACAATCTTTGGTTTTACTTATCAAGTATTTACAGCAGAAATACGAAGTGGCCAATTTAGGGGAGAAACTGTCGAAACTGTAAATCATTTTACGGGCCACCCTGCAATGGATATGATTATCAATCCCGGCGATAGGATCATATTGGCATTGGATATTATGGATAATGAAATTATTGCTGCCAACCCTGCAGATTTTTATAGAGAATTTCATCTCTACATTTTAATTGGTATATTTGCTCTGTTAATATTAGTTATTGCCCGTATAAAAGGTTTAAAAGCCATCATAGCCCTTGGTCTTACAGTATTTCTTATTGCAAAGGTTATGCTACCGGGAATACTTAATGGATATGATCCCCTTATGTTGGCCATTATTATTTCAATAATAGTCACTGCTATAACTATGATACTCATTTGTGGCTTCAACACTAAAGCCTTTGCCTCCATTATCGGTACTATTGGAGGAGTTTTAGTTGCAGCTCTTATCTCCATATGGGTCGGACATGCAGCAAACATGACAGGCCTAAGTAGCACAGAAGCTCAAATGCTCACATTCGTTGTCAATGAAGCAACCTTTAATTTTAAAAATTTACTCATTGCAGGTATCATAATTGGAGCCTTAGGTGCTGTAATGGATGTAGCAATTTCCATAGCATCTGCAATGGAAGAGATCAAGGCTAACAATCCATCCATCTCAAAGGCCCAGCTGATAAAATCCGGAATGAATGTTGGCAAAGACGTTGCAGGTACCATGACAAACACTCTGATTCTGGCCTATACAGGAACGTCTATTCCTCTGCTGCTTTTATTCCTTGCTTATGAGCAGCCATATATAGAAATAGTTAATATGGAACTTATGGCTACAGAGATTGTGCGAGCTTTATCCGGTAGCATTGGCCTTGTACTTGCTATTCCTATAACTGCTTTAGTATATGTAGCATTAATGAATAGAAAATCATCAAACTAATATAAGTCAGGGACCAAAATTCCGACTAGAAATAATTGGCAAAACCCTTGCAATGCACATGTGCACAAAAGTTAAAATTTTTATATTAATTATTTGTAATAAGGTATATAATGATTGTGCACCATTCAACTATGAGGGGGACAAAAAATGTCATTACAAGAAAAAATAGCTCTTATTACTGATACTGCTTGCGATTTGCCACAAGAAGTAATTGATAAGTATAATATTCACCTGCTTCCATTAAAGATTATCTATAAAGATAGAGAATATGATGATAGATTAGAAATTTCACCGGAAGAAATTTATGCAAGATTTTCAGAAGAAATACCAACTACCTCAATGGCCTCCAGGGGCACTGCTGCACAAATGTTTGAAAGCTTACGTGACCAAGGTTACACAAAGATTTTAGTTGTTATGGTATCCAATGGCTTAAGTGCTACATATGACATGGTAGAAAACTTAAGTAAAGAATACTCGGATATAGATATCAGAGTAATTAATTCCAAAACTCTTTCCATGGGCTTAGGATTTCTTGTAATTGAAGCAGCAAAGCTTATTGAAGAAAATAAGTTAAGCTTTGACGAGATTGTTGCACAATTACAAGAAGATAGGAAAAAAATAAACCTCTTCTATGCCGTTGCCACTTTGGAATACTTGCAAAAAGGCGGCAGAATTGGTCTGGTAGCAGCCAGTATTGGCTCTCTCTTAGATTTAAAGCCGGTTGTATCTGTAAATGAAGATGGCAAATACTACTCCCATTCCAAAGTAAGGGGTAGAAAAAAATCTATCTCCAAAATCATTGAACTGGTTGAAGAAGTAGCGAATGGAAAGGATATGAAGGTTGCAATCATGCATGGCGACGCCAAAGAAGAAGGCTTAAAAATTAAAGAGCATTTTGAGAAAATGCCCAATGTAAAAGAAATTTTCTTTAGCCAAATAAGCCCAGCTCTAGTTGTGCACACCGGTCCGGGATTGATTGGAGTATGCTACCAAATAATCGATTAACTAATTGTATACATTAGATTAAAATATCATGAAAATAATAACCCTGTGCTAATGTTGAAAACATAGCACAGGGTTATTTGTATCAATCATATAGTTATTAGCTGACCATCACGTATTTCAAATAACAACTCCGCTTGTCTGGCAATATCGCTGCTATGGGTAACAATTATGACAGTTTTTCCTGTCTTGTGAATGTTAAAAATATGCTTCAACACATCTTGCTCTGATTGCGAATCAAGATTGCCTGTGGGTTCATCCATCAAAAGAATAGAAGGATCATTGGCAAGTGACCTTGCTATCGCAACTCGCTGTAGCTGTCCGCCGGAAAGTTCTGAAGGCTTGGAGTTTACTTTGTCTGATAAACCAACCATATCCAAAAGTTCCAATGCTCG
>Ga0123355_10003588_pt1 | contig 22325 bp, 20 predicted proteins | sample TergutEmb28metaG_3_FD_89872 | JGI IMG/M metagenome (GOLD analysis project Ga0123355, IMG submission 89872) | Embiratermes neotenicus P1 segment gut microbial communities from Petit-Saut dam, French Guiana - Emb289 P1 | ecosystem: Host-associated > Arthropoda: Insects > Digestive system > Gut ... | reverse complement strand
GCCAGTCGTTAGATATCTAAAGCTTTTTCAAGAACTTTAAAGCTATTCTACGATATAGCCCTTTATTATATGTCCGTTACACAGGGGGCAGGACATTTTTCCTTAACAAGACAGCCCCTTTTTGCTTTTTAAGGTGTAATGGAAATGTTGCTATATACAACCCATGTTCCTCTTTTTATAGCACTTATAACGCCAATACTAACACTGAAAACAACAGAAATCGCAAGGCGATAAGTGCAGTCTGCTACAAGCTCTCATGTAAAATATGAGCGTCCAAGACCGCCTCTTAACCATTTCTGACAAAACTTATATACTGTACAGCAAGCGGTCTGTCCATGCCCAATTCTGCCCTTAATCGTTCAACAATCTCCGATTCAGTTTCTTGCCCAATCATAACTAAAATAGGATCGCTCGGTATTACATTCAGCAGTATGAACGTAACCAATGTAATACCCAATAAAGCAAAGACTGACATAGCAAGCCGTTTGCATATGTATTGTATCATTCATTAGATTGCCTCGCCTCATTATGTAGAAGCAGATTATTATGCCTTTCTCTAAGTCTTCGGATAGCATCTTCTTTGAAGCTATCTTGCTATACTACGGAAGCCGCTTTTTAACTAACTCCGCAAAAAATTCTGCTCCGATTTCCAACGCATCATCGTTAAAGTCGTAGAGCGAATTGTGAAGTGGAATAACCGTTTGCGCACCTTTGGGCTTACTCCCTAAGGAAAGATAACATCCGGGAATCTTTTCTGTAAAAGCGCCAAAATCCTCCGCGCCCATAGAGGGCATAGCATTCGCATTCACATTTTCTTCTCCTACTAATGCTTTTGCAACTTCGACCGCTTCATTTACACACCACTCCCAATTAACGGTAGGCGAGAATTCATAAGTATACTCAAACTCGCACTCAGCTCCATGAATTTTGCAGATACCTTCGCAGATACTTCTCATTCTACTTTCAATTATCTTTTGAACCTCAGGTGTATTGCTTCTTGTATCTCCTTTGATTGTTACATTAGTCGGGATCGCATTCCTGGCACCGTCCGTATGTATTTCTGTACATGATACAACGGCAGGAAGTACAGGGCTTACATTCCTGGATACGATGGTTTGTAATGCCAAAATAATTTCAGCAGCTATTGCAAGTGGGTCTGTACCCATATGAGGTGCGGATGCGTGTCCGCCTTTACCTTTAATTTTAATGACAAAATTATCTTCACTTGCCATAATTCCACCAACCCGAGTACTGAAATTGCCTAAAGGCAAGCCCGATGAAGTATGCAGTGCATATATTTCATCCATTGGAAAGCGTTCTAAAATCCCGTCTTTAATCATAGCAGACGCGCCATATCCGGGTTCCTCTGCAGGTTGGAATACAAACACAACTGTGCCATTAAAATCCTTACGCTCATTTAAAAGGTGTGCAGCTCCAAGCAAAGTCGCCACATGTCCGTCATGACCGCATGCGTGCATCTTACCCACATTCTTCGAGCGATAAGGCACATCTGCGAACTCTGTAAGGTTGATTGCATCCATGTCCGCTCTAAGACCTATTGATTTTTTAGAATCTCCAACTTTTAAAAGAGCGACAACACCAGTTTTACCAATACCTTTGTGAACTTCCAACCCCATGTTAGTAAGTATATCGGCTACAAATGCCGCCGTATTTTCTTCTTCGAAAGCGGTTTCAGGATGTGCGTGAAGATATCTGCGCCACTCTGTCATCTGCTCAACTAATACTTTATTGCTACTCATAGGGCTTCCTCCTAGCCTAATAATCCCGCTTTTTTGTTAAACTCTTCGATTAAAGCATCCACTTCATCAACTTGCTTATGCATTTTTCTCCAGTAATTATCGTAGTCGTACCACTGAGCGTTAAGCTCTTCTACATCGCGACCCTGCTGCTCAATCCATGTATAATACTTTAAGTTATGCACACGTTTTTTTGTCGGATATGTAAGTTCCTGCATATAATCGGTAGAAACTCCAAGCATGAAGCGCTCATGATCAGCCATAGCACGATTCAGGCTGTACAGTCCTTTCTCTTCATTCATCTCTTCCAAACGCGAACCGTACATTTCTACAGAGTCAGTCAATACTGTAAAAATGACATCGTTTTCTGTCAGCTCATAGTATTTTGCAAATTTGATTGATGAAAGCAGGTTAGCAACTCCGGAAATTCCCAATAATGAAAGTGAATCTACATAATCAGCAGAAAGTTTCAGTTCTTTAGTCAAATATTCCTTGCCCGCTGCTTCATTGAATAGGCGCAGTAGATTATGCGAATTTTCATCATCGATAGCCACAATCATATCCGAGTTTTTTACGTTATGAACCCAAGGTATATGCTTATCGCCAATACCTTCTATACGGTGATCGCCAAAGCCATTATCTAAAAGAGTTGGGCATTGGAGTGCCTCAGTGGCAGCAATTTTGACATTAGGGTAATGATCTTTTATGTAGTCACCTGACGACAATGTGCCCGCAGAGCCTGAGGTCAGGCAAATTCCCGCTAGATTACCGCCCATCGGAAGCGAAGCAGAAAGTTTTTTGAACACTTCCTCCATTGCAGGTCCTGTTACATGATAATGCCACATGCAGTTGCCAAGCTCTTCAAATTGATTAAAAATGATTGCGTTATCTCTAGTCTCTCTCAGATGTTTAACTGCATCAAAAATTTCTTTAACATTACTTTCAGAGCCGGGTGTGGCTATGATTTCACCAGCAATAGTTTCAAGCCATTCAAAGCGTTCTCGGCTCATGCCTTCGGGTAGTATAGCAATGGATTCACACCCCAAAAGGGCTGAGTTATAAGCTCCGCCGCGGCAATAATTACCGATTGAAGGTCAAACAGCTTTATGATAAGTAGGGTCAAACTGATCGGTAACAAGACGTGGTACTAAACAGCCAAAAGATGCGCCAACTTTATGACAGCCCGTAGGAAACCATTTACCGACAAGAGCTACGATGCGCGCGTTCACGCCCGTAAGTTCTTTCGGAAACTCAATATAATTCACACCACCAAATAACCCGCCCATAGCCTTCGGTTCATTATGCCATGTTACGCGGAATAAATTCACAGGGTCTATATCCCAAAGCCCTACAGTGGACAGCTTTTCCATAATTTGAGCAGGCAGAGTGCTTGGGTCACGCATTTGCTTGAATGTAGGTATTACGATATTACGCGCGCGGGCATGGTCGATAGTTCTCTTTAGTGCTTCTTGGTTAATTGTTAAGTCAATCATAGTTAAACCCTCCAATACTTTGATTTTTGTATATGCTGAAAAATGTTGCTTTTTCACATCAAAAATGATAACCTTATTATAATGACAATTTTTATGAATTTCTATCAGTATATTGAGCGTTTTCTATAAGAATATTGCGGACATATATAAGAGGTGTACATGTTTAGAAATTTATTGCTTGATAAAAACAACAAAGAAACCCTACTGTTTGGTAATTCAGGGTTTCCTCTTTTTGTTGGTGAAAATCGTTTAGAGCAGTTTGCGCTTGGGTATGTCCCTTGGCATTGGCATGACGAGATACAATTTAGTATTGTAACTGAGGGTTCTGTTTTGTTTCAAAGCCAGGGAGAACAGTATACCCTATATGCTGGAGAAGGTGTTTTTATAAATAGCGGATTTTTGCATATGACAAAGCCTAAAAGCCCTGATGGAACATATATCTGCATTGACGCAGATACAAAACTAATATCTTCTTTCCCGGGAAGCATGATAGAAGAAACGTACTTTCGTCCATTTATTGGTTCAGAACGTATGGCTGTAATACCGCTATACCCTGATAAAGCATGGAGCGCATCTATTCTTGATGACATAATGAAAGTTTATAATTGCTTCATAGAAAAAGAGTATGGACATGAACTGCAAATAAGTGCGATTTTAATGAGAGTTTGGGAAGGTTTGTTGAAGTCAGATGCAGGAAGCAGAAATTTTCCAACTTATTTGGATGTCGGTCAAAGAATGATGAAAGATATCATTACATATATTGAAAATCATTATACTGAAAAAATTACTCTTGATGACATATTGAGTGATATCCATTTAAGCAAAGGTGAGTGTTGCAGAGCGTTTAAGCGTAACGCAAATATTACAATTTTTGAGTATCTTATTGCATATCGTATACAAAAAAGTGCGGAATTGCTTACCGGTACCGCAATGACAATTTCCCAAATAGCATTATCGGTTGGTTTTTCAAACTCTAGCTATTTTACGGAGATATTTAAAAAGCACACAAACCAGACGCCAAGCGAATATAGGCTATCCCGTTCGGTTTTTATAGATAAATGATAGAGGTAAATTATGGGTATAATACAAGCATCACATACAAGAAGAGGTGCAATTATCGCGCTTTTTCTTACTGCGCTTTTATGGAGTACGGGTGGTCTCGCTTTCAGACTGCTGACAATATCAAACGGTCTCGCCATTTCTGGATATAGGAGTTTTTTTGCTGCCTTGTTTTTTATTACAGCTTTTAAATCACTACCAAAAATGGAAAAAACGGGCTGGTTTAAGGCAGGCATTTTAGCCCATTCAGGTGCGACGACTTTTTTTGTTATCGCTAATACAATGACAACTGCCGCAAATGCTGTTGTTTTGCAATATACAGCACCTATTTTTGTTTGTCTGTATGTGTTTTTTATTACTAAAAAGTCACCGCCACTTAGAGATATCTTTGCGGTTATACTTATATTTTCAGGCATATGTATTTTTCTTGTGGATTCGTTGACGCTTCAGGCAAACCCTACTATGACGCTTGGTAATGTTGTTGCCGTATTTTCTGGTGCCAGTTTTGGTATGCAAGCTGTTGTGCTAAAACAGACCTCCGTACCAAGAAATGTTTTTATTTTTGGATGTGTTTTGAATATGGTCATTGCTTTCCCATTTATTTTGCAAAACCCTATTGAGTCATTATATGATTTGGCTATATTGATTTACCTTGGCACTATTCAAGTAGGTTTTGCGTACTTACTACTTTCTTTTGCAGTGCCAAGAGTGACTCCTTTGGAACTGCTATTAATACCGGCCTTAGAGCCAATTTTAAGCCCTTTATGGGTTTTCATTTTTGACGGTCAGACACCCTCTCTTCTATCTATATTTGGCGGGGTCATGATTGTCAGTACTATTATAATATGGAGTCTGAAAAAAAGGCGGGACAAGGATTTAGACGAGGACTGATTGCTTCACTCTGTTCGAAAAAATGGCGATGCCATTCTTTCGAGGGACTTCAGCTTAGGCTATGCCCCAGCTTGCACCCTTTCTTGCAATGTAAATGGGTTTGTCTACAGCCTGAGTCGTTTATAAGAAAAAGACTATAAAACTTACTTTACAATAGGAGGAGTGCATATGCTATATCGTAAGCTTGGTAAAACAGGAATGGAAGTAAGTGTTATTGGCTTAGGTCCGGAGCATTTGGTCGGTAAGCCTTACAGTCAAATAAAAGACATTATAAATGTATGTATGGATAACGATATCAATATTATGGACCTTTTTATGCCTCAAGAGTGTGTAAGGAAGGATATAGGCAAGGCTTTAAAAGGTCGTCGGGATAAAATGATTATCCAAGGGCATATCGGCTCGGTCTTATCTGAGAAAGATGGTCAGTTCGATATCTCCCGCGACCTGGACAGGTCGAAAAAAAGCTTTGAGGATTTAATGAAACATTTGGAAACAGACTATATTGATATTGGAATGTTGTTCTATATTGATTCGGAGGAGGACTTTAAAGGGACATTTGAATGTGGTTTGGCTGATTATGCTTTGGAGCTCAAGAAAAAAGGTGTAATAAGAGCTATTGGGTTCAGTTCTCACAACCCGATTATGGCAAAACGTGTTATTGAAACTGGAATCATAGATGTGATGATGTTTTCTATTAATCCGGCGTTCGATCTATTTCCTGCGGGGTATAATGTATTTTCGTTTATGGAGGATTCAAAATATAAAGACAGCTTGGTGGGGATTGACCCGATGCGTGCTGATTTATATCGCCTCTGTGAGCAAAAAGAAGTGGGCATAACCGTCATGAAAGCTTATGGCGGCGGCAGGCTTTTAAATCCTGAGTTCAGCCCCTTTAAAAAGACGCTTACACCAGGGCAGTGCATCCACTTTGCGCTCACAAGGCCAGCGGTAGCCAGCGCACTTATTGGCTTCACCTCTACCTCGCAAGTAGATGTCGCACTCGAATACTTGACCCAAACAGATGAGCAGCGCGACTACTCCGCCGCGATATCTGAATATCAAAAGGATTTTACAGGCAGCTGTGTCTATTGTAATCACTGCCAACCTTGTCCGGAAGAAATAGATGTTGCTGCTGTTACAAAATTCCTTGACATCGCCAAACTGGATGAAGGGAATATTCCCGATACGATTCGTCAGCACTACGGGAGCTTAGCACATAAGGGAGGAAAGTGCATAGCCTGTGGAAATTGTGAAAAAAGATGTCCTTTCTCAGTAAAAGTCATAAAGAATATGGAAATGGCACTAAAGTTATTCGGAGAGTGATATTCGACTATAGCGACATTCTCCTTTAGAACAAAGTCATCTGATTAGTCTCAGGTAACCCTTCAAGAACTGCTGTTTTTTTCAAAAGTTCAATTACAGTTTTAGTAGCCTTAGTCCGCTCCCTAAAGTCATCCACGGTAAAGAACTCACCTTCTTCTCTGGCTTCTACTATATTCTGGGCTACAGTTTCACCTAGTCCAGCCACTGCACATAGAGGCGGCATTAGCCCATCGTCTGTCACTAAAAACTTGGTAGCGTGAGCCTCATACAGACATAGGGGCACAAAATTAAGTCCTCGCGCATACATCTCACAGACAAGTTCAAGCATATTTAGCGTAGACTTCTCTTTAGCCGCTATATCGTTACCAATTCCTCTCAGCCTGCTAAGTTCCCTCTTAGCAGGCTCTGCACCCTTGCACATAATCTCATAGTCAAAGTCGTCATATTTGACACTAAACGACGCACCGTAAAAGCTAAGCGGGTGGTGCAGCTTAAAGTAGCCAATACGCATTGTCATAAGTACATATGCTACAGCATGACCTTTAGGGAACATGTATTTTATTCGATTGCACGACTCAATGTACCATTCAGGCACGTCAAATTCGCGCATCAGCTCTTCATACTCATCTTTTAGCCCTTTGCCTTTACGGACATCCTCTGTTATTTGGAAGGATTTAAGCCTCGGCAGCCCCTTGGATATCAAATACACCATAATGTCATCACGCGTAGAGATAACTTTTTCCAGCGTACATGTGCCATCTTTTATCAAAAGCTGTGCATTGTTTAACCAAACGTCTGTGCCGTGTGAGAGCCCAGATATCCTCACCAAATCAGAAAAAGACGTAGGCTGAGTATCTGTAAGCATCTGTCGAACAAAAGTCGTACCAAACTCAGGAAGCCCTAAAGTCCCCGTCTTGCAGCCAATCTCAGAAGCTGTAATTCCAAGCGGCTCGCATGAGCTAAACAAAGAAACTACATCCTTATCACTTGGGTCTACTGTTTGAGGATTGACTCCTGTGTTATCGTGCAGATACCTTATAATCGTTGGAACGTCATGACCAAGTAAGTCAAGCTTCAAAAGTCGCCCGCTTATTGCGTTATAGTCAAAATGTGTCGTGACAACTGAGCTTTTCATATCATTTGCGGGTCTTTGAATAGGGCAAAAGTCGTATATTTGCTTGCTTTCAGGTACGACCATAAGACCGCCAGGATGCTGTCCAGTGGTCTTTTTAACGCCCGTTATGCCTTTCTTGATTCGATTAATTTCTGCATTTCGTTCAGAGCGACCGCGCTCGTCCATATAGTTTTTTACATAACCGAATGCGGTTTTGTCAGCCACGGTGGATATTGTCCCCGCTTTAAAGATATACTCTTTGCCAAAAAGCTCCTCCGCATAATCGTGTGCTCTTGACTGATACTCGCCTGAAAAGTTGAGGTCGATATCGGGTTCTTTGTCTCCGTCAAAGCCCAAGAAAGTCTCAAACGGTATGTCGTGACCGTCTTTGTGAAGAGCTACGCCGCAGTTCGGACAGTCTCTATCGTCCATGTCACAGCCTGAGTTTCCAGGTTTAGTCTTTTTGTAATTTTCGACCAACTCAGAATCAAAATCAGTAAATCTGCACGAGTAGCACACATAATGCGGTGGGAGCGGATTAACCTCGGTTATCCCGCTCATAGTAGCGGCAAAAGAAGAACCGACCGATCCCCTAGAGCCGACAAGATACCCATCCGCCTCAGACTTAGACACCAACTTCTGCGCGATGACATACATAACCGCAAAGCCATTTGAAATAATCGAGTCAAGTTCGCGATTTAGCCGCTCTGAGACAAATTTAGGCAGCTCATCCCCATAAAGCGCACATGCGCGCTCCTCGCACATAGTCCGAAGTGCCTCATCAGAGCCTTCTATCACGGGCGGGAAAGTACCGTCAGGGATAGGCTTAATCTCTTCGCACATGTTGGCGATTAAATTTGTATTTGCAACGACAACTTCATGAGCGATACTCTCGCCCAGATATTCAAATTCAGTTAGCATCTCTTCAGTCGTCCTAAAATACAGCGGAGCTTGTAAATCAGCATCATCAAAACCGTTGCCTGCCATTATAATCCGCCTATAGACCTCATCCTCCGGGTCTAAAAAATGCACATCACAGGTAGCCACGACGGGCTTATTAAACTCTTGACCCAAAGCGACTATGCGTTTGTTTATCTCCATCAGTTCCTCGCGTGACCTTACACGTTCCTCGCGAAGCAAAAATACATTGTTATCAATTGGCTGTATCTCAAAATAATCGTAAAAACTTGCCAAAGATTCAACATGACTAATTGGTGCATTGTTAAGAACCGCCTGATAAAGCTCGCCCGCCTCACATGCTGTACCTATCATAAGCCCACTGGAATGCTTCATGTACTCGCTCTTAGGAATTCGAGGTCGCCTACGGAAATAATCAATATGTGACTTTGAAATCAGCTCATAAAGATTTCGAAGACCTTCTTGATTTTTTGCCAAAATGACCGCATGATTACTTTGCAATTTTGCTTTGTCAACTCTGCCGCTTTCCTGCGCGTTTATTTCATCAAGCGTTAGCGGCTTATCAGACAGACCTTGTAGCCTTTTAAAGCTCTCAAGCAAGATCTCTGCACATGCCTTAGCGTCATCTAGTGCGCGGTGATGAGATTTAAGCTCAATGCCCAAATGTGCCGCGACCAAGTTAAGCTTGTGACTTTTAAGTTCAGGATAGAGCGCGCGACTGAGCTCAACCGTGTCTAATAAAGTATTTTTCAGCTGTTTGCCATAAAGCCTTTTTGCCCAAGTGGCTATGAAGCCCGCATCAAAGCTCACGCTATGCGCCGCAAGCACAGACTCCCTTGCAAAGTCAAGAAACTTATTGAGAACACTATCTATCTTCGGCTTGCCTCTTAGCATGTCATCTGTGATTCCCGTGAGCGATATTATTTTTTGCGATAAATTAACACTTGGGTTGATTAATTCGCAGAACTCATCAACTATAACACCCTCACGTACTTTAACCGCGGCGATCTCTATTATGGAGTCCGTGTCTTTATTAAGCCCCGTGGTCTCTATGTCAAAGACAACAAAGTCGGAGCTTGTGTCTTGCCCCTTAACATATTTACAGATTGCGCCCATGTCATCAATCAGATATGCTTCCACGCCATAGATGACTTTTATACCGTGCTTTTTTGCCGCGTCATAGCTCTCGGGATAAGCTTGCACTACGCCGTGGTCGGTTATGGCTATGGCTTTATGCCCCCAGCTTGCTGCACGCTTTATATAGTCGCTTGCGGAGCTTGTCGCATCCATATCGCTCATGCGTGTGTGTAGGTGAAGCTCCACACGTTTTTCATGAGTATTGTCAAAGCGTGTGGACGCTTTAGCACCTTCCATTTTTGCAAGTTCTGTAACCATGATGACGGTCTCTTTGATAAAGTCATCATAAGTGACAGTGCCTTTTACCGTAGCTCTTTGACCCGCTTTAAGCACAGGCTCAAAATCTTTTGCAAAAATATCTTTGTCGATGAAGAACTTACACGTAATCGAACCCGTCCCATCCGTTATATCGAACGAGACGACTAAATTCCCTGTTTTTGTCTCACGGGCTGAGCTTTCAAATATTTCGCCGCCGATTATGATTGTATCTTGGTTAAACAGCTCTTCATTTAGCTTTGTGTCTATTATATGCGCTTCGTCTAGGAGTTTTATGCCTTTTTTGCGGCGCTTGCCGCTATTTAGGTAGACTGGTTTAGCGCTTGATTGCTTTTGGGATGGCTTGGGTCTTGGTGGGGGTTGGGTGGATATTGTCCTCTGTAGTGTATCGGTTGACGATTGTTCTATAGAGGAACACTCGGGTATCCCGATGTTTGTCTCGATATTATCCGACGATACTGATATCGTAGGAGACACGCTCTCACATGCACTATCAACATCATCAGCCACCTCCATCAAAGGTAAATCCAAATCATAAAAATCCACTGTATACATAATCGCAAACCGACGCTGCATAATACCTGCAATAATTCGGCCAAGCCCTTTTTCACGCACGAAAAAAGAACCCTTGCCTCGAAGACCGATATTGACAATGCCATCGGTGCAATCCACCTCAGCCCCCCCTAAGAAGAAACTAAGAGATGGTTGATCATCGGCTATTTCTTTTGCAATATAGCTCCAATTGTCTGTGAATAGCTTGTCCAAGTTAAGTGAGTCTTTTGGCGTAGCATCGTCTTTGGTGAGGACTGTAACGCTTACTCTAACCTGGCTAAAACTGCCGAGTTCAATGAGCAAAACGCCTTCAAGCTCCGTGATTATATGCGGCTCTATTTCAGTGTCACTTGACAAACAGACCGAAAGCGACTGATTTTCCTTATTCGCTTTTAAGCTCTCTATGTATGTAGGCTCGAATGCTGCCCGAATATTCTCAGATAAATTGACGCGGAAGAATGCGTCGTTGAAAGTTTTCTTCATTAATTTGCTCCTGTGTTTGTGTTGTGTTAGTTTAACAATGAACTAATGCAGAGAATGTTTTTCGTTTGGTTATAAATTATTTAGGGCAAATACAGAAAGGATGCCCTGCTGGGTCAATCATTACGCGCCAAGAATCTGTAAATTGTATGGGAGGCAGAACCGTACCACAAGGCAGGGCGTGAATAACTTTAAACTCATAATCTAACCTCCACAAATACAAGTTTTCTACACTAACGCATCCACACCCTACATAATCTCAATCTCCCGCAACAACTCCCGAGCCAAGTTCTCTTCAGCTACCTTCCTAAGCAGTTCACCCTTTTTAAATATTACTCCACTGCCACGACCGCAAGCTATACCTATATCAGCATCTTTAGCTTCTCCTGGACCATTAACCACACAACCCATGACCGCTACTGTAATGCCTTTCTTAACTTTCTTAAGCCCTTCTTCAACCTCTCTTGCAATCGAGATAAGATCAACATCTGTCCGCCCACAAGTAGGGCACGACACAAAATTAACGCCGAATTTACGAAGCCCCAGGCTCTGGAGTATCTCTTTCCCTGCGCGTACTTCTTCTACAGGGTCTCCCGTGAGAGAGACACGTATTGTATCACCAATGCCAATGCTAAGAAGCGCACCAATTCCAACCGCCGAACGGATAGTCCCCGCATAGCTTGTCCCAGATTCAGTTATACCGATATGTAGCGGATAGTTGGTCGCTGCCGATAAAATCTTATGCGCTTCTATAGAAAGTGGCACAGAGGGACTCTTCATAGACACGACCAGATTGTCATAGCCTAAATCCTCAACTATCCGTACGTTCCTCATGGCACTCTCTGCAAGAGCTCCTGCGGTAATCCCACTATATTTCTCAAAAATATCGCGCTCCAAAGACCCCGAATTAACACCAATTCTTATAGGTACACCGTATTCTTTCGCTTTATCCACAACCAAAGAAACACGCTCCTTTGAACCAATATTTCCTGGGTTAATCCTAATTTTATCCGCACCGTTTTTTATCGACATGATAGCTAAACGATAATCAAAATGTATGTCTGCGACAAGCGGAATCTGAATATTTTTCTTAATTTCGGGGATAGCCATGGCATCTTTCATGTCGCTTACGGCTACTCTTATTATCTCACAGCCTTCATCTTCTAACTGATTTATCTGCGCTATTGTCGCTTTTGTATCGCGTGTTTTTGTATTTGTCATTGACTGGACAGTGATGGGAGTATCACCACCCACTTTTGCACTGCCTACGGATATGACCCTTGTTTTTCGTCTGTTCATGCTGTTCCTCCCAAAAAAGTATACCTACCTAACTATCCTCAGAATATCATTAAACGCAATCATAACAGCAAGACCAATCACAATCGCAAATCCCGCAAGATGGATCCATCCTTCTCTTTCAGGCTGTAATGGTTTTCTGCGGATACCTTCTATGGTAAGAAGAGTTATGCGCCCGCCGTCAAGTGCGGGAATGGGCAGTAGGTTAAGGACTGCTAAGTTAGCACTTAGAAGCATTGCAATCTGTACACCAAACATTGCCATATTACGTACAGGAACTTGCGCTTCAACAGCGGCTTGCAAGTTCGTATCGATCACCTGACCCACACCAATCGGTCCAAGCATATCGTCCATACCAACCTGGCGCGAGGCAAGCATTGCAAGCCCATCAAGTACCATTGTAACTGAATATACAGAAAGCCCCCATGCCCCTCGAAGCGTCTCTGCAAGAGTCGCTACTTCAGCATACTCACGCATCGGGCTTAAAAACCCAGCCCGCGTTACTATAGATATTCCCATAAGGTAGCGAGACTGACCAGTTGCTTCATTATAGGTATATTCAGCCGCAAGAGAAAACGTTTGACGAAAGCCATCTCGTCGTATGACTATATCTATCTCATTGCCACCAGCCCTTGTAAGTGCTCTGCCTATATGCTCAAACGAATGCACGGTAGAGCCGTCTATACGCACGATTCTGTCGCCCGGCATAATTCCCGCAGCCTCAGCGGGGGAGTTTGATATGACGGTTGCGACACTTGTAGTACTTACAAAAGTAGCCGATATAAGTATTACGCCAAGTAAAACAGCAAGCAAAAAATTCATAATAGAACCCGCAATTAAAATAGATATTCTCTGCCAGACACTTTTCGAGATAAACGCGCGCGGGTCATTTATCTCATCTGGTTCACCATCAAGCATTTTGCAATAACCGCCCAAAGGAATAGCACGAATAGAAAAAAGCGTCTCACCACGCTGCCAACTAAGTAATATCGGTCCAAACCCTACAGCGAACTCTTCGACCAAAACACCATTTCTACGCGCTACAATAAAGTGTCCCCATTCATGAACTACAACTATGACCGTAAAAATTAAAAGTGTAACAATCGTTGACGTTAATGGCATTCGCTCACCTCATAAACATATTCTTTGCCGAAAATATCGGCCTCTATCACATCACATAACTCATAAGATGTTTTATTCGTCTTATAAGTATATGCGTTCATTGTCTTTTCTATAATCATTGCGATGTCTAAAAATCTAATTTTTTCACTAAGGAATAAATCGACCGCCGCTTCGTTGGCAGCGTTTAATACGGCAGGCATAGTTCCACCTAGGCGCATCGCTTCTTTGCACAAATCAAGTGCGGGGAAGTCATTATAACGCGGCTTTTCAAAATTAAGCTGACTTGTTGTAAAAAAGTCAAGTTTCTCCACATTAAGTTCTGCGCGAGACGGATAAGTCAGCGCGTAGGCAATCGGTCCACGCATATCAGGTGTGCCAAGTTGTGCCAAGATAGAGCCGTCCCTATACTCCACCGCCGAGTGGATAATGCTTTCAGGATGTATTATGACATTTATATCGTCCATTGAAACATCAAAAAGCCATTTAGCCTCAATCATTTCAAGTCCTTTGTTCATGAGGGTGGCGGAATCTATCGTTATTTTCTTGCCCATTGTCCAGTTTGGATGCTTTAGTGCATCTGTAACTGTAACAGTACTAAGTCGTTCGCGCTCCCATGTGCGGAAAGGTCCGCCAGATGCGGTTAGATGAATTTTTGAAAGGTCTTGTTTATCATTACCTTGTAAGCATTGAAAAATAGCAGAATGTTCACTGTCCACGGGGATGATGCGGACATTGTTCGTACATGCTGCGTCCATCACAAGAGAGCCCGCACAAACAAGCGTCTCCTTGTTCGCAAGGGCTATGTCCATACCTTTTTTTATCGCACTCATTGTAGGTTTTAATCCTGCTGAACCTACGAGAGAGTTTAACATTAAATTTGCCGAGCTTGTTTCAATTAGCTCTTCTAAGTTATTAAAAAGCTTAGCCTTTGATCCTATTGCTTCCTTTGCATCGATATATGAGTCTTTGTCCGTTACACAGACGTATTTGGGATTGAACTCATCCACTTGCCGAATGAGTAAAGATATGTTTTTATCGCACGATAGTGTTTCTATTTCATAACCCTCGATGGAGCGTACAACGTCTAGGGCCTGTGTGCCTATCGAACCAGTCGAACCTAATATAGCTAGTTTTTTCATGGGCAATCCTTTCATTTACAACACTCTCAAAATCAAATAAACAAGTGGCGCAGTAAATATCACCGAGTCAAATCTATCTAAAATCCCACCATGACCAGGGATTAAGCTTCCATAATCCTTTATACCAATATGCCTTTTGATAGCGGATGCTGATAAGTCGCCAAATTGCGCCAATATCGCGCCTATAAGACCGATAATTGAGCCCAAAACGACTAAATTAACTCCAGCATCAACGCTAATAAAATGCCCATAAATACCTCCGATAATAGCTGCACCCACAGTGCCGCCGATCGCGCCTTCTATCGTCTTTTTAGGACTTAGAGCGGGGGCAAGCTTGTGCTTTCCAAACAACATTCCGCTAAAATACGCGCACGTATCACACGCCCACGCACTAATAAATATAAACCACACAAAATACGTGCCAAATTCATGCGCCCGAACCAAATAAACATTAGAAAGCAAAACCCCAACATAAAAGAATCCAAAAATATTGACCATCACATCTTGCGGGCTAACTTTTTCATGTTTTAGGGTGAAGAGTATGAGGTTGAGCACGACAAATGCGCCAAAGAGCATGATGAATAAAAAACCATCCTGAGCCTGCGTATAGCTGCCTACACGCCATGAGTCAGTGATAAGCATATAGTAGCACATAAGCGTAAGTATGCTGAGTGCATAATGAGCTCGGTGCTTGATATCAAAATTAAAAGCCTTGTAAAACTCGCCCATGCCTCCCACCGATACCATAAACATAAAAAGCCATAGCCAATACCCGCCTAAAATAACAGCGGCAACTATGATAGGGAAGAGTATGATACTTGAAATGATTCGTGTTTTCAATTAATACCTCCAGGGAACTCTAGATGGGGGAGTCTGGTGTAAGGTGTGCCAAGCATGTGTTTAGTAAACGTTCGTTGAGAGTTCTTCCGATTACCACGAAGCCTTGCAGGTGCAGCAACCTGCCACCCGCATATTGCGCATATGATGATATTCAGTGGCTATCGACCTCTGCGGAACGCGCAAGGGCGCGTTCCCTACAAAATATCATTTGCTTTACACGAACTCTGTAGGGGCGGATTCCATATCCGCCCGCTCAACATCTCTAAACCTTCCCAAATCGCCGATCCCTACCCTGATAATCAGCAATAGCCCCCACCAAATCATCAATGTCAAAATCAGGCCAAAATTTATCGCAAAAATATGTCTCGCTATACGCACTCTGCCAAATAAGGAAATTGCTAAGCCGCTTCTCACCACTTGTTCGTATAATAAGGTCAGGATCAGGAATTTCAGCCGTATCCAAATGCTTAGCAATCAACTCTTCCGTCACTTCGCTTGCTGATGCGCCGCTCTTCATAACCCCTTTCACAGCGCGTACAATCTCATCACGCCCACCATAATAAAGAGCGATGTTAAACGACAGCCCTGTCTTATCCTTCGTAAGCGCCTCAAGCTCACGAACCTTCTTCAAAAGCCCCGCATCAAGCATATCAATATTACCTATAATGCGTATACGGTAGTTATTTTCTTTGACTCTCGCTATATTATTGTCAATATAGTTTGCCATGAGTCCCATAAGATACTCAACTTCACTTGCAGGTCTGTCGCGATTTTCCGTAGAAAACGCGTAGACTGTAACATAAGAAATGCCAAGCTTTGCCGCTTCTTCTAAAAGCCGCTCAAGACTCTCTGCTCCCGCCTTATGCCCTAGATTCCGTGGCATACCGCGCTTTCTTGCCCATCTCCCGTTGCCGTCCATGATGAAGGCTATGTGTTTTGGAAGATTTTCTAAATCAATTTGACCCATTCTAGTTGCTCCAATACATCATATTAAAAAACATAAACCCGTTCGGTGCAAGTTCAGGTGTTACAAGGCTGGAGTTAAACGCCCTTACAAGTACGTTCATATTCGTAGGGACCCATACAGCATATTCGTTAGCAATCCTTGACGCTTCTTCCATCAACGCAAGGCGCGGACCTTCGTCAATTGTTGCCACAGCCTGAGATATTATGTCCGAAAGCTCCCTATGATACACGCCGCTTCTATTCTGAGAGCCGATAAAGTCTATGTGCATAGTACTTCGTAAAAACGCAAAAATATTACCCGATGTAAACGCCGCAAATGCTGCGTCATAATCACCGGTGCCAGTGACTGTCATCCACGCCGTAAAATCGATCATGCTTATTGTTGTTTCAATGCCTATATCGGCAAGATTCGACTGGACAACTTCAGCCATACGCCTCTTCTCTTCCGAATAAGCGATCATGTCAAAGCTAAGGGTCGCAGGATCAATATTATGCTCTGCTAAAAGTGCTACAGCTCCATCAGGGTCAAAACTTCTAGTACCCTCGGCTGATGAACCCGCGAGTGCCATAGGCATCATTTCCCAAACAGGAATACCCCACCCATCATAAGCCGCTAAAACCATCGCCTCTTTATCCAAGGCCATGCCTAAGGCACTTCGTACATAAACATTTTGGAACTGAGGGCGGTTATGATTTAACAGTAAGTAATTATACGTAAGACTTGGTTGGTAAAGAACAGTTATATTATCATTTGCATCAAGTCTTGGGATATCAGGAAAAGCAACGTCGATTACATAATCAATCTCGCCGCTCTCTAACGCTATGGTACGCGCTGCCCCCTCTGGGATAACGCGCCAAATAATGTAGTCTAGATGCGCCGTTCTATCCGAGTCAAAGTAATCGTCAAAGCGGTTAAAAACAAGAGAGTCGCCAAAGTTCCACTCGTAAAAATAAAAAGGACCAGACCCTATAGGTTCTAAAGTAAAGTCATGTCCTGACTCTATCAACGACTTCGGCATAATAAAGTTAGCCTGATGGGCAAGCTCGAAAGTCATGAGAGCGTTTGGTACACCAGTATCAAGTATAAACGTGTAACGGTCAACGACCTCAGCACCAACAACGCTGCCATGATTAGCGACGCCCTCAGGGAACATACGCACAAAATAAATGCTTGCTACAACGTCATAGGCAGTCAATTCCTCGCCATTGTGAAACATTATCCCCTCATGCAATGTGAACTCAAATAAAGTATCGCTAATTGGACGCCATTCAGATACTAAATCCATTGTCGGATTCATGTTATAATCAAGCCTAAAAATACCGTTATGCGTCAAAATATTTTTCCAATGCGCGATAAGAGAGCCATGTCTCGCCGGAGCAATAGACGGAGTCTCAGCGTTAATCGCAAGAGTCATACCGCGCCCTGTGGTCTCACCAGGAATCATTTCTGGCGGTGCAGTAGTTCCTTGTGGGGCAGTTACGCTTGTCGTATCTATGCCCGTAGCTTGTTGTGCGTTTTCGACAGGTGAAGTACATGCGCCAAAGGTAGCAATTACAAAAATTCCAGATAAAGCTAAAGCTAGCATCTTACTTTTTTTCATAATATCACTCCTTTTAAGTTTTGAAAAACCTACACAGTCATAATATCCTTGTTCTTAGTCTCGACAACACCGTCAATGTCCGCAATAGCCTTGTCCGTAATCTTTTGAACCTCTTTTTCAAGCCCTGTGTAATCGTCTTCTGTTATTTCACTCTTTTTCTCCTGCTTTTTAAACGTGTCAATCGCGTCGCGGCGGATATTTCTAATAGCCACTTTTGCATCTTCACCTTTCTTCTTTACATCTTTTGTGAGCTCTTTACGACGCTCTTCAGTCAGCTCAGGGAATATTATACGAACAACCTTACCGTCACTGGACGGATTAATGCCAAGGTCAGACGCTTGGATAGCCTTCTCAATGTTTTTAATAACTCCTGCATCCCATGGCTGGATTTGAATCATTCTTGCCTCAGGAACAGTTACATTGCCTACCTGCGCAAGAGGCGTCTCTGTACCGTAATAGTCAACTTTAATTTTGTCAAGCACTTTAGGGTTTGCGCGTCCCGCACGGATTGAACCAAGCTCTGTCTCCAAGCTCTGGATAGTTTTTTGCATTTTTTCTTCAAATAGTTTTACTTCTGACATTTGATATCCCTCCTAGAAATGTGTATTGTATTTTTGTATTTAGTAATTAATTGGTCTCGTTCTTAGCCAATAAATTGCGCTTTCAAACAATTTTTCTTCAAACTCTCCCAGCGTAATGGTTTCACCAACTACGCGCTTGACGTCTCTTCCAGCTTCCCGCATTAAATCGTATACTCCCTGAGTGCCATGGAGAAATTCCCGCGGACCTTCTAAGAATAATATAGGAGTATCAATTTCATCAGCCCAATGGATTGCAGAGCGGTTAAAAAACTCTTCAGGAGCTTCCTCTATTGAGCCGCCAGTAGCCGCTCGGATGCGCTCTAAAGTAAGCTTGTGAGATGCGGTCATAGCATCGGTAAGCTCCTGCGGCTGATTTCTTTCTCGTGCAAGCTCTCTAATAAACTCAATATCGTCAACAAAAGCCATATAAAACGATTCAAAGTCAGCGATAGCTCTATATGTTATAGCCGCGTCAATACGAGTTTCATGCCGAAGCAGTATATACGTCCGCATGTCGCCTTTCAAAAACAGCTCGTCTGCACTAAAGCCAAAGTGCTCAGATATGTCTATGAGTGTAGTTATATCGTATAGGTCAGCTCCTCCGTACTGTGAAGGTCTGCCGCCTTGAAGATTTGCAAGCAATGTAGTGTCGTACAAATCATATTCTTGGGCTCTATTTCCACGGTCATGCCTATGATTAAACTGCATAACGATAAACCCTTCGGTGCTAAAACGTACAGCATCTCTTCGCCCAAGCCAGCTTAGTCCACCTGCATACCCTTCCGGTTCACTTCTTATAAGAATGGGGTAGACAACTTCAGCATAGTCTTTAGGTGCTAAGATAAATCCTTGCAAGCGCGCACCATCAGGTGTTTTGTACACTATTTCATATATAACTAGATGGTCTAAATCACCCCGCCAATAATTAGCTATCCTTAAACGAGTGTAGTGCGCCGCATCCTCACCGCTTAACCTTTCAGCAGACACAATTTGCGATAGACTTTCAAGCTCGCTAAGGGAGTGTATAATTGGTTCTCTTATTGCTGTAACATCAGGAGCATCCACCCCGCAGCCACTCAAAAGCATAGCCGCCGATAAAATAGCAACTCTTAATGAATCAATCATCATATCACCTCTAGTTTTTTCTTATCATTGTACCGAAGTCAAAGAAGCTCTCGTCTCCGGATATAGCTATTTTAAGGCAATTTGGGTGGTTAAGATTAAATACCAAAGACACTTTATCATTCTTTTCACACATGACCATGGCTTCTAAGTCCATGGCTTCTAGCCGATTTTCTATAATATAACTATATGTCGTCTTGTCTAAACGTTTGGCGTTTGGATTTGTACTTGGGTTATCATTATATACGCCGTCAATGTTTTTGGCAAACAAAATAGCATCAGCACCAAGCTCACAAGCCCGAAGCGCAGGAATAGTATCCGTTGAGAAGAAGGGATGACCAAGTCCACCCGCAAAGAACACAATATAACCTTGCTCAAAATAAGCGTTAGTCACTTCCATAGAATACAACTCCGTCATATTTCCCACGCTAAACGGTGTGAGTACAACAGACTTTGCACCAAAGCTCTTTACGACATCAGCTATATAAATCGCATTCATAACTGTAGCCAGCATACCCATCTGGTCGGACTTGACGCGCTGCATCTTAGGATCCGATGAGCGACCTCTCCAGACATTGCCACCTCCGACAACAACAGATACATCCGTTACTTTGTTCACTTCTATTAATTCTTTTGCAATAGTTTCCGACTTTTCACGGCACAATATGTTACTATCACTGCCAGAAAGTGCTTCGCCACTTAGCTTTATAATTATTCGTTTATACATAGGGTCTCCTTTTTCATATACACAAAATGATTAAATCCAGCTCTCTTTGGAGCATCTGTTCTCATTATTTCCCTAAAACCCATTTTCTGATATAAGCGGATAGCCGAAGCATTAGTGTCTACAACCTCAAGCACATAGTCCTCATACGGAAGCGCATTCATAACATGCTCCGCAAGGTCTTGCGCTATGCCGCGCCCTCTGTACTTGGCAGCTGTTGCCACAATCTCAATAGAACCAGTGCGCGCAGGCAACTCAAAAGGATATCTGTGCTCCATCATGTGCTTATTAATTACAGGGTAAGCAATATTGCCCATAATAAGCCCTAAATACTTGACAAAAACTTTTTTGTCAAGCTTAACAGGCGGCGGTTTATTCTCTTTGCACGCAACGATTGCCGCCACTTCGCCATTCTCCACTGCCACATAAAAGTACTCTAACAAAAGGCTCGCAGCTAAAGCTTTCGTTATCTTCATAATATCTTTTTTGAAATGCTCTATCAAATCATAATATGCATCAACAACAAGTGCGCTGATTTGCATCCTTGGATCAAAGGTCAGGTTTGTTGCTTTTAGATATTCCATTTGTTTAGTGTTCTCCTGTCTACTCCTCCACCAACTAAATATTGGGCAAAATAATCAGCAGATTGTCCTATATTTAGGGGATGGAGAAATATAGTCATTATCTGTTTGACTATAACATAAATTCGAGGGAATTTCCAGTAGTTTTTGGTTTTTTGGATATTATTGAAATGGGTACAGAGACAGGTGTAGAAATGCTTTGGAGCTTGTGTTATAATTGCTCTAAAGAAAATACGCGGGGGAAAGCTAAAAGAGCAGATACAGTCACGCACAAGCAAGACACATATGTTATAGTGAATGCTATAGTAAAGTTGCTCATTTCGTGGAGGTGATGAACTATTCACGCATGGGAGTCAATCCAAAAAACGGTTGATTTTATAGAGGAAAACCTTGGGGATGAAATAACGATTGAAGAATTGGCAGACATTGCTGCTTTGTCGTTGTTTTATTTTCAACGTTTGTTTGCACGGCTCGTCAAGAAGTCTGTGCGAGAGTATATCAAGCTGAGGCGGTTGGCTCATGCTGCAGTTAGCCTTAAAAATGGGGACAATTATATTATAGACATTGCAGCCGAATACGGTTTTGGCTCTCGTGAAACATTTTCGAGAGCATTTAAGGAAGCATATGGGCTATCACCCTCTGAGTACAGAAACAATCCTGTAGAATTAAATTATTTCGATAAGCCTAATTTATTGCTGAATTATGTGATGGTAAGTGAAGGTGTGCCTTTAATTACCGAAGGAATTGTACTTGAATATAACCGAAAAGTTCTTGATAATCCTGTCCACTTTCTTGGCGTTAAGGATTTATGGCGATTCAAATCGGGTAAAATGCTTGGCGAGAGATCAGAAGTTTCTGAACCTGCCGCTATTTGGGGTAAATTTTATAAGATGTTTGACGATATTCCGTGTATAGCTTATGGGCGGCGAGTTGGTGTGTCCTATCATGGTGGTGCGCCAGAGGGTTATTCTACTTATTTTGCGGGAGCGGAGGTTGAGCCTGCGGTGATTGATTTGGTAGATTCCCGCTTTGCAAGTTGGGTGTTACCCCCAAGGGAGTATGTCGTTTGCCAGTACGAGGCGGAGGATTTTGACCAACTTAGGGCTTCCCTTGGCAAAATGATGACGTTTACGAGATTTTGGCTTAAAGAGCATGGGTTTCAGGCGGACGGATTTTTCCCAGAGATTTACTACAGCAGTTTATCCAAGGCAGACCATGCTTATATGGAAATGTGGATTCCGTTCAAAGAACGTGGGAACAGCGAATAAATACGGAGGTTTTACAATGGACAAGTACGCAAAAGGAATGGAAATTCTTGAAGAAAAGTTCGGCAATTATAGGGACAATGTGCTT
>Ga0123355_10003587_pt1 | contig 22327 bp, 15 predicted proteins | sample TergutEmb28metaG_3_FD_89872 | JGI IMG/M metagenome (GOLD analysis project Ga0123355, IMG submission 89872) | Embiratermes neotenicus P1 segment gut microbial communities from Petit-Saut dam, French Guiana - Emb289 P1 | ecosystem: Host-associated > Arthropoda: Insects > Digestive system > Gut ... | reverse complement strand
TTCCATCTTCATAGGCAGGTGAATGAAGTACTTCATTCACCTGCCTATGAAGATGGAACCGATAGTGAGTTCCGAAACGTCGGCAACTAAATCTCAGACGCCGGGGAATTACCCAAAAAGGAAAGCTAAACTAACGTTGTCCTTGTTTCAAGCCACTATTTGTCATCATTTGAATACCTCCCTGCTCGCATAAGGACGGGAGGACGGCGCATGGAGACCTTCTAACAAAGTAATGATCTTCCTCGTATCCAGTAAGTAAGGTGTCCTACACTTCTCGTGTGATTTTCCCCTTAGATTACTCCTGTACATGTATTTCTTATGTATGTGTGCCTCGAGATAATTAGTTACAGAGGTACAGGATTCAAAGTACACAAATGTACGAGTAAGTCAGTAGCACGAGCAGCTTAGTGTGCTGGTGCAGCTGTGCCCTCGTGTTAGAAGCAGACCTACTCAGTTTCAAACCGTGCCAAGTTACTAATTATCTCAGTCCTCAGTCCCTTAAAAGGCCAAGAAACGAGCCATGAACACCCTTACGACATCTTATGTTTATTGAACCGTGCATCATCTTGATAGTTGAATAAAGAGAGACCAACTTGATGTCACTTGCTTTATTATTTCATTATTTATTGCTCAACATGTTTCGGATGTTAATACATCCATCTTCAGGAGCTTGCGACTTATTTGTTGAATTATTTCATGGGTTGTATTGTTCTGGTTCGATGTGTGTTGGTGTTACGTTGTGGTTTGGCTGTGGTGGTGTGGTATCCGTATGCAGGCTGAGGCACTAGTGCACTAGGCACTACCACAACGTAACACCAACACACATCGAACCAGAGCAATACAACCCATGAAATAACTCAACAAATAAGGCGCAAGCCCCTGAGGATGGATGTATTAACATCCGAAACATGTTGAGCATTAAATAATGAAATAATAAAGCAAGTGACATCAAGTTGGTCTCTCTTTATTCAACTACCCCTACCGCATGTTGAACGGATTAACTTAGAAGCAGTGCTTCAGAAACTCTTCGCTCACAGACCCATTTTGGCTTCGAAAAATAACACCGTTTCGTCAGATTCTTGCTCACGTAAATAGTGTGTCCGTACGATAGGTATCTAAAATTTTAAATACCTCAGAATTTCTGTTAGGTAGCTACGAATACGTACCAGTAAAACACGTAACAATGCATTGCATTATTTGGCCTTAATTCAACTGAATGTCGCTAGTTTCGCGGGTACAGGAAGCATATTAATTAGATACTGTTATACAAAACAAATGTATCAACAATTAAAGAAGTTCCTCCATTATTTTTTTTTAAATTATTGCTTTAATTAAAATGTAAGTAAACTTGAAAACAGCCATTATATAAATGTATCCACGGATCCCCTGGGAGCTGGTAGCGGATCCTTTGGGATCTGCGGAACACTTTGGGAACCACTGTTATAGAGTAGTTGCCTGATTGGTGATAATCATGTGCTGTCAGGTTAAGGTGCTCCCCTGTCTGAAAGATGATGTCGGAATTTCTCACACGCCTTCCAATTCTTCATTATGAAAAAAAAAAAAAAAAGTCGGCTACATACTCCAGGCCCCGGTCATTACTCAATCCACAAATTATGTTCAGTTTTTAAAATAAGCTTCATAGCCGTGATAGACAACTAACGAAATAGTAGCGTAAACAATGACACACTTAAATTTGACGTCACTGGATTTTCACGCGCGTACGTCTTGTAATGCGCAAATAACGGGACGGCGAACACCCTAGAGCATTTCTGGTATTATATTTCCTTGGTGGCCTTAAGATAGTAACGTTTACACACAGTTCGCATATATAGCGGTCCAATAAAACACAATTTTTATGTATTCCCATAAAGGGGAAGTCAAGAGAAGTTAAATTAAGACATGCGGCAAAACCAAACAAAGTTTCATTGAGTACTACTTACCTTTGGGTTCTTGTCCATCGTGTAGTTTGACAAAAATACATAAAATAAGGTACGATATTTCAGAAATGCTGTCAGTTTTGTCCTCCGTTAAAGGTAGGTAAGCACGTACTCATTTGCACACTTTAGACCCGGATATTCCCATTGTTGCTCAGGCCAGCCTACACGGAACCAATGGTGTCACTCCGATATACCGATGATATTAACCTTTTGACGCCTAATTTCGACTATAGTGGTCGTACCGCACCGCTAACCTCTAAACGTTGCATTTTATATATTTATTCAACAAATATAGGTACTGAATATTTTAAACATGCTATATACTCTCCGTTTTTTCCTCTTTAAAATGCAGTTTGTTTCATAAGTCTAACATATTTGGTTCCTGTATTATTCGCATTTTATATACAGGATGTGCTACAATTAAAAAAAATAATTACGGCGCCAAAAGGTTAATAGGCTATAGACCGTTAACGCTGAACCAATTAGTTTGTTCGCAGTCTGTTCAACTACCCCTTGTCAAGCAAAACACTTCACACCACGGCACAGTTCACCTTTAGAAATTGTGCCTACTGTATAGACGAAACGTCCTGTAAAATTACACATGCAAGTGTACTAAATAATCAACAGCCGACAGCCGATAGCCGACAAGGGGCTATCGTTCAACTTCGAGGTTGGGTGGGAAGGCTTTAAACCTTTACCTTAAGAAGACAGTACGTCACGGAATATTACACAGGGACCCAGAACTGAGCGATCTCTTGCCAAACACAGTAATGAAAAAGAACTTAGAAATAAAAAGATGACTGTGCAAACCGTAGTTATTTGTTTTATATAAAGTTATGGTTGCATCCAGTATGGCTTCACTAAACGGACTGCTTCTTGCATAGACTTCTGTATGTACAGGTACGTGTACAAGGGCTTACACAGTTTTAGACAAATTTAATGTTTTGTTGACCGTGCATTGTGACATATGCGTACAATAAGAACCAACAGGATGCACTATTTTCTTTCAATTTACTTCAATAATTAACCTCTACATATTTCGAGCAGGCTTACTGCTCATCATCAGGAGGTACTACTCTGTATATACAGCAATTGGTATATGTCATGCGTTTATTTTGGCTGGTTGTTGGCAAGATCAGGATTGGACTGTTTGTTGGACATTGACAAATTTAATGTTTTGTTGACCGTGCATAGTGAAATGTCTGTACAACAAGAACCAACAGGATGTACTGTTTACTTTCAATTTATTTCAGTAATTAACCTCTACATGTTTCGAGCAGGCTTACTGCTCATCCAAACCCGATCTTGTCAACAACCATCCAACATAAACGCATGGCATAAGCCAAATGCCGTATATACAGAGTAGTACCTCCTGATGATGATGAGCAGTAAGCCTGCTCGAAACATGTAGACGGTAATTACTGAAATAAATCGAAAGTAAATAATGCAACCTGTTGGTTCTTACTCTATTGAGAAATTTAGACAGTTACAGCGTAGCCATGACACGATGCAACGTATCATTGAAAAAGATTTCATAAGAGCTAGAAATTTCTTGATAATCTGAGCAACTAAAGCTTGACTAGAAGAACTGCTCAGTAGAGTCGGTCATTAAAGCTGTAACCTCCAACGTCGCACTCTTGTCACCAACGGCCACATTGCATGTACCGGTGCGTGTAAATACAGCTTGTTAAACTCTACATGGTTTCAGTCTCCTACCTGTCCACTGTTTACACATGGTGGGTTTAAAAAGCTAGGCATGTTTGTTTTCCAGCAACAACCTGTCTTCAAGTATGCTATGCCTATTAAAACCACAGAGCCTCTTCCCGTACTGTTCTTGTCACGACGTCACACTGCTCTTCATTCTGCAGCTGTAAACATCTTTCTGTTTGTAAATTTACAGAATTAGTGACCTTGTTACACAGGCAGTTTAATTGCACCCGACCAACTCGATCCAATTTTTTCTTCCAGTAAGTTCGGTAAATAGTGAATATGAATAGGCTTGGATATCAAGCGAATGGCATCCAATTTTCCGATCCACGGTGAATATGACGGTGATACGTTCATATATGTTTGACGTACAGGTGACCGTGTATCGTGATAAATTCTTGTAATAAAACCAACTAGATGCACTAATTTCTCAAATCTAACTTTGGAATAAAACTCTACATGTTTCGGACAGTTCCTCTGTCCATCATCAGGAGTTTTTCACTGTACTCACGGCAATGGTATATGTCATACAGGTTTGCTGACATATACCATTGCCGTGTGTACAGTGAAAAACTCCTGATGATGGACAAAGGAACTGTCCGAAACATGTAGGGTTTTATTCCAAAATTAGATTTGAGAAATCAGTGCATCTAGTTGGTTTTATTATAAGAAGAAAAAGAGTTCATATACGTGTTCCACCCTTACAACGTAACACCTCTTGATAATTTATTGCCATACAGAATTAGAGACTTCTTGACAGTTTGCGGATAGAAAACGAGAAACATTACAATATAGGGCACTCCGTGCGCGCTTAGGACTGTTAGCTTCTCCAATAATCACATTTCCTCTTATTTATTCTTCAGTAATGGTCTTACATGCCGGTCCCAGTGGCCGCGCGGTCTAAGGTGTAGGTCAGCGACCGCTCGCCTCGTGAGACTGTGGGTTCGAATCCTACCGGGGGCATGGATGTTTTTCTTTCGTGAGTGTTGTGTGTTGTCAGGTAGAGGTCTCTGCGACGGGTTGATCACTCGTCCAGAGGAGTCCTACCGACTGTGGGGCGTCGTTGTGTGTGATCTAGAAACCTCAAGAATGAGGAGGCCCTGGCCCTCTGGGGGCTGTCGCGCCAAAAACAAACAAACAAATGACCTTACATAATTTATGGCGCTTTCGATAAAAAAATTACGTTTCTTGGTTCTTTGCTCCATGTCGAAGCTTTAGAGGGCACAATACGCAGTTGTCATTGAGTAGTCCTCTTCGCTGCCTTACCTGCATTCGAACCTGATACAACATTGGCGCAGTTACAGATCAGTTCCATCTAATGGACCTGACATAGAAACAGAGAACTTCCAGCAGTTGTGTGGCTTAAACCGCAACGAGGCGACCCCGAAGCTGTTAAATACATTTACTACAAATACCTTAACGGAACACAGAAAAGACAGTAAATGTAATTTTGAGACTATTCAGTCAGTTGTACTTCCTTGCATCAGACACACCCAGACCGCAGCATTTACGTTAAGTGTAGTCAGATTATGTCATTTGTTTGAAATACAAGTTACGCTACTTTAAACACAGATACGCATTTGCTTTAACATCCAGAACTTCACTTCTCGAAGAGATGTACAACCCGAAAAATATCAGAGAGTATAACGACTTTGGAATACGCCGCCATACACGGCACCTAATACGACCTATTGTACTGTACAAGTAGTCTTATGCTTAAGCTTTACATGAACACATCGACACAACTTACCGGTCGAATGTCTCTTCCTCACTACGTCAGCATCTGAAAGCCTGCAAAAACAAAAGAGAATTCTTATTTAATTGCATGTGTTCGGCACTACGGGGGACACCTGATTGGAAGAATATGTCAGATGGTGACCAAATGTTTGGGAGTTTCAGTTCTGCTAATAAAATGCCAAAGGAATGCTGTCGTAGTGCGCAGTATGGATTTGTCTCTTCATAGTCATTCGAGCACCTTCAAAGAATCTTCGGGTGCCAGAATGCCAACCTGACGCTGGTTTATATATATCTCTACACAAGCCTACTTCGATAAGCTTTTTTCTAAAGATGACGTACCCCCAGCCTCTCAGAGCCCTGTCAGAAAAACAGAAACTGCACGAAGTTATCTCAGACAATGTAAAGAATAAACAGACCGAAATGCTAACAGTTGTTGATACAAATTATCAGTTCGCAATGGAGATTAGTATGTCAAGCCTAAACAACGCAATCGCTTCTAGGCTACGAGCTGGACAGGCGACAAATAAGGTTTCGAATCACAAGAGGATGAGTTTTCTTTCTCCTCTACTATAGAACACATTAATGAAATCCAAGCGGAGGTGTTCAGTTTCAGTGGCAATTATATCTTATACAGAAACAATCTCTGAGCAGAAGGAAAGAAGTAAAACAACTAGGCGTACGGCGATAAACTTAATGCCTGAACTAATAGTTCTGGTGGACACATTTAAGGATACTGATAAATCTGAAGCCTGTTGGGCAGAAATTGTGTCCTGTGTGTTGTTAAAAGATGTGCAAAATAATTCCGATAAGAATATTTAATATTGTATCTTTATAGCCACTTCAGTTTTACTCCTAGGCAAATTTATATGATTCCTACCGTATCATAATGCACAGTAGTTTAAAAACCTTTAGGGTGCTGTAGACCACTTCTACCTACATCTTTGTTAAATCATTATCATTCATAAACGACTTTCCCTCCATGTGTGCAACCTTTAGTGGTCACCCTCTAACACAATAGAATAAAAATGAAACTCCAGCCACAATTACTCGGTTCCTTCTGAGGTGATTTCTGACCGGCTGATCATTGCGTAGGCCAGGGTTCATTTCTGGGCAGTCCATGCGAGATTTTTGGTGGACAATGTGACACTGGGACAGTTTATTATCCGAGCACTAAGCGCTGTCCGTTTCACTTACCACTCCGCCTATTCTACACATTCCAATTGATTCACATATCATAGCCTTTGTATACCCTAGACACGGAGAGCATCTCTAAAAAGACCAAAGCAAAAGCATGACATCCACTTGAGGTTTTGAGCAAAGCTGTACGCACATGGGTTATCAGTTCTGCTTTTCACACCTGTAAATTTAGACGCCAGAAAAGCTTCCTAAAAGGGAGATATTCCTCATCAAATGCACAATTCACACATTTAGGTCTATGTCAACCCAAAAACAACATTATACGGATTTCTTGTTTTAGCACTTATTCTGTGTTCCTGCGATTTATTTTGCCGCCGTTTCTCTGAAGACACAGAATTGGTCTACATGTGTGTTAGACTTCCAGGATCTCATAATCTGAAACCGACAGCGTTTCTCTTCGAACGGGATTTTATAATATTCATATTTCTGGCATCTATAAACACATATGCTAGTACAGTTGTAGTATCTGTAATAGCACTACAGACTTTAAAGTCCACCATAAAAATTTTTGTGTCTCAATCGCCATTCTTATTCGTTTTAACTTTTATTTTTTCTAAGAATTTACCTTAATCGATATTAAAGAAACAGGATTTCTCTCCCCATACCACTCTTATTTTCATATTTCGAACAGAAGTGTCCGACGATACCTGAATTTAATGAATTTAGCGAATAATGTTTTTATGCTACAGCATAAATGAAAGAAACTTCGTTTAATCAGAATGTGCATTGATGATAAAAGTATGTTTAACTTGAAGAAAAACGCGATGGCCTACAAGGGACATGGGAATAAAGCTTTATGCATTCCAGATTACGGCATTTCTAGGGAGATAAACGGAGAGCCCGCAGCTGTCACAACTTTATTACTGTCGGGGTAATACCCCCTGTTGCGTACTGTGTAGGCCACATAACCCGTATGGGTACTGTGGTGCCAGGATTATTCCTGTCCTTACCGGGAACGGAATTCAAGTTGTTAACCCGCAGACATTCAATGATGTGATTAATTGAACAATGCGACATATAGCTGAACATAGGTGCCCTAATAAAAGGGAAACTCCATTCGAAATTATAAACGGTTGAGAATTTTGAGCGTCACACTAAAAAAACTGTGCACTATGCCATGTTATTTCTCATGTGCTTGACTAAGGGGCTCTTCGGTGGATTCAGTGTGTTATGACCCACTCCTGGCAAATACGTTCGGGGCAAATGATGCATGTTGTCATAGCAGTTACAACGCTATTATTTGACACATGGTGAAATGAAGCTCCAATGCCACGTCAACTTATACAGCACAATAACCAAACTGATGAATTACAACGTAACAGCTTACTGATGAACTGTGACAGGATCTTCACTCGCTGTAAAGAGGCAACTAGTCCCAACCCCAGAGTTCATGACACATTTGTGTGGCCAAGAAACCTCCAACACAGAGCACAAGACTTTATGGTGTTTCATTATTACCAACACTGTGCCTCAGCAAGGAGCAAGACTCTAGATTCAGTACGAACGGACCAGTGTACAGGAGTCATATTCATAAAATTAAGTGAGTAAACTAAAGAGGTGGCTTGTTTCTTAAATCAAATAGGACAAGGAATTCTTGGAAAACTTACGACTCCTGTTTCTTCTTTAAATATTTTTCATCTTTGCTAAGAAAATAATTCTCTGATTTTAATTGCAATTTTTGTATCTAATTAGTCTAACAAATTTATAAATATGTTTTTTCATAATTTAACAATTTAAAATACTTGAAATTTCTTCTTGTAAACAACCTTGTACACGCATTATTTATTTACCAAAATTACACACACACACACACACACACACATATATATATATATGCCGTGTTTAAATGTTTCGTCAGTTTGTGACATCAGTCTCTCTAATAAACTACTTATATTTTCTTCTCGGAAATTAATAAAGTTTTAAGTGATAAAACGTAACGTTCTTGATACAGGAGTGTTTGAGTTACATTAATGACTGTCGATTTAAAGCCCTTCGATTTTTCGATAGTAATTGGCACCTCAGTTTCAGACGGTTATCTTTATGTACGCCTCTGCCTAACATTATTCAGTCAGTGTATATTTAATATTTTCTTTCTTATGAATAAATTTCATAAGTCGCTGTAATCACTGTTTGTACTCAGTTATTCAACCTCTCTTTCCATTTCCCTAACGGCAAGGATATTTGGAAATCAGAAGTGTGAGTTGTCTTCTACTTGAATTGGCGCTGATACCAAGGTTCATCTCCCCAAGTGCCCCATGACATGAGTTTGACTGAAAGGACGTAGAACACACCAAGTCGAATACCCTCAGTGATCACAAGGTAAGAAAGAGCACGTTAATGATTGAGAATTTTTCAATGAGTGGTAGGTCAACAGAATAAAATAGCAAATGTGTGTAGCTCTTAAAGACTATGTTTACTGTTTTAGTGGCTTGAAAGAGGAACAACTTGAAACGAAACGAACTAGCTTACGCACATCAAGTGATCGTCAAGTTGTAGCAAGGAACATTAAAAGGCTTTAAATTTGGCTGTCAGGGCGAGGTTAAGAGATGGAACGAACGTGTGAGACAGTATTAACAACCTACGACCTGCCTCAAAATGTGTGAATGAAATAAAGAAGGATGGAAACAAAAGGATAATGAACATGGTAAAAGAAATGCAAAATACATATTGAAATACTGCGTTTAGTAGGCCCTCATATTAACAAACACCACAGGAGAGTAGACAGGAACCGGGATCTGACGTCGTACGGTTTGGCACGTCACGAGGGAACAAGCTACATTTAGCTTTAAGACTTAAGAATAACCTAAGTACAAGGGACACTGATATGAGGAAGTAGGTCCGAGATCGTTCTTTCATATCGTTCATATACCAAGGCCTTCCACCTTCAGATTACTTTTCTACTTTGAAGATGAAGGCAGCGCATCTTACCGAAGTCTTCATGTCTGAAGACGCCACACCCCAGACGAACGCGAACCTCACAACTCCTCGAAAACCTCACATCTCACAAGTGACAATTTTCCTTCCTTAAACCCTGGAAATATTTATCAATCAACCAGTCACGAAAATCTGCACCTTTCATGGAATTTGTTTCCCTTTTCAAGAAACGAAACACGGTTCCCCGGTCGTCCAGTTCGTAGCCTAATCTCGGTTCTGACTACGCCATTTAATATTTGCAATATCCCTAAGAAAAATCTAACTGTAATTAGCAGGTCGGCGAATTACGAGAAAACAGCTAACAATACGACTCACAAGATTCAGATGCATCTATTTGCACCTGGTACATTTCAATGTTACATTCCAAAAGTAGAAAATGTCAAAGATTTTGATTCCCAGGTCAAAAAGAGAGGAATCTGAACTGTTTATAGCAGTGTTTCCCAAACTTTCTGCCCACCGGCCCAATTGGTTTCGAAAAATAACCACGCATCTTCGCATTCTTGCTCACGTCAATATAGAATGTCCAGACGATAGGTATCCAAAATTAAAATTTCATATCTCAGAACTGGCATTAGATAGGTAGGAATACACACCAGTAGCACACGTAACAATGCATTGCATGATTGGAGGTTAACTAAACTGACTGTCCCTCGCTTCGTGGGTACAAGAAGTATCTTAATTAGATATTGTCACACAAAATAAACGTATCGCCAACTAAAGCTTTTCCTCTATTATTTTTAACAAAACATCATTCTTTTAATTAAAAAAATAAGTACAATTCACAGTAACCCGTACACATATATATCCAAAGATCCCTGGGAACTGGGTTTCGCCGAGCACACTTTGAGAACCATTGGTTCAGAGTATCAACAGTGCGCTTGTTCCTTCTCCCGCACAACAATAAATACGAAGTACAGCGTATCTACATTAATTTCGACAGCAATAAGGCAAAGCAAATGCTAATGGTTAATCTTTTCGTGAAAAGAGTTTTAATATAAGCTAAGTTTTAATATAAGCTATCTCATGGTTGAGAAATTGACGTAATACAAATAGGCATTCTCCAATACAGAAGAAGTCTCTGAAGTATGTTCTTTTACGTGGTAGGTAGCTCGCTTTTTGCAAAAGTTTGAAGAAGTCTACAGTGATCATACTGAAATATTAATTTCTATAAAGATCTTTTACAAAAATTAGCCTTTGTAGAGCAGAGGAAAACGCTAATACGTAACCTGAGTAATGGAAGGTCCTCTCACGGACCTCAAATTAGCGATTATAATATTTGGTAATAAATTTTAATTACTGTTACACTGCCTACAGGCAGCGTATCTCATCATACGAGTTACATATCCCTGTGTTAGAATACCAATTAAAGCTATGGTCCTTAGAACCTTATTCTCTACTATTAGGTAGGTTTCACCCTTTTTATAGGCCACGAAGACCCTTAGGGTGAGAAGAGGTATAGCTCTACTCTTAATAGGACCTCGGCACTAGATGGGTATGGGGGGTCAGCCCCACGCCCCGGCCGCCTCTACCCCCCGGAAAGACCCGGTACCCATTGTACAGGAGGCTGGGTGGACTCCAGGGCCGGTCTGGACAGGTGCGGAAAATATCGCCTATATTGGGTTTCGATCCCCGGACCGTCCAGTCCGTAACCAGTCGCTATACCGACTGAGCTACCCGGCTCACATTCTCTACTATTAACTTTGTTTAATACTGTTTATTACCAGAAACTTCATACTTATTTAAGCAAGTACCGGTAAAATAAAATATATAAAAGCAATATGAAAGCGTTATTTGAACTTCAAACGCACATCTTACAACGTAACCCCTCTATAGCTTTCAGTTCCAAAAAAATAGGGTATCCGGATGTCGGCTTCCTGTAACAAAACAGCCTCCTCCATACACAGTAAATGAGGAGGCAAAACAAGTTGGTGGCACCAATGGCACAGAAAAGAATACATTAAATCACTATTTCAGGTTTCTGCAGTATTTATGGGTGTGTGACTCCTGCAAATTCGCAAAGCATTCGGTTTAATTAACAGAGCACAAACAGCACCTTCTTCGCACGGTTCTCCAACACTATTAGCTAATAATATAACGGTGCCCGAAATTTTCAGTTTCAAACCCATACAGTCATATTATGTATAGCTGTTGTAAATGTAGGTCTATGGGTGATCAGCACTTGCTCATCTCAGCAGCTGTAGTAAGACGGTCAAGTCGCTATTGCGCTAAAAGCCCACGCAAGAAAAAAGGGAGGTGGGAGAGATTAAAGAGGGGAAGTTCGCGTTACCGGTTTCTCTTCCTTCCCTCTTAGCAAACTAAAACGAATGGTTTAAAATAATCGCCATTCACGACTGGCAGTCATAAACATTTCGACATCCAAGGTGGCAAGAATTCCATCATGCCGGCGCTCCGTATCCCCGGCTCTTTTCCGTGCAATAACCTGCGTCAGTAAGCAGACAGCACTGTCGTGGATATGCAGCTGTTCTTCTGTTGTGTAAGGAGTGGACACGTAGAACGCAACTGATTCCGCAGACCATCTCAGAGTAAGTTCTTAATCACAATTTCAGTGCCTGAAGTTAGCAGATAGAGTTTTGTTAATAGCTAAGTTGCAAGGTTGAAGGTTTTCATACTGGTGGCTATAAGCATTCATGTATTCTGGTTTTTTCACTCCCCTTCGACATGTTGGATGCTGAAGAATGAGGAAGAAAGCTCCTCCGAAATGCGAACTGCGCTCTTCTGGGTAGTTATGCAGCGTATAGTGATAATTTCATACTGACGTTTCGAGACAACTCTATCGGCCCCATCTTCACCACTATAAGCTGCCTATTAAACCCAGAAGAACGCATATCTCATCTACTTAGCAAAAAAAGCCTGAAATCACGCATGGTACTCCTCCAAAACCTTAGGAAATATATACCAATTTAAACGGCATCACATCCAAAGGACTTGAAACTTCAGTCTCTGAGTTATTTGGTGCAAGACTGCCGTGTACAGGCTACTCATGTATGTGTCAATTGAATTTTATTAACTGGTCATATTGCTTAACCATGAATATTAGATGCTAATGTGATTTTGAATCTTCCTACAAGAACTTCTCCGAAATGTCGGTAGCCATGCAAATAATTCCACAGCGCCATAACCCGTAAAAACGTCATCTATACGATGACTAGGTTTATATAGTATTTTAAACCCCTGCAATGAATAGGCTAGTTAGAGTAATTTTCACTTCAGGAGTTCGCACAGCCGCTGGGTTTTAACTACCAGAGGCAGGAAATCGTTACTATTTCAGGAGGATACTTGTCTGTTTCAATTTATTCCCTAGAATTTCGGAGAGACGGGGAGGAACCATGAAAGTGTCCAACTGGATAGTTTGCAAACTTTGTGACATTCGAACTCCGCGCTTCTCAACCGTTGTCCCTCAAATATAACACAAGATAGACTATTTCTCGGGGAGAAAAACAATTCTGGGTGCTCTAGCAAAATCTTTGTGTCTTCCTCCCCAGTAATATTCGAACAAATTTCTTTGTTTTGTTAAATACTGTAGAGTCCTGTAACTTTCCAGTGACAATTAACGTCATGATGTTCAAATTTGTAATATTAAACCACATAAATATGACAACTATGTGAATATATGTGATACTTATAACTGCAGCACGAGTGAATACAGTAAACATCCACCATGACATTAAAACCACTGTCCCAAAATTTTACCAAAGGAAGCGTGCAGACTATACATGTTATGTACACAACATACATGGAATTAACATGAAGTATCCGCACGATTTACGTCCAGAATTACTTAACAAATTTAACCTAAATTTTGCATACTGGAGGTCTACTGTTTGGCGAATTTAGTGTTGGTTCAGAACGGCCCGGTAAGGTTTATTTATTTCAGATGTATTAAACGATGCTCTCAGTAGCCCGAATTATATACTACCGAACTTTTGGACATGTAGGTAAAAACTAATTCGAAAAAAATGTGAATTTGGGAAGGGTTTAGAAAGAAGTTGTTGTCAAGTTGTAGACAACATCATGACATTCCCGAGAGGGACCGAGGAAAATTACAAAGCTTTTAAAACTTCCGGTGTTCTGGCCAAGTTTCAGATCCATCACTTACAAAATACTAGCAAAAAAAAAGTCACCTCTGAAGCCAATTGATTGGTGAAAATATGTAAGGGCTACGTTCGCTGGATAGTTTCGATGAAGTATACATCGGAATTTATAATTTGTCTGAGAACGACTCCAAGACAAAAGCCGTTCATGATGAAATATTACACTGCTTTTACTTGCAAATCTTTAGATATGGAGTACATACATCACTATAATGAACAAGTAATAATACTCTGCAGTGTGATGTATTGCCAACAGTATTCAATACAACAGCAGTTTTGTAAAATAAATTAACACCAAGACTAATGGGTTGTAGAAAACAGCAAAGAAGACAAAGTAAGTGTTACGTGTAGTCCATTCAATCGTTACACGTATTGATACGCACAGCTGATATTACAATGGTTACAGGAATGGGGCACAGTGTCAAGTCAGTGTCAGGCGGCAAGACACCTAAAATTAAATCCTTTCGACTTTGGGGCCGTTATAGATTAACAGTTGTGTATGGAAACTTCGAAGATTCTAGGGGTTTAAAATTACACACACGTTTGCTTAAGCAATCAGCCCCAGTTTTATTCTTGTGTGTTTTAAAAGTTTTAGCAAGCAAATGTGTGAATTGCTTCGTTTTGATTTTACTGTGCATTCGTAAATACCAGTCTGACAAATACGTAAACCTAGACACACCGACAGTGCGTTTCTCCAAGAAAAGTGAAAAATAAAGGACCCGAGTTTTTGTGCAGCTATTGGATAAACTGTTGACATTTTTCGTAAAGGATCGCGTGATCACGTGATTCAAGTTTTAGTATCGAATAGCCTTTGACTTTCGCTTGATAATAACAGTAAGTGGAAGCCGCAGGTGCCTTCTTGTCATAATGTTGCGGTAAGAATTGTCTGCCTGTACTCACTGTCAGTTTAGTAGCCCAGTTATTCCCACTAATGTACAGATCTGGAATCCCTGCACAACACTTCATCACCGGCTTATCCCCCTCAGAATGTCTGTACTTGGCAGTGTGATTCAGAACAGTGGAGCCTAGGAGAACAGAGGTAGAGTTAGAGACAAAAAAAAGAGCATGAGAAGGAGGAAGAGGAGAAGGGAGTTTGGAAGACTGAAGGTGAGGCTAAGAGAGAATGAGGAAGAAAAGGAACACGAAGAAGGGAAGAAGTCACGTGAGAATGAGACAGAAAATAACGATACGTAAGAAAATGAAAAAGAAAGAGCCAGAAGACATTATAGGGAAGAAATTAGGCAGTTGGAGAGGCGACTAAGAAGACAAAATAATAAAAAAACATTTTTCTTATGACGTTTCGGTTACTGTAATTGTTATATGAATCATCAGGCCCCGAAACGGACTTCTTCACGACCTGGACGTCAAAGGTCATGTATGACCGATATAAACTGCCTATGAATGTGAGTTGAACAAAGCTGATTTCGGTATTGTTCAAAGGAGAAGACACGCAGCTTCATTCTGCCCCCATTCCAATCATGCTTCCGCTTCGAAAAGGTCACACCAAACCTTGTCTGTGAGCCAAATAAATAAAAATTTATTGTCAGGGCGTGCCGACTGCACAGCGCGTACCAAGCCACCGCACACAGAACCGTTTACGATGAAAAGAAGGATCTGTTAATTTAAAGGTTTCCGATTTACGATGTTGATATTTTTCTGACACTGAGTAATTAGCACAGTGTGGAAGCAGCGTGTTCTTCCGAAATGTTAACAACACAGCCCATTCCATAGAGTGACAACACTCAAGATAGGGGAAACAGGGGAAAAGGTTAATAGGTATAAGATTTTAACTTAAAACAAGCTATAAAATTGGTCGTTTCGTTCTTGGTTTGCTGTAGGTTGGAGGTTAGGTGAGGTTAGGCTGGAGTAGTGTCCAGGCTGCAGTCCGGACACTACTCCAGCCTAACCTCACCTAACCTCTAACCTACAGCAAACCAAGGACGAAACGACCAATTTTATAGCTTGTTTTAAGTTAAAATCTTATACCTATTAATTTTTTTCCCCTGTTTCCCCTATCTTGAGTGTTGTCACTCTATGGAATGGGCTGTGTTGTTAACATTTCGGAAGAACACGCTGCTTCCACACTGTGCTAATTACTCAGTGTCAGAAAAACTTCAACATCGTAAACCGGAAACCTTTAAATTAACAGATTCTTCTTTTCATCGCAAACGGTTCTGTGTGCGGTGGCTTGGAACGCGCACGGCAGAATTCTTTTGAAAAAACTGATAATTTTATACATGGTAAAATTTCCAATCTTTCATGGAAGAAGTAAATACGTTCGATCCCATGATAAAAATAGGAACGTAGTCTAGCCCTAGTTTATACAGGTTAGTCTTTTTTCGTACGATGTTCAAGGACGCCTAGTAGACTCCTGTCTAATGGTTTTATGTTAATTAATCTAACCGTTACTGATTTCGTTAAAACAAGAATAATTTCAAAGGCGAAAATAAATTTTAATAACACAAGGATTAACTCAAAAATTTTTGCGCTGCACTTGTTCGCATATTCGGTCTTTGTGCACGGCAGGTGTTCTGTTATACTTCCTGAATTCTCGCTGTCTTCAAACTTACAATGACGCAGCCCATAATTCTAATTGATTGGTGAATGACTGCTAAAGGAGATACAGATTGCCGAAATAGGGAAATATTTCGAATTTTGAATACTAATTAACACTATGGCGATACACCCGCAAGACCTACTACAACCAGTACCAGATGTTGCGATTGGGTATAATCCTAAGCTAATCCCGCCCACCTTTCATTCTCGCGATATTTCTTCCTCCCGTCTCGTCCTCCTTACAAAGGGAATAGATGGATTTCTCATCCCCTCATGCCCAGAATATCAACACTAGACGGCCTCTATAAATTAGGGAGTTCCTTCTTAAACTACTTACTTAATCCCTCTCAGGTGCAAGTACTTGTCTAACAACCTTGTTTCAGACACTTGTTATTTATTTAAAATCCATAAAAAAAATTAGCGTAATTATTATTCTTACATTGGTTATGCGTTGCGAAAAGGCGACAAAATAGCTACAGTTTTTTTTAATAAATATGTAATTATATGCACTTCCAGAAATTCAATTATTCTTTTCCACTTTGTTATTGATGAATGTCAAATTAATTGCAAAATTAATTATCTTTGCTATTTCCTCATTATTAGGCTCGTCCCACCGAGACGTGTGAGAAGAACGGCGCAAGTAACAACCACGAGTAATCTTACGTTTATTGGACCGTGCATCATTGTGATAGTTTAAGAATAAAAGACCAACTTGATGACACTTGTTATTTTATTTCATTTCTTATGTGCTCAACATGTTTCGGACATTAATATATCCATCATCAGGAGCTTGCGACTATTCTATTGAATTACCACATTTGTCGTATATGTGGTATCCGTGTTGCAGGCTTCAGCCTGCAACACGGATACCACTCCAACCGAACCAAACCGAAACTCCAACACACATCGAACCAAGAAAAATACGACCAATGTGGTAATTCAACAGAATAGTCGCAAGCTCCTGATAGCTCCTGATTATGGATATATTAATGTCCGAAACATGTTGAGCACATAAGAAATGAAATAAAATAGCAAGTGACATCAAGTTGGTCTTTTATTCTTCAACAACCACGAGCATGTTAAGAAATGTAAAGAATATTTTAGGAAAAGCCCCTAAAAGGTAGATATCGCTTGGTTGTCCTGGGCGTCGTGATTAAAATGATCTTTAAAAAATAAGTATTATGGATATGTACTTCATTCGCCATGACAGGGAACTGTGGTGGTCTTTTGTAACATGATCAAATGCATGTGTCATAATGGGCAGGGAAGTTCCTGGGTGACTGAGCAAATATTAGTTTCTCAAGAGCGACCCGGATCAATGGAGATATTCTTATTCTTCATCCAGACTCATTTCGAAAATTTCTTATAATAAAACCAACTAAATGCACTAATTTCTCAAATTTATTTTTGGAATAAAATTCTACATGTTTCGGACAGTTCCTCTGTCCATCATCAGGAGTTTTTCATTGTACACACGGCAATGGTATGTCATACAGGTTTGCTGACAGTTTGCTGCTGACAGCTTGCTCGCAAGCTGTTAGCAAATCTGTATGACATATACCATTGCCGTGTGTACAGTGAAAAACTCCTGATGATGGGCAGAGGAACTGTCCGAAACATGTAGAATTTTATTCCAAAAATAGATTTGAGAAATTAGTGCGTCTAATTGGTTTTATTATAAGAATTTATCACGATGCACGGTCACCTTAACGTCAAACACTTCGAAATGTTCTCACTGAATTTACCGCTTACAAATCTGTAATGCATTCGTCACCTCAATTTTCAATCCTATCTAATAAAGCAAAACACAAGGTACACAATTTCAGATTTCAAATACATATCCTGCTTAATTCCCACATATTTCGTCCGAATTGCGATTTCTGACAAGGGTGTGGGATTTTTCTCTTCTCCAAAACCACCCAGATAGGCTGAGGCGCCAACCCAAACTCCTACCGCATTGATAGCGGGGTTCTGTCCGTAGCATAAAGCGACCAGAGCGTGATGCTGACCTCCATCTAGTTCCGAGATTAAGAAAGACAGAAGCTACACTTCAGCTTCCCGTGCATGATTTCATGGCGTGGAGAGAGACGCATTTACGTCTCGTTCTTTATTAGCCGCTTTCAGGGAAACACTCTAAACACAATTGGCAGAAAATCAAGACTCTACATAGACATAATTTTATTGTATTTAAAGGACTGGAAATACTTAAGGTCCTTCCAGTAGTATTTAGAGTGACTCCCGGAAGACAGTCTATAAGCCGGAAACATATTCGAAATTAAACACTGCATGCATTCGTAATCGAAAATTATGTTATATTAGTGTAAGTGTTTTATGGCTTTTGATGGTCCTAGTTTCATGTTAATTTCAGATTAGCATGTCAGCCTATTTTCTTCTCCACGACAATCAATTTTATATCAACTCCTTTACTGGGCTACATGAAAATTAATTTTTATGTATTCTTCAATGGAAAGGCGATAGACTGCCTCTTACAGAAATTTGTAGGCGACCATATTAGACGGATACATTTCTCCTTACTTCAAAAGACTTTTAATTACAAGATGCAAAATTTTGAAAGCTTAATAAAATAAAGAAAATACATTTGTAAGTGTTTAAAACGCTGGTTACAAAATACATTTAACGCCTCCTTGAACATTAATAACATTTGCACTTGGCCTACAGAGTGTGTGTGTTGTGTATAATTCTCAAAATAAACAGTGATTATTTCCTTAAACAGAATTAGCCAGCTGGTCCGTGTGATGGTGAAGTAATGAGGTGGAAATTGAAGTTTTCTGTACTGCTTAGTTTAATGTCAGACTTTAGCAGGTTAAAAAGTTTTTTTTTTAACTTTGGGCATCCCGTTGTGCTACCTTTATCTATACATCCAGCTAGAAGTAATTGATGGTTAATTAATAATAATAATAATAATAATAATAATAATTGTGTTGATGGTGTGTAAGTACTGCTTATCGGTTAATTTTCCTCTATAATAATATAAATAATTAGAAATCTGTTGGCAGAAAACACGTTCTATTCGGTGTAGACAGTCTTTTATGGAAGAGTTGTTTTTCTTATCAACGTGGTAACCAACGCTTACTTTCAGATAAAAATATTAAAGAAAAGTGTCTATGCAAGATTGGTTATATTTGCTTCTCGTCCTGACATATCTTCCGTCGCTTTGCAGGCTAACAACATGGTGGCATTACGTGGTTTTGCTGCAATGATTCAGAGGCATTGTTTGTTCGTGCTGCTGTTGTTCGTGGCAACGAACAGCAGGAGCATTTCTGCTCAGAATATTTCGACTGCTGCCGAGAGCCGTGAGACGAAGACATCGATATGGTGGCCAGTCGTGGAATGCATCTTCCTTGACGACGTGAACAAATGTCTGCAGGATCGCTCTGTGCGAGCATTCGTCGGCCTAGGTACAGCTCCCCAATGACACTAATCCAGATACTAGGCGAAACAACTAAGAAGTAGGTGAAAGTCTTTACAGGGCCACTGAATTAGGAGACCGGATGGGCAAGCAGTAAGAATGCGGCAAAAAAAATGCATGCGAAATATGGATTGATAATCTCAATAGGAAGAGAAAATGCGGAAGGAGAAACATAGAGGGGAAGGGAAGTTACGAAATGGCTTCGGAGCTTAACGCTTCTGGTGTTTTCGCTGCTAGTGTCGGTTTTATTGCTGTATGTCATATTATTCGTGAATAATTTCAATGAACATAAACGCAATCACTACTTCCGTTTTTCGCGCGGAATGATGTTACGTTCAGAATATCAATATTTCCTCGGTCTATAGTTTGTACTTTCCTCGTAAGAGGCAAGAGATATACTACGATGCAGTATACCACAGTCTTAAACACAGTCATACTGCATTTTACTGGTCTTATCTCGTCAAAGATGAGATACAGGTACTATTTCCTGCACTTCTCTCGAAACAGCGAGATTTTTAGATCGTCAGTTGTTTCTTAGGTTTCACACAGTCTTTTTCCATTTCAAAGACAACTAACACAAACGAGTAGATGTAGGTTTTCGTGCGAAGCATGATGTTCTTTACCGACTTTAATCAAAACAAATTTAGAAAAATTTGTTTAAATTAAGAATATAAAACTTCACGAAAATTCAACCAGTGGGAGTTGAGCTGTTCTGTGTGGACACACGGACGGGTATGATGTTGGTAACAGTCGTTTTTAGCAACTACCTTGCGAAAGCGCCTAAGTGTGGAAATTAATAAGTAAAATAAGGTTAGGTTTGTGTGTTGTGTGAGTATAGGCATAGATAGTCTAGTGAATAAAAGTGTTGTAGACGCCAAAAACATGACAACAAAGTGTGGCTTATAAGACCAAAAACACTTTTTCCTTATCTTGACTTATCCTTGTTACTAATTATTAATTATACTTAAATTTATAGTCTAACACAACTTTATTATATAAAATATAATCAATTAAAAGAACACAGCAGTTACAATGTTTCGGCTTTCATGAAGTCATCATCAATCTGTATCTTAAAAGGGCTGTAATATACAATAAGCAACGCCTTAGAATTAAGAGTTCTCCTTTATATTTCTTGACTGATACAATATATCAGAATATAAAAATAAGGCCCTGTCGATTGTATAATACAACCCTTTAAAGATACAGCCTGAAGATGGTTTCATGAAAGTCGAAATATTGTAGCTGCTGTGTTCTTTTAGTTGATTATGCTTTGGATAATAAAGTTGTGTTAAACTATAAATTTACATATAATTAATAATTATTGGAAACACAACGGGAATGCCTCACCTGAAAATCACCCTTGTCACTCTTTCCAGAACCTCAATTTAATTACTCTTTTTGAATGGAAGCATCATGATGTGCTTATAAACGCAGTATCCTACTAAACAGTGTACGTCAGCACAACCACTTTATTACTCAAGTCATTTACATAGGCTATATGTTTCGACTATAAATAGGCATCTTCAGGCCTATTTTTGTCATTTAAGTCACAAGATGCTATGCACACTTTGGGATCCCATCGTGTTTACATCCACGGAAAACATAAAATTTAATCATTTGTCTCAAAGGGTGTGACGTGCAAATTGTGTTTACAACAGTGGGATACATAAAGTTGGATCAATTGTCTCGTAAAATGTGTTATGCAAATTGTGTAATAGAAAGTTAAAATATATTTTAAGAATTTTATCTATTTTAACTTTTTATTGCACAATTTGTATAACACATTTCACGAGACAAATTATCCAACTTTATGTATCCCACTGTTGTAAACACAATTTGCACGTCACACCCTTCGAGAAAAATGATTAAATTTTATGTATTCCATGGGTGTAAACACGATGGGATCCCAAAGTGTGCATAGCATCTTATGACTTAAATTACAAAAAAGGCCTGAAGATGCCTATTTATAGTCGAAACATGTAGCCTATGTAAATGCCTTGAGTAATAAAGTGGTTGTGCTGACGTACACTGTTTAGTATTATATTACATTCAATTTAATTACGTGCAAGACAAAGCCCTTATATGTGACCTGCGGTGCTGCGATCTATAATAATACGAGTAAGCAGCCCTACGTGGAAGTCATCTGTACCGAATTTGACCGAAATTGGTCAGGAGCAACGGGTAGAAATTCTTTTACGCCGCTCAGTGAAGTATAATTCTCACTACCATGATTTTCGTGAAATTCATGCGTATTCGACACAGTTATACAAAGAAAGTCAATACCAAATTTCATAAAAATCCAACACGGTTTAGTAGCTGGTACTAGGTTACGATGATAGTGAGAGTTAGGGTACGTGTTCTCCACATAAAGCGCTCTTTTCTTCATTTGGTCCATAACTACCAACATCATGAACTACACGACAAACGGTCCCTTCCAGATTCTTCCACAATCATCGTTAATAATCACTGTAAATCGAACTCTGAGCACTGTAATTGGTACAAAGTCGGTGCATAAATTACGAACTGGAATAAATGTATAAACACCCCCCAACATCTTCTACGACCCTCATACAAAATACCTCTATACGTTCATTTTATTTTATTTTATTTTTTTAATTTTTGTATGAAGTGACCCTGTCTCTCGGAATGTGGCCTATAACGGGCCCCTTGTCCCTCGTCAGGATGACAGGTAATTAATATGGAGACTTTATAAAATG
>Ga0123355_10003586_pt1 | contig 22328 bp, 9 predicted proteins | sample TergutEmb28metaG_3_FD_89872 | JGI IMG/M metagenome (GOLD analysis project Ga0123355, IMG submission 89872) | Embiratermes neotenicus P1 segment gut microbial communities from Petit-Saut dam, French Guiana - Emb289 P1 | ecosystem: Host-associated > Arthropoda: Insects > Digestive system > Gut ... | reverse complement strand
TTATTATTATTATTATTATTATTATTATTATACGATATGGATGTCTCTTGTCACAGGCCTTTTCTTCCTGGTACTTCTCTTGAACCAGCGGTGATCCCCACTGCTCAGGCTTCAAGCTTCACCTGCAGTACTTTCCGTATTATGTGTGATGTTCCAAGTATAGCTGTCTTTTGTAGTGAATCTATCGAATGATTTCCTAGTACAGTTTCCAAATTTTTCCTTAAGCTTCTCGTTACTGTTCCAGTGGTTCCAATTATTACTGGCATAATCGTACAATTCAGGTTCCACACTCGTTGCATCTCTATACATAAACTCTTGTATTTCAACTTTTTTTAGATTCCTTTTGCACAACATTTCTGTCTGCGGGTATTGCCACATCTATCAGTGTGCATGTTTTGTCTTTTTTGTTTTTGTTATATCTGACCTATTTGCTGTAACTTCTCTGTCTGTGTGTACTGCTTGTTTCCACAATACTGTGACATCTCCCTTTTCATACACTGGCTTGGGCATGTGTCTGTGGTTTCAATGACTATTATTATTATTATTCATACGAACGTGGTTGCCGTTTTATGCTACTCGATAAACATAACGTAAAACATAGAATGACAAAACTGTATAGATTTCATGTTATAAGATGCACGACATTCAAAATTTAACTAACAGTATTGTCCATGTTTGTGCAACAGCAACCGATGGTGTAAGATGCTAGGTAAAGTACAAGGATAACGCAGCCAGGAACAGAATGAACGTTACGCAGCGCTGCAAACATACAACTGACCTTCGATCTGACTGCAAATAAACCACATCATATAAATATAAATTAGAACTAGAAAAATAAATAACTATTATACGAATGTGGAGAGATGTTCCTGTGGTTCGAAACATATCTTAGAAGCCTGCCGCCTGGTAACCATGACTGAGGAAAATTTGGTAACATTAAAAGGACAGTGTTTGTAGAAAATACGAATCTTTTATTTTATAAAGATTTATGACACTGGTTGATTAATACACATCTTATTAATGTTTCATTAATATTATAGCCTATGTCTTGAAGTGTAATACTGGCGTATTATGAATTTCCCTCCACACGAACCCACTCAATGATCCTCGTCGTTAGAATAATAACAGTGCCCTACTGCTAGTTTAGTGTGGAACTACAATGAGTAAAATAAACAAAGGACTTCTGCCTAAGTAACCGAATTTTTATTGGGAGAAATTTTGGAAATGGTGCAATTTGTGGAAGGTTAATAAATCAGTATTTAAATCACTGTATGGTGCAGATCACGGTTTTGCGAACTGGTTAAATGTTAAAGTGCCGGATATTTGTTTTGAAACCGAACGTCAGAAAAGTATTTCTGAAGTCAGTCAATAAGAATATGATTACCGTCATTGTAATAGAATTCATTTGGAAAAACTGTGATCTGAAATATCAGGATTTTAACTGAGCAACTTTCAAGTAATACACTGACATACAAATATTTAGGTCTAACACTAACACACAGAGACGAAGGATACATTGCAACAAGAGAGTGAACAAACTGGACTGGTTGAGAGGTCCTAGAGACTGCAAAAGCGATTTCCCGGAGCTGCAGAACTTCTTGTCGCCTGGAGACAAATATCCAGAGCAGCCGACAAGTAGAAGAAACATCGTGCTGCCCCAGTCGCTTTGTCACAGTCAGTTCAGCGGATAAAAACCAGACCCTGTTTTGTATTGCTCTCTTATATGAACTTTCTATAGAACATTTGTTCACGTGAACGTGCGATAATATCTGAAATTATGTTTTGTGCTGTTAATTGTACTTTTATGTCCGTCTGCCCAAAATAATATTACAAACTATCGTAAAACAAAATTATAATCTGCAAGATACATGCAAGATATGTACATACATATATACATGCATGTATATTCTACACGTTTACAGCTTTGTTCAAATTTCTACCTTCATAACACTAATCCACGCAACAGATGATATCAAATAACATGTAAAGTCAGACATTTAGAATTTAAGTCTTTTAAACTAATGACGGATTCTAACTAAATACAATTTAAATAATTAAGGCTATTAAATGGAGTAAGATGTACTGATGATGGAATCGTAAATGTCTGAAAAATTTTCCGCGTCAGACAGTTTCTAACCAACAAATATATTTCTATATTACAATAACAAGAGTGTCAAGATCTCGTACGACAAAACATACTTAAGAATAAAACTGTTTTGTCCTAAACTGTTGACGTATGAAATATACTTGAAACGTGTAACTGTGTGTACATGAGAGTAATCTTCTTCATGGATATAAGAAATTCCATGAATGACGTAAATAATTGAAGAATAAAATCTTCAGACTTTGTCGACTTTCAATAAGGTACAAATCTGCGACATTTTAGGAGAACCTCATTATCACTTTGTTGTATTCTAAAAATTTAAGGAGCTGAAGCCTCGGAAATGTTGGTATAGCTCTATCAGCATAGATGGCATCTCGCGATAGAAGAGTGAATTTTTCACGGTCACTCTATTGAAAACCTCAAATTGCCACAGCAGGTAAAGAGGAACACAGTGGGCCTTTTGCGTTCCTTCAGTGCAAGTCTTAAAAAGGGGTACCAAAACATTTATATTCTGTTACATATGGCTCTGACGCCAAAGAGTGATTAGGTAAAGGGTAAAGTGCACGCTTGTACAGGCACTGAGGCTCTGTACAGGCTGTAGAGCCCATAGGGGGAGTAGAGGTATAGCTCTACCCTTTCTTGACCACGGCACTAGAAAGGGCTGAGAGGTCAGCTTCACGCCCCGGCCGCTCTTTACCCCGGGAAAGAACCGGCACCCATTGTGCAGGAGGCTGGGTGGGTCCCAGGGCCCGTCTGGACTGGTGCGTAAAATCTCGACCCCTCAGGGATTCGAACCCCGGACCGTCCAGCCCGTAACCAGTCGCTATACCGACTGAGCTACCCGGCCCAAAAAGAGTGATTAGGCTTATAGATAATAAACACGTACATCGTTTCATGCATTACGTCACTAACACTTGTATACGACTCGCAAAATTGCAGTGCACATGTTTTGTCTTATACTTTCAAATTTAAAAGATATTCTAGCCAGCAGCAGGTAGACAGGACGAAAATGCAGCTGTGTATTAAGTACTGAATTACATCATCATAATAATACGCTTGCATGATCCAAAAAGTAGTTCTGTAATTTGTGATATGTAAGTAGACGAATCCACTCCAACACTGCAAGAAGAGAGACCTATAAGTAACCAGAATTCTAGTATAACGAAGAATTCAGATTTCATCTCGTCGTGTGTGTGTGTGTGTGTGTCACATTTCATATGTGTAATTAAGATGTGTGACTTTTCTGCAGAAAATTTAGTGAATTCAAGACGGCATCGTAGTGTATGACAAAGCTTATATTGAACTGCTGTTTCATGCAGATTGAAGCCAAAGGTGATATATGCAGACGAAAGGACACATAACTAGAAACGTAACACTTGACACGCATGTTACGTATTGTACCCAGAACAGTGTTATGTACTGCTTAGAGCTCCGTCGTTTCACATAGCTACTACGTCTCGCCCTGAAAGACAAAGAACAAAATAAATGTAATTTCTCACATGCAACTTGGAATGCTAGGATATGATACTTCGAAACCGTCAGGAATTTTTCCACCCTTATTCGAATATTTTCTTCTCGTAAAAGACTGCTTTTTGGAGATGGTTCCATGTTCTTCCTAAGTCAATGAAGCCAAATACTCTTAAGAGTAACCTTACAGAGACGTCATTAATATTTATTTATTCACTTTCATTACTCAAAAATTTATGGTACCTCTAGTCAATAAAGCTTCATGCAACAGACTCCATATTGTCTACTTTAAATATCGTATGGTTAGCGTGAAATAAATGACGATTCCTAAATCCAAATAGTTTACGTGGAAATTTGTAATCCTATTATTTGCCTCGACACCTAACAGTGAATCTGAGGAACTGTTTGATAATGCTCAGCACATTTTCTAGCTCGGCAACGGAAGAAAATAAAAAATCAGGTTTACGTTCTGTATGATATATTCCTGGGGAACGCTTCTTTATTATACCTGCACATTAAGCAGACTACTGCATGTAAAGTAGAGCCATATCGATACTTTTACAGGACACAACCCTCAAACCTAACGGTAATCGAACTTCGTCGTCCAGTCCATAGACAATTATTTTACTAAAGTAGGTTTCCCGACTCAAGACTTTCCATCTCTAGCCCTAATAAAGGAATAAACTGTTGTCTTATTTGAAATGACTTGCAAGCACAGGCACATTGCGGTTCTTCGCCTCAAATTTCTCTTTTCACTCATATGAAGAGAAAAGTTTAGAGCTGCATATATTTTTTTTTCATTATTAAACTGAATTTAAAAATTAAAAGGCCACATTTCTTTCTAAATGAAGACAAAAGCTTTTTCGGCACAGACTTCGCCTGACAGTTACCAGTTGCAACAAAAAAAGTTATAATAAAGTAATAAAAAATATATAATTGAATTTTTCATTATGTCTTTCCTCTCTCTCTGTTATATTATGAAGTATGGAGCTAAAAAGAAGTCCAAACAACCGTTTAAATTACTTCTGTCATACGCTGCATGACCATGACGTCTTGTATTGTAGACTGAGTTGAACTCTAGACATGCATGACGTGACTTTTCTGTCACTCGGGTTTCAGAATTTTAAAACCTTAAATAGAAGTCAGAAGTCAAGGGAACATGCCAGTGTTAGAACAGACAGTCAACCACGGATGCCCTGCATAACCTAAAATACGTATCAATCGGACATCCCAAAATTTGTTTTATTCATGCCACATATCCAGTGTAGACAAACAAAAATTTTAAATCTATTGTGGCAGGAAATGCAAGACCGACACAATTAACACATAAGATAACACTGTTAGAAAAGCCTGATTCAGTTACAGCCATAAAAGTGCTGCTTATGCAGTACCCTGCTTACGTAATATTTATATTTTCTAATTACGATATTACTAATAAGCTTGAATATTTTGTTTTATCTCTATTAATTTGTATCCGTAAATTATATCCTTCCGTCAACAAAGACCGTACATAACAAGGGCAAGGTTCTTTATACAAGTCTTTATCTACTTCTTCAATATTTCTCAAAAAAATAGTATGCTCTTTGAACAGTGTCTGAATGGAATAATGAGTTTATTACAGATATTTTATTTTGCTAACTTCATCAAGAATCTCTTTTCTGATTTTTTTTACAGATATGACATTTCTGCAGATATGATATCATGTTTTTTGCTTATACTCGTATTCATATAAACTCTGTGTTTCCTGCCAGTAACTTACACTGTATATAAGAGCTCACATCACATACCAATATCTCTGCTTTCCCACACCTTCATGTCTCTTCCTGTTATCCTTCAAGAAGAAAAGTAGGCTTACTGTGTGTGTGTGTATCGGCGTGTCTTCTTTAGACTTACCCACATACTGCCTGGTTTTCATGAAATTTGGTACGTACGTTCCTATAATCGATAATAACAAGGCTTCACTGACCGATATATTTTGACTTTTCCTCAGACCGCCAAAAAATGGCCTAATATATATAAAATTACACCATGTCGCTTATTTATACACATTTCCCTATTCACTATTTCTGTCATACTCTCATTCTTTGCTACACAGGCCGAGTTATTTAGGGATCTGTCAAGCTACAAATTAATAAACTGGCCCACTTCTTGATTAAATCAAATAATGCATATTGAGTGAAGAATTAAAGCCGTAAATAGTATGTCTTGTAATTTAGGGTTATTTGAAGGTTTTATTTGTGTTCTTTCCTCGTTGTCGAGTCAAAAGCGAAGCAAATAAAAGTGACTGCAGCTGCTGCACAGTAACTACACTGCGCATTGGTGCGCGAACCGTGGACTACAGAAAGAAAGATGTCGACTCAGTACATTTCCTTTTCTACACAAAACAAAATACTGGAACATCCATTTAACTTCCAGCCACTCCATTTCGTTGTATCGTAATTTCAGAGTATTTTATGAGCAATAATTGTCCTCTCCTTTCACCTGATCACAATTAGTGTCCAGGTGCTTTGTGAAGAGCAGATCAACACTGTGGACACTTCGGGTGTTTTTGCATTTCATTAAATTTCTAAGCCGACATTTCCCGACCAAGATTCCCATGTAATTGCAGTCCGGTCGAGATGAATGCTAGTACATGACGGCTCCCACAGGAATTCCAATTAATCTGGACGTTGCTCGGAGTGGTGAGAGAGGTGGTGGAGAGGGACGGCTCGGCATTACATCTGTGGCAAGGTGAACATCCTGCTAATATTCTCTTGCTGGTCAGATATTTCTCCGGCAAAATAATTGCTCAAACAGACCGGTTCATATTGGCAAATAATTCCACATTAGCAGGTAATAACTTAGTTGGTATGAAAAGAATGCCCATCTTTCTTACGATATCGCGGGGCCCTTTCTCGTTTTAATGGCAAAGGTTGGGTATACAAAAAAGTGTCAGTTTTTAACCTGTCATATCCGGCTGCCTGACAGTTGCGCCCATGCTGTGACAGTTCTGTACTCTCCAGCACCTATTGTCAGCAGACACATCCCTGGTAATATGTACTGGTGTCTCCACGAAAAATACATTTTATTGTAACGATTAAAATATTCCATTGAATATTATGACTGCATCGGGGTGCTTGAGACGCTGCCCGTAAGGTATATCCTCTACACGGATTATGTAGCAATAGTTCTCTATGATACGTTGTCTCTAGCAGTCAGAAGTCTCCATCGCGATCAGAAAACTTCCTATAATAAAATATACTATATGGTAAAATAAATATAAGTATATTGCTTCTCATCGTGTAGATTACTAAAATGCGATGATATAAAACTTGGATATTGTAAGGTTATTTAAACAAATATTAAATAAATACTCTATCCGCTGAAACTGAAGAATTACTTTGAATACTTTCGAAATACGTACTTGAAGCTGGCAATTACGAATGTTATGGAATTATTATCGTTATTATTTTTGTTATCACCTTTAATTTAAAATATCTTTCAATGCGGCACACACTCGGAGCGCTAACCATGTCCCAGGCAAACTTCGAAAAGTATAGATACGCTATTCCACTCAGTAATAATTGTCTAATGAATAAGGACTTCACAAGACAAAGAAGAGGTACCTGGTAGTCTGTGTGAAATGTAAAAGCAGTGTGGCACATACGGAAGATTACCAAACCACGCATATTTTGAATTGGAGGAATACTGACATCTCAATAATAAACGGCTGCGCAAGATGAAGTATGGAAACTGTGGAAAAGGCAGAAAAGTACATTCATTACGATAATAGTAGACTAAAAACTACAGTGTTAAAATTTACAAGTATGAAGTATTACACTTAAAACGGGCACCTGAGTATTTTTCTACTTTTGGTCGGAATTCCCCTGAAAGTAAATAATTTTTATCAGTTATTGAAGTGAGAGGTCACGTGAGGCAATTTAATTTGGCTGACGTACGCGCACAGTTGCAAGCTGTTATGGAAAGCTAATCATTCAGTTTAACAACAGTATTCACAAACACAATTTTTATCTGAGTTACGGAATCTGCATGCAGCGTGGGTCCCTCAAGACCTGAAGTGCATTTTTATCAAATTCCGTTTTTTCGTCCTTGGTCAGCAAATAAAATGAAAATATTCTGTACAAAATTGCAGGTTCAGTTTCTTCACCCTTAGCATCACCATAATTCTGACGTGTGAAAGGAATTGACCTAAACCAACATACTGGGAACTAAAGGAGGCCATTACTTTCAGTTATAAACGGCTGCTCTATGTTCATCATACCTCATTATTTTACCTTCTATAATGTTGCATATAATTCAGACATAAGAAGCGTTACTTACCATAAGATGGCTTGCGCTGATTTATTGGCAGAAAACGGCGATATACGAAAAACGTCCAATCAATTACTTCAGTTTCCTATCAATGTGTCCCCTACTTATGTTACTGTGTTACGACTCTCTGATGCGGGCCTATACACATCAAGCGTCTCTGAGTTTTTCGATCTACGACAAAAGAGTGACAGTTACCCAATGATATGAATTCCACCACTTTGCCCTACGCATATATTAAAGACCATCACTTTTATGTCGAAACGAAGAAGTAATTCTGTACCTTGCAAGGCTACCCCTCCGCCGCATTATTTTGGCGGCGTAACAACGGGTTTCCGTAATATCAGACGTAAAAACCATGTTTTTCAGCACTTTGTTTAACGAGTGCAATAGTCTTGTAGTTTCTTTCCGTGTTAATATAGAGGTATTTCATTTTAAAATTATTGCGAAGTCCAACGAAATATTAAAGCAACACTCCATAAAAACGTGCGGTTTCCTTGCCTTACGTATTTCTAGAGTATGCAGTAGATAGAGATATACGGTCAGCCGCAAGCTCCTGCCGCTTAAAACCTTTTCGTACTTTGACGTTCAGGTAACCATGCATCGTAATAAATTCTTATAATAAAACCAACTAGATGCACTAATTTCTCAAATTTATTTTTGAAATAAAACTCTGCATGTTTCGGACAGTTCCTCTGCTAATCATCAGGAGTTTTTTTACTGTACACACAGCAATTATATATGTCATACAGGTTTGCTGTCAGCTTGTAAGAAATTAGTGCATCTAGTTGGTTTTATTATAAGAATAAGCCTTTACTTACTCTTGGGGCAAGATTTCCGTTGGACTTGAGAAAAGGGGTGTAACAGATGACTGAAGACAAATTTCCGAAGTTTTAAAAATATTGAGATACTACATAGTCATATTTTGATAAAGCACTTTATTGTAATTATTTTAAAAAATACAACATTTCAATTTACCAAAAAGTTATTATTTAATATTAATATTGTATGATGCTTATATTTCCTATTGGTCACATCCTGGCACATTTATACCACAAGGAAGGGGAAACAGTTAATAAAGAGGCAACGGCTCGAGATGTATGATATCGCAGTGAGGAACGCCATTACATCCTTCGTGTTAATTACATCCGATCAAGAGAGAATTAACAACATGATACAATATAAGTTATTCGCAAATTATCTACCAGCCACTGGACATTTTAAATGTCCTTTATGAAATTAAAATTTTCTTCATGGGATGTAATATTTTGTTATCGGGTTTTTAAAAGGAAATCTTTATTTTTGGAAACTGAACACACACACAAACATGAATTATTTCTACGTGATATAAAGATAGCAAAACCAAAATCAGTAAAAAATAAATGTATAGTTTACAAAATAAAAAATGACAAGGGGTACCTTACAGTTATAAAAGCACAGTAGAAGTCAATTTTGCTACATAAATTCTGTAATGTAAGAGTCCAGAAATATATGATACCTTTGCAATGACACTTCGTTTTCTTCCCGCTTTCGTTCAATAGTTTGTCCTTTCATGCATAAAACTTCTTTTATCCCCAGTAAAGTTTTATGCATGACCAACCTTTCGATGAGTGTAATCTGAAGAGTTATTTTTATAAAACATTTTAAAATATCTTTAAAATAATTACAATCCTTTTCAGTGGCGGTAGAGGTAATTACCAATAATTCAATTTGATATGATAACATGTTGCAAGAACATAACTGAAGCAACACTTGTTGTGTCCACAACTACCAATATACCTGGAAACGGTATATACAAATTTCTTGACTTATGACAATATGGCGAGTGTGTTCAGTATTCATTCGTCTGGTTTCGGCGCTAGTTCGAGAATAATGAGCCGTGTTGTAATAACAATTATCACTTGAGTTTCAAATTACATTTTTGAAAGCATAAAATATATTGTATGAATAAAATTTCTCATAAGTTGTAAAATATATTCATACGTCTCCTTCCCACATTCAACTGTCTCAACAAACCAATGTAATTTTAAGCAGTCACTTTATGTAATGAAGAAAAGACAACAAATTTTGTAGGATACTAAGCGCACAAATACAAACGACTGAAGAAATTCCTGCATCATATTGTCTTGAAATAAATATTTATATTTCAATTAATTCTGACATAACTCATGCTGTATTTATAAAAATATTTTAAATAAAAAATTATAATTTTTCGTGAGTACTTAACAATGAAAGTTTTCTGCGGTTATTTCCAATAAACTTAACAACTAAATACAACCAAGAAAACTTGGTCACCACTTAACCTACATATGGTATCAAATTCTTAACTTGCAGTAATAATATGGCACCTTCACAAATACAGTTTTAATGATGTACATTTCCATTGCAGTAAATAGGTACAACAGGGCAGACAACAGCAGTATCTGAAAAGTAAATGCTTCCTGGCTATTTCCTTTGATTCCCATTTATCTTCATCAATTTCTCTATAAACATACTTAACTTAAAGGATGTACTATGCATTTTAGGCGAACAAAATTAACATTCAAATACACATTAATAAACTAGTAAAAGTTTGGTGTAGCAACAGGTAGACTTATTGCCCAAATGTGTACATGGTGCAGCCATTTTCGCTGGCGTTTTATCGGAGCATTTGTGGGCGGGGTCGAATGACATTTGCCTGAATGCTTCGTACATCTGTCACAATGTGTAAGCAGGACGAATTCGCGACCTCTCTCACCCACTTAGATCTTTATTTGATAAATGGTTGGATGTTTCTTTTAGAAAATTTCCTGCCGTTGGTTTAATGAATATTTTCGGCTAGTTTCCAGGCAATATTTTTACGGTGTTTATTAACCTGTTAAAGCCTACTGGTTGCCTGCACCAACAGGTTTAAAACTTTAAGAACTGGCATTCTGACCTCAATATATTTGCGTAGAGAAGAAAACCAACTAGATACTACTGAATGCTTTATTGCATTTATAAGCCGCTCAACATGTTTCGGATACTTATATGCCCATCATCAGGAGTTTGAGACTATACTTGTGTTATTGCCGCATATGGTGTTGGTTGCTGGTGGTCAGCTGTTAGGAGCAGAGCAGCAGGTTGTGCGTCCGGGATGAGGGAAATTGTGCGACTCAATGCATCTAGTTGGTTTTCTTCTCTACGCTTATACTACGATGCACGGACAAACATACATCAAATTCTCACTATATTTATTTGTTTTGTATTTATCTCAGAACAAACAGCGACTTCTGCCCCATATAACATAAACTGATTTGTTTTTTATAACCGAGATGAAAAGTGTTTTTTGAGCGGTACGAACTGGGTGTTTAAATTAAGCGGTCTGCGCTTCTTGTTTAAACGGTTAATGTATAGGTTTATGGATAGCTCAATTCTGAAACTCGTACTTTTGCGCGGGTTCCACCCGGCCTCACAGGAAGAAAGTCCAACACTCCTGTCAGAGTCCTCGCCTGCAGATAAACCCAACACCTCGTATCAACACATGGTAGAACTGTACAGCAGTAATACTCTATATTGCACACTTACAAGACCTTGAATATGTTGATCTTCACATGGTAGACTTGCTCCTGTACTAAGAGGTTCACATAGCTCAGAATTTGTTGTTGCAAGGAACAATGATGTCCTCATGTTATTCCAAAGCGGTAGATTTACTTTGGACTTCACTCGATATAGGTAAATGACATAGGCCGTGCCGTAATGCAGGCAGATATTCGGTGGATCTTGGCGGCCGAAGCTGGGTTAAGCTGGGTTCCGATTCCAGGCAGTCCATGTAAGTTTTGTGGTAGATTTGACAGGTTCTTCTCTGGCCACTGCTGCAGCTACATTTGCCTTTCTTCCAGGCGAAAAGACGGCGAGGCCATTAGAGGTCTCAGTTGCAAGACAGTCCCACCCCCCAAAAAGAAATTAGGAATGTGCTAATTGCAGAATTATTTGAGCACCGCGTGTCCCGATATAGCTACTTCAAGGTTTGTGCACAACACACAAACACGCGAAAACTCGGATTATTAAACTGAAAACCGTCGGGGAGTGCTATTATAAGGAATGTTCTTATCCACGTGGCATTCAGCTTCAAAAGCACACATTTGGGAAAATGTATTGGACAGCCCTAAAAGAAACTTCTGAAAGTCCAAGATGTCCTTTCTAATACGGTAATTAATTTCACGTATTATAAGCTGAGATGAAAGACAATGAATTATAGAGTGCCTCGTGACATTTCAAAAGCAGACTCTGAGGATTATGGGCTAATGAATGTGTATCTGAACTCGCGGTGAAGGATGTTCTTAGCTTCGTAAGTTCTGATATCATCGATATATAATCTTATCAATAGAAAATCTGATACATATTCTTCTTGAAGTTGTACTTAATGTAAGGAATTTATGCGGATTTTTAATTTAAACCTAGGCTTCAGCTGTCGTGAGCGTGCCGATCACAGATTCTGCTTTTCAAACTTCGTTTCCAAAGACTATTCTTAATTTCAACAATACATAAAGAAACTAAAATCAAACAAATAATTCAGCGCACAATTGTTTTCATATAACGGCCGAAAATATTAACAACGTTTCCAAAAAAACGGACATGGTGCCTGTTGAAAGCACTTTATCCCTCTTTTAAGAATCTACAAATGGCCCAACATAAGTGATTCATTTCTGCAGGGCGAACATCTAAACGACAAATGTACTCGTATTTCGGTTTGAAGCGGTTAAAAAGGTTCATGTAAAATTTTGTATTGAAAATCTTAGAAACCTGCAAAACTGTTAGGCCCAAAACTAAGGGGAATCACAAAAAGTGACATTTAGAATGTCTTCACCTTCTACTCGAACTAGTTAGTTACTTTACACAGTAATTCGGATAAAAGCTGTTCCACTGAGTCATCTTTACTCCAGAAGATGACTGTACGCTCATGAATGATGAAGTATGACTTCTTCCAGCACCAACATTACTGCAACACAAGAATATTTATAATGGCGCCACCATCCGATGTCGGTGCAAAAGAAGAAGACACAAGAGTTTAATAAGGAGACACATTTTAAATACTTATGTTTAAAGCTATATTTCTTATGTAATTCTTTATTTGAATATACTGGGAATATTACATTACTAAATTCTAGTTGCATGCTCAGACACCAGATATATGGCTAGTGTTAATGTAATTGTCCGAATTGTAGTAGTAAAATCTAGCACAAAGTTACAGAACTTTGTATCTAATTTCCACAACGGTGTCTGGGACTACTGGGACCCACGGTGATTACCACAGTAAAGTACTTACTGTAATGCTTCACATTCTACTAGCAAAAACTGGGTAAAACTCTCAACTAATAATGTGCTACAGCCGCATCCTCAACAGTTACAGCTAGGGTTGATTTCTATTGGCTGCCAGATCCACACCGCCGAATGATTATTGGACAAAAGGCTAGCACGAAACAACAATAAACAGAACTTAAATAAACAAAATTGTGCAATTTGTTCTATACAGACACATTAATTCATGTTATTCCTGGTGACGCAGAACCGACTGACAAATCTGACACACGATTTTTTTGCATTACAAGAAAGGGACGATATGAAATGCCCCAGCTCTATGTAGAAAGCGGCGATTTATTAATTATTTATTGCCTTTAATTGGCACCTTCTTTACGGTGGCCTGCTACATTTTCATCGCATTTTCTTAAACGATCTACAAAATTTTAAACAACTCTACGCAACAGATCTTGCCTTATGGTCGCAACTGCGTCCCGAATATCACATTTCAGCTTCACTAATTTGTATGAGCGACTCCTGCACACGACTTCCTCCAAGTATCCCTATAGGTAGTAATTCGGTACCGCCAGTTTCTGCGAACGTATACGCCACGAGATGTCTCCAACATGTGAAGTAACCGATGGAAGAGACTACGAACAACTTCCACACTCCGTCGAGCAGTGTGTGCTGTGTCTACAACTTGCTGGGAAGTACAACTTATCAGACTGCACACCCAGTGCCTCCATCTGAGGAACCAAGATGTTCTGCAACATCGTTACGTAACACTCAGCAGCTACTGTTACGCTTCCGCTGTTATGGACCCACAATTCGAAATGCTCCTACTGCAAACATACTGGTATTTTAGGTGAATGCAATGGCTATTCTTGTCGTTCTCTACGATATATTGGTGCCCAATATCTAGTATTTTGTTTATTAATAAAACCCGATATATTAAAACGCTCTTTGTCGCTCATTAACGCATTATTAAAAATACTTTGGTTTTCGTTGACGATTCCCAAAATCGGGTTACAAATTCCACTCCAGACACCCTACTACCACGCAGAAAAGCTTCTAGACAATGTGAATCCCGTAGCGATAAAGATTCTATTCCTATAATATGAGTCCTTTACATATTTTTATAATAAAAGCCAAAAAGATGCACTGCTTTTCAACTTTATTTTGGTAAAGAACTACGAATGATGGACAGTAAGTCGGTCCGAAACATGTAAAGTTCTTTACCAAAATAAAGTTGAGAAATAGTGCATCTTATTGGCTTTTATTATAAAAATATATCACGACGCACGGTCTTCTGAATGTCAAATTCCTTTACATATGCCTAACAGACCAGATTGTTTTCGAGCGCACAGATTTGCAACAGATTAAAAAGTTTCCTTACACTCTCGACGGCTTTTTCAGTATGCGCAGTTCTTGGCGCACCGTGCGCTATGTCTGTTGCACAAACACTGACTTCGAACGAAGGTATCTGGCCCAAAATTCTGTTACGTGACGGACCAAGCCTACGAGCATTAAACTGAAGCGGCAAAGGACGCAGTGTCTGAATGACGGGTTATGTGTTGAAACGAAACGAAGAAGCTGCGGTCCGTTGTTTTATACTTCAACGAGCCACTGCAACTGTACAGGTTCTAAAATCCATGATGCCATATTGTGACCGGTGTGCCTTACCCACTCGTAAGTCAAAAGCTCCTTCTGAAATGTGCCAGTCATTTCTGCGTCACCCTGTGTTGTACAACAGTCACTGGACACTTAAGGAAGGCGAGCAACGAGCGGAACACAGTAAACGTGCGGGAAGATTATGGCTGCACTTTACTGGGAAGCTGAGCTTTATTCTCGTTGCTCCTTTCTTAAACCTGGCACCTCTGTGTCCTACTTCAAATTTCGATTGTGCTAACTGCGGCTAAGTAATTGCACTAATTATGTGGGCACCCTAGTTAATTGTTTAATAATACTGACAACTAGTTCAATTTATTAATAAAATAAGATAACACAAATTAATTTAGATGAGATTCAACTGGCATAAATATTACCGTAAAACGGATTAGAGTTACAGTCGCTAACTGCCAAAATTTAAAAAAAGACAACTGAAATACAGTAGGAAGTATTAACAAAAGACGTTGAAATTTAAGAGCGTCTAAGGCACATTGTCAATCTAGAGTAGAAAGCTTGGGACTAGCTAATTTAAGTAAAGTAAATCAACGTCTTTATAGTGGAGAGCATCGATTTTAAGTGCATTTTTATTGATGCTTTGCACAGAGAAATTTTAAGAAAAAAACGCAGATAATATAAAGGGCCTTATGTTATGTCATGTCATGTCATGTCATGTCATGTCATGTTTTGTTATGTTATGTTATGTTATGTTATGTTACATCACTGTGAAAAGCGACAACAATTCAGGAACAGGCATAAACAACTGTGACTTAAACAAAGCCAACTTGCGCGGAATACTGCAAATTATTCCTAGAAATATGGAAAGATTTCATTAAGATATACTTTATATTAAAAATGTTTAAAAATAAATAAATAAATAAACAATTAAAGTCGTTGACAAAAGGAATCTGCCGCTACTCGAAAAACGTGTAAAAACTGCTCATACAGTCTAAGGAGATCAGATTCAGAACTGGTATTTTTTATTTTATTGCATACGGCAAACTAAGATCTTTTTCCTCTTTCTCTCTCATTAAAAGAGAGCCACATACAAGATGTGCGTGCTTCAAAGAAACTCCATTTAGGATTCCATAGACAATTTTTCTTGCCACTACGTGTAACAGAGAATCAAACCATCGTACCCACGCACCATACGGAACGTAGTTTTGAAACAAGAAGCAAAACACTTTGTCAGAGACCTGCGATACAAACTGAGATTCTCGAGATAAAGTATTGAAATTTCTCTTATGAAGCGGGCTTGCTCGAAAATAAGAGTTCTTCTTCTTTCAGCAGAAGTAATATGTACGTTATGTACAATAGACCTCGCACCGTTACATATGATTATCGTGTTCATCACTGTTCTGATAATAATCAAAGTATCTAATAGGTGTAACTCGTGTACTGGTAACATTAGTGTCGAATTTAAACCATACAAACCATATACATTTCATATATTTAATTTTCAGAAAAAAGTATGCCTACGGAGCGGGGGTGGGGGGACTGATTTTTGGATGAAGCACAAGACACGAATTATTTATTAAAATATTACAAATTCCTTGACGAATTTTACATTCCACTTCAGGGTAATGCTTACTAAATTATTTTAACATTTTCTAACCCCTTTACGATTGCAACACAACACTTCAGCCGCTCCTATTATGGCAACATACTCTTAAAGTTTTCTCACCTTCCGTAATCAAATTGCTGATTGTACAGTTGCTAGAGCCAAAAAGCACATCAATACGATGACTCGCCCGCAGTTTATGCCACACGCCGCACTATCTGCAAAAAAAATGGTAACTGAGTAAGCAAAAGTGTCACATTTCAATGCCAGCACATACAGTCTCATGCCGTTTCGTACACACACACACACATTCACAGACTGGCATTTTATCCTTAATTAGTGAGTAGTCTGATATCACAGACTGTATTCTGTGCAGAGGGGCCGAAGTTTTCTCGGATAATGCAGGAACTGCTCAAAGTTATGGAACCCGAAATTTCACTGGGCCCTTCAGAAGAGCTCCCGAAGGACTGACTCGTATTAATTCAATGCATATTCTCACAGAATATGTAAATAGGTTCCACTTTAATATCAGCCTCAAATATACAGGTATGTCTGCCGAACAGTGGCTTCAAATGAAACTCTTTCTCAAAATTTTATTTATGTTTATATTTATTGTGTAGAACGTGTTCTTATATTCTGCCCAATAAATCGGCTTTGAAATAATGGCATCAATCACCTTTCGCAATTAGTACTGAATATTAAACCTTAAATGCGTAATTTGTTCGAAGATACATTTCTTCATGATCGTTCTATACACCTACTGCAAACAGAAATAATTAGCTGGTTTTCCAGTTTAAGTCGTGCACTAACATCAAAAATAAAAAAGACAAGCAATTTAAATATGCTATTTTGTTGTTAATTTTCCGCACTTTCCTCGGCTTCTGTTTCATTCTTATAGAATAAATGGGAGTTAAAAGTCATATACAACATAAAGACAATTAGTATGTTCGTGCATTAATGAATTTAAAAGCTTTAATTATGCGATGTGAAGAGATATGAAAGTTGGGATATGTCAAGTTACGTCTGCACAGTCGCAAAAATGCGCATTACTGCTTTCGTTATGGACCACCGGTAAACGGGGCGATGAGACATGACTTACAATATTTGTAACATATCTCGGCACTGTGTTACAGAACCTTTGTGAAACCATAGAGCCGCTATTAACTCGCGTTTCTCCTGGTCACTCTTCCTCGTACTGTACAAAGCATAACAGCAGCATGAATTTTTCGTTCTTACAGCGGTGTTGCTTAAGATTCTGGTCTCTTGCAATAGGACATCGTGTAAATTGGTGTATATGTGCATATGTGCAGATGTTTTGAAAAGCTAGCTGCTTGCCCCTTCAGGATGCAAGAAGTTAAATTCTATGACATTTTGTTCCCCAAGGTACAACGCGGTATATTTCTTACGATCATCAATAACACAGCGTTGTCTACGTGCGGTAAGGCTGGCCTTAACTGTTATAAATAGCACACTTACATTAAAAAGGACGTGCACATTCACAAGTTGTGGCAACCTTACAGAGAGGTAAAGAATGATATGTCAGCTTAAAATAACCATTCATACTTGTCAAATATTCGTGGATACGTATTATTTATAAAGGGAGGAGGTCATGTAGTGTTTTATAATCGATAGACTATGGATAGTATTATAGCTAGAGGATTTTTTAAAAGTTAGCGTGTTTATATATATATATATATATATATATATATACACACACACACATATATATATATACAAAGATGCAAATAATTGCCTATATAATTCAATAAAAAATCAGTGTGATTTCGTCTGCGCGTGCTCGTGTTTTTAGGACAAGGTTTTCACAAAACATAGGCCTAAACCTTTCATCAACGATTTAAAACATTATTCAAGATCAACTAAAACCTCTACAGCTTAATAACACAAATGTCTTTACCTCTTCTCAGACACCTCAAATAACCCTAACGTCTGTATCGTATGAAGTATTTCAAGACCACATTTGCGAATATAACTTACTTTTTTTTTTAAATAAAACTTTGTTTTAATACAGCACATTGCTCTCTGTATATCTTCCTTTCTCCCCACTTCAGTTCCCATCCAACTTTGCTCCTGATGGACACTTCAGATGCTTGCTTTTAATTGTCCACAAATTCTAACAACGGCATGGCATAAATGTGTGTGTGTGTGTGTGAATATGTCGCGGAGCTACACTAGCGACACAGGTGTGACACCCCTACTGGGCCAAGGCCTCCTCATTATCGAGGATTCACGATCACACTCAGACACAGCACACTCAGTAGGAATCCTCTGGACGAGTGATCAGTCCGACGCAGATACTTCTACCTGACAACAAACAACACTAACAAGATACAAACATCCGTGCCCCGGGGGGATTCGAACCCACAGTCCCAGGAAGAGAGAGGCCGCAGACCCACGCCTTAGACCGCGCGGCCACTGAGATCGGCAGCGACACTTAATTAAGGTCGTTGTTTGTAATGCAGTACTAGTCCTTCGAAAATAAAGCGCCTTTTGTTGAGACGATATTTGTATAGGAATTGCAATAATATGGCGTCCGTGCTGAAGATTATCTTCTGATAAAAGCGCTGTCATTAATTAATTACTGAAATTAAGCATGAGAAATTGTTGCAGAGATACATCAAACATAGATATAAAATTTCTTGGGACTAACCAATAAGAACATGTCGAAGATGCAAATTTTTGGTTTATATCTGATGGTGTTCTTTTTTTCGTGTCTCGACAGCCCTAGTGATCTTATGCCTCCTCATTGGTGAGATTTAGAGTGTAAATTCAGAAACACCACAGTCCGTAGCATTCCTGCGGACGAGTGATGAGCCCGACGCAGAGACCTCTCCCTGACAATACACAACTCACAAGAGACGGACATCCATGTTCTCAACGGGATTCGATCCCGCAATCCCAGAAAGCGCTTCCCCGAAGGTGTCTCCACCTTGTAGCGAAGGGGGGAGGGGGGGCTTCTGTGACTCTGTGACCCGGAGATCTATGCTGGCCGTAGCGTAGCTACTGGTAGGGCGTCCCATGCCGGACGGGTCGAAGGGTAGAGCCCAGACAAAGAGAGACACCCTGGTCCTCCAAGTTGGGGGTTGGGCGTGAGGCTAACAACCTCACCCCGAAAAAAACAGCCCTGTTCAGGAAACTAATAGAGGCAAAACTGGTCTGATCTTCTGGAGCGACATGGGCGAGGGAAAGGATTAAAGAATGAAATATGGATGGTTACATGGAACGTTCTAAGTTTAAAGTGGATGGACGACGTGAGGGAGGACCTGAGGAGGATAGGTGTCAAACTGGAGGATACGTGCACACAGGAGAGATGACTGGAAGATGATCGTGAAGGAGGCCAAGGTCCTACAAGAACTGTAGAGCCATGGAGCAGTAATTCCAGAAAGCGAGCGGCCGCAGCCCCACACTTTAGACCACTTTGCCACTAGGATCGGCATATCCGAAAGGTAAGGCGTACATAAACACTCTGTGTAATTAATCAAACGTCTTCAAAGATTATAGTAACGACAGTGGCTATCAATGAGTATCGGTCGATCTCAGTGGATCTGTTTGACTGTGAATGTAGGCAACAGCACACTAGGCTGTGTGAGTTTGGCTCAAAACGTTTTTCTTTGGCATATTGTGAATATACACTTTCAGCACCAACCCAGTTCCTGTTACTTGTTACGGAGTGTACAGCCTTAGTATACAAAGAGCCTTCCTGCACTCAGATGGGAGGTAGCATATGCACATCGCCAGTTATCTCTTCTCGGCAACAGATAGTGCTTCGTAATGGCAGTTTTATGACGTGTAACTAAACTACTTGTAGTTTGCGAACACCTTTCTGCAAATGTGAGTTCCTGGAGTCGTTTTACGAGTTACTACTTCAGCGCGCATAATTAGCGTGATTCATGATGCACGTTGCAATCTGAAGAGAGTAGAAGAACATTAAGTACTGCATTAAGGTTGCTCCTAACTTACTACCCTTATTACTGATACTTTAACCCTTTGCTTCTCTTGACTTTTATGACAATTTCTATTGCACAAATTCAAGGCAAAACGCGTTTCACATGAAATGGAGACTAAATTTGACTTTATAGAGAGGTTTTAGAGCAACAAAAAAAAACGAGTTTCTTAACGCAGATAGAATGTAGATATCTCAACACCGCTACTAAGTACTGGTATACTGAGTCCTAGAGACGGATGGTGGCGACGATTCAGTAAGTCCGTACAGCCCACGCCGCTGTAAAGCCACCGTCCGTCTTATGTACAAAATTCGTAAGTGTATTCCAACTGCAGCGAGAAATCAAAATCGGCAGTTCAAAGGACAATTGAAATACTGAGTCAACTAGATAAGGGGCAGCTTAGGAACCATCTGTTTAGAAAATACGTTGATTTTATAGCTTCGTGGTGTGACAGAATGGTTTCGAGTTGGTAGTTGGCAATAGTGTGAGAAAAATTTGTATGAAATATTTTAAAAAATGCTATCTAGAAAATTTTTCCGAAGAGACTTTTAAATAACCAACTTGAGGCACTTTTTCATATATGTTTATTTCTATTCTCTACATGTTTCAGGCAGTCATGTGCCCATCATCAGGGTGATTATTTACAAGGATCATACCGGGATGTACGGCCAACAAAACATAAAATTCTGCAATGCGCAACAATATAATTTATATAAGAATTTTACCAAGATTTTGTCATCATAAATAAGCAACACTTTTCATTTTAAGGCCTAACTTTTTGTAATTTTGAACTATTCACTTGTTTCAGAATGATATAAACCAGATGTCGCATTGATACAATAATTCTCCTGACGATGGGCAGATGGCTGCCCGAAACACGTAGAGAATAGAAATAAACATACATGAAAAAATGTGCGTCAAGTTGGTTAATTACAAGGATCGTACCGGGATTCACAGTCAAAAAACATAAAATTTTCCGAAGAGATTGAAGGGAATCACAAGAAGGGTGTACGGGGTGGTAAGCATAATGGAGCACATTGGACAAAATGTATCTGAAGTAGACCACACGAAGGGCATGCTGAAAGTTATGAACAAGCTAATTTCATGAACCAAGTAAAGGTACGAAAAGGAAAGCACCATGCCAGTCAAATCGGTGCACTATCTTCGCTTTCTTCAAAATTCAAATCCTATCAATGCAATTTTGGCGTCGCCCTAGACATCTTAAGATTCCCTTGCGTTAGGACTCATTTTCAGCTTTTCGTAAACAACGACGGACTCTTTCCTGGTCCCACTCAAAGGTCGCATATTGCAGGCTTCTCATCTGATACAGTACAGAAACCCGAACAGACTCTAGTTCGAGGAGGCTATGTCCGGGAGATATGGTGGATGGGAAAGAAGTTTCCAGCTGTTCTCATTAATCCTCTCCACGCACAGACGAAAAATGTGTGTCCATGCTGTCGTGTTGGAGGATGATTTTCTATGCCTTGAACGTTTGTCAGGTACTGCATAACGAAGCTTCTGGATCGTCTAAAGGTACAGAGTGGCGATGGTAATTTTACCTTTTTACAAATCCTCGACAACTAATCCTGCTTCGGACCACAAACGACTGTTCCATTGGTCTTACGAGCTGAGGGTATTGTTTCGGCGACGTTTGTGACGATATTTTATGCTTTGCCGTTATGTTTCCGTGCCAGATTAATAAATAAGTTTCGTCACTTTTCGCCGTCCTGTGAAGTCGTTGCCTACACGCCCTACAGTTCCAACAATTTCGAGGTAAAAGTTTTTAGGCTGGAGTTAGTGCCCCTCCGTCTCAAACCGACAAATACTTCGAACACAAACTTTCTGGTATCCCAAATTTCCGCCACCTTCTGGACCGCACGAGGCTTTATTCCAATCTCAGCTGCCATTTCCCTGACTGTCAATCTTCGTTTCTCTCTGACAGCGCATTGATTTTTTTTTTTTTTTTTTTCTTGGTTGTGGCAGTTCGTGGGCCACCACTTTG
>Ga0123355_10003585_pt1 | contig 22336 bp, 19 predicted proteins | sample TergutEmb28metaG_3_FD_89872 | JGI IMG/M metagenome (GOLD analysis project Ga0123355, IMG submission 89872) | Embiratermes neotenicus P1 segment gut microbial communities from Petit-Saut dam, French Guiana - Emb289 P1 | ecosystem: Host-associated > Arthropoda: Insects > Digestive system > Gut ... | reverse complement strand
TGCTGATATCAATGAAGAAGCAAAATCGGCCACGCTTACTTTTAAATTGTTGAAGGACAGGGAATCTGCATGCAGTGTTTTACGTGAACATGGCATACGATTTCGTACAGGTACGACGCTGGTTCCATTTCGTTTAACCGGTAACGTAAAATGGGGCATCCCCGTGCCGGAAAAAGAGGGGATAGATGATCAGACATTTTGGGTATGGCCGGAATCTCTGTGGGCTCCCATGTCTTTTGTGCAGACCTATTTGGAGAGTATAGATGCAGATGATAGCTGGGAAAAGTGGTGGTTTGATCCGGATTCCCGAGTGTATCAGTTTATTGGCGAGGACAATATTTATTTTTATGCTGTGGCGGCAATGGGCCTGTTTATGGCACTCAATGAAGTGGCTGGCCGGCCGCTAATGGAATCGCTGCCAAGGATCGTGCCTAATCGTCACTTGTTGTATGGTAATAGAAAAATGGCAAGCAGCGGCGAGCTTAAGCCGCCTACTGCGGTAGAACTTCTTGACCATTACACACCGGAGCAGCTGCGGATGCATTTTACCCACATGGCACTCCATGGTAACAGCATTGCCCTAAAGCCTAAAGCCATTTTGGGTGAGGACGGCTTTGATGCCACCCTGGCCGAGGGCAATATCCTGACGAATGTGTACAATCGCCTGACCCGTTCATGTTTTTACAGCATTCAAAAATATTTTGACGGCAAGCTTCCTGATGTAGCAATAAGTGAAGAAGCCCGCAGTGCGGCCGATAAAATGATATCCGAATACGAGTGGGCCATGTATCGATTCGAGTTTTCTAAAATCATAGATTTGCTGGATGTGTATCTGCGTGATGCCAACAAGGCATGGTCGGCCAACACAAAAATGGCCGACACCGAAAACGATGAGGCCATGCGTGCGCAGACTTTAGTGGATGCATTCCATGTGGTGCGTGTGGCGGCTACGTTGTTGCATCCGTTTGCTCCGGAAGGTACGGAGAAAGTGCGGGAGTATTTGGGCGTGGATGAGCGGCTTTGGAGTTGGGATTACATTGGTGAAGTGCTACCTTTCTTTATTGATGAAGGGCATACGTTTAAATTTTTGGAGCCGAGGGTGGATTTCTTTTATAAGCATGAGTCGCAGTTGAAATAGAAATCAAACGGTCGCAAAATGCGACCAGTTGGTTACTGAGCGTAACCAACTGAACTCATCGCCGATACCTGAACACCTGACTGCCAATCACTGCATAATGCCCCAGCCGTGCCTGTTTGCGGCTGCGGTGGATTTTGAATATGCCGATTGAAACCACCAGCCCTGCGGCAAAAATAGCTAGTGGCAGCAAAAAGGACAGGTAGTAGTTTTCGGCTAATTCTTCCAAGTCCAGATTAAAGCGGGAGCGGGTGTAACGTTCTGTATGAGATAGCGGTGGGGTTATTGGTGCTGCTGCCAATTCTGGTTCTGTGGCGGGAGCGGGTTCAGCCTCTGCAAGTACTGGTAAAACGGTGTTGTCTGCCTGCAGTGGTATATCCCCCATGGGGATGCCACGCATGCTGTACACCATACGTCCGATATTTTGGCCTGCCTGGATAGGTACCACCAGTTGGCTGGGGGCGTATGTTTGGTATTCGACTTCGGATATATCGAAGCCCATGGGCAATGCTATATATACATCATCTGACATCACCAGACGCACTTCGCCTATTTGGGTGCGCTGGCGGCTCCAATCGCTAAAGACCGGGGCTGTTTGTGCGTATTGGCTGCGATGGAACAGCGGTGTTTGTACGTAAGGGATTGCAAAGGCATAATCCAGCAGCGCCCGGGTGTCGGTGTACAGATAGGCCCCTTCTCCCTGGAGGGTGACGACGATGAGTTCCCGATCGTCCTGTATAGCGTAGGTGACCAGCGTATGCTGCGCCGGGATGGTAAAGCCGGTTTTGCCGCCGATGACCGTCTCGGTAAAATGCCTGCCGGGGCGTATCAGCTGGTTGCTGTTGAGCAGCTCTCTGACTTGTGGCTGCCGCTCTGTTGGCGGGATGTCGTGGCGTACGGTGGAGATAAGCTCCAGAAATTTTGGATGTCGGATGGCCTCCCGGGTAATAATGGCCATGTCGTAAGCGGTGGTGATCTGATCCGGATCGTGAAGGCCGCTGGGATTGGTGAAGGTGGTATTTGCAGCCCCCAAGGCAGCAGCCCGGCGGGTCATGAGCGTGCCGAAGGATTCTATATCTTCTGCCAGATGTTCGGCCATGGCGTTGGCCACCTCATTTGCTGAGGACAGCATCAGGCCGTATAGGGCATCTTCCATGGAAAGGGTTTCCCCTTCGTCCATGGCGATGTGGCTGGAATCCCATGGGATGGAATACACCGCATTGTAGGAAAACAGGATCGGCTCGTATAGCCGGTTGGCGTATTGTTCCAGTGCAAGCAGTGCCGTCATTATTTTGGTGATGCTGGCCGGATAGCGGGCCTCATGGATGTCTTTTTCGTAGAGGATAAAGCCGGTTTGGGCATCCATAACGATGGCAGCGGTTGCGGATATGGTTGGCGTCATGGGCATGGCTGGGGGCATTTCTTCGACAGATGTTGCTTGCAGGGTGGTCACGTTGGAAAAAACAAGATATAATGCAATAAAAATCTGAAATGCTGGTTTTGTTATGCTTTTTTTCATTGGTTGTTCTCCTTACCTTTATTGAGGGGGTTATATGGAATACATCAGAAGATATTGGCACATTATGGTGGGTGTGGCTTGTGTAACGGTTTTAGGCGGCGTGTACTTTTTTGGTAGCAGCGCCGGGCCTGCGGTACATACTGCTGAACGTACGGTTATTGCAGAGGCTGGGGCAGCGGATAATGTGGCGGCAGCCGGACTTGCGGAAACGGTGTTGGCAGATATTGTGGTGCATATAGCTGGGGCGGTTAATCAGCCCGGGGTGTATACAATGCCGGCAGGCTCCCGTGTTAATGATGTACTGGCCATTGCTGGTGGTGCTACGGCGGAGGCTGACTTGGCTCGGATTAATCTGGCAGCTTTTTTGGAAGATGCCCAGCAGATCATCATTCCCATTATCCGGGAAGATGGCGATGACTTTTTTGAGCCAGAGCAGGCTATGGCCGATACTGGGATTTCTGGCGGTTTGGTTAATATCAATACAGCCAGCGAGGCTCAGTTAACTGCTTTGCCGGGTATTGGCCCGGTTTTGGCAGGCAACATCATTGCATACCGTGAGGCTCATGGCGCTTTTACTTCGGTAGAAGATTTGACTAATGTACCCCGCATTGGGTCTGGAATTTTGGGAAATATTCGTGACTTGGTCACGGTAAACTAATACAAAATAATGCTTTTGGGAGGGCTCTATGGCAAATCATATTTTAGTGGTGGATGACGAAAAGTTAATTGTGAAGGGGATCAAATTTAGCCTGGAGCAGGATGGCATGATAGTGGATGCGGCCTATGATGGCGAAGAAGCCCTCGAATTGGCCCGGACAAAAAATTATGACCTGATTATGCTGGATGTCATGCTTCCCAAAATAGACGGTACGGCCGTTTGTCAGCAGATACGGGAGTTTAGCTCTGTGCCTGTGGTGATGGTTACTGCCAAAGGCGATGATATGGACAAAATTATGGGGCTGGAATACGGCGCCGATGATTATGTGACCAAACCCTTTAATATCCTGGAGCTTAAGGCTCGTATCAAGGCTATTTTGCGTCGCAGCATCAAAGCGGCACCTCCTGTCAAAAGCAGCAAAGTGACTTTGCGTGATATTGCATTAAACCTGCAATCCCGCCGGGTTTTTGTGCGGGATAAGGAAATTAATCTGACAGCTAAGGAATTTGATTTGCTGGCCTTTTTTATGAACAACATCGGCCAAGTCTATTCCCGGGAAAAGCTGTTGCAGGAAATATGGGGGGCGGATAACACCGGCGATGCCCGCACGGTGGATGTCCATGTCCGCCGCTTGCGGGAAAAGATTGAAGATAGCCCCAGCGATCCAAAATACATCTTTACCAAATGGGGAGTAGGTTACTACTTTGGATAAGGTACGCTGGTATCACAGCATACGCTGGAAGTTGGCGCTAAGCTATATTGTGGTCAGCTTGGTGCCGCTGGTTATCTTCTATACCATGGCCCTTGCTTCTGTAGAAGACCATTATGTGGGCGAGCGTCAGTCTCGATTGATGCAGCAGGCAACTTTTGTGGCCGGAATTTTGACTAATGCTAATTATTTGGACTTATTGGATCAACCTGCGGCAATGAATATGCAAAATGAGCGGCTCAATATCCTTAGCCGTGACGGCTCTTATCGGATAGTGGTTTTTGACAATCGTTTTATGGTGGTCAGGGATACCAATATGCTGCAAACGGGTAATACCGTTATTATGCCGGAGGTTGTGACTGCTTTAACAGATCGTGATATAACGGGTATAAATCATGACCCGGAGGATGGTGCGGTGGTATATGCGGCCGCTGCTATTTTTGATGATGAAGGAGAGCGGGTAGGAGTTGTGCTGCTGGCGATTGGGGCGGCCGATATATTTGAATCGCTGGAAGATATCCGTCAGCAACTTTTTCTATATACCCTGCTTGCAGGGTTATTTGTGTGTGTGCTGGTCTTTTTTGCTTCTCAGTTACTGCTTGATCCTTTAAAGGGGATATTGCGAGTGGTGCAGCGGATGGCAGAAGGCCATCTTAACCAGCGCATTAATGTCAGCGGCCGGGACGAATATTCCCAGCTGGGCACAGCTTTTAATGATATGAGCGAAAAGCTGGAGCAGGTAGAAAAGGCCCGTGAGGAGTTTGTTTCCAATGTTTCTCATGAGTTAAAGACCCCGCTAAGTGCCATGAAAGTACTGGCGGAGTCCATTTTGCTGCAAGAAGATACGCCTATCGAAACGCATCGGGAATTTTTGCAGGATATCACCTCCGAAGTGGATCGTATGACAACCATAGTGAATGACCTCCTTGAATTGGTTAAGCTGGACCGCAGAGAACACGGATTCCACGCTGTATCCATAGAACTCAACCAACTGGTAGACGACATTCTCAAACGCATGTCCCCATTGGCAGAGCAAAAGCGGATTGCACTGCTATACGAAGAGGTACGGCAGGTTACGTTAGATGCTGATGAGGTAAAGTTAAGCCTCGCCATCTCCAATATTGTCGAGAATGGCATAAAATATACCCCTGGCGGGGGCACAGTGAAGGTCATTGTGGATGCGGATCATCACAATGCCTATATAACTATCCATGATACCGGCATTGGCATACCGGAAGAGGAGCAAAGCAAGGTGTTTAACCGCTTCTATCGGGTGGATAAGACAAGAGACCGCGGGACTGGCGGCACAGGCCTTGGCTTAGCCATATCCCATGGGGCGATATTGCTGCACAACGGCAGCCTGCGGTTGACCAGTAAATCCGACGAAGGCTCGGTATTTGTGATACGGCTGCCCATCAGGGGAGGTGTAGTGGTATGAGATTGATGCTTGAAGGTGCTGTGTCTTTTGTGTTAAACAGAAAAATTTTGATTATCGCCGGGGCTGCCATTCTCTCGTGTATAGTTGCGATGGGGGTTTGGGCTTATGTGCGGGCCAATAGCGGCTACAGCGTGTATATTTATTACTTTAATATCCGCACCAACCAGCTGGAATCGGAGGAGCGGGTGATTTCGGTTAACGATCCGGCACTGATGGTGGAAACGGTGCTTCGTATGTTATATGTAACACCTCGTAACAACGCATTGCGGCAAACTATCCCGGAGGGTTTGTTTTTAGACAGTGTAAATATCAGTTTGGGCGGGGTTATGACTGCATCTTTCCCAGTGGAATATCATGACATGCCTTCCTACGAAGAGGCACTTTTTAGGGCATCTTTTGTACAGACCATGACTAACCTGCCTTTTATCAATATCGAAGGGGTGCGTATTTTAGTTGACGGCGAAGAGCTTTTTGATTCTTTTGGCGAGCCCTTAGGCATTCATACACAAAGCAGCGTGCTGGTTAACCCCAATATTCGTGCGAGAAGGGTAACCTCTCGGACATTAACATTATACTTTGTTAATGAGGATTTAAGCGGCTTGGTGTCAGAGGAACGTCATGTAGATGTGGCTGTTGATGCGGTAGAGTATTCCATACTTAATCAGTTGATTGAAGGGCCCCAAATTGATGATGGCCATATGTCGGGCATCCCGACAGGCACTCGTATCATGGGCATATTAACGGAGCCAGGCATTTGTTCAATTAACCTGAGTGAGGAATTTGTCTCCAATTTTAGCGGGTCGCCAACCGCTGCTGACTTGACCTTGCAGGCCATTGTTAACACCATATTTGAAAATCAGTCAACGATCAACAGTATTCAGTTTTTGATAGAATCGGAGCGGCGGGAAAGTTTTAACGGTGTCCCGGATTTTGATGCGATGTTTGTACGTGAAGAACCTGAGCAAAATGGCGAATAGCATTTTCTTTAAGCGCCCTATTGTATGGGGGCTGCTGTTTTTATTGGTTGGCATTTTATGGGGGCGGTATCTTCCCAATATTGGTATCGTCCCTTTTGTGATTGTGATTATCGCAGCCTGTGTGGCTTTGTATATAATCATGAAATATCCGCCTATATTTTTATGCGTGATATTGGGATTGGCGGGGCTGCTGGGGGTTCAGCAGCGATTAGCAGATGGTGTTATCCCCAAAGCGGATGCCGAGTTTGTGGGTGTGGTGCAGGATATCCGCCTGACACAGGCTGGATGGCAGCGGCTGGTGGTATTGGCACCGGATGGAATCATCGAAGGCAGTGCCCTATATGCCAGACCCGGTGCACAGATTTTGACCTATCTTTCCCCAGAATATAGCGTAGAAATAGGGCAGCGGGTACGACTGGCGGGTGAGCTGCATGAGCTGGATGGCCCCCGCAACCCGGGCGGGTACAACGAATTTATGGTGCAGCGGGCCAGAAGGATTGCAGGCAAGTTTTATGCCCGTGAGGCGGAGGCTTTTGAAGTACAAATGAATCTGACCCGGGCAGCTTACGTGATCCGAAACAGGTTATCTTTCGTATATACTACTGTGCTGCCTTATCGTGAAGCCAACCTTATCCAATCGGTCGTGCTGGGCGAGCGTCCAGATATGGACGATCCGGTGGTTGAGGCGTACCGAATGGCCGGGATATATCATTTGCTGGTGGTTTCCGGCTTGCATCTGTCTATTTTGATGATGGCCATTGTACTGGTGCTTGAGCGATTCACCAATAAGCGAGCCGCCGGGCTGGTGGCCTTGATACTGATGGTTGGCTATACCCTGTTAACAGGGGCAAGTGTATCGACAGTGCGAGCCATTATGATGGCAGGGGTGGCTGTTTTTGGGCGGCTGCTGTACCGGGACAGGGATGCATTGGCTTCCGTTTCCTTTGCTTGTATTTTACTGCTGTTGTACGAGCCGCTGTATTTGTTTAGTATTGGATTTCAGCTGTCATTTGTGACGGTGTTTAGTTTGATTCTTCTTGTGGGCCCTATGGAACGGGCATTGGCACTTTTAGGTGTGCCTCCTTATAAAAAGCTGCGGCCGTTTTTGGCCTATAATATTGTGGCTACCGTCTCTACATATCCCATTTTGGCTTTCCATTTTTCTCAGGTGTCAACGTACAGCATATTTGTGAATCTCATCATCATGCCTACGGCTACGCTGCTTGTGATTATGGGGTTGCTGGTTGGGGTGGTGGGGCTGTTTTCGATGAGTGCAGCGGCTTTTCTGGCAGGGGCGGTGTATTATCTGCTTCAGTTTTATGAGGTGGTTATACGGTTGTTTTTATCCCTGCCGGGATCGGTGTGGCTGGTGGGTAGCTGGGGTGTTTGGGTAACTTTAGCCGCTATGGCGGTTATGCTGGTTTTTGGATATACCTTTAGCGGATTTGGGAAGGATTTTTATAAACGTACCAAAGTGCTGGCGTTGGCTGTGATGATTCTGGTACTATGTATTGGTCTTGAGGCGATGGATCGCAGGGGCTTTTATATGACAGCCTTGGATGTGGGGCAGGGCAGCAGCTACGTTTGGCGGGCTGACGGCTTTACATTTGTGATGGATGGCGGCGGCAACAACCGTCTGCTGGGGATGAACATCGGCGAGATGGTGCTGATGCCCTATCTAAACCACAGGGGTGTCGGGCAAGTGGATGCTGCTTTTGTGACTTGCACATCCCGTCAGCAGATAGTGGGATTGATTGAGCTGGCGATGAGAGATCGGGCAGCGGTGCTGTACATCCCTGAGGGGCTGGAGATGGATTCTGGCCTGGGGCTGCGGCTACTGGTTGCAGCGCAGCAAAATGATATTCCTATATATCGGCTAGGGGTGGGGGATGTTGTTCAGGCTGGCAGGTTGGAAATGACTGTGGTGTCGGAAGTGCCGTTTTTACTGCATGTGGTTTATGGTGATTATGAAATATGGCTGCCGGGTTCTGGAACATAAATTTTTTTGGAGGTTTTTTTATGAAAGCGATACAAGGTATTTATAAGAACGGCGCAATAATGCTAGAAGAAGATGTATTCGTTGATAATGTAAGAGTTATGGTTATTTTCCCAAGTGGTGTACCCAATGTGGCTAGCCGTGATGATATGTCAACTGAAGAAGCCGTTGGCATACTTGAAGCGTTTAAAGGCTGCATAAAGCGAGACTTTAACTATGAAGAGGAAAGGGATGAATATTTATATGAAAAATATGGCCCTTTTAATTGATACAAATGTTATGCTGGATTGGATGTTGGAAAGAGAACCATTTGTAAAGCAAGCCGGTCACATTTTAAGGCTTTGTATTGACGGTAAGGTAACAGGATATCTAGCGAGTCATACGATTTTAAATGCTTTTTATATTTCTCGGAAGGAAAAAAGTATTGAAGAACGCAAACGATTTTTATTGATGTTATGTAAAAAGTTTAAGATTATTGGAATCAATGAGCAAATGTTAATTGAAGCATTGCAAAATGATGCATGGCAAGATTTAGAGGACGGATTGCAGATGCAATGTGCCATTAGTGCTAAGCTTGACTATATCATAACTCGGGATTTAAAAGGATTTACCAATTCTCTGGTAAAAGCACTTTCGCCCCAAGAATTTTTAGAGAAAGCCAGGGAGGCTGTTATTGAATGAAAGACCTAAAAAACGATTTTAAAACCAACAACTTCAAGTCCGTATACTTGCTGTACGGTGAGGAAGCCTATATGATGCGATACTATGCCAATTTGTTTACTGAGCGGCTGCTTTCTGATGTTATGATGAACCGGGCCAGCTTTGAAGGCAAGGATTTTGAAATAGATGCAGTGATGGATGCGGCGGATACACTGCCTTTTTTAAGTGATTACCGGCTGGTGTATATAAAGGATTCTCAGCTGCTGGCTGTGGGACGTAAGGATGATACAGAGGCACTGGCAAAATATCTGCCCACTATACCGGAAAGCACGATTATGATTTTTGTGGAAACAGCGGTGGATAAGCGTAATCGTTTATATAAGCAAATCGCATCCCAGGGTCGTGCCGTGGAGCTGACAATCCCAGGGGAATCGGAGCTGATAAAATGGGTGACCAATATTTTTAAGAAGAAGGGCAAGGACATACAACCGCATACCGCAAGGCTGCTGCTGAATACGGTTCCCAAGGGGATGGATGCAGTATATGCTGAGGCGGATAAATTAGGGGATTATGTAGGCGAACGGGCACTGATAACCCCAGAAGATATCCAGATGGTATGCACAAAATCGCTGGAGGCTCGTATTTTTGACTTGGTTGGGGCGGTGTGCAGCGGCTTGACAGAAAAGGCGTTGGTGCAGTATCACAATATGCTGGTGATGAAGGAACAGCCTTTGATGGTGCTGGCCATGATGGCCAGGCAGTTTAGATTGATTTTACAATGTAAGGCTTGTGCGGAAAAGCAGATGAGGCAGCCGGAAATTGCATCCAAGCTGGGTTTGCGGGATTTTATCGTCAGGGAATGCTTGAAGCAGGGGCAAAATTTTACTACTCAACGGCTGGTTGAGGCTTTAAGCGATTGTCAGGATACGGATAGCCGGATTAAAACAGGTTTGATGGATGGGGAACTGGGTGTGGAGCTGTTGATTGTACAGTATTCGGTGTAAAAAAGGTTTGGCAAAAGGATCAAAATCGCTTTTCACCAAAAGAACAAAACCGATCAAAAGGGAGGCATATATGGAATATCATGTCATAGATGTATTCGCAGCTCAGCAGTTTAAAGGCAATCCTGCGGGGGTATGCCTTCTGGATGAGTGGCTGCCGGACGATGTTTTGCAAAACATCGCTATGGAAAACAACCTGTCCGAGACGGCTTTTGTGGTCAAACGCAGCGGATATTACGATTTGCGCTGGTTTACGCCAACGGTAGAGGTGGACTTGTGCGGCCATGCGACATTGGCCAGTGCTTTTGTGGTTTTTGAGGGCATAGCTGAAAACCAGCTTTCCTTTAAAACACAATCCGGCATGTTGGGTGTAGCCCGGGATGGGGATATGTATTGTCTGGACTTTCCTGCATGGCCTGTGGAGCCTTGTCCTGCCTATCAGGCGTTTGAAAAAGGGTTGGGTGTTAAGCTTGTGGGCGCATATAAATCGAAGGATTATTTGGTTGAAGTGGAAAGCGAAGCGGTACTACGAAGCATCAAACCGGATTTTGCGGCACTCAAGCAGGTGAAAGAAGAAGCCTGCTTGGATACGGATGTCCTTGGCATTATCGTGACAGCACAAGGCAATGACTGCGATTTTGTATCCCGCTTTTTTGCACCCAATGCCGGAGTGGATGAAGACCCAGTGACAGGCCGGGCGCATTGTTCGCTTACGCCATTTTGGAGCCGTCGGCTGGGCAAGCCAAAGCTGCACGCCCGGCAGCTTTCTCAGCGGGGCGGGGTTTTGCTTTGCGAAGACAGAGGCGAGCGTGTGACCATCGGCGGCAAAGCCGTGCGGTATCTGAAGGGTGAGATATGTATATGAGTGAACATAAAATACAGGAACATGTAAAATCGGTGATTCCTGTCTATGGACTGGGTGGGATATTTTTTGTATATGCGATGATATTTCCTATGTATCGGGTTTGGGATCCGGTTATTGCCATCGGTGTGGCGATTTTGGGATATTTGCTGCTTAGCAAAATCTTCCCCGGTATGATGGTAGAGGTGGAGGCTCCTTACGAAGCAACCGGAGATAAGGAGTTGGATCAAATCCTGACCCAGGGGAAGGCATGTGTAAAAAGGTTGGATCAGCTCAATCAATCTATTCAGGACGAGGAGGTTAATGGCAGGATTGTCCAGCTGGAAGATATCAGCAGGCAAATACTTGACCATATAGCCAAACATCCAGCCAAGCGGCACCGGATTAATACCTTTATGGATTATTACCTCCCTACGGTCATAAAATTTTTGGATCATTATGCGGAGTATGATAACACAAGCCATAGTACAAAGATAACGGGGGAGAACTTGTGGGGTACTCAGGAGAAAATAAGAGGCTCTCTGGCACAATTTGAAACGGCTTTTGCTCATCAATTGGATAATCTGTACAGTGATAAGGCGCTTGATATTGAAGGTGATTTGGCGGTGCTGCAAAGTATTATGAAACAGGAGGGGTTATGATGCTGCAGAATAGAAAAGCAGCTTGGCTGATAGCGATAGCATTGATGATCCTGGGTCTGTTTATGGGTAGTTACCTGTCTTATCGCAGTATGCGCAGCCGGGCTGTCAATGTGTTTCGTGTAGAGGCAGAGCCCATTGTAAATCAGCAAATACAATTGCTGCATAATATGCTTACACTGTACAGCATACATGCGCCGGAAAATCAGGCCACTGAGGATTTGGCGGCCAGCGTTAATCAGACTATAGCATGGGTACAGCGAGAACTGGAGACGATTAATATGAGCATCCCATGGACTGCTCAGGTGGAATCATGGGCGCATGAGCTGTATAATCGGGCCGATTCTCTTCCGCTGGACGAGAACGATGCACGGCGTATGCAAGGCTTGTTGTTTGATATAGAAGAGTTGACTTTAGTGCTGCGCCAGTCTCCTTATAATGCGGTGGCAATTGAATATAATAATATGACCAGGCAAGGGCTGGGCTTTTTGACACATAATAATGCGGCTTATCGTATTTTGCGCAATCATTGGCAGTTGCCGCACTTTGGCTTGCCGTCTGATTTTGAATAATAAGTATGGAGGACATTATGAAAAAATGGAGTTTAGTAATTTTAGTTATCACAATGCTTTTGGCTATGATGCCGGTATCCACATTGGCGGCAAATTTACCTGATGTACCGGGAAATGAAGCGGTGCTGGATCAGTCTGGTGTATTGTCGTCGGCCACCGTGCAGCATTTAGTCAACGGGAATAATGATCTGTTTGGCCTGACTGGCGGGGAGGTCATGTTTTTGATTACCGACTTTCTTCCGATGGGGCAGACGATAGAGGATTATACGCTGGAGGTATTTAACCACTGGCAGGTAGGCAGTGCGCAAAATAACAATGGCGTGCTGGTTGTCATGAGCATGGTGGAAGGTGAATACTGGATAACCGTTGGTGGTGGCCTGACGCAGCATATGAGCCGCAGCTATTTGGCAGGCGTGGTAGCCGATTATTTTTCGCCTTATTTTAGCGACGGAAATTACGATATGGCAGTGCGCAACCTCTTTGATGTGCTGTCATTGCGCATATATGAACTGTTTGCGCCAGCTGGGCAACAGGCGGCTGCTGGCGCAGCCACACAAGGGGCAGCAAGCAATAATCTTGCCCATCAGGTACAGGGGGTAGGTTTTAGCGCCAGCGATTTGATTTTGTTTATTGTTTTTGTAATCGTTGCGCTGATTGTTATCAGAGCACTTCTTTTCCCAAGAAGAAGGCATTGGGGCGGCGGTATGATGGGCGGCCCAATGATGGGACCACGATGGGGCTGGGGTTGGGGCCGACGCAGATGGGGTATGGGCGGAGGCTTTTTAGGCGGCTATATGATGGGAAGGGCAAGACATCGCCGGCCTCAGCAAAGGCATACGTTTAATCGGCCGGGAGGTAATGCAGGCGGTAACGCCGGCGGTGGATTTACCAGAGGGGGCAGCTCCCGTGGTGGCGGGGCTGGTGGCTCGATCGGCTCTCGCCCAACTGCCGGGCCACGTATTGGCGGCAGCAGGCCAAGCGGCGGGCTGGGCGGCTTTGGCGGCGGAGGAAGGTCCAGCGGCGGATTTACCCGTGGGGGTATGTCTCGTGGCGGTGGATTTGGGGGTAGGAGAAGATAGGCAGTATTTGACGCCGATATAAATTTTACTGTATAATAATCAAAACTTCAGGGCAGGGTGAAATTCCCGACCGGCGGTAACAGTCCGCTAACACTATGATGATGCATCATAGTGCCGATCCGGTGCAATTCCGGTACCGACAGTAATGTGCTGTGATAAACAGCACAAAGTCTGGATGGAAGAAGTCGTTTTCCTCATGATTTTTATAATCATGCCCTGTATTATTTTATAATGCGGGGCTTTTTTTGTCCCCGATATGGAGGGATTTAAGATGCAAATGGACACCAAAAAAATTACTGTGTTGGCGATGGTTAGTGCGATAGCTTTTATCATGGCGGCGTTTGTGAGGGTACCTGTAGTCCTGTTTCTCAGGTACGACCCAAAGGATGTGGTCATGGCTATTGCCGGGTTCATCTATGGGCCTATGGCTGCTTTGCTTGTAGCGGTGATTATCTCTACCGTGCAGATGTTTACAGTCAGCCAGACTGGGCCTGTCGGGCTGGTAATGAATATCATCAGCAGTGCTGCATTTTGCTGTACCGCCGCCTATATCTACAAAAAAAAGCGCACCATGACAGGTGCAGGCGTTGGGCTTGGTGCTGCTGTTGTAGTGGCTACCATTGCGATGTTGTTGTGGAATTATTTGATTACGCCTATTTTTATGGGTATCCCCCGGCAAGCCGTTGTTGAAATGCTGATTCCAGCTTTTTTGCCTTTTAACCTGATTAGCCATGGCTTAAATGCGGCTTTAACATTGTTACTGTATAAGCATGTAAAAGCTGCATTGCGGGCGGCCAGGCTGCTGCCTCCTTTGGAGGAAGGAGAAAGTAAAGGTAAAAAGTCTAAAATGAATATAGGCACTATTGCCATAGCTGTTTTTGTGATTATTACTTGTGTGTTGTGGGTGTTGGTGCTACAGGGGGTTATTTGAGGTACCCTTTAACGCTATCGTTGCAAAACATACCCTATTATATTATCTAATGCTTCCAGCCCTGCCGCTAATGTTAATTGATTATCGGCGGGGTTATTTATTGCTGTTAATTTATTATCACTGTTTTGGATTTGCACCTGTTTAAATATTCCTTTGATCTTTAATTGACCGGAGGAGAAAGGTACAATCGCCAGCCTTTCGCAAGTATAGATATCCTTTTCGTCCAGCGATACAATCGCCCACTTGCCGCTAAACTCGATACCGGGTAAGGATTCAAAAGCAGTAAGTTTGCTGCTGTCACCCCTTAGCGATGCGGCACATATAAGCTGCTTGCCATCTCTTTCTTCTAAGCGTGCCCAGGAACGGAGATAAGGCTCGCTGCCGCTGCCGCCCATATCACAGTCCAAAAGTAATGGAGACCAGCGGGATGTATGAGCCCTGCCCCACTGACGTACAGCGAACCAGCGGCGCTCCATATAGGGGGTTATTGATTTTTTGCGTCCATCCATGCGGGGCAAAACGGTACCGCTTGCGCCAACGACAAAAGTGTCCAGTAAGATATCGTCCATTGATCCCCAAAAATATCCGCTGGAGGCGTTAAGCGGCATACCCTGCGCCGCCGCAAGGGAGGCCCATAAGCATCGCTGGGAATGTCCCGCACGCTCGTATTCCGGACTTTCGCCGCAGTCCCCCATATCGTCCAGGCTTATCAGGTCAATCACATCAGATACAAAAGGGCTGATCCCATAATACATGATAGTAATTTCCGGCTTTACCTCTTTAGCAGCTTGTCCGACGATTTCTAAAAGTGTATGGCATAATTTTTCCCCCCGCATAGAAGGGTCACGAGGGCTGCAAATATCCGGGCCGGGCAACCCGTAGCCAAAATCCAATTTTAGCAGGCTAATATCATATTTGCGTACGATGTCTTTAGAACGTTCCCGCAAGAAACGGCGTGCTTTTTCAGAACTTGGATCTATACAGTAAAATAGCTTATTGTCGGCCATATATGGATTTTGAAGCCAACCCATTTTACGTGGGTTACCGTCATGGCCGCAAAGTAAATCGCCGTCTTCCAATCCAAATATCGATGGGTTATGCACCCACCCAAGGGAAAGCCACAGCCCAATATCCATGCCTTTATCTCTTATGTATTGCAGGTCCGCTGCAAAATCAGGAAACAGATCAAAATCAGCTTGTCCGCTGCCTGTAAAGGATTCCCACGAATCATCAATAAGCACAACATCAGAAGGCATATGATCTGCGGCATAATCGGCAGCAGCACGCAAGTCAAAATGCCCCTTCATAAACTGGCCCCACGTACAATAAACCGATTTGAGATGTTGTATCCTTTCAGCAGGGGCAACATTAAATCCGTCAAATAATGTCTGATATGCCTCATATGCGCTTTTGCCTATGGCGATATGCAAAGGTTTGTTCCATTGTCTTTTGCGTGGATGTGCTGCACCCCATAAATCTTCCCTGTACAGATATTCTAAACAACCAGAGCCTGCCTTGTTGAGAAGGGAAAGTGCGGCATCAGGGATTTCTCCCGGGCCTGCGGCAATCCAGCTGGTACCTTTACCCATGGCAAATGCATATAACGGACGGGGATAAGCGGCGGCGTAAGGCGTCCCCATTATTGCACCATAACTTCCCAGCGGTAAGACCGAATATCCCATGTCCCAACTGCGCCAAAAGCTGTGGGTCGGCGAGCCTCCGGCACATGGTACACAGTACTCGTGAGATTGTAAGCAGGGCCAAAAAGGTTCATCTTTTGAGCCTGCGATAGCCAGCTGCTGTGCGGTCAGCTGTCTGGTACCAAAATACATTGCAATTATTGACGTATCCCGTTTCCAGGTCACGGCAAGATCATGCAAAAATATCCCTTTGTCAGAAAGCTTGAATAAAACACTGCCGCTTCCAACGTCACCAATCTCAAAAGAGATATCCCATTGATTTGTTGACACTGCTTTAACTGCGGTAACTGTGCTGTCAAAATAGACGCTTTCATCTGTAAGAAGATGAAATGACGGAAGCAAACAACCTTCCCAAAACGGTGCATCCTGATCGGCCGCTGTAAATGAAGCATGGTCAATTTGATAATCCCAGAAAAACTTAAAATCTTTGATTGATGCTTTCATTTGTTTCATTACATATCATCTCCTATGCTTTATGCAGTTATATAGCTGCGTATAGCTTCATCCCTGCGTTCTTCTGTTCAAAAAAGGTTTGGCCAAATCATCAAAGGTGGTGGTATATGTCTTTCATTGAAATCGCCTCTTTCTAAAATGGTAAAATCGGGTTTTACCAAATCATTGAGGGTAATTTGCTTTACAATATATGTTTTACCAATCGTACTGTCAAGGGCAGATTTCCGGTTTGCCTTGTTTTATTGAGTGTATAGTTTTGTATAAAAAATAGACGTTTAGATGATGCCATTTTACTAATGTTCACCATCCAAACGTCCTTTTTTATTTATCTATAACCCCCTACACATTAAACCGAATCAACATAACATCCCCATCCTTAACCAAATACTCCTTACCCTCAATCCTGACCAATCCGCTCTCCTTGGCCTTATTATAAGACTTCAGTCTATCCAAATCATCAAAAGCCACCACCTCAGCCCGTATAAACCCACGCTCCATATCGCTGTGAATCTTGCCGGCGGCTTGGGGTGCTTTCAGGCCCTGACGGATGGTCCAGGCTCTTACTTCTTTTGGCCCAGCGGTCAAGAAGCTGATCAGGCCTAAAAGCTCATATCCAGCGGCGATAAGCCTGTCCAGGCCGCCTTGTTCCAATCCTAACTCCTCTAAAAACATTTCCTTTTCTTCCGCAGAAAGTGCCACAATTTCCTGTTCAATTTTGGCGCAGATGACAAATACTTTGGAGCCTTCTTCTTTTGCATGGGCTTCCACCTTTAAGACGAGGGGATTGTTAGTGTCAGCCACTTCTTCTTCCTTTACATTAGCGGCATATAGTACCGGTTTGCCGGTTATCAGATTTAAACTCTCCGCATGCTGGGCATCCTCTGGCATATCCCATTCAATGTGTCTGGCGCAAGTACCTTCTTTTAAGGTGGCTTGTAAAACTTTTAGGACTTCCGCCTCCCGTTTGTATATGCTGTCGTTTTTGCCGCCTTTGCCTGCTTTGGCTAAACGGCGTTCTACGACGTCCAGGTCGGCGATAATGAGTTCCAGATTAATGACTTCAATATCTCTCAGTGGGTCAACGCTTTCGTGTACGTGGGTTATGTTTTCATCTTCAAAGCAGCGCACCATGTGGACAATGGCATCTACCTCACGGATATGCGATAAAAACTGATTGCCTAGCCCTTCGCCCTGGCTGGCGCCTTTGACAAGGCCTGCGATATCCACCATTTCCACTACGGCAGGTACAATGGATTTGGTCTCGTACATATCGCCTAACACTTGCAGTCGAGGGTCTGGTACCGGAACCACGCCCATGTTAGGGCTGATGGTGCAAAAAGGGTAGTTAGATGCCTCTACTTCGGATTGCATGATGGCATTAAATAATGTGCTCTTGCCTACGTTTGGTAAACCGACGATGCCTAACTTCATATGATTATCATCCTTTATCTTTAGCACTTGCGGCTATATTTTTTTGAATAGAATTTCCTAAGGGAGTATAGCATACCTGCAATATTTGTGGTATAGTTTTAGGAATATGATCTTATAGAGTAGATCATTAATAATGGGAGAAGTGTACCTATATGGATTTTCACATCTCCAAAACCGAGAGAGGAGCTTGTAAACATGAGAGTGTATAATTTTTCGCCGGGGCCGGCTGCCCTTCCTGTAGAGGTGCTTGAACAAGCGGGTAAGGAAATGGTGGAATATAATAATTGCGGCATGTCCGTTATGGAGATGAGCCACCGTTCCAAGATGTACATGGAAATTCACGAGACGGCCGAAGCCTTGCTTAGAGAATTGATGGGGATTCCGGCTAACTATAAGGTGCTATTCCTGCAAGGCGGCGCATCTCAGCAGTTTGCAATGATCCCTATGAATCTTAATAAAAATGGCAAAGCGGACTATGTGCTGACCGGAGAATGGGCAAACAAAGCCAACAAAGAAGCCAGTAAAATCCTGAAAACTCATGTTGCGGCTACCTCTGAGGATAGGAAATTTGGATATATTCCGGAAACATTTAACTTTACACCTGATGCGGACTATGTACATATCACTTCTAATAATACCATTTGCGGTACTCGGTTTTTAGGTGCGCCTGATACGGGCAATGTACCGCTGGTGGCGGATATGTCGTCCGGGATATTATCCGAGGTCATGGATGTTTCCAAATACGGCCTGATCTATGCCGGAGCCCAAAAGAATATCGGCCCTGCCGGGGTGGCTATCGTTATTATCCGGGAAGATTTACTTGAGAATGAAAACGCTGCAAAGCTGCCTACGGTCTTCCAATATAAAACCCATGCTGATAGCCAGTCACTGTTTAACACCCCGCCAACATATAGTATTTATACAGCCAAGCTGTGTTTGGAATGGCTTAAGGGCAAGGGCGGCGTAGAGGGCATTCAAAAAGTGAATGAAGCTAAGGCCAAGCTGTTCTACGATTTCCTGGATAACTCCGCCTTGTTTAAAGGCCTTGCGGAGAAAAAATACCGCTCGCTGATGAACATCCCATTTACATCAGGTGATGATGCAAAGGATAAGGATTTTGTGAAGCAGGCGGCAGAGGTTGGCCTTGTCAACTTAAGTGGCCATCGTTTGGTAGGCGGATTAAGAGCCAGCATGTACAATGCAATGCCAACAGCGGGTGTAGAAAAACTAGTAGACTTCATGAAAGATTTTGAGAAGAAAGCATAATGAATCAAAAAATAAACTCAAACCAAATTGTAGAGGGAGCACAAAATGTTTAATATCCAAACATTAAATAAAATAGCCGAATGCGGCTTGGTAGAATTACCAAACGAGGACTTTAACGTAGCGGAAGAAATTAATGATCCCGACGGTATTCTGGTACGCAGTTATGTCGTGCCGCAAGAAAATTTAACCGATAATCTGAAAGCAATAGCCCGTGCCGGCGCAGGAGTTAACAATATCCCTGTAGAGAGTTGTGCGGAAAAGGGTATTGTCGTATTTAATACCCCGGGTGCCAACGCCAATGCGGTTAAGGAATTGGTGCTGGCAGGCCTGTTCCTGTCCAGCCGTGATGTGGTGGGGGGCATTGCTTGGGCACAGGGCCTTGCTGGTCAAAATGGGGTTGCCAAGCTTGTAGAAAAAGGAAAATCCCAATTTGTAGGCCCGGAGGTTGCGGGTAAGCTGCTGGGCGTTATTGGCCTTGGCGCCATCGGTGTTTTGGTAGCTAATGCCTGCCGTCATTTGGGCATGCGGGTGTGGGGTTACGATCCATATATCTCTGTAGATGCGGCGTGGGGGCTTTCCCGTGGGGTTCGCAAGGCATCGGATTTAGACAGTATGCTTGCAGAATGTGATTACATCTCCATACATGTGCCTTCCAATGCAGAGACTAAAGGCATGTTTAACAGCGATTTATTTGCCAAGTGCAAAAAAGGCGTGCGTGTCCTTAACTTCTCCCGTGCAGAGCTGGTGGATAACGATGCCATTAAAGATGCTATTGCTAATGGAACCGTTGCTAATTATGTAACAGACTTCCCGGTGGAGGCGGTACTTGGTAACGATAAAATTGTGACCATCCCTCATTTAGGTGCATCTACACCAGAATCTGAGGATAACTGTGCAACGATGGCCGCAGCGCAAATGCGGGATTATCTCTTGTATGGCAATATCAAAAATTCTGTAAACTTCCCAGACTGCGAAATCCCATATGTGGGTAAAAAGCGGATATGCGTTATCCATCGCAATGTGGCCAAAGTAGTTGGGCCGGTGACCACGCTGTTTGCCGACCGAGCCATCAATATCGATAACATGCTTAACAAAAGTAAAGGCGAGTATGCATATACCATGCTGGATGTGGATGCAGATTCCCTGGACGGCATAGAAGAAGAGCTGCTTAAGATAGACAATATAATAAAGGTTAGGGTGATCTGATGACGATCAGAACATTTAACGCCCTGCGGCCTGAGCCATCACATGCTCAGGCCGTGGCGGCTTTGCCATACGATGTCATGAATACGGAAGAAGCCCGGGTAGAAGCGGCAGGCAATCCGTATTCTTTTTTGCATGTAGATAAGGCGCAGATTGATTTGCCTGTGGGTACAGATCAATACAGCCCCGCAGTATATGCTAAGGCAGCGGAAAATCTCAAAAGCCTGACTGATAAAGGCATACTCATCCAAGATGCAGCGCCTCAACTATACATATATCAGCTAAAAGCCTACGGCCGCACGCAAACCGGATTAGCGGCCTGTGTCAGCGTGGATGAATACGAAAAAGATATCATCAAGCGCCATGAATTTACCCGCCCGGACAAAGAAAAGGATCGGATCGATCACATCATAGCCTGCAGCGCCCACACAGGGCCAATCTTTATGGCCTATCGTGATCCAAACTCCAACACTGCCCCAAAAGCCTTAATGGCCGACTGGATGCAAGCCCATACCCCAACGTACAACTTCACCGCAGAGGATGGCGTACAGCATATCCTGTGGGTGATAGATGACATACTGACCCAGGATAGGCTGGTGCAGGCATTTGCACAAATATCATACATCTATATCGCTGACGGACATCACCGCAATGAGGCAGCACGCAAGGCTTCCAAGGTTGTGTCGGCCGAGGAAAGCAAATTTTATTTGGCTGTCATCTTCCCGCATGACGAACTGGCTATCATGGATTACAACCGGGTAGTGGTGGATTTGAACGGGCTGGATAGCGCAAGCTTCATTTCTGCGATTAAAGGCGTTTGCACACTGGAAGAAAGCACAGCTCCAGTAAAGCCCAGCCGTAAAAATGAAGTGGGTATGTATATGGCGGGGAAATGGTACCGGCTGACGTTTGAAAACAGTGCAGGCAAGGAAAATATAATTGATCAACTGGATGTATCTGTGTTGCAAAATAATATTCTGGCACCTGTTTTAGGTATTACTGATCCCAAGACAGATAAGCGTATTGATTTTGTTGGCGGCATCCGGGGCATGGCAGAGTTGGAGCGCCGGGTAGACAGCGGTGAAATGGCTGTAGCTTTCTCCATGTATCCTACTTCTATGGACGAGCTGATGGCTGTGGCAGATGCTAACCAAATTATGCCTCCAAAATCTACTTGGTTTGAACCAAAATTGCGAAGTGGGTTGCTTGTGCATGTTTTTTAATGTTATCATATAATGGTTTTGGTCTTTATAACACAACCGGAAAAGTAACGGTAACATAATAAAGATGACATTAATTGGAGGTGCGTTTATTTGCTGTGGGTTAGGGAAGATGTATGTGACGTGTTACACAAGTTGGACACATGCCGTACCAGAGGATTAAATTACGATGAGGTTGAAAAGCGGCTTGCCCGGTACGGACTTAACGAGTTTCAGGAAGAAAAAGGGGAGACTTTGTTACGCAAAGTTTTTCACCACCTAAGTGAAATTACAGCCATAATACTTATAGTTGCAGCAGCAATTGCGGCGTACATGGCCATCTTTCAGGATGGTACATGGCCCAAGGTTTTTGTAATCCTAAGCATTGTTGTAATCAATGTTTGCTTGGGTATTTATCAGGAAAACAAGGCCGAAAAGGCGCTGGAAGCGCTCAAAAAGATGAACACCTTTAAGACAACGGTTATCCGTGAGGGTCATAAGCAGATTATTGAGGCTAACCAGCTGGTTCCCGGTGATGTTATTGAGCTGGCGGCTGGTGATGTTATCACTGCCGATGCCCGCTTGATAGAATCCAGCAGCCTGCAAGTAGAAGAAGCAGCGCTGACAGGAGAAAGCCAGCCAGTCGAAAAGGATCATGCAGCGGATATCAAAGAGGATGTTCCCCTGGGGGACAGAATCAATATGGTATATTCTGGATGTTTGGTTACTGGCGGCCGTGCCATGGCAGTAGTTGTTGAGACTGCAATGGAAACAGAGATGGGCAAAATTGCTCAGCTGCTGAACACCACCACCAAACTTAAAACACCATTGCAGATGCGATTGACTCAGCTGGCTAAGCGTATTTCAGCAACAGCTATCGGTGCGGGTTTCCTTATGTTTTTGCTGGGC
>Ga0123355_10003584_pt1 | contig 22338 bp, 25 predicted proteins | sample TergutEmb28metaG_3_FD_89872 | JGI IMG/M metagenome (GOLD analysis project Ga0123355, IMG submission 89872) | Embiratermes neotenicus P1 segment gut microbial communities from Petit-Saut dam, French Guiana - Emb289 P1 | ecosystem: Host-associated > Arthropoda: Insects > Digestive system > Gut ... | reverse complement strand
GTTGATCGAAGAAGGTGGCACACTATATCCGATTGAAATCAAGAAGCACGCCGACCCGCAAAAGTCTGACGTAGAGAAATTTTCTATCCTCGACAAAATTCCAACGGTCAAACGAGGGCAAGGCGGGGTTGTTTGTTTGTATGATAACCTTGTCACGGTTGCTGGGAATGATAAAGCTATTCCAATAACGATGCTATGATTTGATAAACAGCGAAAGAATTATATTTGCCGAGAAGCCGGTTATTATTGAGCGTTATGCTCAGTAATAACCGGTTTTTGCATATATCCTCTACACCAAAAGATGTTATGGTGAAGAATAATATCATCCATCTGCCGGCATACATGGCGATGTTTTTATAAGGTTTGGGATTTAAAAATCTACCTAAATCAGTAGGCTTTACAGACCGCTACATAAAAGCACTATTGCAGATCAAATCACAAGAGTGGAATACACGACATTGCTTAAAATATTTGTTTTCAAGCGGAAGCCATTTGTCCAAAAATTCGGCGGCACGATCATTACCGTCACGGAAGCGGATTCTGCGCATTTGTATTTTAGAATCTACGACCAAAAAGACTTTGAGGTTATAGCGTGTGCGTAATTTTGGATGGCAAGCATATAAGCCTTCTACAATTGTAATCGGAAGAAAGGGGACACTGATCGGCTCCCCGAAGTCCATCGTTTGACAATCAAATGGTCGATACACAACATCTTTCTTACGCCTCATCGGAATCAAGACTTCATCCAAGAAGCGTTCGTAGTCAATATTTCCGCCCGGCTCATTCAGTCGGATTTTTTACAAATGCCTATAGTGCACAGTTCGTTTGATTAAATCTAATAAAACCTTCTGATCTTTTTCAGGTTGGGCAGTGACCAGCTCGTAGATTTCCCTTGCGATGGAATTTTCAGTATCGCCGGAAAGCATGGCTTCAAACAGCGTTTCAAAAGATATATTCAGAGCGCGGGCGATTTTTTCAATTGTTTCCAGCGTGGCATTTTTCTCACCGCGTTCCAGTTGTCCGATATAAGTATGATGCACTCCGGCCTTTTCGGCGAGCTTCATTTGAGTCAGCCCGGCACGGAGCCGATAATTTCTGACACGTTCTCCGACAACATAAGCCATATCATTCATAGTCTGTTTCCCTCCGGGAATAATACTACCGATTTTGATTGTTGCCATAAACAGACTGTTGATATATAAATACCTAAATTACACACTATGAATATTCGAATGGTGCAAAAAGCTGTGTTTTAGAGACGGCCTTTATTCTTAATATGACGAGGGTGAAATCCCATCGTCTGACGGTGGCTTTACGATTTCCAAATCCTCAATGATTGTGAGCGGAGCACCTTTCATCACAATCAAGCGATTTGCCAGATACTCTGCTTCTTGTCGGTCATGCGTGACCAATACAGTTAAGCGAGGCTGGTCAGAGGCGAATATATATGGATAAATGCGCCTGCGGGTGATGTCGTCCAATCCGGCAAAAGGCTCATCAAGCAGCATGAAGTCTCCGCCGAACGCCATCGCTCTGGCTATGGCGAGTCTGCGTCTCATGCCGCCGCTGAGTTCGCCGGGAAGCAAATCTGCAGAGTCGCTCAGATTCATGCGCTCAAGCCACTGCATGGCAAGTGTTTCATCCTTGGTGTCTAAAACTGCCAAAATATTACCTAAGGCGGTCACGCCGCCCAGAAGGCGATCTTCCTGAAAGACATATGATAGGCGCTTAAAGTGCGATATGATCTGCCCGCTGTCCGGCTCAATCAGGCCGGATAGGAGTCGCAGCAACGTGGTCTTGCCATAACCGGAAGCTCCCATAAAAGCGACAATGCCGCTGTCAGGGAGTGTCAAGGTAAAGTCGCTCAGTACAACTTTATCACCAAATGATTTAGAAACTTTGTTAAATATAATACTCATGATAACGACCATTCCTTATGATACAGTTCAGATTTGCCTCCTTTTGTCATTCTGAGGGCATTTACTGCCTGAAGAATCTTAAAATGATGCAAAGATGTCGGAGAAGATCCTTCGCTTTGCCCAGGATGACACGGATGTGTACTGCAACGAAATTACACCAAAATGCAGATGCTTTGGACTCCTGTCTACACGATCTAAGTTCCGGTTGCTTTTTTCTTTTTGCCTGCAAGCCGGTTGCCTGTGAAGCGAAGCAGCCTGATCATCAGTTTTTCCAGAACGACGCTGAGTATGATGACCGCTGCGGTCCAAGCAAATAGGTCAGCGGTCAGCAAGTGGACTCTCGCATCATGGACAAATGCGCCCATCGCACCGGTTGGACGTGCGATGACCTCGGCTGCGATTGCGGACTTCCACGCAGCGCCCAAGCCGCTGGTGAGTGCAGAGACGATATAGGGCATGAGCGAAGGCATATAGATATACCTCAGCCTCTTCCATCTCCCGAATTTAAAGATTCTGCCCATTTCTAAAAGTCCGACATCAATGACCTCAAGCCCTGCGAATATGTTGGTCCATACGATGGGCGTGACCATAAGAAAAACCACAAAAATGGGAATAGTTCCGGTGGCCATCCAGACCAGTGCAAGAATGATGAGTGAGGCCACAGGTGTTGCACGCAAGATACCTAAAAAGGGCTGGAAAAGATGCTTTAAAAAAACAAAGCGATGTGTGATGACCGCCAGAATACTTCCGGCAAATATCGCCAGTCCGAAGCCCTCTAAAACGCGCAGACAAGTACCCAAAACAGCGCGCCAGAACACAGCAGTTCCGCCAAGTTCCAATAGTCTGGCGGCAGCACGAACAGGAGATACGATGAGTATCTCCCGTCCGACATATCTAAATACAGCCTCCCACACCAAAAGCCAAAAGACTATGGCTAAGACTTTAATGCAGATGCGCTTTGGTTTATTACCCCAAGAAGAAAAAATCTTCACTCGGCAACGCTCCTCCTACCGCTTGTGGGTTTGCTTCGTACAAAACGGTCAATATGGTCTCGACTAAAGGAATCATCGTATTCCCATCGATATGAACCAGATTGCTCTTGGGTATGGCTTGCGCTGCGATTTCAGCCGGAATGATGTCATAAAAATCCATCAGCGCAGCGGATCTTTCGGGGTTTGCATTGACATATGCAACGGATCGGCTGTGGTCTTCGAGGAAGAGTTTGACCGCATCAAAGTGTTCTTCCAGAAAATGAGTGCGTACGACAATCGCTGTTTGAACAAATTGTGTGTCCGGATTCGCCGCTTGCCATTCTTCGGTCAAATCTAAAGCAATCCGAATATCATCGCTGCGGTTGAGGACTGTGGTTACAAAAGGTTGAGGCAGCATGCCAATCTGTACATTTCCGGCAACCATAAGTGAGGCAAGCTCAGCAGGTTCCGAGTTGAATTCAATGTGTACATCCACGCCCGGTTCCAGACCGTTTTGGCGCAAGATATGCTCCAGAGCAAATTGTGGCGTTGCGCCTTGACCAATGATGTTGATGGTCTGTGCGCGTAAATCCTCGACAGTATGGATACTGTCAGAACTGTCTAAAATAAACAGGACGCCGAGTGTGTTGATGCCAATGATCCTGACTTCGCCTTCGAGTCTGTTGTACAAAACAGAAGCGACATTGATAGGTACAGCGGCAATATCCAGCTCTCCGCTGATTATTCCGGCGGTCATATCCTCCGGCGAGCCACCAATCGTAAAGTGATAGGTGTTGGCGGTTTGTCCTTCGTTATTCCATTCCATGAGTGGTGCGATGCTCATCCCGGAAGGTCCTCTGATCGCGCCGACTCTGATATGTGTACCCGATGCATACGCATCGGCCGATTCCGTAGCTTCTGAGGGTGTGTCGGTTGTTTCTGCCGGGGAAGTGTCCGGTGCGCTTGAATCGTTGCATGCAATCAGACTCAACGAAAGCAGCGCGATGAAGATGAGCGCCAGCCATTGTTTGTGTTTCATTGATAATCTCACCTTTCTTGATTGTGTATTTCTAATCTAACATATTGCATTTATTTCCACAACCCAATATACCTTAATGTGCAGTGACTAAAAGTTATAACCAAGTGGGAGGTTTATTGGACACTTCATGATGTATGCTTATGTCCATACGAACTAAGGAGGACTGCACAATGAGATTTTTTGGGGTGATCATGGTTATTGCGATACTGATGGGGTTATTCTTTGTTGCGCTCGACAGCATGGCCGATTACGGAATCAGCAGCCTGATACTGGCAGGCATCAGTATTTTTGCACTCTACAGGGTTTTTAAGTACCTATGCGAAGGGCATAGAGCCGCCCGCGCGAAGGCAAAAGGGGGAACTGGCTCGAAGACATCTCATAACCTAATCGATTATATGATCTTCGGTGATGCCAATGCCGATGCGAAGGATTGGGAAGACGAGTGATTGATCGGCTAAGCGGCTCATGTAATTACGCAGGTTTGCGATTGGATATAAGCTTGTGGACTTCGCCGACTACGAGCTGCAACAGTGCCAAGCCTGCCATGATGAGCCAATGCGCACCGGATAGACCTGTGATGACATCAAATACTTCTGCAACCGGTGGCACGAGTGCGACAAATAATGTAAAGGCAATAGTGCCGATTGCTGCAAAGAAGAGTCCTCTGTTGGACATGGGGCTTATCTTGAAAATAGACAGATCGCTGCGTACATTGAAGATATTGATGACTGATGCCCATGACAGCACCACAAATGCCATGCTGATGCCGATGCTGTAGTGTGCGCCGCTGTAGCTCGCTGTAAAGCCCGATGGGGCAGGGAGGACATAAGCACCGAGCAAGAATGCGCCCAGTGTTAAGATGGAAAAGCAAACTGCGCCGCGTGCGATTTTCACGCCGAGTCCGGCTGAGAATATGCCTGCACCTTTTTTAAGGGGCATTCTCTTCATTACGCCTTGCTCCGGTGGTTCAAATGCAAGGAAGAAACCCGGTATGCCATCGGAGACGACATTGATAAGCAAAATCTGCAATGCAAGCAGCGGTGATACGCCGAAGAGCAGCATACCTGCAAGCAGTATGAAGATCTCAGCGAAGTTTACACTGAGCAAAAATGCGATGGTCTTTCTGATGTTGTCATATGCAGTGCGCCCGACGGATATGGCATCGACAATGGTTGCGAAGTTATCATCTGTAATGATCATGTCAGCCGCACTTTTAGATACTTCTGTTCCGGTGATGCCCATGGCGACACCGACATCCGCTGCTTTGAGCGCCGGGGCATCGTTGACACCATCGCCTGTCATGGCGACGACTTCGCCGTGGGTGGTCCATGCTTGTACAATTCGTGTCTTGTCCTCCGGACTGACACGGGCGTATACCGAGATGTCCCGCACACTGTCATGAAGTTCTTGATCATTCATCTTTGCAAGCTCAGCTCCGGAGACTGCTCTGTCGCCCTCTTGCATGATGCCGATCTCTTTTGCAATCGCAGCAGCAGTCACAATATGGTCGCCTGTGATCATAACGGTCTTGATACCGGCGTTTCTCGCCTCAAATACAGCTTCGGCACTTTCCGGCCTGGGTGGGTCGATCATGCCGACCATGCCTCTAAACTCATGTCCGCTTTCCAGTGCCTCTATGCTGAAATCGGTAGGTTTTTCATCATATTTCTTAATGGAAATGGCAATGACACGTAGCGCTTTTGCAGCGTAGGCATCATGTACTTCGAGCGCTTTTTGATGCAGCTCAGGATTCCAGTCAACAGGGAGGCGGTCAAATGCGCCTTTGGTAACAGCAATGTAGCCATCTTCCGTGCGATGGACGGTGGTCATGCGCTTGCGTCCTGAGTCAAAGGGTAATTCAAACACTCTGGGAAAATCTCTTTCCGCTTTGACACGATCAAGGTTGAGATCGTGGAGTAAGCGAATGATGGCGATTTCGGTGGGATCTCCGACCACATGCTCTTCATCATCGTCACCATATGCTTCTATGGTGGCATTGCTGCAAGAAGCCAGAAGCTCAACGAGCATTCTTTGATCCACATTAAAATTTTCTTTTTCTTTGACGGATATGGGTTCATGTCTGACATGCCAGACATGTTGGATCTTCATTTTATTCTGGGTGAGCGTACCGGTTTTGTCGGAGCAGATGACTGATGTGTTGCCGATGGTCTCAACAGCGGGTATGCGGCGTATGATTGTGTTTCTTGTGACCATGTTATACACGCCGTATGACAATACCATGGTAACGATAATGGGTAGCGTCTCCGGAACTGCGGCAACACCCAATGCGACACCCAAGATGAGGATGTCTAAAAACTCACGAGCGCCGCCTGTAATGGGATCTGTGGGATGGAATATATATCCGAAAGCGATCATCAAGACACCTGCAATTAAAGCAAGGACTGAAATGCGCTTGGCCAGTTGTTTGAGTCTGTTTTGGAGCGGGGTCTTTAGTTTCTGTGTGTTGTTGAGCAGTTGGGCGATGCGGCCCATTTCTGTCTCCATAGCGGTCTCAACCACTACGGCAGTAGCAGTACCATTGGTTACCAGACAGCCTGAATAGACCATGTTCAGTCTATCGCCAAGCGGTACATCCTCAGCGATGACCTCGTCAGGGTCTTTGTCCACCGGTTGGCTTTCGCCTGTGAGCGCCGATTCATCCACTTGAAGACTGCTCGATGTCAGGAGTCTGGAGTCTGCGGTTACTACATCGCCTGCGGATAATTCAACAATGTCACCGGGTACAAGCTCGATGGCATCAACAATCTGTTTTATGCCGTCACGGATGACGGTTGTCTTGAAAGCGTTCATCCGCTTGAGCGCTTCTAAAGCCCGCTCAGCTTTGCTTTCCTGATAAATGCCGAGACAGACATTGATGATTACAATTGATAAAATGACGATGACCTTCGGCCAACCTCTGCCAATGGTATCGGGTGGATTGAAGATGGCCATATAACCTGCGATCAGTGCTGCGGCAATGAGGATAAGTGTTGGGATTTCGGATAGATGGTGCAGGATCTTCTGTAGCAGGGTCTCTTTTTTTTCTTCTTCAAACTCGTTGAGTCCGTACTTTTGCTGACGCACCTGAATTTCGCTGCCGGTTAATCCTTTTGCCGGTTCTACTTCCAGCTTTTGTAATACTTCATTAATTGTTTCTTTTACCCAAAGCAACAACTACACCTCCTAAAAATCATATGATTTATTTAAAATTCGATGCACGGAGTATATCATAGGCGCAAGTTTGCATCACAACAAGCACAGACTTGGTGCGCCGAAATGATATATGCATTTAAATCCTGTATAATGATTGTGCAGCGATCATTGTATCATAAAATCTCGGTAACGGCAAAAGGTTTATAAAAAAACCAACCCATTACAGAGACATCTGTAGCGGGTTGGCAAGTAAAATATGTTTAAGCTTATCTATGAGACTCTTGTATAAGTGCGCTCATGTCCATCGATTGAGTCAATCATGGTCAATGCATCTGCGTCTATTGAGAATGTAAAATTCTCGACTTCGTTATATTCGGGAAAGGTGATTTCCAGCGCATCACGATCACTTACGCTCCAAGTGATGGTTTCTGTAAAATCCATGCCAAAGCCGGTGAAAACAGCTTCGCCTGTGCCATCTGAATTGAATGTCCACTCAGCAGTAAATCCGGAATCTTCTAAACTCCAAGTGCCTACCAGAGCATTGTCGTTGCCGCCGCAAGCGGTTAGGCTGGCTACGATCAGTATTGCTAACAAAAGTGCTCCCAATTTTTTAATCAAAACTTTACCTCATTTCATTTTTAAATCATCTTATTCAATCCATGATATTTATGAACGAATAACCAAATTAGTATATATTAAGTACAACATGGTAGTCAATGAAAACTTTAAAAATGATATCACACCATGCAAACATATGAAATTTGTAAGGACTTATATACAATTAACCCTTTCCAAGTGGAGTGGTTTTTGCTAATATGAGTCATAGATATAATAGGAAGGTAAGAAAAAGAGGTATTATGGATAGGAAAGTCAGAGTGCTTGCGATAAATCCCGGTTCAACATCGACGAAAGTCGCACTTTTTGATGATTATGATGTGCTGTTTAGTGCAGCGATACATCATACACCGGACGAACTTGCGGATTTTCCGGATATTCAAAGTCAACTGGAATTTCGAACGGAAATGATTGAAAAGACCATGCTTGAAAAAGGATTTGCCATGGAAGATGTGGATGTCTTTTCAGGGCGAGGCGGCGGCTTGCTTTCGCTGACCGGTGGTGTCTATACGATTTCCGACCTGATGGTATCTCATGCGGAAAAAGGTATGGCAGGTGCTCATCCGGCCAACTTGGCGCCGCAAATTGCAAAGCAATATGCGGATAAATTTAACAAGCACGCAGTGGTTGTTAATCCACCGTCGATTGATGAGTTCTGCGATGAAGCGCGTATTACAGGCATCAAGGGATTATATAGGCAAAGTCATATACATGCACTCAACCAAAAAGAAATTGCGCTTCGCTTCTGTGCCGAGCGCGGTCTTGAATATGATGCATTAAATCTCATTATATGTCATCTGGGCGGGGGCATTTCCGTGACAGCCCACAACAACGGCAGGATGATTGATTCCAATGACATCATCAAAGGCTCAGGGCCGATGACACCGAACCGTGCAGGTGACCTGCCATATATTGGCGTTATTGAGCTGGCCTACAGCGGTGCGTATACAAAAAAAGAACTCATTGACAGGCTAAATAAGGATGGCGGTCTGACGGATCACTTGGGTACGGCTGAGGTGCGTGATGTGATGAAGATGGCCAATGAAGGTGATCATTATGCGGAAATTGTATTTCGGGCAATGAATTATCAAATTGCGAAGTATGCCGGTGCGATGGCGGTTGCGCTCAGAGGTAAAGTAGATGCCATCATCCTGACCGGTGGTATGTCCAATAATGTGTGTCTGACCGATATGGTCAAGGAATATATTGACTGGATTGCCGAGGTTGTGGTCATGCCGGGAGAATTTGAACTTGAAGCGCTGGCGGCAGGGGCTGTTCGTGTCATGCGTGGCGTGGAAGCGGGGAAGACATACTCAGGCGAACCGGTTTGGACAAATTTTTAGCGCCGAACAGTAAAGCACTGTCCGGCGCTCCGATAGCGGATATAGTTTAGTAATTTTCTGATCTGAGTTGGAAATACGCTCTGGGATGATCGCATGTCGGGCATGTTTCCGGCGCATTTTTGGCGACTAATGTTTTGCCGCAATTCATGCAGTGCCATGATACAGTTTCGCTTCTGGCAAAGACGATGCCGTCATTGATGTTGGCAGAAAGCTTGTTATAACGTGCTTCATGCTCTTTTTCTACCTCGCCGACTTGACTAAAGCGGTTAGCGATTTCGTCAAAGCCCTCTTCTTTAGCAACTTGGGCAAACTCTGCATACATTTCTGTCCATTCGTAATGTTCACCGGCAGCGGCATCTTTCAGATTATGGATCGTATCCGGCACGCTACCGCCATGAAGATATTTAAACCATAACTTTGCATGTTCTTTTTCATTGTCAGAGGTCTCTTGAAAGATCTGTGAGATTTGTTCATATCCGTCTTTGGCAGCTTGAGAAGCGTAGTAACCATACTTGACTCTGGCTTGGGATTCACCCGCAAATGCAGTCATTAGGTTCTGCTCTGTCTTTGTTCCTGTTAGCGTCTTACTCATTGTTTTAATACTCCTTTCAAGTGTATCGCTGACTTATCAGCATATATATACATCTTATCATAAGAAAGCAAAATGTAAAATCAAAAAATGTAAATTTTAACGATTTTGGTATTTTGGCATGTTGTAGGTTATACACAGCGCATTTGACATACCGTATAATTTCTATGCAACCACAATTAAAATTCCATAGTCCAACCCATATCATCAGGCACAGACCCTGTTTGCAGACCGTATAAAGTGTCATAGAGCTTCTGTGTCAGCGCACCGATCCCGCCATCGCCGATGGTTATTTGAGCGCCCCTGTACTGTAACTTGCCCACAGGAGATATCACAGCGGCGGTTCCGGTGGCGAATATTTCTTTGAGCGAACCATCTTTAGAGGCTTGCACAACATCTTCGATTCTCAGTCTGCGCTCAGAGATTTTGATACCCCATTTTTGCAGCAGCTCTATAACGGATGCACGGGTAACACCGGGCAGAATAGTTCCCAACAAAGGTGCGGTGATCACTTCATCGCCGATCATGAAAAAAGCATTGGATGTGCCGATTTCTTCAACATAGCTATGCTCAATGGCATCTAACCATAAAACCTGCTCACAGCCGTGCTGCTTTGCCCTCTTCTGCGCTTTCATAGAACCGGCGTAGTTTCCGCCTACTTTGGCAAATCCGGTACCACCAACGACGGCACGGACGAGTTCTTCTTCCACATAAATTGATGCGGCAAGTAGCCCTCCGCCGGGTGTGTCATAATATGGCCCGACCGGGCTGCATATGATAATAAATTTAAAGATTTCAGCAGGGGCAACGCCGATAAATGTTTCGTTGGCAAACATAAAAGGGCGTATATAGAGCGATGTTCCGGATTTTGTGGGAATCCAGTCTTTATCCACTTCAACCAGTGCTTTTACAGCCTCTACAAAAAGCTCCTCGTCCATTTCTGGCATACACATGCGGTCATTTGTTTTGTTGACACGAGCAGCATTCATATAAGGACGGAATAATAAGTGCCGCCCATCGGCAGTGCGGTATGCTTTCATTCCTTCAAATGCGGTCTGGGCATAGTGCAGTACCGATGATGAGGGTTCAAGCGTTATTGGCCCATAAGGGACGATCTTGCCATCATGCCAGCCTTTGTCTGCGGTATATTCCATGACAAACATATGGTCGGTAAATGTTTTGCCGAATTTTAGTGTATCGGGATCGGGCTTGGGTTTTGGATTCTGGGTCAAATTTATTTCAAAATTATATTTCATTATTGCGTAACTACCTCCAGACTTTTTGGTTTTGAGTGTCTTCTTGGTAAGCGATGATTAATTCCACGGTTACCTTACTATTGCCAATGATGATATGCTTTTAAGTTGAGTTCCAGCAGTGCAGCGCTTTTGCCGCCGAAGAAGCCGTTGAGTATTTGCTCTATACTCTCAGACGATACAGCGTGTGTTGCACGTATAAATGCACCGAGCATGATGATGTTCGCAATGCGTGCGTTACCCATCGTGTTTGCAAGCTCTGTTACAGGGATTTTCATGACACTTATATCCGTGCGCTGGGGCTCTCTATGTATCAATGTTGAATTTAACATGAGCAAACCACCGGGTTTGAGTGTTGGCTCGAATTTGAGCATGGACGGAAGCGTCATCGCCACCACACAGTCAGATTCATGTATCAGTGGACTGCTGATGGGCTTTTCGGATACGATCACTGTACAGTTGGCTGTGCCGCCGCGCATTTCCGGGCCGTATGAGGGGAAGAATGTCGCTTCTTTTTGTTCGAGCATGGCGGCATTGCCGACCATTTGCCCCATTAGTAGTATGCCTTGACCGCCGGAACCGGCGAAAAACATTTTATAAGTGTCCATTATGCTTCTCCTTCCGGTGCTCTGAGTACGCCCAATGGAAAATAGGGGAGCATTTTCTCAGTGAGAAATGTCATCGCATCTACCGGAGAGACACCCCAGTTGGTGGGGCAGGTAGAGAGAAATTCAATAAAAGAGAAGCCGAGCTTTTTGTCCTGAACTTCAAATGCGCGGCGAACTGCCTTTTTTGCTTTGTGGATATTTCCGGGGGCGTTGAGCGCGACACGCTCGACATATACTGCGCCATCCAGTGTTGCAATAAGCTCACTGACACGCATAGGGAAACCCGACTGCTCAACGGAACGTCCATCTTGCGTTGTGGTGGATTTTTGTCCAATGATGGTGGTTGGTGCCATCTGGCCGCCGGTCATTCCATATATGGCGTTGTTGATAAAAAATGTCGTGAATTTTTCACCGCGTGCTGCGGCATGAATGATTTCAGCCGTACCGATAGATGCGAGGTCGCCGTCACCCTGATAGGTAAAGACCATATTGTCCGGATGCACACGCTTGATGCCGGAAGCGACAGCGGGAGCACGTCCGTGCGCTGCTTCGAGCATGTCTACATTCATGTATTTATGGGCAAGGACGCTACAGCCTATGGGACCGACCCCTATGGTGCTGCCGAGTTTACCCATCTCTTCCAGCACTTCCATGATGAGCCTGTGGGAAATACCATGTGTACAGCCGGGGCAATAGTTAGTCTCGCCGGGGATCATGCCCTTAGTATATTCAAAAACAGGTTGCATATTCACCTTATCCTCCAATCTCTTCCAGAATTTTTTTGGTGCGTTGTGCAATTTCAAGTGATGAGGGGATCATTCCGCCTGTGCGGTTAACCAGTCTGATGGGTAAGCGGTCTCCGACGCCCAGTTGCACATCTTGTATGAGTTGTCCCATAGAAAGTTCGGCAGATATAACGACCTTGGTTTTATTTGATATTTTCTTAAATTCACTATAGGGAAACGGCCAAAGCGAGATGGGTCTGATGAGACCTGCTTTGATCCCTTGTTCGGCGAGTATCTCTATAGCTTCCTTGGCGATGCGTGCGACGATACCATAAGCAACGATGACCACCTGTGCATCTTCCAGACCGAAGGATTCGACCCTTACAAGCTCTTTTTCGGCGTGTGCATACTTTTCAAAGAGTTTGTGTACATGCGTTTCGAGCGCATCCGGCTGCATACGTAGAGAAATGACTGTATTGCGCTTGGAATCATCAGCACCATAGCCGGTGAGCGCCCAGGGTTTATGTTTTCTGATGTCTTTCGTTTGGATATCCGGGCGTTTTTCAGGCAGCTTAACCGGCTCCATCATTTGGGCTAAGATGCCGTCGGTAAATATGAAAAATGGATTGCGCCACTCATCGGACAGTTGCATGGATTCATATATCAAATCCACACTTTCCTGTACACTGGATGGTGCAAACACAGGGATCTTGTAGTCGCCGTTGCCGCCGCCGCGTGTGGCTTGGAAATAGTCGGCTTGACCGGGTTGTATGCCTCCGATTCCGGGGCCGCAGCGGGAAACCGCAAGCAGGACTGTAGGGACTTCGGCAGATGCCAAAAAGCTCAGCCCTTCTTGCATCAGCGCTATGCCGGGAGATGAGGAGGTTATAAACACTCTGCCACCTGCCGCCGCAGCGCCGTATGCCATATTTATTGCACAAATTTCACTTTCGGCTTGGATAAATGATCCGCCGTATTTGGGTAATTCACGGGACATATATTCAGGGATTTCGTTTTGTGGGGTTATAGGATAACCAAAATAGTACCGGCAACCGCCGCGCATTGCGGCTTCGGAAAAAGCTTCGTTGCCTTTTAAAAGTATCTTATCACTCACTGCGTCATGTCCTCCTTGTAAATGGATATTGCTCCGTCAGGACAGACTGTGGCACAAGCTTTGCAGCCTACGCACTCATCTTGCCTCAGATTTTCAGCCGGGCTGTATCCTTTGTTGTTGATGTGCGCACTGATTGTGATGATTTTCTTTGGGCAGAAATATACACATAGTTCGCAGCCTTTGCAGGTTTCTCCGCAAATACGGACATCAAATTTTGCCATTTTTACAACTCCTATTAAAAGTTTATTAAGTATATCGTCATTTATCCAGCCAAGAGGGGCGCATATATCGCCCTAAAGGCATCAGATTGTGTGGGATTTCAGATAAATCGCAGGGATCAACGATTTGCTCAGGATAACAATCACAATATAACATTTTTCCTATGTCATCGCAAACTTCTGCGCAAAGAAAATGCCCCATGAGCACCATTTCGGCAGTAGTTTCATGTAACATATGCGTATTGTTGACGATGCCATCAATCTGCATTCCGGTGGTGTTTTCGATGGCGCGTATATGCGCAAGCGCTCCGGATTTGGTTCTGGTGTCGGGGCGGTTGGCATTAATTACGGCAAGCATGATTGTATCATCTGTGAAGTATTTGGTAAACTGATTTAATATCAGCGCACCGGCGTCATTTCCACCGGTGTCTATGATGACGCGGCAATCTTTGTCTTCGAGCGGGGTGCGTATGGTTGCGCCGATTGCGGGAAGTTCTGCTGTGATTTCTGTTTCATATGCGCTGCCGTAAACGCAAATACCTTTACGCTCTAATAGCTCACGTTTTTCCCGTGAGCGAAAATATGGGTTGACTATATCAAGATCGACAATGGCAAGCTTGTCATTGTGTTTGTCTTTAATCTGTGCGGCAAGCTTTATGGCGAGGGAAATTGAGAATTCTGTTTTCCCACTGCCGTAATGTCCGGTCACAATGATTTTTCTGGCGGTGTAATCAAATAACCGCAAGGTTGCCTCACCCCCTTTATTGTTTTGGCTTTTGCATAGTCTATGAGCAGTCTTGACTTATTTGTATCAGCTATAGGTGGAATTGTCAATATGCCACAAGTGATTTGGGCGAAATTTGACGATTTTCGGTTATTTAGCTCAAATTTCGATATTACATTTGGGCAGCACAACACAAGTAATTGTTTTATGTCATGATGTATGGTAATCTATCAGGGTCAAAACTATTGATTATTTTAGCCAATTCTTATGGTAAAATCGAAAGGAATGTTTACAATGATCTGCAACTCATGTAAATCTGAATTTGACGATAATTCGAGGTTCTGTCCGCAATGTGGGGCAGCAAAGCCCGATGGATTTTCGTCCGGTGCAGACAATGCATTTTCTGATGTTCCATTTTTTGTGCCGGAGTCCGAAAAACATACTTCTGCACAAAATAACAGGCATGGGCGTACCTCACAGCCGACACGAGGTGGGTATCATTCGCAAAACACGCAGCATACTCAAAATCAAAACTATCGACATCAAGCGAGAAGTAATCAAAATTCCCATTTTACCGCTGCTCATGTTAGAAGCGAAAGAACCTTTAGTGATCAGAGTATAAAAAAATTCTTGATTGGCTTTACAATCGTTGCAGTGGCCGTTGTTGTGCTTGTCATAGGGTTGATTGTGGCCTCAAGAGCGTAAGCAATTATCAGTGGTGCGCTCTACACTAGCTCCCTCGCGAGGGAGCTGTCAGCGAAGCTGACTGACGTTGCAGTGGCCGTTGTAGCGCTTGTCATAGGGTTGATTGTGGCCTCAAGAGCATAAGCAATTATCAGTGGTGCGCTCTACACTAGCTCCCTCGCGAGGGAGCTGTCAGCGAAGCTGACTGAGGGAGTATAAATGTTCGCTGATTTTTATTTCACCACCCCGGCGCTACGCACCACCCCTCCAGAGAGGGGAATTATTACGCCGGTACTTTAATGGGATTAAAGCGCAATAGCGCTAAACAAACTTTACCGCAGTACCCGTAGCCAAAACACAATTGGTGCCGCCGCCGCCGAAAGAGTAACGAACGTTGATGATTGCATCAGCATTCATTTGCTGTGCCTGGATTTCCAGCTCCGAGTTGGCACGCTGAGCAGCTTTTTGTAAATTTACACCAAAGGTAAGCATGCCCCATCCATTGACCAGTGCAAGGGTTTTTAAATTTTTACCTGTAATAAAGTCTGTATTGACCAAAATCATAGTGCGATTCTCCTCCATATATAAATTTCCAAGTAGACAATGCGTAAATATATCGCAGTAATCCTATCATATAAGTGGGGTAAAGTCTATGGAAAACCTTAAGCTGCCGTGGCAAGGATAAAAACGAGATTGATCTTGTCATTGAGGATGGGCGCACGTTGTATCCCATTGAAATCAAAACGAGCAGTGATCCGACAAAACCAATGGCCAATGCGTTCATGGGCGGGGATGCCTCCAAATAACCCGATACAGCTGGTGACTCCCGCAGCATTTGAACAATTTTTTTGAGATAAAGTAGCTGAAAAGAGTATTTGCAACCATCGCTTTTTACAGGGTGCGGCGACTCGCTGCGCCGTATTTTGATCGAGAGGAGACACTCATCATGACAGGCGTTATAATAGCCGGGTCGGCACTGGTTATATTTTCGGCAGTGATCAATTGGAAAATCTCCGCTGAGCGAGCGCAGAAAATAATGAAGATTGCCATACTGATATGGAACTTGTACATATGTATTCTGGTGCTGTATCCAAACTCGAACTTCTTGTGGCCTCTTGAACAAAATCAGGCTGATGCAGTGCTATTTATGCTCATACTGCTGTTGCTTATAGTGCTTATATTTGCGACAACGATACTTATTCCATATGCGAAGAACAAGACAGATGTTGAGGTGATGCAGTACACAATAAAACATTCAATAATTTTCGCTATATTTATGACAGGTATTCTGGCGTTGTTTATTTGGGTAGTTGTTGCGTTTTCGTTTTAGTAGACCGTGAAAACTAAACAATTTTTTAAATATAACGGCAATCAGTTATTTGCCTAAAAAATCCATTAAAAAAGCTTCTTTCGTATCATATGGACGAGAAGCTTTTTTGCAGACTTTATTCTACGGTGTTGCCAGAGGCGCTCAAATCTGAGCGGCCTTTTTTTTGTTGTTTTGAGCGACGAACAATTTCCCTTGTTCAATAAACAATTCCTGTTGCTCCTTGGTGAGTGCACGAAAAACACGCAACAACTCATCTTCGTGAAAAGATGTGATTATATTTGTTTTGTATTCCAGCAAATAATCAATGGATACATCAAAAAAATCGGCAAAACACTTGAGCATTTCATAATCCGGAGCTCTTATGTTCTGCATATAATTACCAATTGTAGATGCGCCGATATTCAGACGATCGGCCAACTGTCTTTGTGTTATATCTCGTTCTTCCAAAAGTCTCCGCAACACTTCTCCCAAGCTCACGATATATCACCTCGGAGAAAATTTTACGATGAATAAGGAAAAATATCCGACAATTACACAAAAAGTGTTAACAATACACGTAATGTGTGATATTTTTTGCCGCAATTATAAACTCACACAATAACAGCTACTAACCGCTGATTTATTTCAACCTCGGTTTTGCGCTTATTTTCCCACTTGTTTCCTGTGTTTTCCGGATAAATACACCCAGTACTTACCCTCGAAACCCCGAACAACGGTCGAAAAATCTCCTGCAAATCCAAGGTTTAAATGGATCAGTGGTTTCAGCATTTTCAAAGACACATCAAAAAAGGGAGGAGGTAAAGATGGGTACATCATTAGCGTTGACGTACTCAAGCCCCAAACCCAGTGTGGGCATGTTGCATTACGAATGCGGCGTAAATATTATTAAGAAAGGGTAAAAAGTATACTATGAAGAGAAACAGATTGGCGAAATTCTTGTGCATTTTGTTGACGCTTGCACTCATGCTTGGTATGATAAATGTGACAACTCTGGCCGCAGCCACACAGACAGATGGTGAAATAGTGCACCATTCGGAATCCACGGAATACTTTGAAATTTTTATTGAAAATGAAGATGGAGTATCTGAGGATACGCTCTTTCCAAGAGAACCCGGAGATTTTGCTGATTCCGGAGATATTTCAATAGAAATAATCGATCCAGATGATTCCGGACGAATTCCTGACAGAGTTCCTGAGGGAGACCTTGAAAGATATCCCGAAGACGATCCGGATTTGAGTGATATGGATATTATGTCTGCATTTCCGGCAGGAGACTTGTTGGTAACCCCATCAACCACTCGGACAAGCACTCAGCTTGATGTATCAGCGGCAGGCCGGATACATACTGTGACAGTACGCCCAGTTCCAGGCTGGTGGAATCACACGGGGTTTTGGACTATGAGTACTGACCCAGTATCTTCATCATGGGTTCAATTTAGCGACATTACTGGATTCCCCGGAACATCTCGCAATATCTATGTGTTGCGAAACGACACTCGCGTATCTCGTACTGCAGTAGTTATCATTAGTGCTGCCGGTCATCAGGCTCATACGATACGCATTACTCAAGATCCCATACCGGGATTAAGGAATGTAACTCCATCAACCAATCCAATTACTGTGTTTCCTGGTGGTATTGCACAGACGGTGACAGTGACGACAAGTCCGGAAGATGGCTGGTGGCATATGCAAACTGATCGCCCGGATCTAATAAGGTTTAGCTATCCGTGGGCTCAATCGGGGGCATCTCGCACCATATATATGTCGAGAAACGAAACAACTTTATATCGGAATGCAACAGTTACCATTGTTTCAGCAGGGACGACTTATACCATGTTCTTCCGCCAGGAGCCAATGAGGCCGGGGAGCTTACCTCTTGTTCCGCGTCGAGTGGATATGCGGGGTATACAGTTTGATGTGGAAGGCGCTATACACTGGAATAACAACAACGTAAACGTTTTGAATGTACGAAGCGTAGTTGGGGTAGTTACCAATCGAGGGGCCACACACTTGGTACCACCCATCAATCGATTTTGGTTTTCTGTTCAAGATGCCCGAGAGACGAATAGGACTGAAATTGAAGGTGTTTTCCCGCCAGTGGCACCGTGGGGCGGCACTTGGCGAGAAGAGGTACCTTGGACAGATGTCACAAACAACCACATTTTTCCCAAAAACGATTTTGTGGTAGTTGGGATGAGGTTTGGGGTGTCTGGATTTGATGTTATGTTGTTTGGTGGGTACTCTGTGTTCTTTTTTCCAAACAGTGTTCGTTTATATTTCTACTACTAGATATCCAGTTAATTAAGGTCAGTTATTTGAAAATTTGAAAAACAAGGAGCACATTGTCATGAAAATAAAAAGAACGATTATTGTCACAGCGATACTTTGTGTGTTACTCACGATAAGTGTTTTTGCAATTATATCATCGGCTGAAACGTCAATTGACGCCCAACCTACACAAAATGGTGTTGATCTATATCTTGAAAACACAGAAAATGTTGATAACGCTCTGACATTGCAATCTGATGGTGAAGGTGATGCAGACGTTTCTGAAATTGCTAGACCTATAAGGAGTACACCTAATGGTATAGCTGGATCTCTTGAAAATGCAGTTGTTGATAACATAATGACGTTGCGTTTCAACTATGAAAGCTATGGGGAATCCTATGAAATAATTAGACATATCACTGTGGCAACAGATAGTGAATTTAGGCAAGTACTAGAATGGGAACATGGCGATTGGCATGGGGGTGATTGGCGTGAATACATATTCAAGCTTGATGGACGTGAACAAATAGATACCATATACATTAGGCCGGCAATCATCTATATTCCAACCGAAATTGTGCAAGTGTCGATGCCGGTTGCTCTAAACGCATCAATGTCAAACACACTGAATGGGTCTTCTCAAAGAGGTGTCAATGACTCGTGGTTCTCAATTTATTCGATGGATGTGGATAATATTGAATATGGTTTGTACAGGTTGTCAATAATGATCACACCGTACACAGCAGATTTTCCTCGTTTTCCAACACTTATGATTGGGGGGAGATCATATAGCGGTGCAGTTGGGACGCGTTTTAACGAGGAAGGCGACCTTGATTTAGGGAGGTTTACATTCCGCATACAAGCTACTGATGCAGAGACTGTTTGGGCAGAGTTGAGGAGTGCTACAATTGCAGTTGAGGAAGCATTGCTGCGAGCTGACTCAACCAGCAGAGTTAGTCCGACTGTGGAATTTTCTTCCAATGCTGAATCAGCAATAGACATCATCGTTGTAGACTAATTATTGCTAAGTTCATTAGGGTGTGTTGACACTGATGGTTATCTGTGTATATTGCCTTATGATCTGTCTTATGACTTACCCTCACAGCCTTCAGCACAGGACTATGGGGGTAAGTGTTTTACATAAAAAGGTTCATGTGTTTGGAGGTATACCCATTGAGAAGTTATGAGGTGTATTTAGACAACGTAACTAAAATTTCTAAAGATATTCCTTTGCCCAAAGCCGACTATCCATGGCGCAGACTATTCGCCAGAATGATCGACTTTGGGTGTTATTGGTTGCTTTGGTGTGTTTTTGCCTACTTTGTTTTTCAGTGGAATGTAACTAGGAACATTTGGGGTAACTCAATAATTAGTACTTTTTTAATGTTCTTTCTTGAACCTTTTTTGCTCAAACTGTTTGCAACAACTCCCGGAAAAGCACTCTTTGGAATACGCATGACTGATCTTGGTGGTGGGAAGGTCCCGCTTTCAGCAGGATTTCTACGGATTTGGAAAATTGTCTTACACACGACAATCCCGATGTATAGTGTGTACCAAATGTTTAGAAGCTATAAGACGTACACGGAATCAGGCGTGATGGAATGGGATATTGAACTAGATTATATCATCAAGGCTGACAAGCCTGCTTTAAGAATAGCGATCGGTATTTTTGGTTTGCTGTTCACTGTTGCGGCGATACTTTTTGCACCCTATGTTGCAGCCATGCCGATACATAGAGGGGATATTACTATTGAGCAGTTTACTGAGAATGTGAACCGTAGCTTGCGACATAGGAGCATAGGGCTTGATACCTCAGAGTCCATCGGGATGCGATATGACGGTGTTTTCGGGGTTATTGCTGAACCAGCGAGAACATGGGTGGATCCTTTCGGTACGATTATTACCACATCTTCGAGGCCGACCCCGCCATTTACAGTTGCGGAATCAAATGGTTACTTGTTAGAGGTGGGGTTTATGGTTACCGGTGTCGATTATACTTTACAAGATTATTTTATGAATGTTTTTATATATCCTATGTTTTATGGATTTGTCGGCGCTCAAGAGGAAATGAATGCTTTTCGTATGGCATTCAAGGGTGTTCATCGTAATGTAGATCAGCGGCAGGCGATGGCAAGAACAGGTAATATATCTGACTATAGTTTCGTTGTTGCTGGAATCGAGGTATCTATGACTTTTTTCGGAAATTTCGATTCCGGCAGAGGAAGTATGACTTTTAATATGCGTAAAATTCGATAAGGTGATAAAAATATGTCTATTCAGCTAAACTTATTTTCTAACATTTCTTGGGGCAATTTATTATATTTTTTTGATGACATTGGCATCAATGTGCATGTCAAAAGCAGGTTTTTCGACATGATCTCTATATGCTCAGGCGAAAAAACAAGGATAAAAGTTAATTATGCAAAACCATTCGTGGCGAGTACCAAACATGGTAAGTTGTTTTTTAGAGCTCCTTACGACTTGATTTGGCCTATGCCGGGGCATGAACATGTAGTTGCAGTGTTTGGAACATGGTTTGACCCTGTTGAGCAGATGTTTGTTTATCGAGATGGCATAGATATAGCTGCGCCGATAGCGTCACTCGTAGTTGCCTCTGAATCCGGAACGATTTATGATATGGGCAATGATGAATCAGACGGATATTTCATAACCCTTGAACATGGCTCTGGTATGCAGACATGTTATGCAAATTTACATGGATTGGTTGAAGGTCTTGCTATTGGTGATGCTGTAAGTGGAGGCGATATCATCGGTTATGTGGGAGGCAATCCGTATGGTGCGCACTTGCATTTTCGGGTAATCAAGGAGGGTGAGTCTGTGGATCCTATGACGCTTTTTTTATGCATGAACTTGCGACATCTAACGAATGGCCAAAACGTCCTCTAATGCCCAAGTTGATATCGCAGAATGGTCTGTAAACAAACGTATTGCGCCCTGCGGTAATGAGATATTGCGGCTGACGACATAATTATGAAGTATAACCGCCATTTCTTCACGAGTTATGGCGATATTGGGCTAGAGTTCACCATAACCTACACCCTCTATCAGGCCTTGTTTTGTTGCCCACTGCATCGCATCGTGATACCATGTCTCTGCCGACACGTCGGCGAATTGAGAATTGAGAGCGGAGCGTTGAGAATTATGGTCAGAGTCGGGGGATTCATTCTCAACTCTCAATTCGCCTTTCCCAACTATTCGCTGTTCCCCAACTTTGCTTGCAGCTCCGCTATCAGCGCATCCTTGTCTGCAATCACAACGTCTCTTTCTGCAACTACGACCTGCCATTTTTCATTTGCACGTTGTTCCCCACGTTGCTCTGCATGTTTCAATGCTTGCGCTTCATCATGACTGGATTTAGACCGCATTCGCTCCACTTCAAGCAATTCAGGAGAAGCGGCTATGTTACGGTACGCTACTATTGCTTCACTCATAATCGGTACCCCCATTTTCTCAATTGCTGCTAGATCTTCCTCTGTTTCGGCTTTGAATAATTTCAGCCATAGATCCCTGCTGTTATCCGCGCTGTTAAGCGGCGGCAGTTTTTTCAATTCGTAGTAGTGCAACACCACTTTGTCAGTCAGGGGCTTTTGGGTTGTCGTTTCTAAACATCTATATTCCGAGTGGAATTTTTTCAGGTCTGGGAATTGGTTAAACCCTAAAATGCTAATGATTATTGTACGCGGCAACGTTGAGTAGTCTGCTCCCTTATTGAGTCCACTAGAAAATTCTCTCGCCCAATAATATAGACTGCGTTCCGGATAATT